>Ga0153956_1000018_pt1 | contig 304261 bp, 261 predicted proteins | sample TSFL040MetaG_FD_104704 | JGI IMG/M metagenome (GOLD analysis project Ga0153956, IMG submission 104704) | Attine ant fungus gardens microbial communities from Florida, USA - TSFL040 MetaG | ecosystem: Host-associated > Fungi > Mycelium > Unclassified | place: USA: Florida, Wekiwa Springs... | reverse complement strand
TTCCTCGCCCACCTTGACGATGCCGGTCTCGACGCGGCCGGTCACCACGGTGCCGCGGCCCGAGATCGAGAACACGTCTTCGATCGGCATCAGGAAGGTCTTGTCGAGCGGACGCTCCGGCTGCGGGATCCAGGTGTCCACGGCGGTCATCAGCTCGAGAACGGCCTGGCGGCCGATCACGTCGTCCGAACCGTCGAGCGCCTTCACCGCCGAACCCTTGACGACCGGGATGTTGTCGCCGTCGAAGTCATACTTCGAGAGCAGCTCGCGGATCTCGAGCTCGACGAGCTCCAGGATCTCGGGATCGTCGACCAGGTCGACCTTGTTCATGAACACGACGAGCTGCGGCACGCCGACCTGACGGGCGAGCAGGATGTGCTCGCGGGTCTGCGGCATCGGGCCGTCGGTCGCCGACACGACGAGGATCGCGCCGTCCATCTGCGCGGCGCCGGTGATCATGTTCTTCACATAATCGGCGTGGCCGGGGCAGTCGACGTGCGCATAGTGGCGGTCGGTCGTCTCATACTCGACGTGCGCGGTCGAGATGGTGATGCCGCGCTCACGCTCTTCCGGCGCCTTGTCGATGTTGGCGTAGTCGACGAACGTCGCGCCGCCGGTCTCGGCCAGCACCTTGGTGATGGCGGCCGTCAGCGACGTCTTGCCATGGTCGACGTGGCCGATGGTGCCGATGTTGCAGTGCGGCTTGGTCCGCTCGAACTTCGCTTTCGCCATTTTGTCCTACCTTCTTTCGAATCTCTCAGCGGACTCGCCGCCTACAAGCGGCGAGCCCCATAACCAATGTTTCGGCGTTACGCCAGCTTCGCCTTGATCTCGTCCGCGACGTTGGTCGGGACTTCGTCATAATGCGAGAACTGCATCGAGTACTGCGCCCGGCCCTGGGTGAACGAGCGGAGCTGGTTCACATAGCCGAACATGTTCGCCAGCGGCACCATGGCCTCGACGACCTGCGCGTTGCCGCGGGTGTCGGTGCCCTGGATCTGGCCACGACGGCTGTTCATGTCGCCGATGACGTCGCCGAGATAATCCTCGGGGGTGACGACCTCGACCTTCATGATCGGTTCGAGCAGCTTGATGCCGGCCTTCTGGGCGGCTTCACGCATACCGGCGCGGCCGGTGATCTCGAACGCCAGCGCCGACGAGTCGACGTCGTGATACGCGCCGTCGTACAGGGTCGCGGTGAAGTCGATCAGCGGGAAGCCGATCAGCGAGCCGGTCGCCGCGATCTCGCGGATACCCTTCTCCACGGAAGGAATATATTCCTTCGGGATGTTGCCGCCCTTCACTTCGTCCTTGAAGATGACGCCCTGGCCACGCTCGCCCGGCTCCACCGTGAACTTGATGCGGCCGAACTGACCGGAGCCGCCCGACTGCTTCTTGTGGGTGTAGTCGACGTCGACCTTCTTGGCGAGCGACTCGCGGTACGCCACCTGCGGCGCGCCGACGTTCGCTTCCACCTTGAACTCGCGCTTCATGCGATCGACGAGGATCTCGAGGTGAAGCTCGCCCATGCCCTTGATGATCGTCTGGCCCGATTCGTGATCGGTCGACACGCGGAACGAGGGATCCTCCGCCGCGAGACGATTGAGCGCGAGGCCCATCTTCTCCTGGTCGGCCTTGGTCTTCGGCTCCACCGAAAGCTCGATGACGGGCTCGGGGAACTCCATGCGCTCCAGGATGATCGGCTTGGCGGCGTCGCACAGCGTGTCGCCGGTCGTCGTCTCCTTGAGGCCCGCGATCGCCACGATGTCGCCCGCGAAGGCCTCATCGATGTCCTCACGCGAGTTCGCGTGCATGAGGAGCATACGGCCGATCTTTTCCTTCTTGTCCTTCACCGAGTTCAGGTACGAGCCCTTCTCGAGCTTGCCCGAGTAAATGCGCGCGAAGGTGAGCGAGCCGACGAACGGATCGTTCATGATCTTGAACGCGAGAGCGGACATCGGAGCCGAATCATCGGCCGGACGCTCGTCCGGGGTCTCGCCGTCGAGCTTGACGCCCTGCACCGGCGGAATGTCGAGCGGGGACGGCAGATAGTCCACGACGGCGTCGAGGAGCGGCTGCACGCCCTTGTTCTTGAACGCCGAGCCGCAGAGAACCGGCACGAACGCGAAGTTCAGCGTGCCCTTGCGGATCAGCGCCTTGAGCTGCTCGGTGGTCGGCTCAGTGCCCTCGAGATAGGCTTCCATCAGAGCATCGTCCTGCTCGACGGCCATTTCGATGAGCTCGGCGCGCATCGTGGCGGCCTTGTCGGCCAGCTCTTCCGGGATCGCCTGATATTCGAACTTGGCGCCCAGCGACTCTTCGAGCCAGATGATCGCGCGGTTCTCGACCAGGTCGACGAGGCCCTTGAAGCCACCCTCGATGCCGATCGGGAAATAGAGGACGGCCGGGCGGGCGCCCAGGCGATCCTTAATCATGCCGACGCACATCTCGAAGTTCGCGCCGGTGCGGTCGAGCTTGTTGACGAAGCACATGCGCGGAACGCGGTACTTCTCAGCCTGACGCCACACCGTCTCGGACTGCGGCTCCACGCCGGCGACGCCGTCGAAGCACGCAACCGCGCCGTCGAGCACGCGCAGCGAACGCTCGACTTCGATGGTGAAGTCGACGTGGCCGGGGGTGTCGATGATGTTGATGCGGTGATCGTTCCAGAAGCAGGTCGTCGCGGCCGACGTGATCGTAATGCCGCGCTCCTGCTCCTGCTCCATCCAGTCCATCGTCGCGGTGCCTTCATGCACTTCGCCGATCTTGTAGGACTTGCCGGTGTAATAGAGGATGCGCTCGGTCGTCGTCGTCTTACCGGCATCGATGTGGGCCATGATGCCGATGTTACGGTATTTCTCGAGCGGATGGCTGCGGGCCATGGTCTTAAACTCCGATGTCGGGGAAGGCTTGCGGCCTTGCCCCGACGATATGGGAACGAAGTGTGACTCTTTCGAGTCTCTTCGCGATTACCAGCGGAAGCCGATAAATACCGTTGTTACCAACGGTAGTGCGAGAAGGCGCGGTTCGCTTCCGCCATGCGGTGCGTGTCTTCGCGCTTCTTCACGGCGTTGCCGCGGTTGTTGGCAGCGTCCATCAGCTCGGCCGACAGGCGGGCATCCATGGTGTGCTCCGAGCGGGCACGCGCCGCCGAGATGAGCCAGCGGATCGCGAGCGCCTGCGCACGCTCCGGGCGAACTTCGACCGGAACCTGGTAGGTCGCGCCGCCGACGCGGCGGCTGCGGACCTCGATGCCCGGCTTCACGTTGGCCAGCGCGTCGTGGAACACCTGGAGCGGGTCACGCTTGGCGCGCGCCTCGATGGTGTCGAGAGCGGAATAGAGGATGCCTTCGGCGACGGCCTTCTTGCCGTCCAGCATGACCGAATTCATGAACTTGGAGAGGACGATATCACCGAACTTCGGGTCCGGCAGGATCTCGCGCTTCTCGGGGCGACGACGACGGGACATTTGTGTCTACCTTCTGATCTGAGCGTAAGGGGGAGCGTCGCCGAATTACTTCGGGCGCTTCGCACCATACTTGGAGCGCGACTGCTTGCGGTCCTTGACACCCTGCGTATCGAGCACGCCGCGCAGGACGTGGTAACGAACGCCGGGAAGATCGCGCACACGGCCGCCACGGATCAGCACAACCGAGTGCTCCTGGAGGTTGTGGCCTTCGCCCGGAATGTAGCTGATGACTTCGCGCTGGTTGGTCAGGCGAACCTTGGCCACCTTGCGCAGAGCCGAGTTCGGCTTCTTCGGGGTCGTGGTGTAGACACGGGTGCAGACGCCGCGCTTCTGCGGGTTCTGCTCCATCGCAGGAACCTTGGACTTGGCCTTCTGCGGCTCGCGGCCCTTACGGACCAACTGGTTGATCGTCGGCATGAAGCCCTTCACCTTCCAAATGGTTACTTTACCGAGTGCCCGGACTGCACACGCGGATATCGTGCTGGAATGCACGAAGGCTCCGGGGGCCATGAGACCCGCCCGAGCCCGTCCACGCATCGGCAATGTTCAAGCGTTCGCCCACGAGTCATGGCCGTGACCATCGGCCCGGAGCGAGCGGCGCCTATAGCGGGGGAGTCTTACGGGGTCAACCGGACTCCCGGACCGCCCTTCCCGGCCCGGCGAGACGTCAGTCGAACTCGCCGCTCAGCGCCTGAATCAGCGCCACCTGAAAGCGCGCCGGGTCTTCCACCTGCGGCACATGGCCGAGCCCCGGCAGCGGCACGAAACGGCCATGGCGCATCTTCGCCGCCGCCCGCTCGCCCAGAGTCGCATTGTCGGGGATCTGGTTGGCCACCTCGGCCGGCGCCCAGGCGCGCCCGAACAGATTGCGATCCTGCGTGCCGACCATCAGCACCGTCGGCGCGGCGATGCGCGCGAGATCATGGGCGACGGGCTGGGTCTCGATCATCTCGGTGGTGCGCGCCTGCGCGTCGATCACCGCCTCGCGGCCCGGCCCCGCATACAGGCCGGCCAGCATGTCCACCCAGCGATCATAATCATGCCGCCAGGTGCCGTGATAATAGGACGCCCGCTGAGCGGCCCTGATCGTCGCGACGGTCTTGCCGCGCTCCAGCGCGGCGGCATGGTCCACGCCGATATAGGGCACGCGCTGCGCCAGCCCGTCGGCGAGGCCGAGCGGATCGACCAGCACCATCTGGTCGACGAGCTGCGGCATGGCGATCGCCATCCGCATCGCGATCAGCCCGCCCATCGAGTGGCCGACCAGCGTCACCTTCCCCGCCCCGCGCGAACGCAGCATCGCCTCGGTGAGCGTCGCCAGCCCCTGAACGCTATACTGGAAGCCCTTCGGCTTGGAGGATTTGCAGAAGCCGATCTGATCCGGGACGATCACCCGATAGCCGGCCGCCGCCAGCACGCGCGCCGTGTCGCCCCAGGTCGCGCCGCAGAAATTCTTGCCGTGGAGGAGCACGATGGTGCGCCCGTTCGGCTTGGCCGGGGCCAGCTCCATATAGGCCATCTCGACCGCCTGCCCCTGTGCCGTCGTGCGGAACATATGGACCGGGAACGGATAGTCGAAGCCCTCCAGCCGGGCGCCATAGGATGCGCCGGCGATGGACTTCGGAGCCGGCGCCGCGACGGTCGGCGAGGAGAGCAGGAGCGGTGCGAGGAACACGGAAAGCAGGGCGCGTCGCAAGGGCAATCTCCGGTGCCGCCGGGCGGCGTTAACCATAGATCGCATTCGTTAGACGGCAATGCAGGCCTCGCCCAGCCCCGCCGGGAGAACGACTCGTCGCCAAATGAGACAGTTTTGTGGGGGCCGGGGCCGTCGTCGGGCCGGGCGGCTCGGGCCGCCGATATGTCAGGCCGCGAAGCCCGCCCTCCGGTCCGTCCGCATGGCGGGCGAGGCCGGGATTGCGTGCGGCCGGCGGCAGCCTGTCGGCGCCGCCGGCCGCATCGCGAAATTACTGCGCGTTGGTGGTCGCAGCGGCGTTGGTGTCGGCCATCGCGCCGTTGTCCATCGCCATGTTGTCGGTCGCGCTCATCGAAGCGTTCATGTCGCCCATGGCGTTCTCGTCGGCGGGGACGAGCATGTTGTCCTCGGCCGAAACGTTGGTGGTCGGCTCAGCCGACTTGTTGTGGCAAGCGGCGGCGCCAAGCGCGAGGGCCGCAACCGCGGCGATCGTGAAAGCCTTCTTCATTAACTATCTCCTATTCCGTCACCAGCGGACTTCGGCAACGCAGCACGTCCGCAGCCGTTCCGAAAAACGCGATAAATGCGGTCGTCGTCAAGCGGGGAGTTGCCGAACCCGGTTGAAATCCGGCTTCGTTTCGCTCCCCGGTCGCTTCCATGACCGGCCCCGGAGTCGGGACCGCTTCAGGCAGTCCCCCTTTTCAAGGCCCGCGTGAACGGCTCCTGACTCCGGGCGCCGAATCCCTAGAAATGCAGCGCGCGGCCATAGGCGGAGAGCACGCTCTCGTGCATCATCTCGCTGAGCGTCGGGTGCGGGAACACCGTCTCGATCAGCTCCGCCTCGGTGGTTTCGAGCTGCTTGGCGACCGTATAGCCCTCGATCAGCTCGGTCACTTCCGCGCCGATCATGTGGGCGCCGAGCAGCTCGCCGGTCTTGGCGTCGAACACCGTCTTCACGAAGCCTTCCGCCTCACCCAGCGCGATCGCCTTGCCGTTGCCGATGAAGGGGAACTTGCCGACCTTCACCTCGTAGCCCGCTTCCTTGGCCTTCGCCTCGGTAAGGCCGACCGAGGCGATCTGCGGACGCGAATAGGTGCAGCCCGGAATGTTGCGGACGTCCATCGCGTGCGGATGCTTGCCGGCGATGGCCTCGGCGGCGATGATGCCCTCATGGCTCGCCTTGTGGGCCAGCCACGGCGGCGCGGTGACGTCGCCGATCGCCCACAGCCCCGGCACGCTGGTGCGGCACTGGCCGTCGGTGTCGATATGCCCCTTGGTCGTCTTCACGCCGAGCGCTTCGAGGCCGATATTCTCGGTGTTCGGCACGATGCCGACCGCGACGATGGCGTGGCTGTACTCGTTCGTCTCGATCTTGCCGTCGGCGAGCTTGATCTCGGCCTTCACGCCCTTGCCGGTGTTGACGAGGCTCTGGACGCCGGCCTTGGTGATGACCTTCATGCCCTGCTTGGTGAGCTGCTTGGTCAGGAATTCGGAGACCTCATGGTCCTCCACCGGCACGATCCGGTCGAGCATCTCGACGATCGTCACCTCGGCGCCCATGTCCGAATAGAAGCTCGCAAACTCGACGCCGATCGCGCCCGAGCCGATGACGAGCAGCTTGGTCGGCATCTCCTTGGGCGTCATGGCATGGCGATAGGTCCAGATGCGCTCGCCGTCCGCCTTGGCGAAGGGCAGGTCGCGGGCGCGGGCGCCGGTCGCGATGATGATGTCCTTGGCGGCCAGCTCGGTCTTCTTGCCGTCCTTGTCGACGATGAGCTTGCCCTTGGCAGCGATCGTGCCGAGGCCTTCGACCACGGTGATCTTGTTCTTCTTCATCAGACCCTTGACGCCGGCATTGAGCTGCCCGGCGACGCCTCGCGAGCGCTTCACGACCTTGGCGAGGTCGAAGCCCGGCTTCTCGTTCGAGAGGCCATAGGCCTCGGCGTGGGTCATGTAATGGTAGATTTCCGACGTGCGGAGCAGCGCCTTGGTGGGGATGCAGCCCCAGTTGAGGCAGATGCCGCCGAGCAACTCGCGCTCCACGATCGCGACCTTGAGGCCGAGCTGCGCCGCGCGGATCGCCGCGACATAGCCGCCCGGCCCCGAGCCCAGCACGATAAGATCGTAGGTGTCAGCCATGCTTGTCCTTCCTCAGGCACCCGCCCCCGAAGGGTGGGGATCAATCTTCTATTCGAGTCGGGCCACCGCGATGGCGGCCCATGCGATCAACGTCACGCCGGCGAACACCAGCCAGGACCAGGGCAACGCGATGCCGCCGCCGATCGGGAGATGGACGAGCCGGCCGGCCAGAAGGCCGTCCAGCGTCGCCTCGTTGCGCTCCGCGATCCAGGGGACGGCCACCCCCGCCACCGCTCCTATGAAGGCAGCGGGGGCGAGGCCGGCCATGGATCAGGCCGCCACTTCGCCGTCGACGGGCATCGGCGGCACCCGCCGCGGCTGGCGATCCTCGCCCACCGCGACGAAGATGAATGTCGCCTCCGTCACCTTGTAGCTGCTCTCGTCATGCCGCGCCCGACGCCAGGCCTCGACCGCGATCTTCATCGAGGTCCGCCCCGTGGAGAGGAGCGTGGCGTAGACGGAGACTTCGTCGCCGACGAACACCGGGCGATGGAAGGTCATGCCCTCCATCGCGATGGTGACCGCCCGGCCGTGGCTGTGGCGCGAGGCCACCGAGCCGGCGGCCGAGTCCATCATGCTCATCAGCCAGCCGCCGAAGATATCCCCATAGGGATTGGTGTCGGCCGGCATGGCGACCACGCGGACCGCCGGCGCCTCGACAGGCGGCTGGTCGTCGAGCGGCTTCTTCACGCGAGCATACCCAGCGGATTCTCGACGAGGCGCTTGAACGCCTGCATCAGCTTGGCGCCGTCCGCACCGTCGATGGCGCGGTGATCGAAGCTGCCGGTCGCCGACATGACGGTGGCGACGGCCAGCTCGTCATTGACGACATAGGGACGCTTCTCGCCCGCGCCGATCGCCATAATCATGCCCTGCGGCGGGTTGATGACCGCCTCGAACTGCTTGATGCCGTACATGCCCATGTTCGAGATGCTGGCGGTGCCGCCGGCATATTCGTGCGGCTGAAGCTTGCCGTCCTTGGCGCGGGCGGCGAGATCCTTGATCTCGGCGGCGATCGCCGAGAGGCTCTTGGTGTCGGCGGACGTCACCACCGGAGTGATGAGGCCGTTGGGGATCGACACCGCGACCGAGATGTCCGCGCGCTGGAAGGTGACGAGCTGGTCGCCGGCGAGCATCACGTTGCAGCTCGGCACCTCCATGAGCGCGCCGGCCAGCGCCTTCACCAGCATGTCGTTCACCGACAGCTTCACGCCGCGGCTCTCCAGCCCCTTGTTCAGCTCGCCACGCAGCTTGAGCAGCGCGTCGAGCTGGATGTCCACCGTGAGGTAGATATGCGGCACCTGCTGCTTCGATTCGGTGAGGCGGCGGGCGATCGTCTTGCGCATGTTGGAGAGCTTGGCGCTCTCATGCGGGATGTCGGGGATCTGCGCGGGCGCCGGAGCGGCGATCGCGGCCGGAGCAGCGGCGGCCGTCGGGGCAGAGGCAGCGGCCGGCGCAGCGGCGCCGGGCCTGGCCCCGGCGAGATCGGCCTTGACGATGCGGCCGTTCGGGCCGGAGCCCGCGACGGCGGCAAGGTCGATGCCCTGCTGCCCGGCGAGGCGGCGGGCGAGCGGGCTCGCCTTCACGCGATCACCCGAGGCGGCGGCCGCCGGGGCGGCGACAGCGGCCGGAGCCGGCGCGGCGGCCTTGGGGGCCTCTTCCTGCTTCGGCGCGGGCGTTTCCGCCTTGGGGGCGGGGGCAGCGGCCGGCGCGCTCGTCACGGCGGAGGCGTCTTCGCCCTCGCCCGCGAGAATCGCGATGGCGACGCCCACCTTCACGCCGTCCGACCCTTCGGGCACGAGGATCTTGGCGATCGTGCCCTCGTCGACGGCTTCAAATTCCATGGTGGCCTTGTCGGTTTCGATCTCGGCGAGGATATCGCCGGACTTCACCTCGTCGCCCTCCTTCACCAACCATTTGGCAAGGGTGCCCTCCTCCATCGTCGGGGACAGGGCAGGCATCTTCAGTTCGATGGGCATCGCGGCGAGGGCCTCTCTGGCAGTCGGTCTAGCGAGTGTGCCATTTCGGCTCTCGACGCCTGATGGTCAAGGCTGACGCTTGCGTGAAATGGCGCAATGCCGCACCGTCCCCTCCATGGACGACGCCCAGACCCCCCGTACCTACCTCGTCGTGCTGGACGGGAGCCCCGAAGCGCGGGTGGCGCTCCGCTTCGCCGCGCGCCGCGCCGCCAAGACGGGCGGACGCGTGGAAATGCTCGCGATCGTCGAGCCGCCGGAGTTCGTGCAATGGGGCGGCGTGCAGGCCGCGCTGGAGGAGGAAGCCCGCCTCCATGCCGAGGCATTGCTTCATCAGGCGGCAGGCGAGATCATCGAGGAACTGGGCCTCAAGCCCGATCTCACCGTGCGGCAGGGCGAGCGCGTCAAAGCGGTTCGCGCGCTGCTCGAGGAGCGGCCGGGAATCGCCGCGCTGGTGCTCGGCGCACAGGAATCGGGCGGGCCGGGTCCGCTCGTCTCCTATTTCGCGGGGCCGCAGTCCGGGCAGCTCCATTGTCCGCTGATGATCGTCCCTGGCTCGCTGGACGACGAGGCGCTCGACCGGCTGAGCTGAAGCCCGCGCTTGCGGCCTAGCGTCCCTTGGCCGGAATCGTGTGCGTCGTGGTGACGGTGGTGATGGTGCCGGGCGTATAGCCGACCACCTGCATGTCACCCCCCGCATAAGCCGCATCGCCACCCGCCCCTTCGGCCGCATAGCCCGCCACCGGCGCCGAGAAGGTCGGCGCGACCTCCACCACCGAGGTGGTGACGACGGTGTTGGCATCCTTCTGGACGGTGGTGACGCGCGGCGTGCTGTTGACCGCGAACGGCGCGCTCCGCGCTGGCGAGCCGGCATAGGCGGCCGCGTGATAGCCGCCCTTCCAGTCGACGGCGTAACGCACATCCTTCACCTTGGCGGCGTCGTCGATCAGCACGGCGTCGTCATAATAGCGGACCCAGCGCGTGCCCTGCGCCGGCGCGGCGAGGCCCCAGCCCCGCCAGTCCTTGACCGTGTAGTCCGGGTTCAGCCAGATTTGCGGCAGCGTCGCGCCGGGTTCGGGCCGCTTGTACGCGCCGACCTTCTTGCCGGAATGGACCTCCGCCGCGGGCACGGCCCCCGCCTGCCACCCGTTCTGGCCCCAGCCGCCCTGCTCGGTGGACAGGCCGACCGGCGCACCGGCGGGCGGCGCAGGCGTCGCCGCCACATCCGCCGAGGCCATCGCCGGCACGCAGCCGAGCAGCACCGCCCCCGCGAGAAAGTCGATCCTGAGCATCTTCGCCATCCCTCGTCTGCCGGGTCGCGAAGATCGTGTCGAGCACGCGGACCCCCTATGCAGCCGAAGCTATCACCCGCGACCGACGTCGCCCAAGCAGCCTCCTGTCACGCGAGTCCCGTTTCGGGTCAGGCGGCAAGCCGCTCCGCCAGCAGCGCGCAGAGGCGCTCGGCCCCGGCCGCATCCTCGGCGTCGAACCGGCCGACGCTGGGGCTGTCGAGATCGAGCACGCCGATCACATGGCCGTCCACCACGACCGGCACCACCAGCTCCGAGGCCGAAGCGGCGTCGCAAGCGATGTGGCCGGGGAAGGCGTGGACATCCTCCACCACCTGCGTCTCGCCGGTCGCCGCGGCGGTCCCGCACACGCCCTTGCCGAGCGCGATGCGGATGCAGGCGGCGCGGCCCTGAAACGGCCCGAGCACCAGCTCTCCATCAACCATGCGGTAGAAGCCCGCCCAGTTGAGATCGGGCAGCAGCTCCCACAGCAAAGCGGAGATATTGGCCATGTTCGCGATGGCATCACGCTCGCCGCTGGTCACGCCGTCGGCGGCACCCAGCACATCGCCCCAGATGGTGGCCTTGTCGGCATCGGCCTGCGGTTTGAAATCGAACATGACGGCTCCTTGGTTGGCGCCGCACATAATCACTCTGCGGTCACTGGAAAAGCGGTCCGCCCGGCAAGTTTCCCTTTCAGGCGCCTCGCCCCGGAGCGACGGCGATCGGGGCGGCACGCTTTCCTATGCCGCCACCGCGCCGTAGAGGCTCCCCATCATGGTCGCCATCCCCGTCACCCGCTCCATCTCGATCGATTCGGACGAGATCGAGGAGTCCTTCACCCGATCGAGCGGACCGGGCGGCCAGCATGTGAACACGACGGATTCGGCCGTCCAGCTCCGCTTCGACGTGTGGGGATCGCCCAGCCTCCCGGACATGGTGAAGCACCGCCTGACCGACATGGCCGGTTCCCGGATCACCAAGGATGGCATCCTGATCCTCCGGTCCGAAGGCGCCCGGTCGCAACTTCTCAATCGCGAGGAGGTTCGCGAGCGGCTGTTCGCGATGATCCGCGAGGCGACCTTCATCCCCAAGAAACGCAAGGCCACCAAGCCGACCCGCGCCAGCCAGACGCGACGAATGGACTCCAAGGGACGGCGCGGCACGGTCAAGAGCCTGCGCGGGAAGGTCCGCGACTAGGCTTCCGGGATCAGGAGCTCCGCCCAGCGCGCGAAGCGTTCGGGCAGCGGCGCCTCGCCCTCGATCGCGGCCTTGGGATCGCGCGGCAGGCGCAGGCGCTGCGCGTGGAGCAGCATCGACGGCCCGCCCCGCCCGTAGACGGGATCGCCGACGATCGGGAGCCCCAGCCCCTCGGCGGCATGGATGCGGAGCTGGTGGGTCCGCCCGGTGCGCGGACGGAACTCGACGAGCGCCTGCCCGCCCACCTGCCCGAGCAGGCGCCAGTCGGTGAAGGCGGGCTTCCCCTTCCGGTCGGGAACCATCCGCCAGCCCTCCTCCCGAGTCGACCGCTTGGCGAGCGCCAGACTGACTCGGCCCGATTCGCTTTCCGGCACGCCATCGAGGACGGCGAGATAGGTCTTCTCCGCGAGGCCTTCCTCGAAGGCGGCGGCGAAGCGCCTGTGCGCCCTGGGATTGCGCGCGAGCAGCAGGCAGCCCGACGTATCACGATCCAGCCGATGCACCGCCGCCGGATCGCGCTGGAAACCAAAACGCAAGGATTCCAGCGCAGATTCGACGCTCGCTCCGCCCGCGCGGGGCGCATCGACGGGAAGGCCCGCCGGCTTGTCCAGCAGGATCGCTTCGGCGTCGATGAAGAGGATATGGTCGGCCAGCATCCGGCCCCTGTGCCATGGCGGTCACGCCACGGCAAATTCCCCGCACGGCCCGTCATTTACCACTTTACTCGTCATTAACCTTTCTAATTCATCTCTGTAATGGTTAATGCCAGTGCGGTTGCGCGGGGTGGCGTGACGGGGCGAACGGGGACGAACCATGCGCGTTCTTCTGATCGAAGATGATCCCACGACGGCGAAGGCCATCGAGCTGATGCTCGGCGCCGAAGGTTTCAACGTCTATACGACGGACCTGGGCGAGGAAGGCCTCGATCTGGGCAAACTGTACGATTACGACATCATCTGCCTCGATCTCAACTTGCCCGACATGCACGGTTATGAGGTGCTCAAGCGCCTGCGCGTCGCCAAGGTGCAGACGCCGGTGCTGATCCTCTCCGGCGTGTCCGAGATGGACAGCAAGGTCCGCGCGCTCGGCTTCGGCGCGGACGATTATGTCACCAAGCCTTTCCATCGCGAGGAGCTGGTCGCCCGCATCCATGCGATCGTGCGCCGTTCCAAGGGCCATTCGCAGTCGGTCATCAAGACGGGCAAGCTCTCGGTCAATCTCGACGCCAAGACGGTCGAGGTCGATAGCGCCCGCGTGCATCTGACCGGCAAGGAATATGCGATGCTGGAGCTGCTCTCGCTCCGCAAAGGCACGACGCTCACCAAGGAGATGTTCCTGAACCATCTCTACGGCGGGATGGACGAACCCGAACTCAAGATCATCGACGTGTTCATCTGCAAGCTGCGCAAGAAGCTCAGCCTCGCCTGCGAGGGTGAGAACTACATCGAGACGGTGTGGGGCCGCGGCTATGTGCTGCGCGATCCCAACGACGTGGCCGCGGCCCAGGTCGCCTGACGTCCCACCCCGCTTTCCGGTTTCACGAGGGGCCGTTCCGATCCGTCGGGGCGGCCCCTTCCCGTGCCGGGGCTCCCTCGCTTATGGGAATGGGGTGAACGACGCCCCGATCTTCGACGAGAGTTTCCGCGCCGGGCTGGAGGCCCTCTTCATCTGGCGCCGCGACGTCCGCCATTTCCGTGCCGATCCTTTGCCGGAAGGCGCCATGGACCGGCTGCTGACGCTGGCGCAGCTCGCTCCGTCCGTGGGCAATTCGCAGCCCTGGCGCTTCGTCCGCATCGGCGCGCCGGGGTTGCGCGAGGCGCTCGCCGCCCATGTCGACGCCGCCAGCGCCCGAGCCGCCGAGCGCTATGACGAAAAGCGCGCCACCGCCTATCGCGCGCTGAAGCTCCACGGCCTACGCGAGGCGCCGGAGATCGTCGCGGTGTTCAGCGACGAGGCCCCCGCCGCCGGCCATGGCCTCGGCATCCAGACCATGCCCGAGGCATTGCGTTATTCGACGGTGATGGCGATCCACACGCTCTGGCTCGCGGCGCGGGCGGAAGGGATCGGGCTCGGCTGGGTATCGATCCTCGATCCCGCCCCGGTCGCGGCCCTGCTCGACGTGCCGGCCCATTGGACGATGGTGGCGCTGCTCTGCATCGGCTATCCGAGCGAGCCCTCCGACACGCCGGAACTCGAACGGCGCGGCTGGCAGAAGCGCGAGAGCCGCGGCGAGCGGATCTTCACCCGCTAGCGCTTTATCCGGTCGGCCGCGCGGACCTGTGCCGCGAGCGCCGCCACCGCCTGCGGATAGAAAGGCCCGCCGCACACCGTCATCGCCTGCGGGAGGGTGAGGCGATGCCCCGGCGCCACCACCCGATCGAGCAGCGGATGGTGGAGCATCTCGCTCCCCTTGTCGGCCACGATATCGGTGCGCGCCTCGACGATCAGGAAGTCCGGCCGGGCCATCGCCAGCGTCTCCAGCGGGAGCTGCGAGAGCGACGGCTTGCCCAGCCGCGCCGCGAGGTTGGTGAGCCCGACGCGCCGCATCATGTCGTCCACCAGCGTGCCGGTGCCGGTGAGATAGCCCTGCCGCTGATAATAGGCCGCCACCCGCCCCCGCCCCGGCGGCGGGCCGATCCGCGCAAGGTCCACATGCATGGCGGCGATCATCGCCTCGCCCCGCGCCTTGTACCCCACCGCCGCGGCGACCCGCCGGATCGAGGCTTCGATCGAGGGCAGATCGGTGTCGAAGGGCAGATCGATCATCGGCACCCCGCTCTTCTGAAGCGGCGCGAGCGCATGGCGGGTGACGAATGGCGCGCCGATCACGAGATCCGGGCGGAGCGTCAGCACCTCCTCGGCGGTGCGGTGGGTGAAGGGCAGCGTCCGGGCCTTCCCGGCATAATAGGACATGTCGGGATCGCGCGCCCATTCGGTGAGCCCGGCGATCTGCGCCGGGTCCGCCAGCGCCAGCAGATATTGGTCCGCGCACAGGTTGAGCGACACGATCCGGCGCGGCGGCGCTGCCCGGCCCATGGCGGGCGAAAGCGCCAGAAGGCCGGCAAGGAACAACAGGGGCAGGCGAAACACGGTGGCCGGGCTTCCTCAATCGTGACGCGGGCGCTACGGATGCCGCGAACCGGCCCGCGATACAATCGTCGCGCGGCACGCTCTGGACGAGGACAGCTTGTGCTGCACATGCCGCCCGCGCGGGGCACCCCACCTGCCCTGCTGATCGGCCTGCCAAGCCTTGCGGCGATTCTGGCCGCGCTGGCCTCGCTGTTCATCGGCCCGGCGGGCATTCCGGTGGCGGACAGCCTCGCGGCGCTCTCCGGGCATGGCGATCCGATCGTCCGCGCCATCCTGTTCGAGCTGCGCCTGCCGCGCGTCGCGCTGGGGTTGCTGGTGGGGGCGATGCTGGGCGCGGGCGGGGCCTCGCTGCAAGGCTATCTGCGCAATCCGCTGGCCGAGCCCTCGGTGCTGGGCGCCTCCAACGCGGCGGCGTTGGGAGCGGTGGTGGCGCTCTATTTCGGCCTCGCGCAGGCGCATCCCATGGCGTTGCCGCTGCTCGCCATCCTCGCCGCGCTGGCGGCGCTGGCGCCGCTGCTCGGCCTCGCGGGGCGGAGCGAGAGCCCGCTCGGCCTGATCCTCGCCGGCATCGCGGTGGCGACGCTGGCCGGTGCCGGGATCAGCCTCGCGCTCAATCTCTCGCCCAATCCCTTCGCCGCCATGGAGATCATGAGCTGGCTGCTCGGCTCTCTGGAGGATCGCACGCCCCAGCACGTCTGGCTGGCGGCGCCCTGCATCGCCGTCGGCCTCGCGCTGCTGCTGTGGGACGGCCGCGCGCTCGACGCGCTGACGCTGGGCGAGGACAGCGCCCGCACGCTCGGCATCGATCTCCGCCGGGTGCGGGTGCGGATGCTGATCGGCCTCGCGGTCGGCGTCGGCGGAGCGGTGGCGGTGTCGGGAGCGATCGGCTTCGTCGGGCTGATCGTGCCGCATCTGGTCCGCCCCTTCACCGACCGACGGCCCTCGTCGGTGCTGATTCCTTCCACCATCGCCGGGGCCGCGCTGCTCACCGCAGCCGATGTCGCGGTGCGGCTGATCCCGACCAACGCGCCCCTGAAGCTCGGCGTCGTCACCGCCTTCCTCGGCGTGCCGGTGTTCGTGTTCCACCTGTTGCGGGAGCGCCGCCTGTGGTGACGATCCGCATCGAGGCGCTGGACGTCGCGCTCGGCGATCGCCGGGTGCTGGCCGGCATCGACACCGAAATGACCGGTGGCGGGCTGATCGGCGTGATCGGCCCCAACGGCGCCGGCAAATCGACGCTGGCCCGCGCGATGCTCGGATTGCTCAAGCCCCTCGCCGGCCGCGTGCTGCTCGATGGAGCAGAGGTGGGGACGCTCCGCCCCGCCGATCGGGCACGGACCATCGCCTATCTGCCGCAGGGGCAGACCCTGCACTGGCCGCTCTCGGTCGAGCGGCTGGTGGCGTTGGGGCGGATGCCGCATCTCGCGCCCTTCTCGCGCCTCTCCGCCGCCGACACCGCCGCGATCGAGGCGGCAATGGCCGCAACCGGCACGCTCGACCTGCGCACCCGCGACGCGACCGAGCTTTCCGGCGGCGAGCGCGCCCGCGTGATGCTGGCCCGCGCGCTGGCGGTGGAGGCGCAAGCCCTCATCGCCGACGAGCCGCTCGCCTCGCTCGACCCCAGCCATCAGATGGAGATGATGGAGCTGCTCGCCGAACGCGCTCGGGCGGGGACGCTGGTGGTGGTCGTGCTGCACGATCTCACCATGGCAGCGCGCTTCTGCGACCGGCTGCTGCTGCTCTCCCAAGGCCGGCTGATGGCGGACGGATCGCCCGACGCCGTGCTGACCGACGCCGCGCTGGCGGAGGTCTACGGCATCACCGCCTGGCGTGGAGCGGCCGGGGGCACGCCGCTGCTGGTCCCGCTCGGCCGCAGTTGACGCCCGCCCTGCCCCGCGCCTATCGCGGCGCTGCGACAGGTTCCCCGGAGACGGGGATCAAAAGGGAACGGGGTTCAAGGCCCCGGCTGCCCCTGCAACTGTAAGCGGCGAGCTATCGCGTCACACGCCATTGGAGCCCCGGCTCCGAGAAGGCGACGCGAACAAGGCAATGACCCGCGAGCCAGGAGACCTGCCCGTCGCGGTCGTCCTTCGTCCGGCCAGGGTGCGCCGAACGAACGGGGTGAAAACCCGCGTGACGACAATGCAGCCCGTATCGCCGCCGAGGCGAGCCGGGTCCGTTGTCCAAAGGGGTTCACCATGGCCAAAGCCGTTCTTCTCGTTCTCACCACGCTGTCCACAGGCGCGCTCGCGCAGGTCGCGCCGACGCCGGATGCCGCCGCCGATCCCGGCGCATCGGCGATCACCGTCACCGCCACGCGCACGCCGACGCCGATCGATCAGGTCGCGTCCTCCGTCACCGTGCTCGACAAGGCGGCGATCGACGCCACGCAGGATATCGGCATCTCCGAGCTGCTGCTGCGCACGCCCGGCATCAGCATCGTGCGCAACGGCGGCTATGGCACCGACACGACGCTCCACCTGCGCGGTGCGGAGGGCGACCAGACCGTCATCGTGCTCGACGGCGTGAGGCTCACCGACCCGGCCTCGCCCGACGGGGCGTTCAATCTCGGCAACCTGCTGACCGGTGATGCCCAGCGCGTCGAGATCCTGCGCGGACCGCAATCGACGCTGTGGGGCAGCCAGGCGATCGGCGGCGTGGTCAACATCGTCACCGCCCTCCCCGCCAAGGCGCTGGAAGGCAGCTTCGACATCGAGGGCGGCTCGCGCGACACCGTCGACGCCCGCGCCGGCATCGGCGGCAAGGACGGCCGGGTGACGTGGCGACTGGCCGGCGAGGCCTTCACCACCGACGGCATCTCCGCGCTCGACACGCGCTTTGGCGGCAAGGAGCGCGACGGCTACACCAACCGCACCGCGACGGGCCGCGTCGAGATCGCGCTCACCGACGACATCAGCGCCGACCTGCGCGGCTATTATGCGCGCGGCCGCACCGACCTCGACGGCTTCGATCCCGTCACCTTCGCGCCCGTCGACACCGCCGAATATGAAACGAACCGCCAGCTCCTCGGCTATGCGGGGCTGAATGCGGACCTGTTCGGCGGCCGCCTGCGCAACCGCATCGGCTACAGCTACACCGATACGCATCGGAACAATTATGATCCGTCGCAGCCGGCGGGCGCGCAGACCACCTTCCACGCGACCGGCAGCACGCAGCGCATCGACTATCAGGGCACGCTCGCCATCGTTGAGGGCTGGAACGCGGTGTTCGGCGTCGAGCATGAGCATTCGCGCTTCCGCTCGATCTCCCCGCAGTTCCAGATCGACCCGGATCAGGGCTCGGCCTCGCTCACCGACGAATATGTGCAGGTAAATGGCGAGCTGGTGCAGGGCCTGACGCTCACTGGCGGCGTGCGCCACGATCATTATACCAGCTATGGCAGCCGCTTCCTCTTCTCCGGCGGTGCCGCGTGGAAGCTCAGGACCGGCACCGTTCTGCGCGCGAGCTATGGCGAGGGCTTCAAGGCTCCGTCGCTCTACCAGCTCTATTCGCAATATGGGAACCCGACCCTCAAGCCCGCCAGGTCGACCGGCTGGGAAGCGGGCGTCGAGCAGCATCTCTGGGCGGATCGCATCGCCGTCGGCGCCAGCTATTTCGAGCGCCGCACCCGCCAGCAGATCATCTTCAACTCCTGCGACTTCGTATCGACCGATCCGCTCTGCCTGACGCCGGGCACGGGCGCGCCGCGCTTCGGCTATTATCTCAACCTCGCCCGCGCGGTGGCGCATGGCGTGGAGCTGACGGGCTCGATCAAGGCCACCGACCGCCTCACCCTCGACGGCAATTATAGCTGGACGATGGCCGAGGACCGCTCGGCAGGCGCGACGCACGGCAACTGGCTCCCGCGCCGTCCGCGCGAGGAGGCGAACGGATCGATCAGCTATCGCTGGCCGCTGGACGTCAGCACGGCGGTGGCGGTGCGCTGGGCCGGGCACAGCTTCGACGACGCTGCCAACCTCACCCGTCTCGCCGGCTACACGCTGGTGGACCTGCGCGCCGAAGTGCCCGTCGCGGGCCGCTTCACGCTGTTCGCCCGCGCCGAGAACCTGCTCGACAAGCATTATGAGACGGCCTTCCAGTTCGGCTCGCTCGGCCGCAGCGTCTATGCCGGCGTGCGGGCGCGGCTGTGACGCTGCTCCGCCCGGCGCCGGCCGGCCCCAGTGTCGTCGCCTGCTCCACCTGCCGCCACTCGGCCGAGGCGCAGACCGACGAGACAGGCCGGCGCGGCGGCGCGCGGCTCGCCGAGGCGCTGCGTGAGGTGCGGGCCGCCGACCCGCGCTATGCCCCGATCGCCATCGAGGAGATGGCCTGCCTCTTCGCCTGCGCCCAGCATTGCACCGTGCATCTGCGCGCGCCGGGCAAAATGGGCTATGTGCTGGGCCGCTTCCGTCCCGACGCGGAGGCCGCACGGTCGATCCTCGACTATGCGCTGGCCCATGCCGAGAGCGAGGAAGGCAGCATGCCCTATCGTCAATGGCCCGAAGGCGTGAAAGGCCATTTCATCGTCCGCGTCCCACCGGAAGGGTTTGTCGCCCAGTGAACGGCTTCGCATCCATCCCCGCGTTCGAGCAGGCGCTCGCCGATCTGCCCGAACATGACTCCGCCGCGCTGGCCGAAGCCCGCGCGCGGCAAGCCGAGCTGACCAAGCCGCCGGGCTCGCTCGGCCGGCTGGAGGACATCGCCTGCTTCCTCGCGGGTTGGCAGGGCGATGCCCGCCCGCGCATCGATCGCGGGCGGGTGCTGGTGTTCGCGGGCAATCACGGCATCGCCTCGCTCGGCGTCAGCGCCTATCCGGCCGACGTGACCCGCCAGATGGTCGCCAATTTCGAGGCGGGCGGCGCCGCCATCAACGCGCTCGCCCGCGCGGCGGGGCTGGAGCTGCGCGTCATCCCGCTCGAACTCGACCGCCCGACCGCCGACTTCACCGAGCAGCCGGCGATGACCGCGCAGGAATGCCTCGAGGCGCTCTCGGCCGGTGCGGCCGCCGTCGAGGACGGGCTGGACCTGATCGTCGTCGGCGAGATGGGCATCGGCAACAGCACGGCCGCCGCCGCTCTCGCCGCGTGCAGCTTCGGCGGCGAGGCGGACGCGTGGGTCGGCCCCGGCACGGGCGTCGATCGCCACGGCCTCGCCCGCAAGGCGGCGGTGGTGACCGCCGGCATCGCCACCCATCGGGAAGCCGCGACCAACGCCTTCGAGATTCTCCGCCGGCTTGGCGGGCGCGAGATCGCGGCCATCGCCGGCGCGGTGGTCGCGGCGCGGCAGAGGCGCATTCCCGTGGTGCTGGACGGGTTCATCAGTTGCTCGGCCGTCGCCCCGCTCGCACGGCACCATCCGGCGATCACGGCGCATTGCATCGCCGGACACCAGTCGGCCGAGCCCGGCCATGCGAAGCTTCTCGACAAGCTCGGGCTGGAGCCGCTGCTCAAGCTCGACATGCGGCTGGGCGAAGGCAGCGGTGCCGCGGTGGCGGTGGCCCTGATCCGCGCCGCGCTCGCCGCGCACAACGGCATGGCGACCTTCGCCGAGGCCGGCGTCTCGAACGGCGCATGACGCCGCACCTGCTCCACCTGATGCGCCATGGCGCGCCGGAGGGCGCCGGGCGCCTGCTCGGCCGCACCGACGCCGCCGCGACGGCGGAGGGGATCGCCTCCTGCGCCGATCAGGTGGAAGGGCTGGAGGTGAACGCGATCGTCTCCTCCGATCTGCTCCGCGCTCGCGCCTCGGCCGAGGCGGCGGCGAGCGCGCTGGGTCGGCCGGCGACGATCGATCCGCGCTGGCGGGAGCTGGACTTCGGGGCGTGGGACGGGCTTCCGGCCACCGCCGTCGATGCCGACGCGCTCGGTCGCTTCTGGCGCGATCCCGACGCCAATCCGCCGCCCGGCGGCGAACGCTGGTCCACCCTCGTCGCACGGGTGAGCGAGGCGCTGGCCGCGCTCCCGGACGGGCCGGTGCTGATCGTCACCCACGCCGGCGCGATGCGGGCGGCGATCGCGGCGCTGTGCGGAATGGACCAGCGCGCGCTCTGGGCGATCGACCTGCCCTATGCGGCGCTGCTGACGCTCCGGGTCTGGCCGGGCGATCCGCCCTCCGCGCAGATCGTGGCGCTGCGCCCGTGAAGCGGCTGATCGTCGCGATCCAGTTCCTCACCCGCCTGCCGACGCCGCGCATGGCGAGCGATGCGGCGGACTTCGCCGCCTCGATCCGCTGGTTCCCGGCGGTCGGCCTGCTGGTGGGCGCGATCGTGGCGGGTTCGGGCTGGCTCGGCGCGCGGATCGATCCGTGGGTGGGCGCGATGGCGGCGCTGGCGGCGTGGGTGATGGTGACGGGCGCGCTCCATCTCGACGGCCTCTCCGACCTCGCCGACGGATGCGGCGCCGCGCATGGCGATCGCGACCGGCTGCTCGCGGTGATGGCCGATCCGCATGTCGGCAGCTTCGGCGTGGTGGCGATCGGGCTTCAGCTCCTCGCCAAGCTGGTGCTGCTCCATGCGTCGGGCGGCCATTGGCTGGCGCTGATCCTCATCCCCTTCGCCGCGCGGATCGGGCCACTCTTCTGGGCGCGCTGGCTGCCCCCTCTCCACGCCGGCCTCGGCGCGAGGTTCGCCGGAGCGGTCGGGGCGCCGCATCTGATCGTCTGGATCGCCCTGCTACTCGCCGCCGCATGGGCCGTGCCGGGCCTGCTCGCGACGGCCGTGCTGGTCCCGCTCTGGGCGCTGTGGCTGCGGCGGAAGATCGGCGGCATCTCAGGTGACGGGCATGGCGCCGGGATCGAACTCGTCGAGACCGGGCTGCTGCTCGCCTGCCTCCTCTGAGAGGCTGAGCATCGCATCGATGTCGCAATGCGCCTCCAGCGTCGCGGCGATCGCGTCGAGCGCGGCGTCCACCGAGGCGCGATAGTCCGCTCCGCTCCCCTCTCCGCCGATCCGCCGGAGCCACGCCGCGCGCTGTGCCGGATCGGCCAGCAGGCCATGGACATAGCTCCCCGCCACCAGCCCATCCGCGCTGACGGCGCCATCCGAACGCCCGTCGTCGAAGCGCGCCAGCGGCCGGGCCGCGCCCGTCGTCTCGCCCATATGCATCTCATAGCCGGTAAAGCGCGCGCCCAGCGCCTCGCCCGCCACCCGCCGGAGCGCCTTGTCGCCGGCCAGCACCGTCTCGACATCGAGCAGCCCGAGCCCCTCGACGTCCCCCATCGGCCCCTCGATCCCGAGCGGATCGGCGATCCGGCGGCCGAGCATCTGATACCCCCCACACAGCCCGAGCACCGCCCCGCCACGCCGATGGTGCGCGAGGATATCGATATCCCAGCCCTCCGTGCGGAGCGCGGCCAGATCGGCGATGGTCGCCTTGGAGCCCGCCAGCACGACCAGCGCGGCCTCGGCCGGGATGGGCCGTCCGGGCGGCACCATCACCAGCTCGACATCCGGCTCCAGCCGCAGCGGGTCGAGATCGTCGAAATTGGAGATGCGCGGCAGGATCGGGCAGGCGACCACGAGCTTGCCGGCCTTCCGCCGGGTGCCCCGCTCCAGCACCACCGCATCCTCGCTCGGCAGGCGGACGGCCTCGCCCAGCCACGGCACCACGCCGAAGCCCCGCCAGCCGGACAATCGCTCGATATCGCGATAGCCATCCTCGAACAGCGCCGGATCGCCACGGAACTTGTTGATGAGGAAGCCCCGGATCATCGCCGCGTCGGCCGGATCGATCACCGCGCGCGTCCCCGCGATCGCCGCGATCACGCCGCCCCGATCGATATCGCCGACCAGCAGCACCGGCACGCCCGCCGCCCGCGCGAAGCCCATGTTGGCGATGTCGCCGCCGCGCAGGTTGATCTCCGCGGGCGAGCCGGCACCCTCCACCACCACCACATCGCATTGCGTCCGCAGCCGGCGATAGCTCTCCAGCACATCGCCCAGCAGCGCCCCCCGCGCCGCGCGGAAATTGCCGGAGCCGAGCGTGCCTCTCACCGTGCCACGGACGATGAGCTGCGAGGTCCGATCGGCCTGCGGTTTCAGCAGCACCGGATTCATGTCCGTGGTCGGCTCGACCCGGCAGGCGATGGCCTGCGTCGCCTGCGCGCGGCCGATCTCGCCGCCATCGGCGGTGACGGCGGCGTTGTTCGACATGTTCTGCGGCTTGAACGGGCGGACGCGGAGCCCCCGGTTGGCGAACGCCCGGCACAGCCCCGCCACCAGCACGGACTTGCCGACATCCGATCCGGTGCCCTGCACCATCAGAGCGCCCATGCCACGCCTCCCGCGATCAGCCACAACAACAGGCAGGCGCGGCGATAGAAGCCGAGCGCCTGGACGATATCGGCCGCCGTCGCCTCGCTCCGCCCATCGCCGATCCACGGCTTGACGTGCGTCACGCCGTCATAGGCGACCGGCCCCGCCAGTCGGATGCCGAGCGCGCCCGCCATCGCCGCCTCGGGCCAGCCAGCGTTGGGCGAGGCATGGCGGCGACAGTCCCTCCACATCGTCGCCAGGCCCCGCGCCGCGCCGAGGCAGATCAGCAGCCCCGCAAGCCGCGCCGGCACCCAATTGGCGGCATCGTCCGCCCGCGCCGCCGCCCAGCCGAAGGCGCGCCAGCGTGGTTCGCGATGACCGATCAGACTGTCGGCGGTGTTGAGCGCCTTATAGGCCCAGATCCCCGGCAAGCCCCCGATCAGCAGCCAGAAGAGCGGCGCCGCCACGCCGTCGCAGAAGCTTTCGGCGAGGCTCTCGATCGCGGCGCGGGCGATGCCGGCCGGGCCAAGGCTCGCCGTGTCGCGCCCGACGATCCGCGAGACGGCGACGCGAGCGCCCGCCACATCGCCCTTCTCCAGCGCGCGGGCGACGGGGGCGACATGATCGCTGAGGCTTCGCTGGGCGAGCCCTGGCACCGCGAGCAGCGCCAGCACCGGCCATGCCCAGACGCCGCACAAGGCCCTGACCTCGCGCTCGACCAGCCACGCCCCCCCGCCGACCAGCCCGAGCAACAGCAGGACCAGCACGATCCCGGCGACGCGCCGTATCGCATCCGGCCAGTCTGGCCTGTTCCCGTGCCGCTCGGCAGCGTCGATCAACTGCGCGAAGAAGCCGACCGGATGGCCGATCCGCCGATAGAGCGCGTCGGGCCAGCCGACCACCGCCTCGATCGCCAGCGCCGCGATCGCGAGAGGCTCAGCCATGCGCCAGCGCCTCGTCGAGCCGCGCCAGCGCCGCCTCTCCGCCCGGCAGGCCGATGCGGAGCCAGTCGGGCGCATAATCGAACGGCCGCGTCAGGATGCCCCGCCGCGCCAGCCGCTCGAACAGCGCGCCCGCATCCGGCGTCCGCACCAGGCGGAACAGCGGGCAAGCCCCCTCAGGCTCCAGTCCGTGCCGGCGCAGCACGGCGTCGAGCCTGTCCCGCTCGGACGGCAGCCGCTCGCTCATCCCGGCCAGCCATGCGTCGTCGCGATAGGCTGCCGTTCCGATCGTGATCGCCGCCGCCGACACCGGCCAGCTTCCCAATCTCCGCCGCATCGCCGCCAGCCATTCGGGCGCCGCCACCATGAAGCCGAGCCGCACGCCCGCCAGCCCATATATCTTGCCGAAGGAGCGCAGCACGATCGCCTCCCGCGCGCCGCCCGCCTCGATCAGCGGCAGCAGGCTCGTGCCGGGCATGGCATCGGCGAAGGCCTCGTCGACGATCAGCCGCCCGCCCGCCGCCGCGAGCCGGTCCGACAGCGCCGCGAGCGCCAGTGGCGAGAGGAGGCGGCCATCCGGGTTGGAAGGGTTGGCGAGCAGGATCGTGCCGCCCCGCCCGGCTTCCGCCACAAGGTCGGCGGGATCGACAGGCGTGCTCGCCGCGAAGGCCTCGGCGTGGGTGCGATAGCCCGGCGACCGGTGCCGCACCGGCTCCGGCAGGCCGAGCACGCCCAGCAGGCGCAACCCGATCTCGCTCCCCGGCAGCGCGCAGACCCGCTCCGCCGCCACGCCGAAGCGGCGCGCCGCCGCAGCCTCCAGCCCAGCGAGCGCCTCCTCGTCGGGCAGGCGCGTCCAGTCGATCGACCCGGCGCGCTCGACCGGCCAGGGCGTGGGATTGATGCCCGTCGAAAGATCGAGCCACGGCTCCGGCGCATCGGGCCACGCCGCCCGCGCCGCCGCCAGCCGCCCCCCATGAAGTCGCCAACCGTCCAAGCCCGCTCCCTTTCCGTCGCCCCCGGCCTGCTCTAATCGCCAAAGCAGGCCGGGCCGCAAGCCCGATGACGAGGATCGGGCATGACGACTTCGACGCTTCTGGTGCTGGGCGGCGCGCGTTCGGGCAAGAGCCGCTTTGCGCAGGCGCGCGCGGAGGCGGAAGAAGGCGCGCTGGTCTACATCGCCACGGGGCAGGCCTTCGACACCGAAATGGCCGAGCGGATCGAGCGCCACCGCGCCGATCGCGGCCCGCGCTGGCGGACGGTCGAGGCCCCCCTCGCGCTGGCCGGGGCGATCGCCGCCGAGGCCCGGCCGGGGCAGGTGGTGCTCGTCGACTGCCTGACGCTGTGGGCCTCGCATCTGATGCTGGGCGAACAGGACATCGAAGCCGAGACGAAGCACCTCGCCGAGGCGATCCGGGCCGCGCGGGGACCGCTGATCCTCGTCTCCAACGAGGTCGGCCTCGGCATCGTGCCGGAGAATGCGCTGGCACGCCGCTTCCGCGACGTCGCGGGGCGGATCAACCAGGCGGTCGCCGAGGTCGTCGCGGAGGCCGTGTTCGTCGCCGCCGGCCTGCCGCTCAGGCTCAAAGGCTGACGCCACACGATCGGAGCCCCCGTTCGTCGGCGCGAAGCAACGGCTCGACTACCCTCGTTCCGCCGCCTCGAACGGACGAGGATGCATCTTTCGCATTGCGTCCGCCCGTTCCATCCGCATTGTGGGGAATGGGAGGGGAGTTTCTCTCCCGTGCTGGAGTCTGCTTGTCCCGTGTCTGACACGATGCACCGCCGGATCTTCGCCGCGACCCTCGGCATCGCCCTCCTGCCCGCGACGCCGGGCCAGGCACAGGCTCCGGTGCCGCCGCCCACGCCGCTGCTGCCGCCCGCGTTCGCGCAACCGCCGGCCGCCCAGCCGCTTCCCCCGCCACCGGCGCCGCACGTCGTGCCCCAGCTCACCGACGCGCAGAAGGGCCAGCTCCGCGCGATGCTGGACGATGCCAGGGCGAACGGCATCGCCCGGCAGACGGCCGACGCCGACACCGCGACAGCCGGCACCGACGACGACAATGCGCTGGTTCAGGCCGCGATGGACTATGCCAAGGCGCTGCACAGCGGCCGGCTCGATCCGTCGGACTTCCTGAGGGACTGGGGGCTGCGGCCCGCCGCCTATGATCCGTGGCCGGGCTTCACCGCCGCCGTGCAGCAGGACAAGCTCGCCCAATGGATCGCCGCGCTGCCGCCGCCTTATACGGGCTATGAGACGCTGAAGGCCGGCCTCGCCGCCTATCGCAAGATCGATGCGGCCGGAGGCTGGCGCACGCTGGCGTCCGGCCCGGTGCTGACGCTGGGCGCGACCGGCGATCGGGTGGAGGCGCTGCGCAAACGCCTCGCCGTCGAGGACAAGGAGGTCTCGACGCAAGGCCCCGCCCGCTACGACACGGCGATGGTCGAGGCCGTCCGCCGGGCGCAGCGGCGCTATGGGCTGGAGCCGACCGGCACGCTCAACGCGGGGACGACGGCGGCGCTCAACGTGTCCGCGCATGAGCGCGTCCGCCAGATCGTCGCCAATATGGAGCGCTGGCGCTGGCTGCCGCAGGAGCTGCCGACGCACCGCATCCAGGTGAACATCGCCGCCGCCGTGCTCACCGTGTTCGAGGCGGACAGCCCGGTGCTGTCGATGCGCGCCGTCACCGGGCGGCCGGGCGACGAGACGCCGATGCTCCAGTCCGAAGTGCATAGCGTGGTCCTCAATCCGCCGTGGAACGTCCCCACCTCGATCGCCACGAAGGAGCTGTGGCCCAAGGAACGGGCGCATCCGGGCTATTTCAGGAAGCATGACTTCCGCGTGATCTCGACGCCGGACGGCGGCAAGCGCCTCCAGCAGCGCGCCGGCAAGCAGAGCGCGCTCGGCCGGATCAAGTTCGATTTCGACAATCCCTATGGCGTCTATCTGCACGACACGCCGACGCAGGGGACGTTCGACCGCTACAGCCGGCTCGCCAGCCATGGCTGCGTCCGGCTGGCGCATCCGCTGGCGCTGGCCAAGCTGGTGCTCAAGGATTCGACCGACTGGACGCCGGAGGCGATCGACGCGACGCTGGCCAAGGGCGACACGGTGCGCGCCCGCCTCCCCGAGCGGATCGCCGTCTATCTGCTCTACTGGACGGCCTTCGGCAGCGCGGACGGCAAGATGAGCTTCCGCGACGATCCCTATGGCTGGGATTCGATCCTGGCCAGCCGGATCGAGGCGCGTGCCGATCGCGCGCCGGTGCTGGCCTCCGGTCGATGAAGGGAATGGACATGAGCAAGATCACCCCCCGCGCCGCCCTTCCCCTGCCGTTGGTGGCGCTGGCCGCCGTGACGCTGCTGCTGCCCGGTTGCCGCAAGGCCCCGGAACAGCCGCCGCAGAACATGACCATGGAACTGCCCGAAACGCCGGCGCAGCCCCCCGCGCCGCCGACTCCCGCGCCGGAACCGGCTTCCCGGCCGAAAGTGGAGAACAAGGTCGTCCTCCCCGCCGCCACCGATATCTCGGAGGATGAGCAGATGCGCGAGGATGCGGAAGCCACGGGCATGACGTCCCGTGTGTCGAGCCGCAGCGACAATGCCTCCGGCTCGCCCGACAACGAAGGCAATCCCGCCCAGCACTGATCGCGCGCAAGGCCGGGGCTCCCCTTCCCGGCTCATGCCTCACACGCTGACGACGGCCCGGTTCCTCCCCGCGCGCTTGGCCTGATAGAGCGCCTTGTCGGCCGCCTCGATCAGGCTCGAATAATTCTCCTGATCGGGGATGGCGCTGGCACCGCCGACACTGATCGTCACGCACGGGCCGACGGTCGACGCCGCATGGGGGATGCCGAGCCCCTCGATGATGGCGGGAAAGCCCTTCGCCAGATGCTCCAGCTCGGCGGCGCCGGTCAGCGGCAGCGCGATCACGAACTCCTCGCCGCCGAAGCGCGCCGCCACGTCGGTGGCGCGCTTGCAGTTCCGGCGCAGCGCGTCGGCGACCGAACGGAGCACCTCGTCCCCCGCCAGATGGCCGTAATGATCGTTATACTGCTTGAAATGATCGATATCGATCATCAGCAGCGAGATCGGATATTGCCCGCGCAGCGCGGTGCGCCACTGCATCTCCATATAGTCGTTGAAATAGCGCCGGCTGCTGAGGCCCGTCAGCCCGTCGACATTGGTGAGCCGCTGGAGCTGGAGGTTGGTCTCCAGCAATTCCCGCTGGCTCTTGCGGAGCGCGCGATAGGCCTCGTCGCGCTGGATCTGCATCTGATAGGCGTGCGAGTGATAGCGGATGCGCGCGACCAGCTCGATCGCGTCGGGCAGCTTCACCAGATAGTCGTTGGCGCCGATGCGGAAGGCGTCGCGCTTCACGGTCGCCTCCTCCTTGGTGGAGAGCACGATCACCGGGATGTTCGCCGTCACCGGATCGGCGCGATAGTCGCGCACGAGGTCGAGCCCGTTGACCGACGGCATCACCAGATCCTGAAGGATCACCGTCGGGCGCACCTTCTTCGCCACCGACAAGGCATCGAGCGGATCGGAGCAATAGTGGAATTCGATGCCGGGCTGATCGATCAGGGCGCGCCGGATCGCCTCGCCCACCACGATCTGATCGTCGACGAGCAGCACCATGATGGCCTGCTCCTTTGACAGCGAGCCGAGCACCGACCGCGCCTCGGCGTCGGTCAACACGTCCATCGGCTTCCTCCTTTTCGATGGCCCTGGGCGAACAGGCCGGCCAGCGCCGGCGCGATCCCGTCCAGCGGCAGGATCTCGACGGCGGCGGACAGCGCCGCGGCCGCCTTGGGCATTCCGTAGACCGCGCTCGTCGCGCGGTCCTGCGCGATAGTATGATGCCCGGCGTCGCGCAAAGCCTTCAGGCCGCGCGCACCGTCGGACCCCATGCCGGTCAGCAGCACGCCCACGATCTCCCCGGACCAATGGGCGCACAGGCTGTCGAAGAACACATCGATCGAAGGGCGGTAGATGGCCTCCGCGGGCCGCTGCGTGTAACCGAGCCGCCCCCCGGCCTTCGCCACCATATGGTCGCTCGTGCCCGCCAGCAGCGCCGTGCCGGCCTGCGGCACCGCCCCCTCGGCCGCGATGCGGACGGGAACGGCGCTGTGCATGGCGAGCCAGCCCGCCATGCCGGCGGCGAAACGCTCGTCGATATGCTGGACGATGGCGATGGCGGCCGGAAAGTCCCGGGGCAGCGTCTCGAGGATCATCGCCAGCGCCGCCGGCCCGCCCGCCGAGGCGCCGATCGCGATCAGCGGCGCGCCCGAGCGGCGGCGCGGCGCGGTCTGGCGGCCTTCCGCCGGCCGAACCCCGCCCGTAAGCCCGTTGAGCGCGCGGATCTTCGCCAGCAGCGGCCGCGCCGCCCATTGCGGATCGGCCGAGCCGAGCGCCGGCGTGTCGATCGCATCGAGCGCGCCATGCCCCATCGCGGCGAACACGCGCGCGGCCTGATCCTCCACGCTGGAGGTGACGATCAGGATCGGGCACGGCGTTTCCGCCATGATCCGGCGCGTGGCCTCCACGCCGTCCATCTCCGGCATGATGAGATCCATCAGCACCAGATCGGGCAGGTCGGCGGCACACATCCGCACGGCCTCCGCGCCGTTGACGGCCGTCCAGACGACCTGATGCTCCGGCGCCGTCGCCACGATGCGGCGGAGCGCCTCGGTCGCCGTCACCATATCGTTGACGATCCCGATCCTCATGCCGCCGCCCCGCCGATGAGATCGTTCACCGCCTGGATCAGCCCGTCGCTGTGGAAGCTGCCCTTGGTGAGATAATAATCGGCCCCCGCATCAAGCCCGCGCCGCCGATCCTCCTCGCGGTCCTTGTAGGAGAGGATCATCACCGGCAGCGAACCGAGCCCGGCGTGCTGGCGGATCAGGCCGACAAGCCCGATCCCGTCCATGCGCGGCATGTCGATATCGGTGATGACCAGATCGAAACCGCCGGTGCGCACGACGTTCCAGCCGTCCATCCCGTCGACCGCGACCTCCACCTCATAGCCCTGCTGCTCCAGCACCTTGCGCTGAAGCTCGCGCACCGTGAAACTGTCGTCGACGATCAGGATGCGGCGCCGATGCCCGACGGCCGAGGGGCCGGCGTCGCGCTCGACGCCCTTCAGCCGGTCGGCCGCCGCCAGCTTCTCCATCGAGCGGACCATGTCCTCGACATCGACGATCAGCAGCGGGGAGCCGTCCTCCATCAGCGCGCCGGCGGCGATGTCCTTCACCTTGCCGAGGCGCGGATCGAGCGGCTGCACCACCAGCTCGCGCCCGCCGAGGAAGCGATCGACCACGAGGCCGTAGATCGACTGGCCCGAGCCCAGCATCACGACCGAAAGCTCCTCCGTTGCCGTCGCGGATGGTCCGCAATCCAGCACCTGATGCGCCGAGACGAGGCCGATCTGCCTGTCGTCGAGGCTGAAATATTCCCGCCCGCCGAGCGTCGAGATGTCCGAGCGCGCCACCTTGAGCGTCCGCAGGATGCGCGCGAAGGGGAAGGCATAAGGCTCGCCGCCGATCTCGACGAGCAGCGCGCGCGTCACCGAGAGGGTGAGCGGCAACTGCAACTGGAAGCGCGTTCCCCCGCCGATCTCGGACGACACCCGCACCCGCCCGCCGACCTGCCGGATCATGTCCTGCACCGCGTCCAGCCCGACGCCGCGCCCCGAAATCTCGCTGACGCTCTCCTTCATCGAGAAGCCGGGAAGGAAAAGGAATTCGAACAGCTCCGCCTCGCCCAGCTTCGCCGCCACATCGGCCGGCGCGAGGCCACGCGCCAGCACCGCCTGCCGGATCCGCTCGGGATCGACACCGCGCCCGTCGTCGGACAGCACCACCTGAAGCGTGCCCGCGCTGTGATAGGCCTCCAGCCGGATGCGCCCTTCCTCGGGCTTGCCGAGCAGGCGCCGCTCCTCGGGCGCCTCGATGCCATGATCCACCGCGTTGCGCAGCAGATGGCCGAGCGGCGCGTCCAGCCGTTCGAGGATGTCGCGATCGACCTGCGTCGCCTCGCCCGCGATCTCCAGGCGGACGTCCTTGCCGAGACTGTGCGCCACGTCGCGAACCATGCGCGGCAGCGCCTGCACGCCATCGGCGAAGGGCCGCATCCGAACCTTGAGCGCCTGATCGTAGAGCCGGTGCGCCAGCGCGCCCGATTGCTGGTCCCAGCCCTCCACCTCCGCGATCCGGTCGGCGAGCGCGTGGCGGCAGGCGCCCATGCGATTCTGCGCGTTGGTGAGCGCCATCGCGACGGCATCGGTCATCGCCTCGCGGGGCAAGGCGTCGCGCAGCGCTTCGAGGGCCTTGGCGGCTTCGTGCTGGAGCCGCTTCACCTGATGGAGCGCCTGTCCGAACGGCTTGAGGCGACGGGATTCGACCAGCGCCTCGCCGGAGAGATCGAGCAACTGGTTGAGGCTGTCGACGCTCACGCGCAGCGCGCGATCGGCCGCCTCGGCCATACGGACCGGCGCGGGCGGCGGTTCGGGCGCGCGGACCGGCTGCGCGACGGGCGCCCGTTCGAGGCCGCCTTCCAGCTCCGTCACGAACGCCTCGGCGCGGACCTGCCAGATGCCGCCCGCATCCTCCTCCAGCGCGATCGCCTTGAGCAGGTCGACGCCCTGCAACAGCTTGTCGATGTGGGCGCGGTCGAGGATCAGCCGCCCGGCCTGCGCGGCGACGAACAGCTCCTCCATCGCATGGGCCAGCGTGACGGCGGCGGCCATGTCGACGATCCGGGCCGCGCCCTTCAGCGAGTGGGCGGCGCGCATACAGGCTTCGAGCTGATCCGCCTGCGCCGGATTCTGCTCCAGCGCGAGCAGCCCGGCGACAAGCACCTGCGCCTGATTGTCCAGCTCCACGCCGAACAGGTCTCGCATCGAGAACTGGCTGAGGTCGGTCATGCGAGGCTCTGCTCCACCGCCTCGGCCAGCCGATCGCCATCGATCAGCGCCGCCGTCCCCTGCGCGACCCTGAGCAGGCCCGTCACATAGGCGGCCTGCGCCTTGCGGACCGTGGCAGGCGTGGGCAGCACCTCACCCTCGTGGAAGCGGCAATGATGCTGCACCTCGTCGACCGGCACGACGACCCGCCCGCCAGCACAGCGGATCACGATCATCCGGCGCCGCTCGTCGCTCATGCTCTCGTCGGCGATCCCCAGCACATGCGCCAGCGACACGCAGAGGAGGAGCTGCCCGCGCACGTTCACCATACCGAGCAAAGCGGGGCTCCGCCGGTGCGGCAGCGAGTGGATGCGGCGATGCCCGGTCACCTGATCGAGCAGCAGGATCGGCAGCGCGAACCATTCCTGGCCGATCCGCGCCAGGATGGCGGAGCGCATCTCGCGCTGCCCGGCCGGAGCCTCGGCGGCGAAGTCGCGCTTCCAGTCACCGCCTGCCGGCCTGCGTTGGTCGCGGTCGAGCAGGGTCGCGGCGGTGGCGGCATAGGCCGGGCAGTTGCGGCAATGGGCGTGGCGGGCGAGTTCGGGGCAGCTCTTGTCCCCGCGCACGCCGATGCTGTTCCAGCAATCATGGACCTCGCGTCCGGCAAGGAGCGCCTGGTCCATTTACCGCCCCCCGCCCTGTTGCAGGCGGGCCGTGCGTGCGTTCAGCCGCTTCGCCCCGGCCACGTCGCCGCGCCGTTCGAGCAGCAGCGCCAGATGACCCAGTGCCTCATGGTGCAGCGGGTCGAGATAAAGAACCTTGCGGTAGCAATCGGCCGCGCGCGGTTGGTTTCCCGCCGCATCGCTGATGACGCCGAGCAGATAGAGCGCGTCCGCCGAAGGGCCGTGCCAGCCGAGATAGGCCTCGCACGCACTCGCCGCCTCGTCGAGGCGCCCCTGATCGGCGAGGCGCTGGATTTCGGGCAGCCCCGCCACCGTCCGGCGGGGCATCGCCGCCACGCGCGTCGCGGCCGCTCTCGGGCGGGCCGCGACCGGAGCTGCGCGGGGCATCGGCATGGGTCCGCGCGGGCGCGCTGTTTTGGCGGCCGCCTTGCGGAACGCGAAAGCGAGCGGGATGCGGGCGGATTCGAAGCCCTTGTCGATGAGGATGCCCGATTCCGAATGGCCGACGAAGAACATGCCGTCCGCCGCCAGCATCCGCCCGAGCGTCGCCACGGCGCGCGCCTGATCGGCCGCATCGAAATAGATCAGCAGGTTGCGGCAGAAGACCACGTCATATTCCGCCCCCTGCCCGAACAGCGGGTCCATCAGATTGCCCGGCGCGAAACGGACCTCCTCGCGCACCTTCGCGGACAGGCGATGCATATTGCCCACCTGCTCGAAGAAGCGATCGCGAAAGCCCAGGTCGCCGCCCCGGAAGGAGTTGCGGCCATAGACGCCCTCGCGGGCATGGCCGAGCACCTTCTCGCTGATGTCGAAGGCGTCGATGCGGAAGCGCCCGGCGGGGAAGCCCGCGTCGAGCAGCGCCATCGCCATCGTATAGGGCTCCTCCCCCGTCGAGCAGGGCAGGCTGAGCAGCCTCAACATCCCCTCCGGGTGCGCGGGAAGCCATTGCTCGACCGCGAAGCGCGTCATCGCCGCGAAGGCCTGCCTGTCGCGGAAGAACCAGGTCTCGGGAACGGCCACCGCCTCGACCAGTTGCTGAAGCTCGGCGCGCGAGCCGGTGGCGAGCGCATAATAGGCGTCGTCGGAGGCGATCCCGCACGCCCGCTGCCGTGCCTGCACCGCCCGTTCGATCGCGGAGATGCCGATGGACTCGCTGTCGAGCCCCATCGCCTGCTTGAGCAGAGTCTGGAAGCGGACGAGCGTCATGCCACCGCCATCGCGTCGAACAGGGCGAAGCGCAGATGTTCCGGCACCAGCGCGTCCACCTCGGCTCGCTCGACCAGCCCGCGCGGCCCCGTGGCGAAGGGCGCGAAGTCCTCCGGCTCGCAGCGCAGGATGTCGGTGGCGTTCTCGACGATGAGGCCGAGCAGCCGTTCGACGCCCTCCCGATCCGGCACGCGCGTGACGATGATGCGGGTGCTCATCCGGTCGCGCGCCGGTTCGCCCAGTTCCAGCGCGCAGAGATCGACCGCCGGGATGAACGCCCCGCGATAACGCAGCGAGCCCGCCATCCCCTTCGGCGCGCCGCGCACCGCCCGCAGCTCCATCATCGGCAGCATCTCGACCACCTGGCCCGCCGCCAGCGCATAACCGGCGTCGCCGATCTGGAAGAGGACGAACAGCATGGCCGCTCAGCCCGTCGCGAGGCGGAAGCGCGAGATGCTGCCGTGCAGATTGCCCGACACCTGGCTCAGATCGTCGATCGCCGAGCTGGACTGGCGGAGCGATTCCACCGTCTGCTGGGTCGCCTCGCTCAACTGCTGGAGCGCCTCGCTGATCTGCTCGGCGCCGGTGGCCTGCGCCTCCATGCCGTCGTTCACCGTCTCGAAACGCGGCGCCAGCGTCTGGACATGCTGGATCACGTCGGAGAGCTTGCCGCCGATCTCATGCACGTCGTGCATCCCGCGGCGGACCTCTTCGGCGAACTTGTCCATCCCCATCACGCCGGCCGACACGGCGGCCTGAATCTCGGTCACCATCTGCTCGATGTCGTAGGTGGCGACGGCCGTCTGGTCGGCCAGGCGGCGGATCTCGGACGAGACGACCGCGAAGCCGCGGCCATATTCGCCGGCCTTCTCGGCCTCGATCGCGGCGTTGAGCGAGAGGAGGTTGGTCTGGTCGGCCACCTTGGTGATGGTGGTGACGACCTGGTTGATGCCGCCCGCCTTCTCGTTGAGCACGGCGAGCTTGGCGTTGATCGAAGCGGCGGCGTCCATGATCTGCGCCATCGTGCCTTCCATGTGGGAAAGCTCCGCCTGCCCGCTGCTGGCGAGATCGGCGGCGCGCTCGGCCACTGTCGTCACCTCGTTCATGGTCCGCGCCAGCTCCTTGGAGGTCGCGGAAATCTCGCGGCTGGTGGCGCCGATCTCGGTGGTGGTGGCGGCGACCTCGGTGGCCGTCGCCTGCTGCTGCTTGGCGGTGGCGGCGATCTCGGTCATCGAGGTGCTGACGCGGATGCCCGATTTCTGCACCTGCCCCACCAGCTCCATCATGTCGTCGGCCATGCGGTTGAAGCCGTCGGCGAGATCGCCGAACTCGTCGTGCCGCTCGATCGGCATCCTCTGGGTGAAGTCGCCGCCGCGCATCGCGTCCATGATCGGGGCGAGGCGCTGGAGCGGCACCATGATGGCGCGCATCAGCAATGTCCCGCTCACCAGCGCGATCAGCAGCACGGCCAGCACGCAGACGATCAGCGAGGCGCCCAGCCCCGTGAGATCGTGGTTCACCCGCCCGGCGGCGGCATAGCCGAAGCGGCTGTCGCTGGCGGTGAAGGTGCGCGCCTCGGCGAGCACGCCGGTAAAGGCCGCGTCGAGCCCGCCCGCTCCACCATCCCGCGCGCGGACATAATCATCGAACCGCAGCTTGAGCTGGTCGAAATGCTGGCGCTCGTCGGCGGAATTGACCGTCGCCTCGAAGCGGCCGAGCGTGTCGCGCAGCGCGTCATGGCTGGCGCGGGCATCGCCGCCCGCCGCGCTCCGCGCGCTCAGCATATAGTCGCTGGTCAACGCGTCCTTGAACGCTTCGTTGGCGACGAGGCCCGGAATGGCATCGCCCTGAACATGGGCCGCTTCCCGCTCGATGCTGCTGAGCCGCAACCAGGCGGCGACGCCGACCGTCATCATCACGGCGAGGATGAGCCCGAAACTCATCAGGATTCGGAGACGGATGGTCAGACTTTTCATACAACGCGGCTCCAGCCCCGCAACACGGCCGGCTTGCCTTCTGGCGCAAGGGCTTCCGGCTCCTGATCGATGCGCCATTCGCAAGCGCCCGGATTTTGTAACCATTTATCTCTAACAGAAAGCTAACGATCCCGGCCGGAAGCCCCGGCGCACGGGCGGATGGCGCGAAGCGGGCCTTGCGGCTAAAGGCACGCCATGCTCCGCCTCACCGAAATCAAGCTCCCCCTCGATCATCCGCCCGAGGCGCTGCGCGCCGCCATCCTGGAGCGGCTGGGGATCGAGCCGGACGCGCTGATCGACTTCGCCGTCGCACGCCGCGCCAACGACGCGCGGCGCAAGTCGGCGATCCTACTCGTCTATTCGATCGACGTGACGGTGAAGGACGAGGCCGCGATCCTCGACCGCTTCGCCGGCGACAAGGATGTGAAGCCCACCCCCGACACCACCTATCGCTTCGTCGCCCGCGCGCCGGAGACGCTGGAGAAGCGCCCGGTGGTGATCGGCGCCGGCCCCTGCGGCCTGTTCGCGGGGCTGATCCTCGCCCAGATGGGCTTCCGCCCGATCATCGTCGATCGCGGCAAGGTGGTGCGCGAGCGGACCAAGGATACATGGGGCCTGTGGCGCCGCAGCGAGCTGAACCCCGAGAGCAACGTCCAGTTCGGCGAAGGCGGCGCGGGCACCTTCTCCGACGGAAAGCTCTACAGCCAGATCAAGGATCCGCGCTTCCTCGGCCGCAAGGTGCTGGAGGAGTTCGTCAAGGCCGGCGCGCCGGAGGAGATCCTCACCGAGGCGCATCCGCATATCGGCACCTTCCGGCTGGTGTCGATGGTCGAGAATATGCGCGAGACGATCCAGAGCCTCGGCGGCGAATATCGCTGGCAGCGACGTGTCGAAGACATCGACATCGAGACGCGCGCCGACGGCTCGCGCCGCCTGCGCGGCCTGCACCTCCACACCGGGGATTATCTCGAGGCCGATCATGTCGTGCTGGCCGTCGGCCACAGCGCGCGGGATACGTTCGGGATGCTCCACGAGCGCGGCGTCCACATCGAGGCCAAGCCCTTCTCGATCGGCGTGCGCATCGAGCATCCTCAAAGCTGGATCGACCGGGCGCGTTTCGGCGAATGCGCGGGGCATCCGATCCTGGGTGCTGCGGCCTACGCCCTCTCGCATCATTGCAGGAACGGGCGGACCGTCTACAGCTTCTGCATGTGCCCCGGCGGGCGCGTGGTGGCGGCGACGTCGGAGGTCGGCCGCGTCGTCACCAACGGCATGAGCCAATATTCGCGCGCCGAGTTCAACGCCAATTCGGGCTTCGTTGTCGGCATCGATCCGGCGACCGACTATCCGGGCCACCCGCTCGCCGGCATCCATCTCCAGCGCGCGCTGGAGGAGAAGGCGTTCGTGGCGGGCGGCTCCAGCTATGCGGCGCCCGGCCAGCGCGTGGAGGATTTCCTTGCCGGGCGGCCGTCCACCGGGTTCGGCGTGGTGCAGCCTTCCTACAAGCCCGGCGTGACGCCGACCGATCTCGCCACCGTGCTGCCGGATTTCGTGGTGGAGGCCTTCCGCGAGGCGCTGCCCGTCTTCGGCCGCCAGATCGCGAACTACGACCACCCCGATGCGATGATGACCGGGGTGGAGACGCGCACCTCCTCGCCGATCCGCATCACGCGCGGCAAGGATATGCAGAGCCTCAACCTGCCCGGTCTCTTCCCCGCCGGCGAGGGCGCGGGCTATGCGGGCGGCATCCTCTCCGCCGCGATCGACGGCATCAAGATCGCGGAAGCCGTGGCGCTCAGCATGGTCGCGGGCCGGTAAGCCTCGATCATCATGCCGGACTTGATCCGGCATCCAGAGCTTCGAACGACACCGCCCTTGGCTCTGGACCCCGGATCAAGTCCGGGATGACGATGAAGGATCAGAGCCGGCGGAACAGGCTCTTGGGGATATGGGTGATCCGGCAGGCGAGGTCCGCCTCGCCGGAGGCCACGACATAATGATCCCCCGCATCGGCGATGCCGGTCGTGAACACCACGCCATGGACGTACATCTGATGATCGATCGGCGCCGTGAGATCGGGTGCGGGGTCCAGCAGCGGCCTGTTCCCGGTGTGGAGGATGCGGCTCGGATCGTCCCGGTCGAGCAGCGACCAGTAGGTGCGATAGACGCCCACGATCTCGCGCGGCTCGACGCCATGCCACAGGCTGAGCCAGCCCTCGTCGGTCAGGATCGGTGGCGCGCCGCCACCCATCCGCGCCGTCGCCACGGTGCCCGAATGCGGGCGGATGCCGGGCTCGCGATGCGGCTTCCAGTGCAGCAGGTCGGGTGAGGTGGCGAGGTTGATCGAGGGGCCGGCCTTCCACTCGCTGCCCGGCGGATAGGCGAAATAGAGGCTGCCGAGCGGCCGCGTCTGCGCCCAGTAGCGGCCGCCGATCCGGCCTTCGAAGATCAGCATGTCCTTGTTCTGGTGATCGAGCACGATGTCCTCGAACGTCCAGTCCAGTCCATTGGTCGAACTGTAGAGCGTCGTGGAATGGCGTTCGGGGCTGACCGAGCAACTCGTCATCAGCCAGCGCCCCTCGACATGGCTGATCCGCGCATCCTCTACCCCATAGCATTGGAAAGGGTGTTGTGGCGCGACGGCGCGGTCATAGTGGATCGCCTCCACGCGCAGCCCGTCGGGATCGAACTCCACCGGCAGCAGCCAGGACAGCGAGGTCAGCGCCATGACCGGCCAGCCACCACCGAGGATCGCGAATTTGCGCGGGTCCGCCGTGTCGACCATGTCGAGCGGCCACGCATCGAGGCCATAGCGCCCCGCATCCCAGCGGATCGCATGGATATGCCCGTCGCGGATCGGCTCGCGCAGCGCCTCGGCGATCCGCACCATCATCAGCAGGTTGCCGTTGGGCAGGCGCGTCAGGCCCGGATTGAAGGCGCCGAGCACATAGGTTTCGGCGTCGAAATGCCCCGCCATCGGCGAGCGCGCCAGATCGATGTCGTCGGGCGTCAGCACCAGCCGGTCGACCGGAAAGGAAGGCCGCGGACAGGCATCCGGCTGTCCGGTGACGGCGGTGTGCGACATCGCGGCTCTCCTCACGCTCAGCGAACCGGAGACGCGGCGGAGGCCCGCCCGGTTCCGCCCACCACGCCGCCAGCCCGACAAAAGACCGGGCCGTTTACCAGAGATTAGGGGCGATCGGTCTAGACTCGGGTTTGGAAGGGAAACCCATGGCTCCCAAACTCGCCCTGCTCGCGCTGACGCTTTCCGCCGGGGCCGCCGCCACATCGGCCACCGCGCAGACGCGTACCCTCGATCCGTCGCTGACCGACATCCCGCCCGGCGTGATGCGCACGATCAGCTTCGCGGCCGACGGGCATCCGGTGGTGGTCGACCGGCCCTATACGGGCCGGCAGGATATCCAGCCCGTTCAGGTGGTGACCGTCCAGACGACCGAGGAAGACGAGGACGGCAACCCGATCCGCACCACGGTCGAGACGCGGCTCGAACCGCTCGCCGGCTTCGCCTACACGCCGCGGGGGCCGCAGATGGTCTATGCGCCCGCACGGGCGGCGCAGCCGATCCAGCCGCCGCATGTCGACGGGCCGATGCTCGCCAGCCTCCTGCCCCCCTCGTCCGACGACGAGGATGCGGCGGATGCGGATGCGGAGCCCTTCCTCCAGGCCGCGCTCGACATTCCCGCCCCCGATTTCGGGCCTGCGGAGGCCGCGCCCGTCGATCTCGCGCAGCATGTGCCGATCCGTGCCGGCGATTTCGATTCCTTCACTTTGCCCGTGCTGCTGCGGTCGGCGCCGATGGTCGTGCCGATCCAGGCCGCGCAGGCCGTCCCCGCGCCCGATTACCGCCTCGCCGTGCTGACGCCCGCCACGCCGCAGCCGCTCAGCATCCATCGCGATCCGCGCACGGGCCATTTCATCGCCCCGATCCGCATCAACGGCGTCACCATCCAGGCGATCGTCGATACCGGCGCGCAGGATACCATCCTCTCCGCCCGCGACGCGCGCGCCACCGGCGCCGCCCGGAACATCGTCCGGTCCGAGCCGATGGCCGGCATCGGCGGCTACACCATGCTCAGCGTCGCACGGCTCCGCTCGATGGAGGTTGCCGGGCAGGATCTCGGCAGCTTCACCGCCGCGATCGGGCAGGAGGGCATTCCCTATACGCTGCTCGGCCAGACCGAGATCAACCGCCTCGGCCGCATCGTCATCGAGAATGGCGTGATGACGATCACGCCGCGCGCCGCCCAGGTCGCGTTCCGCTAGACCCCGCGGCCTTCCGAAAAGAGGCCCCGCCGGCGGTGGGGCGCCGGCGGGGCTGTGGGATAGGGACAGGAGACCGGCATGGGGGACTACAGACCGCCGATCTCATGGGGCCGAACGCACGCGCGGTTTCCGGGATCGCCACATTAGCGAATATTTCCGTTCATCAGCGAAGATTGCCGGGATCGCCCCGCGTCAGGCGAGCGCCCCTCGCCCGAAGATGCGCGTCAGGCCCGCCAGCAACTCGTCCGCGCGGAACGGCTTGGCCAGCCGCGCCACATTGGCCGGCACATCGCCCGCGACGCTGGCGTAACCGGTGACGAGCAGCACCGGCGTCTCCGGCCGGCGCTTGCGCACCTCGCGGATCAGATCGGCGCCGGTGCGCAGCGGCATCAGATAATCGGTCACCACGGCGTCCATGTCCGGCATCTCGTCGAGGATCGCCAGCGCCTGATCGACGCTCGCGGCCTCGATCACATCATGCCCGGCGGTGGTCAGCATCTCGGCCGTCGAGGCGCGGACGGCCTGGTCGTCGTCGACCACGAGAATGCGCCGACGCGTCAGCCGCGCGACCTCGGGCGCGGCCTTCTCGCCGGCCGGCTCGCCGGTGCCCGCCGGCAGCACGATCTTCGCCACGGTGCCGACCCCGACCCGGCTCGCGATATGAAGCACCCCGCCCGACTGCGCGGCGAAGCCATGGACCATCGACAGGCCGAGCCCCGTGCCCTTGCCCATCGCCTTGGTGGTGAAGAAAGGGTCGATCGCCTGCCGTGCCGTCGCCTCGTCCATGCCGACGCCGGTATCCGCCACCGCGATGCTGACATAATCCTTCGACGGCAGATCGAGCGTCTCGGCTTCCGTCGCCCGCTGCGCGCTGATGGTGATCGCGCCGCCATTGGGCATCGCATCGCGCGCGTTGATCGCCAGGTTGAGGATCGCGAGTTCGAGCTGCGCGGGATCGACCAGCACCGGCGGCAGGCGATCCGCGATCGACCACTCCAGCCGCACCTGCGCCGTCACCGACTGGCGGATGAGATCGGAAAGCCCCGTCAGCAAAGCCCCCACATCGATGTTGCGCGGCGCCAGCGCCTGCCGCCGCGAAAAGGCGAGCAACCGGCCGATCAGCGTCCGCGCGCGCTCGGCGCTGGCCATCGCCGTCTCGATATAATGCTGGGCCTTCGGATCGTCGGGCACGCGCCGGCGCAGCAGGTCGAGCCCGCCCATCACCGGCGTCAGCAGATTGTTGAAGTCATGCGCCACGCCGCCCGTCAGCCGGCCCAGCGCCTCCATCCGCTGCCGCTGAAGCTCGCCCCGCTCGCGTGCGCGATAATGGCGCAGCTCCACGATCAGCAGCCGTGCCAGCAGCGCGAAGAGCAGCAGGCTGATGACCGCCGCCCCCGCCAGCAGGGCGATCGCATGACGCAGCGGCCCCGAATAATCATGCGCCGGGGCCGAGAGATACACCGCCCAGTCCGTCCCCGCGACCGGTGCCCATGTGCCGACCGCCAGCGATCCGTCGAGCCTGCGGAAGCGATAGAGGTTGAGTACGCCCTTGCGCTGCGCGGCGATCACGGCGGGATTGGCGGGTCGGCCGACACGATGCCAGTCGAAGCCCGCATTGGCGACGATATCGCCGCTGCCATCGAGGATTCCCGAACGCCATCCGGCCGCCAGCGACTGCGTCGCCAGCAATCCGCTGAGCGAGCGCGAGGGAACCATCAGGGTCAGCATCCGAACGATCCTGCCATCCCGGACGATCGGCGCATGGACGGCGAAGGCCTGGCTTCCGTCCGGCTCCGTCACCACCCCGCCGACGATCGGCCGCCCAGTCGCCACCGCGCGCGCCAGACTGTCGGCGTCGCCGGCCTCCGGGCCGGCGGGAATCGTAATCAGCGGCCGGCCGGAGAGATCGCTGACCCGGATCGACCGCCATCGCCCGTCCGCCTCGATCGCGCGCGCGGCCAGCGCCCGCACCGCCCCTTCGTTCCAGGCGCCGTCGAAGACCGTCGATGACGAGAGCGCGCGTGCCGCCCGGCGATCCGCGTCCAGCTCACGGGCGAGCAACGCGGCGGTGAAGGTGACGCGTGCCCGCGCCTGCTGCGCGATCGCGTCCCGCTGGCTTCGGAAGGTGGCGGTGCCGACGATCCCGCCCAGCACGACGACCGGCAGCAGCCCTGTGATGGCGAACAGCGAGATGGAGCGACGCATCGTCGTGCAACCTCCTCCAACTCCCTGGTGACGGACCCAAACGCTACTTGTGCGCCGGCCTCACACCCGAAGAGAGGCCGAGCCAGCGCGCCATGTCGGCGATCTCGGCATCCAGCGCCTCTCCGGCTTCGGCCGGTGCATCAGGCTCGAAATGGATACGCAGCACCCGAAGTTCCCTGAGCGCCCGATCGGCCTTGAGATCGACCCGGCCGACCAGCCGGTCACCGAGCAGGAAGGGCAGGTCGTAATAGCCGTGCGCGCGCCGCTCGGCGGGGGTGTAGATGCCGATCCGGTAGTGGAAATCGAACAGCCTTTCCGTGCGCGAGCGCTCCCAGATCAATGGATCGAACGGGGCGAGCAGTGCGCGGGCCGCGATGCGGCGCGGACGGCGGGCATCGCGGTGGAGGAAAGCCGGACGGTTCCAGCCCTCGACCGCGACGGGCCGCAATTCCTCCGCCTCGACCAGCTCCGCGATCGCCCGCCGGGCCTCCTCGGGCGGCTGGCGGAAATAGTCGCGCAGGTCGGTGGCGGTGGCGACGCCCAGCGCACGGGCGGCGTGGGCGATGAGCGCGCGATGGGCCTCCGCCTCATCCGGTGCGGGAAGCGCGAAGATCGCCGGCGGGATGACCCGCTCGCTCAGATCATAGACACGCTCGAAGCTGCCGCGCCGCTCCGCCGTCGTGATGTGCCCCGCCCAGAACAGCCATTCGAGCGCGCGCTTGGTGTCGCCCCACTCCCACCAGCCGCTGCGGCCCCGGCTCTCTTCGAAGTCGGAGGCGGCCATCGGTCCCTCGGCGCGGATGCGGTCGAGCACGGCCATCGCCTCGGCCCGGCGCTCGGTGGCGAAGGGACGCAGGCCGCCCCAGCCTGTCTCGCCCCGATCCGCCGCTGCCATCCGCCAGCGCAGCAGTGGATGCAGCGCGAAAGGCAGCAGCGAAGCCTCGTGCGCCCAATATTCGAACAATTTGCGCTCGGACCTGCGTCCCCACGCCGCTTTGTCGATCAGCGCGCGGTCATAGACGCCCAGCCGCGAGAAGGCGGGCAGATAATGCGCGCGCACCACGACATTGACGCTGTCGATCTGGTGGAGCGCCAGCCGCTCCACGGTGCGGCGCAGATGGCCGGCGTCGGCCTGCCCGGGCCGCGCGGCACCGAAGCCCTGCGCGGCGAGCGCGATGCGCCGCGCGGCCGCCGCCGTCAGCCGCTCACTCAGAGCGTTCGGCCTCGTCCATCGCGCGGATATAGGCCTCGGCCGCGGCGCGCTCCTGCGCATCCTTGAAGGCGGCCGAGGGCTCCGGCGCCTCGTCGAGCCCGTGCAGCACCACCCACATGGCGAAGCGGCGGCCGGGCTCCGTCTCCGTCCCGAAGGCGATGCGGAGCCATTGCACACCGCGATCGATCGCCTCGTCATCGAGGGAATCGAGATCGGTCGTGCCGAAATAATGCTGGAGAAGGGCGTCGAGATCCATGCGCCCTGGGTTGCGCAAGAGCCGCGCAAAATACAAGCCCGCAGGAGGGCTGGTCAGAAACCGCCTATCGGCTATTCATCACAACCATGATCGAACGCATTGGCCATATCAACATCCGCACGCCGATCCTCAAGGAGACGATCCGCTTCTATGAGGAGCTGTTCGATCTCGTGGCCGGCCCCGCCCAGACGATGGGGCATCAGGAGATGCACGCCTGGCTTTACGGCAAGGATGGCCGCGCGATCATCCACGTCAACAGCCCGCCGGACGGCGAAGCGCCGATCCCGCCGGGGGTGCGTGCGCGGCTCGATCATATCGCCTTCGATTGCAGCGATGTCGGGGAAATGGAGCGCCGGCTGACGGCGTTCGGCGTGCCTTTCGTGAAGCGCGCCACCCGTGTGGCGGGGCTCACCCAGATCGTGCTCAGCGATCCGAACGGCATCCGGCTCGAACTGGCCTTCGGCGCGGACAAGGCGATGGCCCCGTCCTGAACAGGCGAACGGGGAGCGACCTCTTGGCCGCTCCCCCGTCCGGGATCAGATCACCGAGAGGCGAACGTCCAGGCTGCCCTTCGTCGCGTGCGAATACGGGCAGACGACGTGGGCAGCGGCGACCAGCGCCTCGGCCTCGGCCTTCTCGACGCCCGGAATGTGGATCGCCAGCGCGACATCGAGGCCAAAGCCCTGACCATCGTCACGCGGGCCGATGCCGACCTGCGCGGTGACGGTGGTGTCCTCCGCGATCTTCACCTTCTTCTGCGCGGCGACGAACTTCAGCGCACCGAGGAAGCAGGCCGAATAGCCGGCGGCGAAGAGCTGCTCCGGGTTGTTGCCGGGGCCACCGGCGCCGCCGAGCTCCTTCGGCGTGTCCAGCGTCACCTTGAAGGCGCCGTCCGTGGTGGCGGCGCTGCCGGTGCGGCCGCCGGTGGCCGTGGCTTCGGTCTTGTACAGAACGTTCATCGCCTTGCTCCTTCATGTGGCCGCTTCCGGCCCTCTATTTCGCGATAACTGTTATCGCGATATGCAAATCCTTCTAAGCGCGATTCGGTTGGGTGTCCAGCGGTTATTTATCGCGCCAATCTTTATCTCAAAAATCCATTGCGCTATATAAAGTCCGCCCCGCACGGAGAAACGCCATGTCCGCCATCCCCCCGCTCAGCCTCGACCAGCACCTCTGCTACTCCCTTTATTCGACGAGTCTCGCGATCGGCCGCGCCTACAAGCCGATGCTCGACGCGATGGGAATCACTTACCCGCAATATCTCGTCCTGAGTGTTCTGTGGGAGAAGGACAACCTACCCGTCGGGATGATCGCGGACCGCCTTTTGCTTGAGTCGAGCACGCTCACCCCGCTGCTCAAGCGACTGGAGACGTCGGGCATGGTCCGGCGCACGCGCAATCCCGAGGATGAGCGCCAGGTGCTGATCCAGCTCACCGAGAAGGGCCGCGCGCTGCACGCCCGGTCGGTCTGTCTGGCCGAGACGATGCTGGAGACGTCCGGCCTGTCGATAGCCCAGATCGGCGCGCTCAACGATCAGGTGCGGTCGCTGCGCGACTCGGTCGTCGCGGCGCTCAACGGGCGCTAATCAGGAGCGCGGCACGGGCAGGCAGTCGAAACCACCCGCCGCCGCCGCTGCGCACAGGCGGAGCGCCCCCGCCTTGTCGTCCGCCGCGCCCACCTGAAGCCGGACGAGCGGGCTGTGCGGCACATCCTCATAATGGGGATGATAGGCCGCCAGCGACGGCAATCTGCCCCGCGCCCGCGTCCACGCCGCCTCCGCCGCCGGCTTGCCGGTGAACGCCCCGAGCTGGATGCGCCACGACGCGCCTATATCCGTATGCGCCGCCACGACCGCCGCGACCGCCGTTTCCCGAGGCGTCGCGACCCTGGCGGCGAGCTGCGTCGGTGGCGGCGCGGCCCGGCGCCCGGCCTGCCAAGCGGCCAGATCGCGCCGATAGCTCGCATAAGCGCGATAATAATTGAGGATCGGCGCTTCGAGTTTGTCGAGCGCCCCCGGCGCGAACTGCGGCAATCCGCTGGCGGGCTGGGCCGCGGCCTGCTCGGACACCTCGGCGGCGGCGCGGCAGAAGGCCGCCTGCGCCGGCGGCTGCGCGAAGAAATTATACAGGCGCGTCATATGCTGATCGAGGGCACTACCGCTGGATCGCCCCGTCTCGGAGGCATAAGCGGTGGCGAAGACGGCCTTCCGCTGGGTGAGCAGCGCATTGTAGCGCGCGACGATCGCCGCCCCGCCAGGCCGCCCGCCGCAGCTCAGCGCCGCGACATTGAGGGCGGCACGGACATGCCACAACGCCTCTTCCGTGCCGATGTGGCTGTTGATCGTCTCGAAGCGCCCGTCGCTGCCCGGTTCGGGCACCGTCTGGCCGGCCGCGGAGCCCGCCGGCGGCTGCGGCTCGGCGGCGGGAGGCGCTGGCGGCCGAGGCGCCTCGGGCTTGCCGCGATGATAGTGGGCGCACCCTGCCAGAAGCAGGGCCGTCGCCAACCCCGCGCAGCGCGCCGCTCCCCTCTGCCCCACCGTCATGGCGTCAGGTCATGCCACACCCGTTCCAGAGTAAAGACTCGCGCGCCGGTCCGTGCCTCTCCTGCGGCGGAAAACGCCGGATTCCGGCCGATCGCCCCCAATGGCGCCCCATCCTCTTGACACGAACCGGGGACAATAAGATTGGTAGCGCTATCAAGTTGTAACAAGGCGAGAGGATATGACCGGCAAGGCGTTCGTGGCAGCCGAGGCGCTGCCGGAAGACTGGCGCGCGGGCCTGTTTCTGGGGCGTATCGATCTGGGCGAAGGCCCTACGCCCGTGCTCGTGTCGGGCGGCATCGCTTATGACATGACAGCGGTGGCGGCGACGGTTTCCGAGCTGGTCGCGCTCAAGGCTTTCGATCCGTCCGCGGGCAAGCCGCTCGGCGATCTGGAGACGCTTGGCCTCTCCGCCGCGGTCGACGCGCCGCATCGTCTGCTGAGCCCGATCGACCTCCAGTGCGTGAAGGCCGCCGGCGTCACCTTCGCCGTCTCCGCGCTGGAGCGCGTGATCGAGGAGCGCGCGCGGGGAGATTCGAGCGCGGCCGCCGAGGTCCGCTCGCGCATCGAGACGCGCATCGGCGGCGGCATCCGCACCGTGAAGCCCGGCTCGCCCGAAGCCGCGACGCTCAAGGCGACGCTGATCGAGGAGGGCATGTGGTCCCAATATCTCGAAGTGGCGATCGGGCCTGACGCCGAGATCTTCACCAAGTCGCCGGTGCTCTCGACCGTCGGCTGGGGTGCGCTGATCGGCGTGCGGTCCGACTCGACCTGGAACAACCCCGAGCCGGAAGTCGTGCTGCTCGCCGACAGCCACGGCACGGCGGTGGGCGCGACGCTCGGCAACGACGTCAACCTGCGTGACTTCGAGGGCCGCTCCGCCCTGCTGCTCAGCAAGGCCAAGGACAACACCGCATCCTGCGCGATCGGGCCGTTCGTCCGCCTGTTCGATGCCAGCTTCTCGATGGACGATGTCCGCACCGCCAAGATCGACCTGCTGATCGAGGGCGAGGAAGGCTATGTGCTGAACGGCACCAGCACGATGAGCGAGATCAGCCGCGACCCCGAGGATCTCCTTGCGCAGGCGATGAGCGAGCATCATTACCCGGACGGCTACACGCTCTTCCTCGGCACGCTGTTCGCGCCGATCCAGGATCGCGACGAGCCGGGCCGCGGCTTCACCCACAAGCTGGGCGACGTCGTCACCATCTCGACGCCGAAGCTCGGCCGCCTCGTCAACCGCGTGACGACGTCGAAGGCCGCGCCGGCCTGGACACTCGGCATCGCCGGCCTCATGCGCAACCTCGCGGGGCGCGGCCTGCTGGTTCGCGCCTGACCCTTTCCCCGTATTCGGAGTTCGCCCCCTTGTTGCAGGCATCCCTCACCGCCTCCCGCGCCGCCATCTACCCCAGCCTCGCCGGCAAGCGCGTGCTCGTCACCGGCGGCGGATCGGGGATCGGCGAAGCGCTGACCGAGGCCTTCGTCCGTCAGGGCGCGCGCGTCGCCTTCGTCGACATCGCCGACGAGGCATCCCGGTCGCTGGTCGAGCGTCTGGCGGAAGGCACCGACCATGCCCCGCTCTACCGCCATTGCGACCTCACCAACATCGACCAGCTCCGCTCGGTCATCAGCGACATCGTCGAGCAGTTCGGCGGCGTCGACGTGCTGGTGAACAACGCCGCCAATGACGACCGCCACGCCATCGCCGACGTCACCCCGGAATATTGGGACAACCGCATCGCGGTGAACCTGCGCCATCTGTTCTTCGCGGCCCAGGCAGTGGCGCCGTCGATGAAGCAGGCGGGCGGCGGCGTGATCCTGAACTTCGGCTCGATCAGTTGGCACCTCGCGCTGCCCGACATCGTGCTCTACCAGACCGCCAAGGCGGGCATCGAGGGCATGACCCGCGCGATGGCCCGCGACCTTGGCGAGCATGGCATCCGCGTCAACACGATCGTGCCGGGCGGCATCAAGACGCCGCGTCAGGACATGCTGTGGCATGACGACAGCGAGACCGCCCGCATCCTCGCCAACCAGTGCCTCAAGGAGCGCGTGATGCCCGCCGACGTGGCGGCGCTCACCCTGTTCCTCGCCTCCGACGATGCGCGCATGTGCACCGGCCACGACTATTTCGTGGACGCCGGCTGGCGCTGAGCCGCCTGTCGATCCGTCGTGCCGGCCGGGGCTGGCGCGGCGGATCGCCCTCCTCGCCAGAGCAGCGCGGTGAAAGATCGCGCCACGGCATTCCGAGCCACCTTCTGACAGGCGCAATGCCGCCTAAAAGGCGGCCGCTCCCACCCAAGATGAACGCCAGCCGACGATCGCGTTCAGCAACGCCTCAGCGCGGATGGCGGATCAGAACGGCGTGGACGAGGGTTATCGGGCACGTCGAAGTCCCCGACCACCGTGGATTGAGGGAGTGTAACATGAAGAAGCTAGCCATCATCGCGAGCGGCGCCAGCCTGTTCCTCGGCGTGGCCGCCATGCCTGCTCATGCCCAGAGCGCGGGCCATGTCCTGCGCGGCGCCGGCATCGGTGCCGCGGGCGGTGCCGTCGCGGGCGCGCTGATCCCCGGCCTGTCGGTGGGCACCGGCGCGCTGGTCGGCGCGGCGGGCGGCGCGGCCTATAACGGCCTCATCAACAAGGGCCATCACCGCCATTATTACCGGCGCCACTATCGCCGCCGCCACCATTGAGGTGATCCGCGCCCCGGAGGATCGACCTTCCGGGGCGCCCCCATTCCGTTACGCGTTCGGGCCGTGTAGAGGGAAGCGATGCGCCGGATCGCCATCCTGTCGGGCTTGCTGGCCTGCTCGTGCGGGCAGAAGGCCCCGCCCGACGATCTGCGGACCAGAGCGCTGCTCACCACGGTCGAGCGTCATGTCACCACCTGCACGGCGTCCACCGGCCGGCTTGGGCCGCTGATCGCCCGCAACGAGCGGCGCGCGCTGATGCATGCCGCGATCGACGCCCGCAACCGCTGTTCGGATGCTCGCGCCGAAATAGCCCGCGCGATCGGCAAGGACGCGACGCTCGACGCCTGCCGCCGCGACGTGGACGCGCAGGAGAAGATCAGCATCGCCCAGATGGCCGTGCTCGACAATCCGACGCCCGAGGGGCGCGCCGCCGTGCTCCAGCGGCTCGACGAGGCGATCCCGCTCCAGCAGACCTGCGGTCAGGCGATCGACAGGCTGCGCAAGGGGAGCTGAGCCGCTACGCCGCCTCTTTCCGTCATGCCGGGCTCGACCCGGCATGACGATCAAGGAGCGTATCAGTGGTTGTGGCGCGGCGTCTTCGCCGAGATGCCGCGATACTTGACCGCCATCTCCAGCACCGCGCCCTCGCCCATCTGGCCGGTCTTCTCCCGGAAGATCTCCTCCCACGGCGTGTGGCTGGCGGGCACCTCGGGCAGGCCCTCGCCCTTGCGGCGGGCGATCTCGGCTTCGTCCACCAGCGCGTTGCAGGCGCCGGTGTTGAGATCGACGCGGATCATGTCGCCGGTGCGCAGCCAGGACAGGCCGCCGCCCACCGCGCTCTCCGGCGAGGCGTTGAGGATCGACGGACTGTCCGACGTGCCCGATTGACGGCCGTCGCCCAGCGTGGGCAGCCACATGATGCCCTTGCGGATCAGCGCGGCGGGCGGCTGCATGTTCACCACCTCGGCCGAGCCCGGCCAGCCGATCGGCCCGGCGCTGCGCATCACGAGGATGCAATTCTCGTCGATGTCGAGCGCGGGATCGTCGATATTGTGATGATAGTCGTCCGACCCGTCGAACACGACCGCGCGCGCCTCGAACACGCCCTCGGCGCCGGGGCGCTCCAGATAGCGCTGGCGGAACTCGTCGGAGATCACGCTGGTCTTCATGATCGCGAAGTCGAACAGATTGCCCGACAGCGCGAGGAAGCCCGCCTTCTCTTTCAGCGGAGCGGCGAAGGGGAAGATCACCTCACGATCCTTCGTCTCGCGGCCGGCGATATTCTCGCCCATGGTGCGGCCGGTGACGGTGAGGCAGTCGGCGGCGAGCTTGCCGGCCTCGGCCAGCTCCCACATCACCGCCGGCACGCCGCCCGCGCGGTGGAAGCGCTCGCCGAGATATTTGCCCGCCGGCTGCATATTGAGCAGCAGCGGCAGGTCATAGCCATATTCGGTCCAGTCCGAATGATGCAGCTCGACGCCGGCGTGGCGCGCCATCGCGGCGATGTGCGGCTGGGCGTTGCTCGATCCGCCGAGCGCGCTGACGGTGCGGATCGCGTTGAGGAAGCTCTCGCGCGTCAGGATGCGCGAGGGGCGCAGATCCTCATAGGCCATCTCGACGATGCGCTTGCCCGTCTCATAGGCGATCTGGCCGCGCTCGCGGTACGGCGCCGGGATCGCCGCGCAGCCGGTGAGCGAGAGGCCGAGCGCCTCGGCCACCGCGTTCATCGTCGAGGCCGTGCCCATGGTGTTGCAATGCCCCGCCGACGGTGCGCTGTCGCAGGCCCGGTTGAGGAACTCCTCCTCGTCGATCTCGCCCGCCGCAAGCTTGCGGCGCGAGCGCCAGATCACCGTGCCCGAGCCGACCAGCTTGCCCTCATGCCAGCCGTCGAGCATCGGCCCGCCGGACAGCACGATCGCCGGGATGTCCACGGTGGAGGCGGCCATCACGCCGGCGGGCGTCGTCTTGTCGCAGCCGGTGGTGAGGACGACGGCGTCGATCGGATAGCCATAGAGAATCTCGACCAGGCCCATGTAAGCAAGGTTGCGGTCCAGCGCAGCGGTCGGCCGGCGGCAATTCTCGAAGATCGGATGGACCGGGAATTCCATGCAGATGCCGCCCGCGTCGCGGATGCCGTCGCGGACGCGCTTGGCCAGCTCGACATGGATGCGGTTGCAGGGCGAAAGGTCGCTGCCGGTCTGCGCGATGCCGATGATCGGGCGGCCGGAGCGCAGCTCCGCGGGCGTGATGCCATAGTTCATGAAACGCTCGAGATAGAGCGCGGTCATGTCCGAGCGGGCGGGATCGGCGAACCAGTCGCGCGAACGGAAGGGTTTGACGGGTGTGCGATCCAACGGCGCTCTCCTGGCACGGCGCCCTCGCGACGCCTCATGTTAGCGCTAACTCAGCCTGCGGAGGCCATCAAGACCATGCGGGCGGCGAAGAACGCGATTTGCGCTCTTCGCCGCCCGCACTCAAGCCCGGTCAAGAAGGAAAAAGGGGGCGGCCCTTGGTCCCTGGCCGCCCCCAGCGGGGATCAGAAAGTGCCGCGCACGCCGATCAGGAACTGACGGCCCGGCTTATATTCGGTGAAGGTCGCGTTCGGGAACTGGAAGTAGGTCCGCAGCTTCGAATTGGTCAGGTTGACCACGTCGAAGGTGATCTGCGGCGCGTTGTGGACGCCCAGCATCTTCTCCAGATCAAAGATCGAGGAGAAATCCCACTGGCGATAATTGTCGGAGAACAGCGCGGCGTTGGTGATGCCATTCTGGTTCGCCGTCGACTGCTGCGAGCCCTTCTGGAAGGTCTCCGAGATACGGAGGCTGACGCCGTGATTCTCGTAATAGGCGCTGATGTTGTAGGTGTACTTGGCGACGCCCAGCGCCACCGCAGGCGCCGCACCGGTGCCCTTCTGGTCGACGATCGTGGCGTTGGCGTTGAAGCCGAAGCCCTTGATGCCGAAGCGCTCGGTGATGAAGTCGAGCGGCTGCACCCACTGGAACTCGAGGCCGTTCACCGTCAGCGTGCCGCTGGCATTGACCTGCTGCTGCACCTGGACGGTCGCGTTGTCCGGGCCGCCGCGGGCGTTGATCGCGTCCTGCTGGGTCGGCGTCAGCGAGCCGTAGGTGATGCCGTAGAGCGACAGCGCCGAGAAGGGCACGGTGACGATGCCGTTGGTGGTGAAGCCCTTCAACTGCTTGCGGAAGGCCGCCATGCTGATGAGGCCCTCATGCCCGGTATAATATTCGATACCGAGATCGAGGTTGGTCGAGGTGTAGGGCTTGAGCGCCGGGTTGCCGATCGTCGCCACGTCCGCCGACGGGGTGGAGAAGTTCACGCCCGGAAGCTGCGCGTTCGGATCGGGCCGCGTCATCGTCTTGGAGACCGCGAAGCGGGCCACCGCATGATCGCCCACGTCATAGGCGAAGTTCGCCGCCGGCAGCCACTTGGTATAGCTGCTGTGCGTCGTCACCGTGTTGACGATATTCGGGTAGAGGCCACCCTGCGCCGCCGCGATGTCGGCAGCGGCGGTCGGGTTGCGCGGATCGGGCAGCGACACCTGACCGGCGATCGTCTGATCCGTGTGGACGTAGCGCACGCCGATGTTGAAGCGCAGGTCGCTGTCGGCGATGCGCTGGATGCCGTTCACCTCGATGAACGCCGCCGGCGACTTCTCGCGGATATAGCCGCCGCTGGCGCCGGTGTTGGCCGAGCCCGCCACCGGTTCGGAGGCGTGGAACGCGTCGTAATTGGTCGCCTTCTTGAACTTGTCCCAATCGACCGTGACGAAGCCGTCCGGCCCCTTCGTCAGGAAGTTCGCGATCTGCGCCGCCGGAACCAGCGAGCCGCCATAGGTGACCGGGCCGGTCATGCCCGAGGTGAAGCCCGTGCCGTAACCCGGATAGGTCGGATAGCCAGCCGGGGCGGCGCCCACGACATTCAGGCCCTCGCAGGCCGGCTGCGCGTTGGGCGAGCCGACGAACACGCTGGGATTGTCGCCGCAGACCGCATTCTGCCACGCTTGGCTGTTGTCGAAGGCGCTGATCCGGCGCGAGGTGTCGTCGTAATTGCCGCCGACGCGGATATTGAGATGCTCGTCGCCCCAGGTCAGGTCGCCGCGCACGCCCTTGGTGATGTTGACGCGGCGCTCGTCCTGGATGTTGACGCGGCCGCCGCCGGTCCAGCCGAAATTGGCCGGATCGTTGAGATCGACGTTGCTGGCGATGCTCGGGATGCCGCCGTCATTCTTATAGTCGACCGTGAGGCCCGAATTGGCCGGCGTCGTCACCAGCACCGACGGCGATTCGCGGTGGAAGGTGCTGCGCGTGTAATTGCCCTGGATGTTGAACTTCAGCTTGTCGGCGATCTGCCATTCGGCGCCCGGATTGACGCCATAATAACGCGTCGTCTCGATATAGGGGCGGTATTCGAGGAAATATTGCGCGTTGGCGAAGGTCGCCGACGTCACGGTGCAGCCCTGGCTGCAATCCGACTTGTCGACCGTCATGTTGAGCGGGATCATCGCGCCGTTGCGGCCGACCCAGTCCATGTCGATGCGCTGGAGATCGTTCTTCTTCCAGCCGTACATGCCGTCGACATAGAAATGCAGGTCGTCGCTCGGGCGCCATTCGGCGCTCGCCACCGCGTTGATGCGGTTGCGCGTGCCGAACTCGTCGGACGGGCGGCCGAGGCGCGGGATGATCGCATTGTCGATCTGCTGGATCGTGAGGCCAGGATTGTGCGCCAGCAGGAAGGCCTGATCGACCGTCGCGCCCGGCGTCAGGCCGTTGCCCGCGTTGGACGGCACGGTGCCGGGGATCGTCCAGTTGCCGCCGCCGGTCGAGTTGCAGCCCGAGGTGGCGCCGCACTGCGCGGCGGAGAGATTCGGGTTGGTCCAGCCGATCGTCTCGAAACCGGTGACGCGCGACTTGGTGCGGTTGCCCGCGATACCCGCGAGGATACCGAAATTGCCGAAGGTGGCGCTGGCCACGGCCGAACCGCGCTGGCCCCAGCCCGATGCCTCGCTCTGCTTGGTGCCCTGGAAATTATAGGTGAAGTGCGTGCCGGGATGATCGAACGGCCGCGCGGTGCGGATGTCGACGTTGCCGGCCGCGCCGCCTTCGAGCAGATCGGCGGTATAGCTCTTGTTGACCGTCAGCTTGGTGAAGAGATCGGTCGGGAAGAAGCTGAGATCGACTTCGCGGCCGGTGCCCTGCGCGTCGGTGGTGCCGCTCGACGCGATCGCGATCGGCGCGCCGTTCAGCGTCACCTGGGTGAAGTTCGAGCCGAGGCCGCGGATCGCGACGTTGGTGCCCTCGCCGGTGATGTCGCGGCTGATCGTGATGCCGGGGATGCGGTTCAGGCTCTCCGCGATGTTCGTATCCGGGAACTTGCCGATATCTTCCGCGAAGATGGAATCGCTGAAGCCGATCGAATTGCGCTTGGAGTTGATCGACTGCGCCAGGCTGCGGCGATAACCGGTGACGATGATATCGCCCGCGCTGGCATCGGCGCCCGACGGATTGGCGATGGAGGCCTGATCCTGCGGGGCGGGCTGCGCGGCCGGAGCGGCCTGATCCTGCGCGAAGGCGGGAACGACGGCGGTGCCCGCCAGCATGGTAGCGCCAAGCAGGGCAATCCGCCGCACGGCGACGCGAGTCGACGACATATAAGTCATGATAATGTCCCTCTCCTGTTCCCCTCGCGCCTTTTGCAGCGTCTCGTGGGGTGCCATCTGGATGGCAGCCTGCGCTACCTTCGTGGTAGCGTTCACATCAGCGAGCTAACGCTGCGTCTTCTTCCCTGTCAACATTTATAATTTGTCGGATATTTCACTCCGTTTCACGGATGATATCGCTTAGTTTCCCGGCCGGATGGGAAACCGCAGGGATTCGTAATATTCGAGCGTTCGTGCCGGTGGCGTAACGCCCGCGGGCAGTGGCCTTTTGGACACACTCTGGAAGTAAGCGATGCTGGCGTCGCGCCACCATTGCGCCTCACGCTGCTGGATCGAGAGGAAGACGCTCGTCTCGGCGAAGCGATCCGCGTCGACATAGGGACGGAGCCGCGCCCACTCCGCCCGCATCGCGCCGACATCCGCCACGCCCGCATCGTAATGCGCGATCAGATCCGCCCAGAGCGTGCGGCCCGAGGCCATGCGCGTGTCCCACGGCATATGATGGAACCAGAGCAGCAGCGTCTCGGGCGTGGTCTTCGGATTGGCGAACATCCGCGCCACCGGCGGGGCATATTGCGCCACCGCGTTGCTGCCGGTCGCGGTGCGATCGAAGCCGATGCCGTTGGCGTCGGCGCGGCTGTAATAGGTCGGGTTCCACTCGGGCCGCTTGAGATCGCTCACCCACGGCGCGGGGCCATAATGGTGGCTGGTCCCCATCTGGTGCGCGAGGCCGAGCGGGGTCATATAGTCCACCGCCGCTTCGCGCGAGCCCATCATCATCTTCACCGTCGGCGCGACGAAGGCGGGATCGGGCGTGAAGGTCATCCGCGCCCATTCGGTCGCGATCTTCTCGGCCGAGGCATCCGGGTTCCAGGCGAAGCGGCCGAAGGCGTACCAGTTCGCCTGGTTGAACACCGAGCCCGACCAGTTGCGATCGCTGCCGATATTGGCGACGCCGGCCATGCCGGTCAGCCGGTAGGGATCGACCTTGCCCTCCAGCACATGCGCGACGGTCGAGCCCTTGCCGTGGGCATAGGTGTCGCTCTCCAGCGTCTCCTGGAAGAGCGGGCCGAGATAGACGAGGTGGGTTGCGAAGCCGAGATATTCCTTGGTGATCTGGAATTCCATCATCAGCGGCGTCTTGGGCATCGCCCCGAACAGCGGATGGAAGGGCTCGCGCGGCTGGAAGTCGATCGCGCCGTTCTTCACTTGCACGATCACATTGTCGGCGAACTTCCCGTCGATCGGCTTGAAATCCGAATAGGCCTGCTTGGCGCGATCCTCGTTGTTGTTCTCGCTGTAGACGAAGGCGCGGTACATGATGACGCCGCCATGCGGCCTCACCGCGTCGGCCAGCACATTGGCGCCGTCGGCATGGGTGCGGTGATAATCCTGCGGGCCGGGCTGGCCTTCGGAGTTGGCTTTCACGAGAAAGCCGCCGAAATCGGGAATGGCGCGATAGATCTCGTCGGCCTTGGCCTTCCACCAGGCCTTCACCTCGGGGTCGAGCGGATCGGCCGTCTTGAGCCCGCCGATCTCGATCGGCGCCGAGAAGCGCGGCGAAAGATAGACCTTGATGCCATAGGGCCGGAACACGTCCGCCAGCGCCGCCGCCTTGGCGATGAAGGGAGCGGTCAGGCTCTCGGGCTGGGCGTTGACGTTGTTGAGGACGGCGCCGTTGATGCCGATCGAGGCGTTGGCGCGGGCATAGTCGGTGTAGCGCGGCGCCTTCCAGTCGGGCAGCTTCCACCAGTCCCAGATCGACTGGCCGGCATAGCCGCGCTCCACGGTGCGATCGAGATTGTCCCAATGATCGAGCACGCGAAGCTGGAGCTTGGGCGCGGACTGGATATCGAGCTTGTCGAGAGACTGCCCCGCCTCGGCCAGTTCCAGCAGGCGGAAGGCGCCGTAGAGCAGGCCGATATCGCTGTTGGCGGTGACGAGCGTCACCGGCTGGCCGCCGATCGCGATGCTGCGGATCAGGAAGCCTTCCTTGCCGAGCGCGTCCAGCGGCAATTTGAGCGCCGCCACGTCCGGCGATTCGCCGGGCGTCGCAAGCAAGATCGCCCCCGCCCCCACGCCGGCCGCGCGCTCGGGCGCATGGCCCGTCATCCCGCCGAAGCCACGCCGCAATTCGTCCACCGCGACGCGCACCGTGTCGGAGGAGCCCGGCGCCACGATCGCACTGGCGTGCGCACCCATCGCAGACTGCTCGGCGGCCGGCAGCGGCTTGTAGCGGAGCCACAGTTCGTAACCGTCTTCGGCATGGGCCACGCCAGACATGCCGGCCAGCAAGGCAGCGGCCGCCAGCGGCCGCCAGACGCACGGGAACAATCTCACGCCGATCCTCCTCATCCTCGGCGGAGAGCCTTCCTGGGCACCCCGTCCGCATCTTTCCCGCCCGGACAGCCGGCATTGACAAGCTTTGTCGGCTTAGATCATGGTAGCGTTATCAATACAACGGCATCAACAAGAATGTCGAGCGGGCTCATCCGCAAGTCGAAAGGGAGAGAGGATGCGCCTGCGCGCCATCAGCCGTCTTGCCGCCACTGTTGCGACCATGGGCCTCATGGTGCCCCCGTCGGCTGTTTATGCTGCACCGCGCCATGCAGCGGCGACTGACAATTCGCTGGTCCACGCTCTCTATAAGGACGCCTCCCAGCCGGTCGAGGCGCGTGTCGACGATCTTCTCAAGCGGATGACGCTGGAGGAGAAGGTCGCCCAGATCACCACCGTGTGGGAGGGCAAGAAGGCCTTTTTTGACGCGCATCTCCAGCTCGATCCGAGCAAGCTCGGCGCGCTCTATCCCAACGGCATGGGCCAGCTCGCCCGCCCGTCCGACGCGGAAGGGCCGGTCAGCCCGCGCGTCGTCCCCGGTCGCGACGCCCGCCAGACGGTCGCGCTGGTCAACGGGCTCCAGCATTGGGCGATGACCCAGACGCGGCTCGGCATCCCGATCCTGTTCCATGAGGAAGGGCTGCACGGCTATGCCGCGGTGGGCGCGACCAGCTTCCCGCAGGCGATCGCGCAGGCTTCCTCCTGGGATCCGAACCTGATCCGCTCGATCGACACGGTGGTGGCGCACGAAGCCTCGGCGCGGGGCGTCAGCCTCGTGCTCTCGCCGGTGGTCGACGTGGCGCGCGATCCGCGCTGGGGACGCATCGAGGAGACGTTCGGCGAAGACCCCTATCTGGTCGGTGAGATGGGCGTCGCGGCGGTGGAGGGCCTGCAAGGCCCCGGCCGCGTGCGGCGGGTGACGCCGGGCCATGTCTTCGCGACGCTCAAGCATCTCACCGGCCATGGCCAGCCCGAGAGCGGCACCAATGTCGGCCCCGCCCCGATCTCCGAGCGCGAGCTGCGCGAGAATTTCTTCCCGCCCTTCGAGGAGGTTGTGAAGCGCACCGGCATCGAGGCGGTGATGGCCTCCTACAACGAGATCGACGGCGTGCCCTCCCACGCGAACAAGTGGCTGCTCGGCCATGTGCTGCGCGGCGAGTGGGGCTTCCGGGGTGCCGTGGTCAGCGACTATTCGGCCATCGACCAGCTCATGAGCATCCACCATATCGCGCCCGACCTCGAAGGCGCGGCGCGTCGTGCGCTCGATGCCGGCGTCGATTCGGATCTGCCCGAAGGGCTGTCCTATTCCACGCTCACGAAGCAGGTGCGCGAAGGCAAGGTCAGCGAGGCGCAGGTGGACGTCGCGGTGCGCCGGATGCTGGAGTTGAAGTTCCGCGCCGGCCTGTTCGAGCACCCCTATGCCGACGCCAATCATGCCGTCGCCGTCACCAACACGCCCGAGGCGATCGCGCTGGCGCGCAAGGCCGCGCAGGAATCGATCGTCCTCCTCAAGAATGACGGGATGCTGCCGCTGGCGCTGCCCGCCGCGGGCGCGGCCACCAAGCCCACTATCGCCGTGATCGGCCCCAACGCCGCCGTCGCGCGACTGGGCGGCTATTACGGCCAGCCGCCGCACACCGTCTCGATCCTCGACGGGATCAGGGCGAAGGTCGGCAACCGTGCGAACATCATCTTCTCGCAGGGCGTAAAGATCACCGAGAATGACGACTGGTGGGAGGACAAGGTCACCCTCGCCAGCCCGACCGAGAACGCGAAGCTGATCCGGCAGGCGGTCGAAGCCGCCAAGGGCGCGGACCGCATCATCCTCTGCCTCGGCGACACCGAGCAGACCAGCCGCGAAGGCTGGGCCGACAACCATCTCGGCGACCGCACCAGCCTCGATCTGGTCGGCCAGCAGCAGGATCTGTTCGACGCGATCAAGGCGCTCGGCAAGCCGGTGACGGTGGTGCTGCTGAACGGCCGCCCCGCCTCCACCGTGAAGATCGCGGACGAGGCCGATGCGCTGATCGAAGGCTGGTATCTGGGCGAGCAGGGCGGCAACGCCATGGCCGACGTGCTGTTCGGCGACGTGAACCCCGGCGGCAAGCTGCCCGTCACCATCCCGCGCTCGGTCGGCCAGTTGCCGATGTTCTACAACCACAAGCCCAGCGCGCATCGCGGCTATCTGTTCGATACCACCAGGCCGCTGTTCCCGTTCGGCTGGGGGCTCAGCTACACCAGCTTCGCGATCTCGCCGCCGCGCCTGTCGCAAAAGACGATCGGCATCGCCGGATCGGTGCAGGTGTCGGTGGACGTGAAGAACACCGGCCAGCGCGCCGGCGACGAGACGGTGCAGCTCTACATCCACGACAAGGTGTCGTCGGTCACGCGGCCGGTGAAGGAGCTGAAGGGCTTCCAGCGCGTCACGCTCCAGCCGGGCGAGAGCCGTACGCTCACCTTCACGCTCACGCCCCACAGCCTCGAAATGTGGAACATCGACATGAAGCGCGTGGTGGAACCCGGCGATTTCGACGTCATGGTCGGCCCCAACTCGGTCGATCTCCAGACGACGACGCTGACGGTGGCGGGCTGATTGCGCCCGCCCCGCCAGTGCGACATCATGACGGCCCCCGTGCTTTCCTCGGGGGCCGTGCGAGCGGCGTCCCCTTGCCCCTGGTGATCGTGTGAACCTGCCTCTTTCCAAACCAGCGGGGCGGGTCCGCTGGATCGTGTGCTCGCTGCTCTTCGCGGCGGTGGTGCTGAGCTATATCGACCGGCTCGTGCTGCCCACGCTCAAGCCTGAATTGCAGGCCCGATACGGCTGGAGCGAGACGGGCTATGCCGATCTCGCCATCTGGTTCCAGGGCGCCTACGGCCTCGCTTATGTGCTGTTCGGGCGGCTGGTCGACCGGGTCGGCGCGCGGATCGGCTATGCGGTGTCGGTGACGCTGTGGACGATCGGCCATATCGCCCATGCGCTGTTCACCTCGACCACGGGAATGCTGATCGCGCGCATACCGATGGCGATCGGCGAGGCGGGCACCTTCCCCTCCGCGCTCGCCGCCACCAACGAATGGTTCCCCAAGCGCGAGCGGGCGCTCGCCATCGGCATCTTCAACGCCGGCTCCAACGTCGGCGCGATCGTGACGCCGCTGGTGGTGCCGATCATCGCCGTCACCTTCGGCTGGCGCTGGGCCTTCGTCGCGACCGGCGCGCTGACCGCGCTGTGGATCGTGGCGTGGCTCGGCTTCTATCGCCGCCCACGCGAACATCCCCGCGTCACGACGGAAGAACTGGCGTGGATCGAGAGCGAGCCCATGGAGGCGCAGCGCCCGGTCAAGTGGCGCACCCTGCTCCGCCTGCGCCAGACATGGGCCTATATGGCCGGGCGCTTCCTGATCGATCCGGTGTGGTGGACCTTCCTCTTCTGGCTGCCGGACTTCTTCAACCGCCAATATCATGTGAAGATGCTGGATTTCGGCCCGCCTCTGGTTGCGGTCTACATCCTCGCCGACGTGGGCTCGGTGGCGGGCGGCTGGTTTTCCTCGCGGCTGCTGGGCCGGGGCATGAGCGTCAACCGCGCGCGCAAGACGGCGATGTTCGTCTGCGCGCTCTTCGCGCTCCCCATCACAGTGGCGGGCCATGTGCCCGGCATGTGGTGGGCGGTGCTGCTGATCGGGCTGGCCTGCGCCTGCCATCAGGGCTTTTCCGCGAATGTCTATGCGCTGCCGGGCGATCTCTTCCCGCGCGGCATGGCGGGATCGGTCATCGGGCTCGGCGGCCTGTCGGGCGCGATCGGAGGGATGCTGATGGCCAAATTCGCGGGTGTCATCCTGGAGACGCTGGGCAGCTACGAGCCGATCTTCGCCGTCGCCGCCTGCGCCTATCTCGTGGCGCTCGGCGTCGTCCATCTGCTCGTGCCGAACTATACGCCCGTCGAACCGGAGCAACTTGCATGATCCGCACTGCCTGCGTCGCCGCCCTCCTCGCGCTCACCCCGCTGCCGGCCATCGCCGCGCCGCCTCACTGGGTCGGAAGCTGGGCGGCCTCGCAGCAGGTGCCCGAGCCGCAGAACGCGCTCGCCCCCGCCGACCTCCACGACGCGACGCTGCGCCAGGTGATCCGCCTCAGCGCCGGGGGGAACCGCATCCGGCTGCGCCTCTCCAACGCGTTCGGCACGCAGCCGCTGGTGATCGACAACGTCCATGTCGCCCACGCCCTGTCGCCCGCGGGAGCGAGGATCGATCCGGCCAGCGACAGGCCGGTGACGTTCAACGGCCTCGCCAGCGTGACCATTCCGGCGGGCGCCTCCTATCTCTCCGATCCTGTCGCGATGGCCGCCGCGCCGCTCGCCGTGCTCGCCGTCAGCCTCCACCTCCCCGAGGCGCCCGACCGGCAGACCGGCCATCCCGGATCGCGCAGCACCTCCTATCTCGTCCATGGCGACCAGAGCGCCGCCGCCGATCTCGCGAACGCGCAAAAGGTCGAGCATTGGTATCAGCTCGCCGGCATCGAGGTGGAGGCGCCCGCCGCCGCCGGCGCGGTCGTGACGCTGGGCGATTCGATCACCGACGGCCATGGCGCCACCACCAACGGCAACGACCGCTGGCCCGACAGGCTCGCCGAGCGGCTCCAGGCGACGCCCGCGACACGCAGCCTGTCGGTGCTCAATCAGGGCATCGGCGGCAATCGGCTGCTGCTCGACGGGCTCGGCCCCAACGCGCTCGCCCGCTTCGATCGCGACGTGCTGGCCCAGCCGGGCGTGCGGACGGTCGTGCTGCTCGAAGGCGTCAACGATCTCGGCACCTTCACCCGCGACGCGCCCGCCTCGCCGGAGGGTCACGCCGCGCTGGTGGCGCAGCTCATCGGCGCCTACCGCCAGATCGTCGAACGCGCCCATGCGCAGGGCGTGAAGGTGATCGGCGCGACCATCCTGCCTTACGGGGGCAACGGCTATTACCATCCCGATGCCGCCAACGAGGCCGATCGTCAGGCGATCAATCGCTGGATTCGCGAACCTGGCCATTTCGACGGCGTGGTCGATTTCGACCGGGTGACGCGCGACCCGGCACATCCCGACCATCTCCGCCCGGACTTCGATTCGGGCGATCATCTCCACCCCTCGCCCAAGGGCTACAAGGCGATGGCCGACGCGGTGCCGCTGGCGCTGCTGCGCTAGGGCCTACCGCGATTTCCGGGCCGGCGGGCCATCCACCCGCTTCGGAATCGCTCTAGGCGGTGCGGAAGCGCCAGAGGATGCGGTGTTCATAGACCTCGCCCGGATCGAGCCGGGCCGAGGGGAAGTCCGGCCGGTTGGGCGTGTCCGGGAAGGGCTGCGGCTCCAGGCATAGCCCATCCGACTGGCGATAGGCGCGGCCGCCCTTGCCGGTCATCGTGCCGTCGAGGAAATTGCCGGAATAGAATTGAACGCCCGGCGCGGTGCTGTGCAGTTCCAGCACGCGGCCCGAGCCCGGATGCTCCAGCGTCGCGGCATGGCGCAGGCTGCCGTCGGCGCCGCGCAGGATGAAATTATGGTCATAGCCGCGGCCGAGCAGGAGTTGCTCTTCCGCGCCAGCCTCGCGGATGCGCGCGCCGACCATTGCGCTCTCTCGGAAATCGAAGGCGCTCCCCGCCACCAGGCGACGCCCCCCCGTGGGGATGACGCCCGGCGCCACCGGCAGATAGCCATCCGCCGCGATCGTCAGCTTATGGCCGAGCACCGTCTCGTCCCCACCCGCGCCGGCAAGGTTGAAATAGCTATGGTTGGTCATGCCCACGACGGTCGGCCGATCGGTGGTGGCGCGATAGGTGAGGGCCAGCCCGTCGGCCGACAGGCTGTAGATGGCCTCGGCGCGCAGCGTCCCCGGATAGCCCGAATCGCCGTCGACGCTCACCAGCGACAGCCGCACGAACGCCGCCTCGCCTCCGCCGATCTCTTCCACCGTCCACATCCGCCGGTGGAAGCCATCCGGCCCGCCATGGAGATGATGCGCGCCGTCGTTCATCGGCAGGCGATGTTCCACTCCGTCGAGCGTGAAACGCCCGCCGGCGATCCGGTTGGCGTAACGACCGATAGTCGAGCCCAGATAATGGCCTTCGCTGGCGTAGCGCCCGCCCTCGTCGAAGCCGAGCACCACGTCCGCCATGCGCCCGTCCCGATCCGGCAGGCCGAGGGACTGGAGCGTCGCGCCCAGCGTCAGGATGCGCGCGCGGATGCCCTCCCCATTGTCCAGCTCGATCGCGCCCACCGCCTCGCCCGAGGGCGTCGCGCCGAAGGGATGGAGCCTCGCCGTCGCAGGCCACGGAACAGGTTTGGCGGGCAAAATCGCGAGCGTCGTCATGCGGGGGGCCGAATGTCATGCCAGCCGTCGCCGGGCAAGGGGGCGCTAGCCGATAGCCGCTCCGCATGGGCCTCAGCAAGGAAATTTATTCCGTCGGCGCAATGATCTCGATTACCGCCCGATAAGTTATGAACAGTTGTTCATATTCGCCTTCGCGATGTTTCGAGGAAAGTTTCTAATTCTTAAGTAGACGGAACTTGATCCATCAGCGCGAATGCGTAGATACACCCCGCTCAACGGCGCGTATTGTCAGTCGTTGCCGAACACTGGGTGCAGGAGGATCGCGCCATGTCCGAAGAAACGAATACAGAGCTGCTTAGCCTGACGGCCGATATCGTCGCAGCGCATGTTGCCAACAATCGCGTCGCGACAAATGAGGTGTCAGATCTCATCGCGCAGGTTCATGCCGCGCTCGCCGGCCTCACCGAGCCGAAGAAGGCGGACGAGCCCGAGCCGCAGCCGGCAGTTCCGGTCCGTTCGTCGATCAAGCACGACTATATCGTGTGCCTGGAAGACGGCAAAAAGCTGAAGATGCTGAAGCGCTATCTGCGCACCAACTACAACATGACGCCGGAAGAATATCGCGCCAAATGGAAGCTGCCGCGCGACTATCCGATGGTGGCGCCCGCCTATGCCGAGCAACGCCGCGGCCTCGCCCGCGCCATCGGCCTCGGCCGCAAGAAGGACGAGGCGGACGCTGCCGCGCCGAAGAAGGCCCCGGCCAAGCCCCGCGCGCGTCGCACCAAGACGCAGGACGGCGCGACCGAAGCCTGATATGCCCGGCCGCCATGGCCGAGAATGATGCAAAGCGGGCGGCAGCCGAAGCCGCCATCGCCGAGGTCCGCGACGACATGCTCGTGGGCCTCGGCACCGGAAGCACCGCCGCTTATGCGATCGCGGGGCTGGGCCGCCGCATCGCCGGCGGCCTTCGCATGTCCGCCGTCGCCACGTCGCTCGCCACCGAGGCGGCGGCGCGGGCGGCGGGCATCCCCCTCCTCCCCTTCGAGGACGTTTCGCAGGTCGATATCGCGATCGATGGCGCCGACGAGATCGATCCCGCCTTCCGCGCCATCAAGGGCGGCGGCGGCGCGCTATTGCGGGAGAAGATCGTCGCCGCGTCCGCCCGGCGGATGATCTGCATCGTCGACGCGAGCAAGACGGTCCGCCAGCTCGGCGCCCATCCCCTTCCCATCGAGGTGCTGCCCTTCGCGCGCAGCTTCGTTTCGGAGGCGGTGCGCGGACTCGGCGGAGAGCCCCGACTCCGTCTCGGGCCAACCGGCGAACCGGCGCGGAGCGATCAGGGCAATCTCCTGATCGATTGCGCCTTCGGCCCGATCGTCGCCCCCGAAGCGCTCGCCGCCGCCCTCTCCGACATCCCCGGAATGCTGGGCCACGGGCTGTTTCTGCGGGAGATCGACGCGCTGGTGATCGGCGGCCCGAACGGCATCGAACGACGCGAAAGAAGCACGACCGTGCGCTGAGACCGGAACCGACCCTTGCGTCTCGCCGTTCGAGGGGGCAGAGCGCGCGCACATTCTGCGCTTCCGGGGACTCGTCTGATGAACGACACCGACACCGCCTTCCGCCCCTCCACGTCCGTGGCGGAGGACGGCTCTCCCGACCGCCTTGCGATCGACACCATCCGCACGCTGTCGATGGACGCCGTCCAGAAGGCGAACAGCGGCCATCCCGGCACGCCGATGGCGCTCGCGCCCGTCGGCCACGAGCTTTGGACCAGGTTCCTCCGCTATGACCCCGCGCAGCCGCTCTGGCCGAACCGCGACCGCTTCGTGCTGTCGGTCGGCCATGCCTCGATGCTGCTCTATTCGCTGCTCCACCTCGCGCAGGTGAAGGAGTTCGACAAGTCGGGCAAGCCGACCGGCCGGCTCGCCGTCACCCTCGACGACATCGAGCATTTCCGCCAGCTCGACAGCAAGACGCCGGGCCACCCGGAATATCGCTGGACGACCGGTGTCGAGACGACCACCGGCCCGCTGGGCGCCGGCTGCGGCAACTCGGTCGGCATGGCGGTCGCCGAGCGCTGGCTCGCCGCGCACTTCAACCGCGAGGGCTTCCTGGTCTTCGAGCATGACGTCTACGCGCTGTGCGGCGACGGCGACATGATGGAGGGCATCTCGGGCGAGGCGGCGTCCACCGCCGGCCACCTCGGCCTCTCCAACCTCTGCTGGATCTACGACAGCAACACCATCTCGATCGAGGGCCATACCGACATCGCCTTCACCGAGGATGTCGCGGCGCGCTTCAAGGCCTATGGCTGGGCGACGCATATCGTCGAGGACGCCAACGACACCGCGGCGCTGGGCCGCGCGATCGAGGCGTTCAAGGCCGAGCAGGACCGCCCGACCTTCATCCTCGTCAAGTCGATCATCGGCTGGGGCAGCCCCAAGGCGAACAGTGAGAAGGCCCATGGCGAGCCGCTCGGAGTCGACGCGATCAAGGCCACCAAGGAAGCCTATGGCTGGCCGGAAAAGGACTTCTACGTCCCCGAGGGCGTGACCGAGCGCTTCTCGGGCGCGATGACGAAGCGCGCGCAGCCGCTCCGCGAGGCGTGGGAAGCGATGGTCGCGAAGTATCGCACCGCGCACCCCGATCTCGCCGCCGAGCTGGACACCATGCTCGCCGGCAAGCTGCCGGAAGGCTGGGCGGACAAGCTGCCTGTGTTCGACGCCGATCCCAAGGGCCTCGCCAGCCGTGACTCGGGCGGCAAGGCGGAGAACGCCATCGCCGCCACCGTGCCGTGGCTGGTCGGCGGCTCGGCCGATCTCGCGCCTTCCACCAAGACGCTGATCGCCGGAACCGAAGGCTTTCAGCCGGGCAGCTATGGCGGCCGCAACATGCATTTCGGCGTGCGCGAGCACGCGATGGGCGCGATCGTCAACGGCATGGCGCTCTCCTATCTGCGCAGCTTCGGGGCGACCTTCCTCGTTTTCTCCGACTATATGCGCCCGCCGATCCGCCTGGCGGCGATCATGGAGCTGCCGTCGATCTTCGTCTTCACGCACGACTCCATCGGCGTCGGCGAGGACGGCCCGACCCACCAGCCGATCGAGCATCTCGCCTCGCTGCGCGCCATTCCGGGCCTCGACACGATCCGTCCGGGCGACGCCAACGAAGTGACGCAGGCGTGGAAGATCGCAGCCTCGTCGCACGAGACGCCGACCTGCCTGATCTTCTCGCGTCAGGCGCTCCCGACGCTGGACCGCTCGAAGTTCAATTCGGCCGAGGGCGTCGCCAGGGGCGCCTATGTGCTGACCAAGGACGAGGGCACGCCCGACCTGATCCTGATCGCCACGGGCTCGGAGCTGAGCCTCGCGGTCGATGCGGCGGATGCGCTCGCCAAGGACGGCACCAAGGTCCGCGTCGTCTCGATGCCGAGCTGGTATCTCTTCGAGAAGCAGGACAAGGCCTATCGCGACAGCGTGCTGCCGCCGTCGGTCAAGGCGCGCGTCGCCGTCGAGCAGGCCGGCCCGATCGGCTGGGATCGCTATGTCGGCCCCGACGGCGGGACCGTCACCATGTCCAGCTTCGGCGCATCGGCCCCGCTGCCGAAGCTCCAGCAGAAGTTCGGTTTCACCGTCGACAATGTCGTCAAGGTCGCCCGCGAAGTGATGGGAAAGTAAGATCATGGCCAATCGTCTGAAGACACTGGGTGAGGCCGGTCAGGCCGTCTGGCTCGATTTCGTCGATCGCAAGTTCCTGAACGAGGGCGGGCTCAAGAAGCTGGTGGAGGAGGATGGCCTGACCGGCGTCACCTCCAACCCCTCGATCTTCGAGAAGGCGATCGCCCAGTCCAACACCTATGACGATCAGCTCCAGGCCGATCTCGCCAAGGCCGACGCGCCGGTCGAGACCGCCTACGAAGCGCTCGCCATCAAGGACATCTCGGACGCCTGCGACACGCTGCGTGCCGTCTATGATCGCACCGGCGGCCATGACGGCTTCGTCTCGATCGAGGTCTCGCCCTATCTGGCGATGGAAACCGACGCGACCATCGCGGCCGCCAAGCGCCTGTGGGCGACGATCGACAAGCCCAACCTGATGGTGAAGATCCCCGGCACCAAGCCAGGCACTCCCGCCATTCAGGATGCGCTGACGGCGGGCGTCAACATCAACGTCACGCTGCTCTTCGCGCTCGACGCCTACAAGGCCGTGCTGGAGGCGTATATCGCCGCCCTTGAAGCACGCGTCGCCAAGGGGCTGCCGATCGACCGCATCGCGTCGGTGGCGAGCTTCTTCGTCAGCCGCATCGACGCCGTGATCGACGGCAAGATCGAGAAGCTCGGCACGGCGGAAGCCAAGGCGCTGGCCGGCAAGGTCGCCATCGCCAACGCCAAGCTCGCCTATCAGCATTATCTGGAGGTGCTCGCCTCGCCGCGCTGGCAGGCGCTCGTCGCCAAGGGCGCGCGCCCGCAGCGCCTGCTCTGGGCGTCGACCGGCACCAAGAACCCGTCTTATTCCGACGTGCTCTATGTCGACACGCTGATCGGCCGCGACACGGTCAACACCATGCCGCCCAAGACCATGGACGCCTTCCGCGATCATGGCGAAGTGGCCGAGACGCTGACCGCCGACATCGACGAGGCGAAGCATGTCCTCGCCGAAGCCGAGCGCCTCGGCCTCGATCTCGACGGCGTGACCACCAAGCTGGTCGAAGACGGCGTGCGCCTGTTCGCGGATGCGGCCGACACGCTCTACGGCGCGGTGGCGGACAAGCGCATCGCCTTCCTCGGCAAGAAGCTCGACAGCCTGAAGGCCGATCTCCCCGCCGATCTCGAAGCGGCGGTGAAGGATGGCCTTGAGAAGGCCCGCGCCGGCGGCTGGTCGCGCAAGCTCTGGGCGCATGACGCGACGCTCTGGACCAATGGCGAAGAAGCCAAGTGGCTCGGCTGGCTCGCCGCCGCCAAGGGCGAGCAGGTCGATCTGGGCGCGCTCAAGGCGCTCGGTCAGGAAGCCAAGGCGTACAAGGACGTCGTGCTGCTCGGCATGGGCGGCTCCAGCCTCGGGCCGGAAGTGATCGGCGAGATTCTCGGCTCCGCTTCGGGCTCGCCCAGGCTGCACGCGCTCGACAGCACCGATCCGGGTCAGGTCGCGACGGTGGCGAACGCGATCGACTTCGCCAGGACGCTCTTCATCGTCGCCTCCAAGTCGGGCTCGACGATGGAGCCGGAGCTGCTGCGTGCTTACTTCTTCGATCGTTGCGAGCAGGCCGTCGGCAAGGGCGAGGCCGGCAAGCGCTTCGTCGCCGTCACCGATCCGGGCTCGAAGCTCGAAGCGCTGGCGAAGAAGGACGGCTACGCCCACATCTTCCTCGGCGACAAGGCGATTGGCGGCCGTTACTCGGTGCTCTCGGTGTTCGGCATGGTGCCGGCCGCCGCGATCGGCATCGATGTCGCGGGCTTCTTCGAGACGACCCGCGCGATGGTCAATTCGGTCGGCCCCGATGCGCCGCCCGCCTCCAACCCCGGCGTGAAGCTCGGTGTCGTCATCGGCACCGCGGCGGTGAAGGGGCGCGACAAGCTCACCCTCGTCCCCTCGCCCAGCCTCAAATCCTTCGGCTCGTGGCTGGAGCAGCTCCTCGCCGAGAGCACCGGCAAGCATGGCAAGGGCATCGTGCCGGTCGATCTGGAGCCGCTCGGCGATCCGGCCGACTATGGCGACGATCGCCTGTTCGTGCATCTCCACCTCGACGGCGACGAGATGTCGGCCGATCATGCCAAGCTCGATGCGCTGAAGGCGGCGGGCCAGCCGATCGTCCACATCCATCTCGCGAGCAAGGATGACATCGGACAGGAGTTCGTCCGCTGGGAGGTCGCCACCGCCATCGCCGGCGCGGTGATCGGCATCGATCCGTTCGACCAGCCCGACGTCGAGGATGCCAAGATCCAGACGCGCCAGCTCATCGAAGCCTATGAGAAGGAAGGCCAGCTCTCGCCCGAGACGGCCTTCTTCGAGGATGGAGACTTCGCCTTCTTCGCGCCGTCGAAGGTCGAGGGCGGCGATGCCGCCGCGATCCTGAAGGCGCATTTCGCCTCGGCCAAGGCCGACGATTATGCGGGCTTCCTCGTCTATTGCGAGCGCAACGCCGCGGACGAGGCCGTGGTCGAGCAGATGCGCGTCGCCGTGCGCGACGCGAAGAAGGTGGCGACCGTCGCCGGCTTCGGCCCGCGCTTCCTCCACTCGACCGGGCAGGCCTATAAGGGCGGCCCCAAGACCGGGTTGTTCCTGGAGATCACCCGCGAGCCGGCGGCCGATATCGCCATTCCGGGCAACCGCGCGAGCTTCGGCACCGTGCAGCTCGCACAGGCGCGCGGCGATCTCGACGTGCTCCACGCGCGCGGGCAGCGTGTGCTGCGCGTGCATCTGAAGAATGAGAAGGCCGGGCTGGATGTATTGGCCCGGGCGTTGAAGGCGGCCCTCGCGGCTTAATCGGGAAGGCAGACTATGCAGATCGGGATCGTCGGACTGGGTCGGATGGGGGCGAACATCGCCCGCCGTCTGATGCGGAATGGGCATGAGGCCGTCGTGTTCGACCGCAACGAACCGGCGGTCGCCGGTCTGGTGGGCGAAGGCGCCACGGGCGCCGCTTCGCTCGCGGAGGTGGTGCAGAAGCTCGACGCGCCACGCACCGTCTGGGTGATGCTGCCGGCGGGTGCGCCCACCGAGCAGACGATCGAGGCGCTGTCGGGCCTGCTCTCCGCCGGTGACACGATCATCGACGGCGGCAACACCTTCTACAAGGACGACATCCGCCGCGCGAAGACGCTCTCCGCCAAGGGCCTGCACTATGTCGACGTCGGCACGTCCGGCGGCGTCTGGGGTCTGGAGCGCGGCTATTGCATGATGATCGGCGGACCGGACGAGGCGGTCACCCGGCTCGATCCGATCTTCGAGGCGCTGGCGCCCGGCATCGGCACCATTCCGCGCACCAAGGGCCGCAACGGCGCCGATCCGCGCGCCGAGAAGGGCTATATCCATGCCGGGCCGGCGGGCTCGGGCCACTTCGTGAAGATGGTCCACAACGGCATCGAATATGGCCTGATGGCGGCCTTCGCCGAGGGCTTCGACGTCCTCAAGAGCAAGGCCTCGGATCGCCTGCCGGAAGACGAGCGCTTCGAGCTGAACCTCACCGACGTCGCCGAGGTCTGGCGGCGCGGCTCGGTGATCTCGTCATGGCTGCTCGATCTGTCGGCGCAGGCGCTCACCGAGAACCACGAACTCAGCCAGTATAGCGGCAAGGTGGCCGACAGCGGTGAGGGCCAGTGGACGATCGATGCGGCGATGGAGGAAGCGGTGCCCGCCTATGTCCTCTCCGCCGCGCTCTTCGCCCGCTACCGCTCGCGGTCGGACAACACCTTCGGGGACAAGCTGCTCTCCGCCATGCGCCACGGCTTTGGTGGCCATGTCGAGATGCCGCAATAATGGCGCGGACGGCCAAGATCGCCCCCGGTGATCCTGCGCCGCCGGCCACGCTGGTCATTTTCGGCGGCGCGGGAGACCTCTCGCGCCGCCTTTTGACTCCGGCGCTGGTCAATCTGACCCGTGATGGACTGATCGGGGACGAGCTGGACATCCTCGTCGTCAGCCGAGGCCCCGACGAGGGGATTCAGGACCAGCTCGCCGAACATCTCGATCTCACCGACAGGGCGACCAAGGCTGCCTGGGCGATCCGCCGCAAGCGCATCGTCTATTTCCAGGGCGAGTTCGACGATCCCGCCACCTATGCGGGCCTCGCCGACCGGCTGAAGGACAGCGGCAAAGTCGCCTTCTATCTCGCCACCGCGGCGAGCTTCTTCGGGCCGATCTGCGAGGCGCTCGCCAAGGTCAGTCTGCTGAGCGAGACACACGGTTTTCGCCGCGTCGTGGTGGAGAAGCCCTTCGGCCACGATCTCAAGACCGCCCGCGCGCTCAACAAGACTTTGCTCGGCGTGATGGAGGAGAGCCAGATCTTCCGCATCGACCATTTCCTCGGCAAGGAAACGGTGCAGAACATCATGGTGGCGCGCTTCGGCAACGCCTTCCTCGAAGCGGTGTGGAACAACCGCTATATCGACCATGTCCAGATCACGGCGGCCGAGACGGTCGACGTCGGCACGCGCGGCGCCTTCTACGACGCGACCGGCGCACTCAGGGACATGGTGCCCAACCATCTCTTCCAGATTCTCGCGATGGTCGGCATGGAGCCGCCCAACAGCTTCGGCGCCGAGGCGATCCGCAACGAGAAGGCGAAGCTGCTCGACGCGGTGCGCATCCCGACGGCGGGCGAGGCCAAGCGCGATGCCGTGCGCGGCCGCTACACCGGCGGCACGATCGCCGGGAAGAAGGTCACGCCTTATCTCAAGGCGGGCGACATCGCGAAGGGCAGCAAGACCGAGACCTATGCCGCCTTGAAGCTCGCGATCGATAGCTGGCGCTGGGCGGGCGTGCCCTTCTATCTGCGCACCGGCAAGGCGATGGCGGCGCGCGACACCGAGATCGTGATCCAGTTCAAGCCGATCGCGCTGGCGATGTTCCGCAACGCCGACATCTCGAAGATCCCGCCCAACAAGCTCGTCATCCAGATTCAGCCCAATGAGGGCATCGACCTCCACTTCAACGCCAAGAAGCCGGGGCCGGTGGTCGATACGCGTCAGGTGATGATGGATTTCCGCTACAAGGACGCCTTCGATCTCGGCCACCGCACGGGATATGAGACTTTGCTCTATGACGTGCTGATCGGCGATCAGGCGCTGTTCCAGCGGGCCGACATGGTCGAGCGCGGCTGGGCGATCGTGCAGCCGATCCTGCGCCAGTGGGCCAAGGACGGCGATCCCGAAGAGTATAAGGCGGGCTCGCAAGGCCCCGCCGGCGCCGCCGCGCTGATGGAGCGCGACGGCCGCGAATGGCATCCCGTCGACTGAGGACCAGGACACCGATGAAGCACCCGATCCGTCTCTTCGTGTCCGATGTCGACGGCACGCTGGTCCGCCGCGACAAGAGCCTGTCCGACGCGACGATCGAGGCCGCCCATCGCCTCGCCCATGCGCAGGTGACGATGACGCTCATCAGCGCGCGGCCGCCTTCGGGCATCCTGCCCCTCGCCAGGGCGCTGGGGCTGACGAGCACGCTGGCGGCGTTCAACGGCGGCACGCTGGTGTCGCCCGACGGCGAGATTCTCGTCGCGCGCCATATCGATGCCGACGCCAGTCGCACGGCGGTTGCGCTGATCCGGGCGAGCGGCGCCTCGCTCTGGGCCTTCGCGGACGGGCAATGGTATATCTCGGACGGCGACAATCCCCACCTCGCGCGCGAGGAGCGCTCGTCGATGGTCGCTCCCGTCGTCCGCGACGATTTCGAATCCCTCCATGGGCGCATCGACAAGCTCGTCGGCGTCAGCGACGACGAACCGCTGGTCGCGAAGCTGGAGGCGGACTGCAAGGCGGCGCTGGGCGGCAGCGCCGAGGTCTCCTGCTCGCAGACCTATTATTGCGACATCACCCACCCGGAGGCCAACAAGGGCCACGGCATCGCCGCGCTCTCCGCCGCGCTCGACATCCCGCTGGAAGAGACGGCGGCGATCGGCGACATGCCCAACGACATCCCGATGCTGCGGCAGGCGGGCATGGCCATCGCCATGGGTCAGGCGCCGGCCACGGTGAAGGCCGAGGCGGACTGGATCAGCGCCACCAACGATGAGGACGGCGTCGCCCGGGCGATCGAGCGCGTCCTCCTCCCCGAGGTCGCCCGCCACCGCCTCTAGGCGTCAGGAGAGCGCCACCAGCGCCGCGCGCAGGCCATCCGCGTCGAGGCCGGGCAACCCCGCCTCGATCGCGCGGTGCGTCTCGCGCCAGATCGGCACGGCCGAGGCCAGCACTTCCCTGCCCCGATCGGTGAGCCTCAGGCGGCGGCTGCGCCGATCCTCCTGCCCCACTTCGATCGACACCAGACCACGCCGCTCGAGCGGCTTCAACGCGGCGGTGAGCGTCGTGCGGTCCATCGCCAGCAGGTCCGCCACCGGCTTCATCGGCGGAGGCTCCGGCCGGTTCAGCGACATCAGCAGCGAGAATTGCCCGTTGGTCAGCCCCACCGGCCGCAAAACCTCGTCGAACCGGCGCGCCAGCGCGCGCGCGGCCCGCTGGGCATGGAGGCACAGGCAGCTATCGCGCACCTCCAGCGTTGTCTCGAACGGGACGGGCATCTTTGACACGGCTCAATTATGTTGATATCAACATTTTACGTCAAGATGGTTCCGAGTCTCTTGGGAGAGGGCAGATGCCGAACCTTGCCGACCAGCATCCCGTCGTATCGCGTTCCGCATGGATCGAGGCCCGCCGCGCGCTGCTCCAGCGCGAGAAGGAGGAGACGCATCTGCGCGATGCGGTGAATGCCGAGCGGCTGGCGTTGCCGTGGGTTGAGGTGGACAAGGCCTATCGCTTCGAGACGCCGGCCGGCGGCAAATCGCTCGCCGGGCTGTTCGACGGGCGCAGCCAACTCATCGTCTATCATTTCATGCTCGGGCCGGACTGGGAGGCGGGCTGCCCCGGCTGCTCCTTCCTCGCCGATCATCTCGACGGCACGCTGCCGCATCTCAACCATCATGACGTGACACTCGTGGCCGTCAGCCGCGCGCCGCTCGACAGGATCGAGGCGTACAAGCGCCGCATGGGCTGGCATTTCCCGTGGGTGTCGTCGGCGGGCAGCGACTTCAATTACGACTTCCACGCCTCCTTCACCGAGGATCAGCTCTCGGCCGAGACGATCGATTACAACTTCACCCAAATCCCCGCGCAGGACGGCTTCGACGAGTTGCCGGGCTTGAGCGCCTTCTATCAGGACACATCCGGCCGCATCTTCCACACCTATTCGAGCTATGCGCGCGGGCCGGAACCGCTGATCGGCACGCTGATGATCCTCGACCGCGCGCCCAGGGGCCGCAACGAGGAGGGGACGATGGATTTCGTCCGCCGCCACGACGAATATGAGGGCGCACAGAAGGCCGCCTGCTGCCATGCGGAGCCGGCCTGATCCTTCGGCCCCATCATCATCGACGACCGAGGAGAGGATCATGACGACAGGCCATGGCGCGTTCGTCTGGTATGAGCTGGTCACCGCCGATCCGGCGGCGGCCGAGGATTTCTATTCGAGGGTCATCGGCTGGACGACGGCCGATTCCGGTATGCCCGATATCCGCTACACGCTCGCCAAGGTGGGCGACCGGCCGGTGGCGGGGATGATGGGCTATCCGCCCGACATGCCCGATCCGCAGCCCGCATGGCTCGGCTATGTCCATGTCGACGATGTGGACGCCATGGTGAGCCGCGTGAAGGATCTTGGCGGCGCCATCTATCGCGAGCCCGCCGACATCCCGACCGTCGGCCGCTTCGCGGTCGTCGCCGATCCTCAGGGTGCGGTGTTCATGCTGTTCCGCGGCGACGGCCCGCCGCCCGCCGAGATCGCCCCGAACACGCCCGGCCGCCCCGCCTGGCATGAACTGCACTCCACCGACTGGGAGGCGGGTTTCGCTTTCTACACCGGGCTGTTCGGCTGGACGCAGGCCGAAAGCTACGACATGGGGCCGCAAGGCCGTTACCAGATCTTCGCGCTCGGCGGGCAGTCGATCGGGGGGATGATGAACAACCCGCAGGCGCCGCGCCCCTTCTGGCTCTATTATTTCGTGGTCGACGATATCGACGCCGCGCACCAGCGCCTCACCGCCGCCGGCGGCAAGCTGCTCAACGGGCCGATGCCGGTGCCCGGCGACATGTGGATCATCCAGGCCTTCGACGCGCAGGGCGCGATCTTCGGCATGGTCGGCCCGCGCAAGGCCGGCTGACGCCTCGCCGGCAGGCCGGCGCCGGGTTCAGGCGTCGGCCCAGCGGCGCAGCAGATTGTGATAGACCCCGGTGAGCTGGATGATCGCCGGGTCACCCTGCCCGCGATCGGCGGCGAGCGTCTGGATCGCCTCGTCCAGTTCGAACAGGTGCCGCCGCGCCTCGCCGTCGCGCACCATCGACTGGAGCCAGAAGAAGCTCGCCACCCGCACCCCGCGCGTCACCGGCTCGACCCGGTGGAGGCTGGAAGCGGGATAGAGGATCATGTGCCCGGCGGGCAGCTTCACCGCCTGCGCGCCGAACGCGCCTTCGATCACCAGCTCCCCGCCATCATAGCTCTCGGGATCGGAGAGGAAGAGCGTCGCGGACAGGTCGCTGCGGATGCGGAAATCGGTGCCGCGCTTCATGCGGATGGCGTTGTCGATATGCAGGCCGAAGCCCTGCCCGCCGGCATAGCGGTTGAAGAGCGGCGGGAAGACCTTGGCGGGCAGCGCGGCGGCGATGAACAACGGGGCGCGGCCGAGCGCATCCATCACCATCGCGCCCCCTTCGCGGGCGGCGGGGCTGTCCTCGGCGAGTTGCTCGTTACGCTTGGCGAGCGCGGACTGCGGGCCGGAGGTGGCATTGCCGTCCGCCCATTCGCCCGCGTCGATCACCGAGCGCAGCCGCGCCACATCAGCGGCGTCGAGCAGGCCCGGTATCTCGATCATCATCGCCCGCCATTCCTTTTCCATCGCGGCCGGTCGGGAAAGACCATGCCCTGTCGCTGGAACCGCTAGTGATAATGGTTCGCAACGATGTCAATCGCTCCGGGCCTCCGTGCCGCTCGGCCCGCATGGCGGGATTAAACTTCGGATAGCCATAAAATCGATACGCAAACGTCATGGGGCTGTCAGACAGCCGGCTTACCCGCCCCCTGCACTGCATCGCAGCAAAAGGGGTTTCCATGCGTTCGTCCCGTCACACCGCCCTCCTCGCCCTGTCGGCGAGCTTCGCTTTCGGCCTGCCGGTCCAGGCCGCCCGTGCGAGCGACGCATCTGCCGCGGCGGCCGCTGCCACCGACGACGGCGACGCGGACAACAGCAATTCGATCATCGTCACGTCGCGCCGCACGCGCTCGGTGGTCGCCATGGAAGGCCCCGAAATCCAGAAGATCCTGCCCGGCATCAGCCCGCTGAAGGCGATCCAGACGCTGCCCGGCGTCACCTATCTGACCGCCGATCCGTGGGGCAACAACGAGCAGAACATCTCGCTCTTCGTCCACGGCTTCAACGCGCAGCAGCTTGGCTACACGCTCGACGGCGTGCCGCTCGGCGACCAGACCTACGGCAATTTCAACGGCCTCTCGCCGCAGCGTGCGATCATCTCGGAGGATGTGGGCCGCGTCACGCTGGCGTCGGGCGCGGGCGATCTCGGCACCGCGTCGACCAGCAACCTCGGCGGCACGATCGACACCTTCTCCAGCGATCCGCGCGACGAGCAGACCACCACGATCCAGCAGACATTCGGCAGCTACGACACGTTCCGCACCTATGGCCGGATCGACACCGGCACGTTCGGCAACGGCAACAAGCTCTATTTCTCGGCCGTCCGCCAGGATGCCAAGGCGTGGGACTTCAACGGCAAGCAGGGCGGCTATCAGGCCGACGTCAAGTTCGTCCATGACGACTCGACCGGCAAGCTGACCTATTATTTCGCCTATTCGGACAAGACCGAGCCGAACGAGGACGCCACCGTCATCAACCCGGCCAAGGGCGAAACCGTCGCCAAGGCCCCCTACACGCGCCCCTTCTTCTACGGCGACCTCGCCGCCGCCGAGGCCTATTATCCATCCGCCGCCAACGGCTTCAAGGGATCGGCCGCCTATCAGGCCGCGGGCGACAATTATCGCAACTATTACAGCGACGCCCAGCGCACCGACTATCTGACCTACGCCAAATATGACTGGAACGTCAGCGACAGGATCCACTGGAGCAACCAGGGCTATTTCCACCATGACGACGGCGTGGGCGTGGTCGCCGGCCCGATCGGCGCGGCCGGCCTGCCGCAGCTCTTCTCCTTCTACTTCCCGCTGCCGAACCCCGGCGCTCCGGCGACCGATCCGGCCAACCTCGCGGGGCTGTCGAAGATCTTCGGCAATTCCGGCATGGCGACCCGCACCACCGAATATCGCATCGATCGCGGCGGCGTGATCTCCACGCTGCGCGCCTCGCTCGGCAATCATGAGATCGAGATCGGCGGCTGGTACGAACGCCAGAGCACGTCCGCCTATCGCCGCTGGTACGCGTTCGATATCGACAACCCGACGACGCCCTATCAGCGCCCGCTCAACATCGCGAACCCGCTCATCACGCAATATGGCAGCGAAGTGCGGGTCAACGAATATCAATACCATGTGCAGGACGCCTGGCACATCCGCCCGAACATCACGCTCCAGGCGGGCTTCAAGGGCGAGTTCCAGGATGCCAACCAGCGCGTGACCGTGCAGCCGATCCCCGGCTCCTTCTCGGGCTCGCGCGAGCTTCCCAACGGCAGCATCAAGACCAACCGCGGCTTCCTGCCGCAAGTCGGCGGCACCTGGGACGTGACCGGCCACGACCAGCTCTTCTTCAACATCCAGAAGAATATGCGCCAGTTCCAGACGAGCGCCGCGGCCGGCCTCTCGCCCTTCGCGCTGGGCAGCCAGACGCTGTTCGACGCCTTCAAGGCCAACACCAAGCCGGAAACGAGCTGGACCTACGAGTTCGGCGCGCGCACCCAGCATGAGCTGCATCTCGGCCCGATCACCGGCTTCGAGGGCCAGCTCAGCTATTATCACGTCAACTTCCAGAACCGCCTGTTGGCGGTCAGCCCGACCCAGACGATCACCGCGATCGTCAGCGGCGCCACGATCATCAACAATGTCGGCGGGGTGACCACCGACGGCGTCGACATCGCCGGCACGCTGCACTTCGGCCCGCACTTCTCGTTCTACGACGCGCTGTCGTACAACAACTCGGCGTTCGACGATAACTATGTCACCGGCTCGGGCGCCAGCCAGACCACCGTGCTCACCAAGGGCAAGAAGGTGCCGGGTTCGCCGGATTGGCTGAACAAGTTCATCGCGTCCGCCAATTACGGCATCTTCGATGTGCAGCTCGTCGGCGACTATATGGGCAAGCGCTACGCCACCTACACCAACGATCTGCACGTTCCGGGCTATTTCACCATGTCGGCCCGCCTCGGCGCGAAGGTGCCGCTGGGCGCCAACAGCGTCATCCACGAGCTGAACCTCAGCCTGAACGTGACCAACCTCACCGACAAGAAGGCGGCTTCCACGCTGTCGATCGGCGCGGCGTCTGGCACCTACAATTATTTCCCCGTGGCGCCGCGCGAAGTGTTCGGCACCATCGGCTTCAAGTTCTGATAGGAAGGCGCCGGGAGATGATCCGCATGACGCGACGCGAAGCGCTGACGGCTTCCGGCGCCACCCTCCTCGCCTCCACCACCGTCGCGGGGCGCGCGGCGGCGGAAGCGAAGAAAATCCCGATCTACGGCCATCGGGGCGCCTCCGCGCTTCGGCCGGAGCATACGCTCGCCTCCTACGCCAAGGCCATCGCCGACGGGGCGGACTTCATCGAGCCCGATCTCGTCTCCACCAGGGACGGCGTGCTCGTCATCCGGCATGAGAACAACATCGCCGAGACGACCGACATCGCCAGCCACCCCGAGTTCGCGGATCGCAAGACCGAGAAGGTGATCGACGGGCAGAAGCAGGTCGGCTGGTTCACCGAGGACTTCACGCTCGCCGAGCTGAAGACGCTGCGCGCCAAGGAGCGGCTCGGCCAGCTCCGCCCGCAGAACGCCGCGATGGACGGCTGGTTCGATCTGGTGACCTGGGCCGAGATGATCGACTTCGCCGCCGCCGAATCGCTCGCGCGCGGCCGCGCCATCGGGCTGGTGCCCGAGATCAAGCATAGCACCTATTTCACCTCGATCGGCCTGCCGATGGAGGACCGCTTCCTCGCCAGCCTCGCCGCCCATCACTACACGCGCACCGCGCCGGTGGTGATCCAGTCGTTCGAGACGGCGAACCTGAAATATCTCCGCCAGAAGCTCGGCCGCCCCGCGAACATCCAGCTCATGCAGCTCACCGCCGGCGAGGACGTGCCCCCCGCCGACATCGCCAAGGCCGGCGGCAAGACCAGCTACAACGATCTGATGAAGCCCGAGGGCCTCGCCGGGATCGCGCGCTATGCCGACATCCTCGCGCCCGACACGCGGACCATCATCCCGCTTGGGCCAGACGGCCGCCTCGGCAAGCCTTCGCCGGTGACGGCGGACGCGCACAAGGCCGGTCTGCTCGTCCAGCCCTGGACCTTCCGGCCGGAAAACTATTTCCTCGCCAGGGATTTCCAGGACGCCAACGGCCCGGCCGCCCGCAATGTCGCGGGATCGGTGGCGGAGATTCGCGCCTATCTCGCCGCCGGCATCGACGGCTTCTTCACCGACGATCCCGCGATCGGCCGGCAGGCGATCGACCAGCAATCGACGCATTCCTGATCTGACAAATCTTGCCCTGTCGCCGCAGATGCGCGACGACAGGGCCATGACGGAACAGGGTCTGCCCACCAATCGCGCGCTCTCCGGGCGCAACCTCACCTATGGCCTGCTCGACGAGCTGGGCCGGGCGATCGTCACCGGTGCGTTCACCGATACGCCCTTCCCCACCGAGGCGGATCTGGCCAAGCATTACAGCGTCAGCCGCTCGGTGACGCGCGAGGCGGTGAAGATGCTCACCGCCAAGGGGCTGCTCTCCGCCCGTCCGCGTCAGGGCACGGTGGTGCGGCCCGAATCCGCGTGGAATCTGTTCGACCCGGACGTTCTGCGCTGGCTGCTGGAGCGGAAATTCTCGCTGGTGCTGCTGCGCCAGTTCAGCGAGTTGCGCGTCACCATCGAACCGGGCGCCGCCGCGCTCGCCGCCCGTGCCGGCACGCCGGAAGGGCTCGCGCTGATCGAGGCGGGCTATCGCCGCATGGTCGCCGCCGAGGAAGGGCGCGATGACGCGCTGGACGCGGACATCGCCTTCCACGTCTCGATCCTTCAGGCGTCGGGCAACCCCTTCTACGCCCAGTTCCGCGACGTGGTGGTGACGGCGCTGCGCACGTCGATCCTGTTCACCAACCGCTTCAAGGGCCGCACCGCGAGCCTGCCCGCCCACCGCGCCGTCAAGGACGCGATCGAGGCGCGCGATCCCGAGGCGGCGCAGGCCGCGATGGATTACATCATCCGCGACGTGCTGGTGCTGATCGACGCCGCCGAGCGGCAGGACGCCAACGCCACCGTCTGAGCCCCTCGCCCCGTTCGCGTATCGGCGCGAACGGGGCAATCGAACGGCTTACTTCGCCGCCGGTGCGCCGGGGCAGACCGCGCCCGCCGGATCGGTATCGAGCTTCACGCCCACGATCGACACGGTGAAGCCCGCGTCACCGCCCAGCACGAAGGGCTGGGTGACATGGCCGACATCCGCGCCCGCCGCCTTGAAGCAGGCGAGCGGCAGCTTCACGCTCGTCCACTGGCCGGGGGTGGCGGCGGCGAACAGGCTGGTGGCATCCACCGGCATCGCCTGATCGCCGACACTCAGCGTCACCTTGCCCTTGGGCGCGGCATCGACGCGATAGTCGATGCGGAGGCTGAGCTGCGCGTTGGTCTGGCGCGTCAGGTCGATCGACGGACCGGAGACGCGGACATGGCCGGCGCCGGTGAAGGCATATTGGCGCGCGCCCTCCTGCTTGCCGCCGCCGTCGACATTCTTCTCCGTGACCGCGCCGTCGCTGCCGAGCTTCCACGGCGCCACCGCCTTGCCCGGCACATAATAGACCGAGATGTTGGCGAGCGAGGCATCCACGCCCGCCACTTCGCTAAGCTGGGGGATCGTCTTGTGATCGGCATAGGTCAGGCCATAGCCATAAGCGAAGAGCGGATCGTAGCCCGGCTGGCCGACATTGTTGGCGAACTGCCCGGCAGTCTTCGGCCAGCTATAGCTGAGCTTGCCCCGGAAATCCTTGTTCGGCGTGCCGTCCTTCTTCGCCACCAGCACGTCGGCGACGCCCTCGCCCTCCGAGCCCGGCAGGAAGGCCGCGACGAACGCGTCCGACTGGTTCAGCTCCGGGTTCACCCACAGCGGGCGGCCCGAGATGAACACCGAGACGACCGGGATGCCCTGCGCCTTCAGCGCTTTCAGCTCCGCCAGCGCCTGCTTGTCGCCGGGCTGGAACTCCAGCGTCGAAATGTCGCCGACCATCTCGGCATAGGGCGTCTCGCCGAACACGACGACGGCGACGTCCGGCTTGGCGCCCGTCACCTTGCCGTCGCGGCTCAGCGTCGCGGTGCCGCCCGCCGCCTCGATCGCGGACTTGAGCCCGCCCCAGATCGAGGTCGCGCCGGGGAAGTCGGCATTGGTGTTGCCCGTGCCCTGCCACGAGAGCGTCCAGCCGCCCGTCTGCATCCCGATATCGTCGGCGTGCGTGCCGGTGACGAGTACCTTCTGGCCCGGCCGGATCGGCAGCAGCGCGTTGTTGTTCTTGAGCAGCACCAGCGATTCCGCCACCGCCTGCCGCGCGATCGCGCGATGCTCGGGCGAGCCGAGGATATTCTTCTGCTCATAAGGCCGCGCCGGATCGAACAGGCCGAGCTTCACCTTCACGCGCAGGATGCGGCGCACCGCATCGTCGACGCGGGCCATCGGGATGGTGCCGTCCTGCACCTCCTTCAGCGTGTTGTCGAACAGCGCCTTCCAGTCGGACGGCACCATCGCCATGTCGAGCCCGGCGTTGAAGCTCTGCGGGCAGTCGGCGGTGGTGCAGCCCGGCACCTGACCATGGGCGTTCCAGTCGCCGACCACGAAGCCCTCGAAACCGAGCCTGCCCTTCAGCACATCGGTCAGCAGCGACTTGTTGCCGTGATTCTTGACGCCGTTCCACGAGGAGAAGCTCGCCATCACGGTCATCGCGCCGGCGTCGATGCCGGAGATGTAGCCGGGGGCGTGCGTCTCGATCAGCGTCTTCTCGTCGATCTGGGCGTCACCCTGATCGATGCCGTTGTGGGTGCCGCCATCGGCGAGGAAATGCTTGATCGAGGCCGCGACCTTGCCGTTCTGGATGCGGCCAGTGCCCGGCGCGCCCTGAAGCCCGCGCACCATCGCGGCGGAATAGAGCTTCGTGATGTCGGGGCGTTCCGAATAGCCCTCATAGGTGCGGCCCCAGCGATCGTCCTGCGGCACCGTCACCGTCGGGCCGAACGCCCAGTCGAAGCCCGACGCCGCGCTCTCCTGCGCCGTCGCGGCCCCGATCTTCTCCATCAGCGCCGGATCGCGCATCGCACCGAGGCCGATATTGTGCGGGAAGATGGTCGCGCCGAAGACGTTGGAATTGCCGTGGACCGAATCCATGCCGAAGATCGTCGGGATCGGCACATGGCCGGGGCGCTTCTCGATCGAGACCTGACGGAAGGCCTCCGCCGTCTTGATCCAGTCGCCCACCGGACCGCGATCATTGCCGGAGAGCGGCGGGGAGTTGCCGCCGCCCAGCACCGAACCCAGCGGATATTCGCGCAGATCTTCCGGCTTCACCGAGGCGATGTCGCCCTGGATCATCTGGCCCACCTTCTCGCGCAGGCTCATCTGCTTCATCAGCGACGTGACGAAGGCCTCGGTCTTCGCGTCGACCAGGCCGACGCTGTGCGCCGCCGGCCAGAGCGCGGGGTGCGCGGTCGCGTTCGCCGGCAACGGCACGAGAGCCGGCGCCGCCAGCACGGGCACGGACGAAGCAGCAGCGATCGCGATCAGGCTCGCGGTGATGAGTGCGCGCATGGGAAACCTCTCCTGGACTGTGCGATCAGCGGCCGCACCTCGGTCGATCCACCACCCTATTTCGAGGAGGGCATGGATGACAAGCGCTGTCATCTCGCGAACGGGGATGCTACAGCCGTGCCATTCATGCGGTCATAGCCGGCGAGGGGCTGCTGGCGGACCGACTGGGAGAGGCTGGATGACCGAACTCGTCGCCGTCGATATCGGCGGGACCAATGCACGTTTCACCATCGCCACCGTGCGCGACGATGGTTCGATCGATCTGGGCGAAGTGGTAACGCTCCACACCCACGCCTATGCCAGCCTGCGCAGCGCGTGGGAGGCGTTCGCCGAGAAGATCGGCCGCCCCCTGCCCGATGCGGGGGCGATCGCCATCGCCGCGCCGGTGGATGGCTCCGTCATCAAGCTCACCAACAGCCCATGGGTGATCCGCCCATCGCTGATCCCGTCGGTGCTGGGGCTGGAGCGCTACACCCTCATCAACGATTTCGGCGCGGTCGCCTATGCGGTGAGCCGGGTGCAGGACAAGGATCTGCGCCATCTGTGCGGCCCGGACGAGCCGCTCGGCAAGGAGGGCACGATCAGCGTCGTCGGCCCCGGCACCGGGCTCGGCGTGGCGCAGCTCCATCGCCAGAACGGCCGGATCACGGTCGTGGAGACCGAGGGCGGCCATATCGACTTCGCCCCGCTCGACAAGCTGGAGGACCAGATTCTCGAGCGGCTGCGCCAGCGTTATCGCCGCGTCTCGATCGAGCGCCTCGTCTCCGGCCCCGGCCTCTCCAACATCTATGAGGCGCTGGCCGCGATCGAGGGCCGCATCGTCCCCGTCGGCGACGACAAGGAGCTGTGGAAGCTGGCGCTGAGCGGCGAGGACATCCTCGCGGCGGCGGCGCTCGACCGCTTCTGCCTGACATTGGGGGCGGTAGCGGGCGACCTCGCGCTGGCGCATGGCGCATGGAGCGGCACCGTGATCGCCGGCGGCGTCGGCGCGCGCGTGGCGGATCATCTGCCGATCTCGGGCTTTGCCGGCCGCTATATGGCCAAGGGCCGCTTCGAAGCCCGCATGGCCCGCATCCCGGTGAAGCTCATCACGCACGAGCAACCCGGCCTGCTCGGCGCCGCCGCGGCCTTCGCGGAAAAGCACTGCCGCTGAACCGTCCCGCCGCATCTCTTCGCACTTGCAGCATGAGGCTTTTCCTCGCTGCACCAAGGGCGTAGAGGTGCGGCATGGATGGAACCAGCCACGCCGAGCAGATGAACCCCGCCGTCGCGAAGCCGGGGCCTCATGCGGGGATAGGTTTCCGGGAATTTGTGGGGATCGTCGCCTCGATGATGGCGATGGTGGCGCTGGCGATCGACACGATGCTGCCGGCGCTGCCCGCGATCGGCACTTCGCTCGGCATCGTGCAGGAGAATGAGCGGCAGCTCATCGTCACCGCCTTCCTGCTCGGCCTCGGCTCGGCGCAGCTTATCTACGGCCCGCTGTCGGATCGATTCGGGCGCCGCCCGCTGCTCCTGTTCGGCACGGGCGCCTATGTCCTCTTCAGCATCGGCGTGGCGCTGGCGCCGAGCTTCGGCGTGCTGCTGGCTTTCCGCCTGCTTCAGGGCATGTCGGTGGCCGCCACCCGCGTCGTCACCATCTCGGTGGTGCGCGACTGCTATGGCGGGCGGCAGATGGCCCGCGTGATGAGCCTCGCCTTCATGGTGTTCCTGGCCATCCCGGTGATGGCGCCGTCGATCGGGCAATTCTTCCTGCTGTTCCTGCCGTGGCGGGGGCTGTTCTGGGTGCTGGCGGCCTATGGGCTGTTCGTGCTGACCTGGCTCACCACGCGCCTGCCCGAGACGCTGCATCCCGAATATCGCCGGCCGGTCGACGTCGCATCGATTTTCTCGGCCATCCGCCGCTCGCTCACCGCGCGGCAGGCGGTCGGCTATATGCTCGCCCAGACGGTGATCTCGGGCGCGCTCTACGGTTTCATCAATTCGGTGCAGCAGATCTTCGCAGACGCCTTCCACGCGCCCAGGCTGATGCCGCTGGTGTTCGCCGCGATCGCGGGGATGATGGCGCTCGCCTCGCTCATCAACTCGCGCATCGTCGAGAAGCTGGGCACGCGCCGCGTGTCGCACAGCGCGCTGCTCGGCTTCGTGGCGATCGAGCTGGGGCATTTCCTGATCGCCTGGACGGGCCATGAGACGCTGCTGAGCTTCGCCCTGTTTCAGGCGACGGCGATGTTCTGCTTCGGCCTGTCGATGGCCAATTTCGGCGCGATGGCGATGGAGCCGCTGGCCGAGGTGGCGGGGACGGCGGCCTCGGTGCAGGGCTTCGTCACCACCGTGGGCGGCGCGCTGCTGGGCTTCGGAATCGGCCAGAGCTTCGACGGAACCAGCCTGCCGATGACGGCGGGCTTCGCGGTGGCGGGGGTCGTCGGGCTCGGAATCGTGTTCGCCACCGAAGGCGGGCGCCTGTTCCACCCGCGCATGGGCTCGTAAGGCCCCGTCCGCCATCCCGGAACGGCATCCGGGATGGCGGGAAACAGGATCAGTCGGCGAACAGCAGCGCCGGCACTTCCAGCAGCCTGCGCACCGCCTGGATGAACTTCGCCGCATCCATGCCGTCGACCACGCGGTGGTCGAAGGAGGAGGACAGGTTCATCATCTTGCGGACCTCGATGCGGCCCTCGATCACCACGGCACGCTCGACCATGCGGTTGACGCCGACGATGGCGACCTCCGGGCGATTGATGACCGGCGTCGAGACGATGCCGCCCAGCGCCCCCAGCGAGGTGAGCGTGATGGTCGAGCCCGACAGCTCCTCGCGCTTCGCCTTGCCGCGACGGGTGGCATCGGCGAGGCGGACGATCTCGGAGGCCAGGCCCCACACGTCATAGGCCTGCGCGTCGCGGATCACCGGCACCGAGAGGCCCGCGTCGGTCTGCGTCGCCATGCCGAGGTGCATGGCGGAGTGACGGCTGACCACGCCCGCCTCGTCGTCGAAGCGCGCGTTGACCATCGGGAAGTCCGCCGCCGCCTTCGCCATCGCGCGGATGAGGAAGGGCAGCATGGTGAGCTTCGGGCGCTCGCCCCGCGTCCCGTTCATCGCCTGACGCAGCGCCTCGACGGCGGTGACGTCGACTTCCTCGACATAGGCGAAGTGCGGGATGCGGCGCTTGGCCTCGGCCATATTCTCCGCGATGCGGCGGCGCAGGCCGGTGACCTTGATCTCCTCGACATCGTCATGGCCGGCCGCGACCGGGGCGTAGCGCGGCGTGACCGACGGCGACGAACCACCGCCCTGATATTTGAGGTAAGCATCGAGATCGGAGTGCTTCACCCGATCGCCCGCCGACGGATGCACGTCGGCGAGATCGACGCCCAGTTCCCTGGCGCGCTGGCGGACGGCCGGAGAGGCCAGCACCTTGCGCGCCGTGACTCCCCTCCCCGAAAGGGAGGGGTTGGGGGTGGGTTCGCTCGGGGCGGGCGCAGCGGTTGCCGGCACGGAACCCTCCCCCGGCCCCTCCCTTTCAGGGAGGGGGGAAGCCTGCTTCTCAGCCGCAGGAACCGCAACCGGAGCAGCCGCCTCGCCGCCCTCGGTCTCGAACACGATCAGCGTCGAGCCGATGGCGATCTGGTCGCCGACCGCGCCGGCCAGCTCGACCACCTTGCCCGAGACGGGCGCGGCCATCTCGACCGTCGCCTTGTCGGTCATCATGTCGGCGACCGGCTGGTCCTCCTCGACCATGTCGCCGATCTTGACGTGCCAGGTGACGATCTCGGCCTCGGCAATGCCTTCGCCGATATCGGGCAAACGGAAAGGGACGCGTGTCATGCCGATCAATCCTTCATCACGCGCTTGAGCGCTTCACCGAGCCGCACCGGCCCCGGAAAATAGGCCCACTCCAGCGAGTGGGGATAAGGCGTGTCCCACCCCGTGACGCGCTCGATCGGCGCTTCGAGGACGTGGAAGCAGCGCTCCTGCACCTGCGCCGACAGCTCCGCGCCGAAGCCGGAGGTGCGCGTCGCCTCATGGACGATCACGCAGCGGCCGGTCTTCTCGACCGAGGCGGCGATCGTCTCGATATCAAGCGGCAGCAGCGTGCGCAGGTCGATCACCTCGGCATCGATGCCGTTCTCCGCCACCACGCCCAGCGCGACATGGACCATCGTGCCGTAGGAGAGGATCGTCACCGCCTCCCCCTCGCGCACCACGGCGGCCTTGCCGAGCGGCACGGTGTAGTGCCCCTCCGGCACCTCCGAGGATGCGTGCTTGGACCAGGGCTGTACCGGGCGGTCATAATGGCCGTCGAACGGGCCGTTATAGATGCGCTTGGGCTCGAAGAAGATCACCGGGTCCGGGTCTTCGATCGCGGCGATCAGCAGGCCCTTGGCGTCATAGGGATTGGACGGGATCACCGTCTTCAGGCCCGCGACATGGGTGAAGATGCCCTCGGGCGACTGCGAGTGGGTCTGGCCGCCGAAGATGCCGCCGCCGAACGGCGAGCGCACCGTGATCGGGCAGGTGAACTCGCCCGCCGAACGATAGCGCAGGCGCGCCGCCTCGGAGATGAGCTGGTCCATGCCCGGATAGATATAATCGGCGAACTGGATCTCCGGCACCGGGCGCAGGCCATAGGCCGCCATGCCCACCGCGACGCCGATGATGCCGCATTCGTTGATCGGCGCGTCGAACACGCGCGTCTTGCCATATTTCTTCTGGAGGCCGGCGGTGGCGCGGAAGACGCCGCCGAAATAGCCGACATCCTCGCCCATCACCATCACGCCGGAGTCGCGCTCCATCGCGACGTCCATGGCGGAGTTGATCGCCTGGATCATGTTCATGGTCGTCATACGCCGGCGGCCCTCCGCTCTTCGGCCATCTGCTCGCTCTGTTCCTTGATGTGCGCGGGCATCTCGGCGAACACGTCCTCGAACATCGTCTCGAAGCTGTGGACGAAGCCGGTGCCCGAAAGCACGCCCAGTTTCTCCGCCTCGCGGCCGGCATCGCGGACCATGTCGGTCAGCTCGGCCTGGAGCGCGTCATGGCTCGCCTCGTCCCATTCGCCGAGGCCGATGAGATGCTGCTTCAACCGCTCGATGGGATCGCCGAGCGGGAAGTTCTTCGCCTCTTCCGCCGAGCGATAGGCCGAAGGATCGTCCGACGTGGAATGCGCCTCGACGCGATAGGTGAAATGCTCGATCAGCGTCGGGCCGGCATTGGTGCGCGCGCGCTCGGCGGCCCACTCGGTCGCCGCGAAGACCGCCAGCGGATCATTGCCGTCGATGCGCAGCGCCGCGATGCCATAGCCGAGGCCCCTGGCTGCGAACGTGGTCGACTCGCCGCCCGCGAAGCCCGCGAAGGACGAGATCGCCCACTGGTTGTTGACGACGTTCAGGATCACCGGCGCGCGGTACACGCTCGCGAAAGTGCAGGCGGCGTGGAAGTCGCCCTCGGCGGTCGAGCCCTCGCCCACCCAGCTCGCGGCGATGCGCGTGTCGCCCTTGGCGGCGCTCGCCATCGCCCAGCCCACCGCCTGCGGATATTGCGTGGCGAGGTTGCCCGAGATCGAGAAGAAACCCGCTTCCTTGGCCGAATACATGATCGGCAACTGGCGGCCCTTCAGCCGGTCGCCGGCGTTGGAATAGACCTGGCACATCATGTCGACCAGCGGCCAGTCGCGCCCGATCAGCAGGCCCTGCTGGCGGTAGGACGGGAAGCACATGTCATCGCGATGCAGCGCCTCGACGGCGCCGATCGCGACGGCCTCTTCGCCCGTACACTTCATGTAGAAGCTGGTCTTGCCCTGACGCTGCGCGCGGAACATGCGGTCGTCATAAGCGCGCGTCAGCATCATGCCGCGCAGGATGCGCTTGACCCGCTCGACCGGCAGGCGCGGGTTCCACGGGCCGACGGCCTTGCCGTCCTTGTCCAGCACGCGGATCAGCGTGAAGGGCAGATCGCGCATGGTGGCCGGATCGGCATCGACCGAGGGGCGCGCGACGCTGCCGGCCTCGGGAAACACCATGTCGTCGAACGACACGGCGTCGCCCGGCCGGAACTTCGGCTCGGGCACATGGAGCGTCAGCGACCGCAGATTGCGGCCCGCCTCATCGGCCATCCTCATCCTCCTCAGGCCCCCTCGCATGTTCGGCATGAACGCCGCGATGGCCCGTCCGCTCCCTAGCGTCAGGCGAGGAACGTGGAAAGAGGTTTCGTAATTATATTACATGTCAGTGAATGCTAGTTGCTGCGCTGCGAAATATCCTGCGGTGAGGTGAGAGCCTGTCGCGGCGGAGTGCCAGGCGGTGCCGCGACCGGCGGAGCCCCTTCCCAGCCGCCGCCCAGCGCCTTGAACAGCGACACCTGCGAATCGGCGACATTGGTCTCCGACTGGGCCAGCGCCTGCCGCGCCTCGGCGCGATTCTGCTCGGCCACCAGCAGGTCGAGGAAATTGTCGCGGCCGGTGTCGAAGCGGATGCGCGAGAGCTTGGCCGCATCGTCCGCCGCAGCGGACGCGCGCGCCAGCGCATCGTTCCGCTCCAGCGCCGCCGAATAGCGCGCCAGCGCCTGCTCGGTCTCCTTGAGCGCGGTCAGGATCGTCCCCTGGAAGGCGGCGAGCGAGGCGTCGGTCTGCCCCTTCGCCTGCCGGATGCGGGCGCGCGCGACCGCGATGTTGGGGAAAGTCCACGAGATCAGCGGCCCGAGCGAATAGCCGAAGGACGCCGACTTGCCGACGTCGCCGATATGCGGCGCGCCGAGCGTGGCCGAGCCGGCGAGCGTCACCGACGGGAAGAGCGCCGCCGTCGCGATGCCGATCCGCGCCGTGTCGGCGGCGAGCGTGCGCTCCGCCGCGCGGACGTCCGGGCGGCGGGCGAGCAGCGTCGCGCCGTCGCCCACCGGGATCACCGTCGCCACCTTGGGCACGGTGCGGCATTGGGCGGCATCGGCGTCGAGTTCGGCGGGCGGGCGCCCGGTCAGCGCCGCGAGCGCGTAAAGCTGCGCTCGGCGTTCGGCTTCGAGTTGCGGCACCTGCGCATTGGCCTGCTCGACCAGCACCGTCGCCTGATCGACGTCGCGCCGCGTGCCACGGCCGGCGTCGAGCAGGCGCTGCGTCAGGTCGCGGGTATTGCCTTCGAGCTTGGCCGTCTCGCGCGCCACGTCAGCCTGCGCCGCGAAGCCGCAGGCGTCGGCATAGCTCTGCGCCACCTGCGCGGCGATCGAGATGCGCGCGCCGTCCAGCTCGGCTTGCGCCGCTTCCGCATCGCGATGCGCCGCCTGGATCGAGCGCGTCACGCGGCCGAAAATGTCGACCTCGTAGCTCGCGTCGAAGCCGGCCTGATAGAAGTTGAAATCATAATGGCTCGGCCCGCCGGCCGCATCCGCTCCGGCCCCGGTACGGCTCTGCACCGTGTCCGCGCCGATCCGCTCGCGCTGATAGCCCGCCGAAAGATCGGTGCTGGGCAGCCGGCCGGCCCGCGCCTCGGACAGGTAGCCGCGCGCCTTGCGGAGATTGCCCGCCGCCTGCCGGATGTCGGTGTTGTAGGTGAAGGCATCCTGGATCAGCCGGTCGAGCACCGGATCCTGGAACATCTCCCACCATTTGGCCGGCAGCGGACCGCCCGACAGCATCGGGCCGGAATGCGATTCCATGAAGGGCTGGGTCGCATCCGCCGCCACCTGCGGCCGATGATAGTTCGGCCCGACCGCACACCCCGCCAGCGCCATCGCCGGGATCAGCGCGCCGGCCGCGCGCAGCGCCGTCATCCGGCTCATGACAGGCCTCCTTCCGCCGCCGCCCCACCGCTCCGGCGGCCCGAGCGCAGGCCCTTCGCCCAGTCCGACACGCGTTCGCCCAGCATCTTGGTGATGACATAGAAGCTCGGCGTGAAGAGCAGGCCGAACAGCGTCACGCCGATCATGCCGAAGAACACCGCCACGCCCAGCGCCTTGCGCATCTCCGAACCCGGACCGTTGGAAATCACCAGCGGCAGCACGCCGAGGATGAAGGCGATCGAGGTCATCAGGATCGGCCGCAGGCGCTGATGCGCCGCCCGCTCGGCCGCGTCGCGGTGGGAGAGGCCGTCATCCTCGCCCTGCCGCGCGAACTCGACGATCAGGATCGCGTTCTTCGCCGCGAGGCCCACCAGCACGACGAGGCCGATCTGGGTGAGGACGTTGTTGTCCATCCCCATCAGCTCGACGCCGAGGATCGCGGCCAGAAGGCACATCGGCACGATCAGGATCACCGCCAGCGGCAGGACCACGCTCTCATATTGCGCCGCCAGCAGCAGGAAGACGAACAGCACGGCCAGGCCGAACACGAAGATGCCGGTATTGCCCGCCTGCTCCTGCTGGAAGGCGAGATCGGTCCATTCGTAGGTCATGCCCTTGGGCAGGAGCTTCGCCGCCAGCCCGGCCATCGTCTTCAGCGACTGGCCCGACGAATAGCCGCGCGCCGTATCGCCCTGAAGCTCGGCCGCCGGATAGAGATTGTAGCGAACCACGCGATAGGGGCCGGAATCATTCTTCATCGTCAGCACCGCGCCCAGCGGCACCATGCCGCCGCCGCTGGCGCGGGTGCGCAACTGCTCGACGTCGGAAGTCTGCTGGCGATAGGGCGCGTCCGCCTGCGCCGTCACGCGCCAGGTGCGGCCGAGATAGTTGAAGTCGTTGATATAGGTCGAGCCCAGATAGGTGCCGAGCGTGGAGAAGATGTTCTGCACCGGCACGCCGATCTGCTCGGCCTTCTCGCGGTCGATATCGGCATAGAGGCGCGGCGTGCGGATGTTGAAGGTGGTGAAGGTCGCCTGGATGCCCTCGGCCTTGTTGGCCGCCATCATCATGCCGAACGCGGCCTTCTGGAGCGCGGCATAGCCCTCGCCGGTGCGATCCTCGATCTCCATCTTCCAGCCGCCGCCGGTGCCGATGCCGCGCACCGGCGGCGGCGGGATGACGAGGATGTTGCCGGCGGTGATCTGGCCATAGGCCTTGCGCAGCTTCACCGCGAACTCGTCGGCGGTGAGCTTGCGGTCCTTCTGCTCCTTCATCAGCACGAAGATCACGCCGGTGTTGGGCGCGTTGGTGAAGGTCGCGCCGTCGAAGCCCGCGAAGGCCACGGTGTCGCGCGCCTCGGGCAGGCTCATCGCGATCTTGATCGCCCGACGCATGACCTGGGTGGTCCGCTCGAGCGAGGTGCCCGGCGGCATCTGCACCGCGCTGATGAGATAGCCCTGATCCTGCGCGGGGATGAAGCCGGTCGGCGTCGCGTTGAAGCGCCACACCGCGAACAGGATCAGCCCGACATAGACGATGCCGACCAGCGCCAGCTTGCGCACCAGCCGCCCGGTCAGCTTGCCATAGCGGTCGGACAAGCGCTCGAAGCCATGGTTGAAGCCGTTGGCGAAGCGCGCCGGCCAGCCGCGCCAGCCCTCGCGCACCTGCCGATCCTCGTCGAGACGATGCTTGAGCAGCAGCGCCGCCAGCGACGGCGACAAGGTGAGCGACACGAAGGCCGAGATTGCCGTCGCCGACACGATGGTCAGCGCGAACTGCTTGTAGAACTGGCCCGAGATGCCGGGGATGAAGGCGGTGGGGATGAACACGCCGCACAGCACGAGGCAGATCGCGATCAGCGCGCCGGACACCTCGTCCATCGTCTTGTGCGCCGCCTCGCGAGGGGAGAGCCCCTCCTCCTCCATCAGGCGTTCGATATTCTCGATCACCACGATGGCGTCGTCGACGACGATGCCGATCGCGAGCACGAGCCCGAACAGCGACAGATTGTTCAGCGAGAAGCCGAAGCCCGCCATGAAGGCGAAGCTGCCCACCAGCGAGATCGGAATCGCGATCAGCGGCACGATCGCCGCGCGCCAGCTCTGGAGGAACAGCAGCACCACCAGCGCCACGAGAACCAGCGCGATGTAGAGCGTGTGCTCCACCTCGTTGATCGAGGCCGAGATATAGTCGGTCGGGTGGTAGCCGATATTATAGGCCATGCCCGGCGGGAAGCTCGTGGACGCTTCCGCCAGCGCCGCCTTCACCTTGTCCGCGGTCGCCAGCGCGTTGGAGCCGGGGAGCTGCGTCACGATCAGGACGGTCGCGTCCTGGCCGTTGAAGATGCCGTTGGTGGTGTAGTCCTGCGCGCCCAGCTCGATGCGGGCGATGTCGCGCAGCCGCGTGAGCCCGCCATCGGCGCGTCGCTTGAGGATGATGTCGCCGAACTGCTCGGGCGAGGTCAGCCGGCCCAGCGTCTGCACGCCGAGCTGGAAGGCATTGCCCTTGATGCCGAAGGGCGGCGATCCGATCGATCCGGCGGCGACCTGCGCATTCTGCGCCCGGATCGCGGCCACCACCTCGTCCACCGTCAGGTCGCGCGTCGCGGCGAGATCGGGGTCGATCCAGATTCGCATGGAGAAATCACGGCCGCCGACGAGGCGCGTGTCTCCCACGCCCTGGATGCGCTTGATCCGGTCGTTGACCTGAAGCGTGATATAGTTGGAAATATATTGCTGACTCAGCGACTTGTCAGGCGAATAGAAGGCCACGCCCATCAGGATGTCGGGCGACGCCTTGCGCACCGTCACGCCGATCGACCGCGTTTCGTCGGGCAGGCGAGGCTCGGCTTCCGACACGCGGTTCTGCACCAGAACCTGCGCCTCGTTGATGTCCGTGCCCAGCGCGAAGCTGATCGTGATCGTCAGCGATCCGTCGCCGATCGACGAGGAGGACATGTAGATCATGTTCTCCACGCCGTTGATCTGCTGTTCCAGCGGCACGGCGACCGTCTCGGCCATCGTCTCGGCGGTGGCGCCGGGATAGCTGGCGTTCACCGTCACCGTCGGCGGCGCGATCTCGGGATATTGGCCGACCGGCAGCGTCGGATAGGCGATCGCGCCGATGATGACGATGAGGATCGAGACGACCGCCGCGAAGATCGGCCGCTCGATGAAGAAATGCGGGAAGCGCATCGCCGCGCCCTCAGCCGGCCGACGGCGTGGCGAAGGACGGCTGCGGCGTGGTGACCGTCGGCATTTGCGGCCCGGTATCGGGCGCGCGCGGCTTGATGACCGTCTTCTTCGCATCCACCTTCGCGCCGGGCGCGAGCTGGGCGATGCCGTCGAGCAGCACGAGATCGGTCGGCGCGATGCCGCTGCGGATGGCGCGCAGGCCCTCCACTTCCGGTCCCGTCTCCACCTCGCGCTGCACGGCGGTGCCGTCGCGGCCCATCACGAAGACGAGCTTGCGGGCCTGATCGGCGGTGATCGCCTCGTCCGGCACCAGCAGCGCCTTGTAGGTGCCCGAACCGAGCAGACGGGCGCGGCCGAACATGCCGGGCGTCAGGAAATGATTCGGGTTCGCCACCACCGCATGGGCGCGAATCGTGCCGGTCTGCGGATCGAGGGCGTTGTCCACGAACTGCATCCGGCCGTGCCAGTTATAGCCCGTCTCGTCGGAAAGCTGGATGTCGACCGGGTTGGCCTTGCTCCGCGAGGAATCGCGCTGGCCCTTCTGCGCCTCGCGCAGATATTTGAGATAGAAGCTCTCGGCCCCGTCGAAGGTGAACCAGATCGGATCGAGCGACACCACCGTGGTCAGCAGCGTCTGCCCGTTGATGACCTGATCGCCGAGCGACACGCGCTTGTCCGACACGCGGCCCGACACCGGCGCGCGCACCGTCGTGAAGCCGATGTTCAGGCGGGCATTATAGGCATTGGCCTCGGCCGCCTGGAGATTGGCCGCGGCGGTGCGCACGGCGGCTTCGTTATTCTCCAGCTCTTCCTTGCTGACCGCCTGCACCTTGACCAGCTCGGTCGAGCGGCTGGCGACGGATTTCGCGTTGATGAGCGTCGCCTTCGCGCTCGCCACCTGTGCCAGCGCCTGATCCAGCGCGGCGCGATAGGGGCGCGGATCGATGACGAAGAGCGGCTGGCCCTCCTTCACATCCTGCCCGTTGCGGAACAGAATCTGCGTCACCACCCCCGTGACGCGGGCGCGCAGATCGACCGACTGCGGCGCCTCGAAGCGGCCGATATACTCATCCCAGTCGACCACGTCGCGCTGAAGCGGCTGGGCGACGGAAACATGCGGAACCGGCGGGCCTTTCGGCGCCTGATTCCCCTTTGAGCATCCGGCCAGGAGAGCGATCATGACCAACGCGGTGGATGTGCGGATCATCCATATCCCCTTTATTGCGGTGCAACGTTAGCCCGTCGCTTCCCACACGCAAGTCAAATGTTACCGACCAGTACGAAAGCCTGGATTCGGCATGACGCCTCCCGGAGAGGCCGTTCGCTCCCCTCCCGGAATGAGCCGGTGCCGTAACTTACCCTCCCTCCGTCGCCTTGCCTAGCCACCCCCTCTTTCGCTCCGGGGGTGAGATCGCTAGGCAGGCGGCGCCCCATATTCTTGTTGAGGAAGTGCCCGATGGCCGATGTCGATGCCCTGATGCGCAAGGCGCCCGTGATCCCCGTTCTGGTGATCGACCGGCTGGAGGATGCCGCCCCGATCGCCGAGGCGCTGGTGGCGGGCGGCCTGCCGCTGCTCGAGGTGACGCTGCGCACGCCGGTCGCGCTCGATGCGATCCGCGCGATGTCCAAGGTGCCGGGCGCGATCGTCGGCGCGGGCACCGTGCTCAACGAGCGCCAGCTCCACGCCGCGCAGGAAGCCGGCGCCACCTTCATCGTCTCGCCGGGCCTGACCGTGCCGCTCACCAGGGCCGCGCAGACCGCCGACATCGATTTCCTGCCCGGCGTCGCCAACCCGGCCGATATCATGACCGGCATGGATCTCGGCCTCAATCGCTTCAAGTTCTTCCCGGCCGAAGCGGTCGGCGGGCTGAAGGCGCTCAAGGCCTATGCGAGCGTGTTCCGCGACGCGCGCTTCTGCCCGACCGGCGGCATCACGCTGGAGAGCGCGCCGAGCTGGCTCGCCGAAGAAGCGGTGCTGTGCGTCGGCGGCTCGTGGTTGGTGCCCTCGGGCACGATCGACGAGGCGGCGATCCGTCAGCGCGCGGAAGCCGCTTCGAAGCTCCGCGCCTGACGGACCGGCGGGCGGTGGCTCAGGCCACCGCCACGCTGCGCCGCCGCGCATAGGCGAAGTAGACGATCAGCCCGAGCCCGTTCCACGCGAAGAACCGCACCTGCGTGCCGAACGGCAGGTTCCAGAACAGATAGAGGCAGCCGAGAATCGCCACCGCGCCGACCAGCGGCGCCAGCGGCGTGCGGAAGGCGCGCTCGCGGTTCGGCTCGCGTCTCCTCAGGATCAGCATCGACGCGCCCACCGCCACGAAGGCGCAGAGCGTCCCCGCATTGGCCAGCGCCGCGATCTCGGCGAGCGGCAGGAAGGCCGCGATGATCGCGACGATGATCGCCGTCCCGATCGTGACCGCCACCGGCACGCCGCTCCTGGGATGGACGCGGCCGAGCCGCTCGGGAAGCAGCCGGTCGCGGGCCATCACGAAGAAGATGCGGGTCTGGCCGAACAGGAAGGCAAGGATCACCGTCGGCAGCGCCACCACGGCCACTGCACCGAATATCTTGGCGGTGGTCGCCGAGCCGACCGTGCGCAGCACCAGCGCCAGCGGCTCGGCCGAGTTGGCGAAGCTCGCCACCGGCACCGCGCCGATCGCGCAGGCCGCGACGCCCATGTAGATCACCACGCAGGCGAGCATCGATCCGACGATGCCGATGGTCATGTCCCGGCCGGGATTCTTGGCCTCCTCGGCCGCCGTCGACACCGCATCGAAGCCGTAGAAGGCGAAGAAGATGATCGACGCCGCCGCCATCACGCCATGCTTGGCGCCGTCCGGCCCGAGGGACTGGAAGAAACCGAAGGGCATGAACGGGTGGAAGTTCGCCGCGTCGAAATGCGGCAGCGTCACGGCCACGAACATCGCCAGCGCCGCGATCTTCAGCGCCACCAGCGCGGCGTTCAGCGTCGCCGATTCGCGCGTGCCGACCAGCAGCAGCCCGGCCACCACGGCGATGATGCCCACCGCCGGCAGGTTGACGAGGCCGCCCGCGTCCGGCCCGCCCGCCAGCGCCTTGGGGATGGTCCAGCCGATGCCGTCCATGAAGCCGGTGAAATAGCCCGACCAGCCGACCGCCACCGTCGAGCAGACCACCGAATATTCGAGGATCAGGCTCCAGCCGACGATCCAGGCGATCGTCTCGCCCACGGCGACATAGGAATAGGTGTAGGCGCTGCCGGACTGCGGGATCATCGCCGCCAGCTCGGCATAGGCAAGCGCCGCCGCCGCGCAGACCGCGCCCGCGATCAGGAAGGAGAGGATGACGCCCGGCCCCGCCAGCGCGGCGCCGACGCCGGTCAGCGTCAGGATGCCGGTGCCGACGATCGCGCCGACGCCCAGCGCCACCAGATGCGGCCAGCCGAGCGTGCGGTGCAGCTTGTGCGCGGCGTCGGCGGGCGGCGCCTCGATCGACTTCAACGGACCCCAGAACGACATTCTTATCCTCTCGCTTCTCTTATTCCTCGCCCGGATACGGCCCCTTGCCGCCTTCGGCAATGAACTGGTCCACACGGGCGTTGAGCGCGCTCATCGGCACCGATCCGAGCGCCAGGATCGTGTCGTGGAAAGCGCGGATGTTGAACTTCGGCCCCAGCGCCTTCTCGGCCTTGGCGCGATCGTCGCGGATCGTCTTCTCGCCGAGATAATAGCTGAGCGCCTGCCCCGGCCACGAGATGTAGCGATCGACCTCCGTCTCGATCTCATGATCGGAGAGCGCCGTATTGTCGTGGAGGAAGGCGATCGCCTGCGCGCGCGTCCAGCCGAGATGATGGACGCCGGTGTCCACCACCAGCCGCGAGGCGCGCCACATCTGATAGCTCAGCATCCCGAAGCGGTCATAAGGCGTCTGGTACATGCCCATCTCGTCGCCCAGCCGCTCGCAATAGAGCGCCCAGCCCTCGCCATAGGCCGAGATATAGCCGGCCGAGCGGAACTCGGGCTGGTCCTTGGCCTCGGCCGCGAGCGGGATCTGGAAGGCGTGCCCCGGCGCGCTCTCGTGCAGCGTCAGCGCGGTGAGCTGGTAGAGCGGGCGGCTCGGCAAATTCTGGGTGTTGACCAGATAGACGCCGTCGCCGCCGCGTCCCGCCGTGTAGAAGGGCGCGATCGCCGCCGGCACGGGGATGATCGCGAAGCGGCGGCGCGGGAGATGGCCGAACCAGGTGGCAGCCTTGCCGTCGAACGTCTTGGCGATCCACGCCGCGTCCTTGAGAAGCTCGTCCGGCGTCTTGGCGTAGAAGCGCGGATCGGTGCGCAGGAAGGTCAGGAAGGCCGGGAAATCGCCCTTGAAGCCGACCTGCTTCATCACCGCCAGCATCTCGGCATGGATCGAGGCGACTTCCTGAAGGCCGATCGCGTGGATCTGGTCCGGCGTCAGGTCGAGCGTGGTGAACTCGCGGATCTTGGAGCGGTAATAGGCCGCGCCGCCGGGCTGCTTCTCCGCCGCCAGCTCGGGGTTGGCATGGGGCACATAATCGCCCTGCCAGTAAGTCAGCAGCTTCGCATAGGAAGGCACCACGCTCGTCATGATCGCCTTGCGTGCCTCGGCGCGGAGCGTTTCCTGCTCGGCCGCCGGGATGTTGGCCGGCATCGTCTTGAACGGCGCCCAGAAGCCCGTCTCCTCGGCCGACTTCGCGTTGGCCACCATCGCGATCGAGCCGTCACGGCCGGCCAGCGTCACCTTGGGCGGCGTGAAGCCACGCGCCTCGCCGGCCTTCATGTTAACGATCTGCTGATCGAAATAGCGCGGCACTTCGGTGAGCTGGCCGATGAAGTTGCGGTACTCCTGCGCCGAGCGCAGCGGCTTGTCATCGACGCCGGAGAGATCGCCCCAGAAGCTCGAATCCGAGTTGGCGGGCTTCTCCCATTCGTGGAAGCGCTGGGCGGCCAGCAGCGCATCGATCTGCCCCTTATAGACCGCGAAGTTGACGCGGTTCTCCGCCGTCAGCCTGTCCTGCGGGACGGTGGCGAGCTGGCCCTCCACCTTCTCCCACATGGCGGTACGCTCCGCCTGCGCCTGCGGAGACACGTCGGGGAGATGCGCGCTCATGATGCGCTGGCCGCGCGGCCCCTCGGGCTGGGCGAAGCTGTGCAGGCGCCAGGCATATTCGTCCGAGTAGATCGCCTTGAAGCGGGCGTTCCAGTCCTGCGGCGCGGCGGCGACGAGCAGGGGGAGCAACAGCAGGGCAGCGCGACGCATGGGACAACTCCGGTCAGCAAGGCAGGTCGGCCGGCACCCTGCCGGGCGCCCACGGCCGCCGCAACCACCCATCGGACGATCGCTCCGGCAGCGTCACATATGTGCCACCCTCCCCTCCCGCGCGATTGCGGGGTGCGCGGACGCCCGCTATCCATGCGGGGGCATGGCCGATCCCGCCCATCCCGCCTCCCAGGGCTTCGACCCCGCCGCCGCCGCGCGCATGGTCGCGGCCTTCGGCCATAATGGCGCGCTCGGCGCCCGCTTCGTGGCGCATGGCGAGGACTGGTCGGAGCTGGCGCTCGACTATCGGGCAGACCTGATCGGCGACGAGGCGTCCGGCGTGCTCGCCTCCGGCCCGATCATCGCGCTGATGGACATGGCGACCAGCATCGCCGTCTGGATCAGGCGCGGCGCGTTCAAGCCGCAGGCGACGCTGGACCTGCGCATCGACTATCTGCGCGCCGCGACGCCGGGGCGGACCGTCATCGGCCATGGCGAATGCTATCGCCTCACCCGCCGCGTCGCCTTCGTGCGCGGCATGGCGCATGACGGCGACCCGGACGACCCCATCGCGCATGTCGCCGGCACCTTCATGATGACGGACGAGGCCTGACGGGCATGACCGTGTGCGAGACGAAGCTGCCGCCCTACGCGCATTTCCTCGGCATCACCGTCGAGCGGGACGGCGATCGCGGGCCGCTCTTCCAGATGCCGTTCGAGACACGCGTGGTCGGCCGCCCGCACTTCCTCCACGGCGGCGCCATCGCCGGGCTGCTGGAGATCGCCGCCGTCGGCACGGTGCTCGACGCGCTGGCCGGCGAGGCAGGCGTCGGCGTCAAGCCGATCAACGTCACCGTCGACTTCATGCGCGGCGGGCGCGAGCGGCTGACCTTCGCCGCCGCCACCATCGCGCGGCTGGGCAACCGCATCGCCAATGTCGAGGCCTTCGCCTGGCAGGACGACCGCAGCCGCCCGATCGCGGCCGCGCGTATGACGCTGATGCTGCGCCGCGCGCCTCAGGGAGAATGAGATGGCCTACTGGGTGCTGCGTTCCGAACCCGACGCCTATTCGTGGGACGATCTCGTCCGCGACGGCGGCACCGAGTGGAACGGCGTGCGCAACTACACCGCGCGCAATTTCCTCAAGGAGATGGCGATCGGCGACCAGGCGCTGTTCTACCACTCGAACACCGAGAAGGCCGCCGTCGGCATCATGGAGGTGACGCGCGCCTGGCAGCCGGACGGCGACGACGGCAAATGGGCGAGCGTCGCGGTGAAGCCGGTGCGGCCGCTCGCGCATCCGGTGACGCTGGCCGCGATCAAGGCCGAGCCGAAGCTCGCCGAGCTGATGATGCTGAAGCAGTCCCGCCTGTCGGTGTCGAAGGTCGAGCCGGAGGAATGGAAGCTGCTGCTGAAGATGGCCGAAGCCTAAACATCCTCCCCATGAAAATGGGGAGGATGAGGGGCGCATTCGCCGCCCGCAATCCCCGGATACAATTCGGGCCGTCACTCCAGCGAGTGACGGCCCGATAAAGTCGCTTACGCCGCGGCGCGCTTGGCGCGCTTGCGCTCGTGCGGATCGAGGTGGCGCTTGCGCAGACGGATCGTCTTCGGCGTCACTTCCACCAGCTCGTCATCGTCGATGTAGGCGATCGCCTGCTCCAGCGTCATCCGCTTCGGCGGGGTGAGGCGGATCGCGTCGTCCTTGCCGCCCGAAGCGCGGAAGTTGGTGAGCTGCTTCGCCTTCATCGGGTTGACCTCGAGGTCGTCATCCTTGGCGTTCTGGCCGACGATCATGCCCTCGTAGAGCGCCTCGCCATGGCCGACGAACAGGATGCCGCGCTCCTCAAGCGGGCCGAGCGCATAGCTGTTGGCCTCGCCCGAACCGTTCGAGATCAGAACACCGTTCTTGCGGCCGTCGATCGAGCCCTTGTGCGGGCCATACTTCTCGAACAGGCGGTTCATGATGCCGGTGCCGCGGGTGTCCGACAGGAACTCGCCATGATAGCCGATCAGGCCGCGCGACGGCGCGGAGAAGGTGATGCGCGTCTTGCCGCCGCCCGACGGGCGCATGTCGGTCATCTCGGCCTTGCGCTGGTTCATCTTGTCGACGACCGTGCCCGAGAATTCCTCGTCCACGTCGATCACGACGGTTTCGTAGGGCTCGGTACGGCCACCGGTCTCGTCCTCGCCGAACAGCACGCGCGGACGCGAGATGCCCAGCTCGAAGCCCTCGCGGCGCATCGTCTCGATCAGCACGCCGAGCTGGAGCTCGCCACGGCCGGCAACCTCGAAGCTGTCCTTGTCGGCGCTCTCGGTCACCTTCACGGCGACGTTCGATTCCGCCTCGCGGAACAGGCGGTCGCGGATCATGCGCGACGTCACCTTCGAGCCTTCACGGCCGGCGAAGGGCGAATCGTTCACCGCGAAACGCATGGACAGCGTCGGCGGATCGATCGGCTGCGCGACGATCGGCGTGTTGACCGAGGTGTCGGCGATGGTGTTCGCCACCGTCGCGACGGTGAGGCCGGCCAGCGAGATGATGTCGCCCGCCTTCGCCTCGTCGACCGGCACGCGGTCGAGGCCGCGGAAGGTCATGATCTTGGACGCGCGGCCCGCTTCGATCACATTGCCCTCGCCATCGAGCGCGTGGATCGGCTGGTTGATCTTCACCACGCCCGAGTTGACGCGGCCGGTGAGGATGCGGCCCATGAAGTTGTCGCGATCGAGCAGCGTCACCAGGAAGGTGAACGGCGCTTCGAGATCGACCGACGGCGCCGGCACATGGCTGACGATCTTCTCGAACAGCGGACGCAGCGTGCCCTCGCGGACATTCTCGTCGGTCGAGGCATAACCGTTGCGACCCGAGGCGTAGAGCACCGGGAAGTCGAGCTGCTCTTCGCTCGCGTCGAGGCTGACGAAGAGGTCGAACACCTCGTCCAGCACTTCCTGCACGCGCGAATCCGGGCGGTCGATCTTGTTGACGACGACGATCGGCTTGAGGCCGAGCGCGAGCGCCTTGCCGGTCACGAACTTGGTCTGCGGCATCGCGCCTTCGGACGAGTCCACCAGCAGGATCACGCCGTCGACCATCGAGAGGATGCGCTCCACCTCGCCGCCGAAATCGGCGTGGCCGGGGGTGTCGACGATGTTGATGCGCGTGCCTTCCCACTCGATCGAGGTGGGCTTGGCCAGGATCGTGATGCCACGCTCCTTTTCGAGGTCGTTCGAGTCCATGGCGCGCTCTTCGACGCGCTGGTTGTCACGGAAGGTACCGGACTGACGGAAGAGCTGGTCGACGAGCGTGGTCTTGCCGTGATCGACGTGGGCGATGATCGCCACGTTGCGGAGCGCCATGAGATTATGATCCTGCAGGAGTTTCAGCGCGCGCCCATAGCCGATATGGCGCGCTGCAACAAGGGCGGGCGGGTCAGGCCGTGCGCGCGGCGATCAGCCCTGCGCCGAACATGAAGAAGAGCGCTCCGGTGCCGCGATCGAAGGCGCGCTGCCGCCGGCCGTCCGCCAGCCAGCCGGAAAGCCGCCGTCCGCCGGCCGCATAGGCGACATACCAACTCGTCTCGATCGCCGCGAACGTCACCACGAGGATTGCGAACTGCGGCGCCCAATAAGCCTTCTGCGAGATGAACTGCGGGAAGAGGGCCGCGGCGAACAGGATCAGCTTCGGGTTGGAGAGCCCGGTGAGCAGCGCATCCCGATAGAGCGCGAAGGTGGAGACGCCGGGCGCCACGGGCACGTCCGGGTCCATCCCCGCCGCGCCCTTGCCCGCCCCGCGCCATGCCTTGATGCCGAGCCACGCCAGATAGGCGGCGCCTGCATAGCGCAGCACGTCGAACAGGCGCGGCGAGGCGAGGAGCAGCGCGCCGACGCCGGCGGCCGAGGCGGCCAGCGCGATCAGCACGGCGGTCATGCACCCCGCCATCGCCCAGACCGAGCGGCCGAAGCCGTAGCGCACCGATCGCGTCATGACATGGAGCATGTTCGGCCCCGGCGTCCCCGAGATGAGGAACACCGTCACCACGAACAGCCACCAGCGATCCCAGCTCATCCCTTGATCCACATTTCCAGTATCAGCGCGACGAGGCCGAGCGTCGCCACGCCCAGCGCCCACAGCCCCACGAACCAGCCGAGGCGGCGCGCCCACATATCAATGATATCCCCCTTCGCCCACCTTGCCCCGGAAGACCCAATAGGCCCAGCCGGTATAGCCAAGGATGATCGGTATGAGGAACATCGCGCCGACCAGCATGAACGCCTGACTGACGCCGGGCGCCGCCGCCTGATAGATCGAGACGCGGCCGGGGATCACATCCGGGAAGATCGACACCGCCAGCCCCGCCATCGACAACAGGAACAGCGCGACCGTCAGGAAGAAGGGCGCCCGCTCGCGCCCCTTGGCCAGCGTCCAGAGCAGCAGCGCCGCGACGATCGCGACCAGCAGCGGCACCTGCGCCGTCGCCAGCACGCTCGGCCATGCGAACCAGCGCTTGTAATATTGCCCCGAGAGGAAAGGCGTCGCGAGGCTCACGGCCGCGATCGCCAGCACCAAGAGCGGCGCGAGCATCTTCGCCAGCTTGCGGGCATCCTCATGCACCAGCCCCTCGGTCTTCCACAGCAGGAAGCAGGCGCCGAGCAGCGCATAGCCGATCAGCAGGCTCACCCCGGTCAACATGCTGAACGGAGTCAGCCAGTCCCACCAGCCGCCGGCATAGGCGCGGCCCTCGACATGGATGCCCTGCAACAGCGCGCCGAGCGTGATGCCCTGCGCCAGCGCCGCCACGGCGGAACCCGAGAAGAAGGCGAAGTCCCACACCGGGCGATGCCGCGGGTCGCGCCAGCGGAACTCGAACGCCACGCCCCGGAAGACGAGGCCGAGCAGCATTGCGATGATCGGCGGATAGAGCGCCGGCAGGATGATCGAATAAGCCAGCGGGAAGGCCGCCAGCAGCCCTCCGCCGCCCATCACCAGCCACGTCTCGTTGCCGTCCCACACGGGGGCGACCGCGTTCATCGCCTGATCGCGCTCCTTGCCGACCTTGAACAGCGGGAAGAGGATGCCGATGCCGAGGTCGAAGCCGTCCATGAACACATAGGCGGCGATGGCGAAGGCGATGATGCCGGCCCAGATCAGCGCCAGCGTGGGATCGGGCTCGATCATGCGCGGCCTCCTTCGATCGCGGGGGCGGGCGTGATGCCGGCGGCGTGCGTCGGCTGGTCGGGATGGTCGGGCTCGCCGGTCGCCGGAGGCTTCGCCATCAGGCGCAGGATGTACCAGATGCCCGCCGAGAAGGCCGCGAGATAGACGATGGCGAAGGCCGCCAGCGACCAGCCGACGCCCGGCGCCGCGATCGGCGAGACGCTGTCCGCCGTGCGCAGGACGTGGAAGATGGTGTAAGGTTGCCGCCCCACCTCGGTGGTGATCCAGCCCGCCGTGGTGGCGACGAAGCCCGCCGGCCCCATCACCAGCGCGAAGCGGTGCAGCCAGCCCCACTCATAGAGCCCCCTGCGCGCCCGCGCCGCGAGGCTCGATAGCCCGAGCAGCAGCATCAGCGAGGCAAGGCCCACCATGATGCGGAACGACCAGAAGACGATCGGCACCGGCGGCCATTCGCCGCGCGGGAAATCGGTCAGGCCCTGAAGCGGAGCATGGGGATCGTGGCGCAGGATCAGGGAGCCCGCGTGCGGGATTTCGATCTTCGCCTTCACCTCGGCGGACCGGCTGTCGGGCAGGCCGAACAGGATCAGCGGCGCGCCGTCGGGACTCGGGCGGTAGTCACCCTCCATCGCCAGCACCTTGGCCGGCTGATGCTCCAGCGTGTTGAGGCCGTGCTGGTCGCCGACGAGGATCTGCACCGGCGCCACCAGCGCCGCCATCCACATCGCCATCGAGAACATCTTGCGGACCTGCGGCGTGACGTGGCCGCGGATCAGGTGCCAGGCGCCCACCGCCCCCACCACCAGCGCGGTGGTGAGATAGGAGGCGATCAGCGTGTGGATCAGGCGATAGGGGAAGCTCGGCGTGAAGATCACCGGCCACCAGCTTCCCGCCGGCACGAACTGATGCGCGGAATTGAGCGTCCAGCCCTGCGGCGTCTGCATCCAGCTATTGGCCGAGATGATCCAGAAGGCCGAGATGCAGGTGCCCAGCGCCACCGCGCAGGTCGCGACATAATGGAGCCCCGGCCCCACCTTCTTCATCCCGAAGATCATCACGCCGAGGAAACCGGCTTCGAGGAAGAAGGCGGTCAGCACCTCATAGGCCATCAGCGGCCCGACGATCGGCCCGGCGCGATCGGAAAAGACCGACCAGTTGGTGCCGAACTGGTAGGACATGACGATACCGGAGACGACGCCCATCGCGAAGTTGATCGCGAAGATCTTGGTCCAGTAGCGGAAGAGGTCGAGATAGACGGCCTGCTTCGTCTTCAGCCACAGCCCCTCCAGCACCATCAGATAGCTGGCCAGCCCGATCGTGAAGCTCGGGAAGATGAAGTGGAAGGACAGGGTGAAAGCGAATTGCGTTCGCGCGAGCAGCAACGCGGCCTGATCGTGCATGATGGTATACCCCCGCGCGTATCGATGCGGATTTCAACCTTGCCCATGCCTTAGGCCAGACCCTGGTTTATTGCACGTCCGAAACGCGATTTTTCCGCGCTTTTCCTTCAAGAAGCGCAACAAATGCGTCACGCGGACGCGTTAGTCGGCGGCCATGACTCTCCTGACCCCGTCGCGCCGCGCCGTGATCGGCGGCCTCGTCGCCGCCCCCTTCGTCCTGCCCGCCGGCCTTCGCGCGCAGACGCTGGGATTCGTGGATTATCCCTTCACGCTGGGCGTCGCGTCGGGCGACGCGCTGCCCGACGGTTTCGTGATCTGGACCCGCCTCGCGCCGAAGCCTCTCGAGCCGCAGAGCGGAATGCCGATCCGCCCGGTCGCGGTCGACTGGGAGGTGGCGGAGGATGACGGCTTCAGAACCGTCGTCGCCAGAGGCAGCGAGGCGGCGCATCCCGAACTCGCCCACTCGGTCCATGTCGAGGTGTCGGGGCTGAAGCCCGGCCGGCCTTACTGGTATCGCTTCAAGTGCGCGGGCGAGAAGAGCCTCACCGGCATGGCCCGCACGCTCCCCGCGATCGGCGCGGCCGTCGACAAGGTGCGCTTCGCCGCCGTCGGCTGCCAGCATTTCGAGGCAGGCTGGTACACCGCCTATCGCCATGTCGCCGAGGAGGAACTCGATTTCGTGTTCCATTACGGCGATTATATCTACGAATATCATCCCGGAACGGTGACGAACGAGCGGCACCAACCGATCGATCCGGTCCGCCTCTATGTCGGCGGCGAGCCCTATACGCTCGGCGACTATCGCATCCGCTACGCGCAGGAGACGCTGGACACCGACCTGATGGCCGCCCGCGCCGCGCATCCGTGGTTCTGCACCTATGACGACCATGAGGTGGACAACAACTGGGTGTCCGACCGCGATCAGGACGGCACCGATCCGGCGCTCTTCCTGCTCCGCCGCCGTCAGGCGTTGCAGGCATGGTATGAGCATATGCCGGTCCGCCGCGCCTCTTTCCCGCAGGCGGACGGCGCGGTCGAGTTCCGCCGCCGCGCCGATTATGGCGACCTGCTGCGCGGGCATTTCCTCAACACCCGCCTCTATCGCACCGACCAGCCCTGCGGCGACGATTACAAGCCCGCCTGCGCCAGCGTCCGCTCGGCCGACGCCCAGATCCTGGGCGCCCAGCAGGAACATTGGCTCGGCGAAGGCCTCGCCTCCAGCCACCAGCGCTGGCAGCTCATCGCGCAGCAGGTGATGATCTGCCCGCTCGACCGGCGCGAGCATGACGAGCCGCAGCCCATCTACAACATGGATAGCTGGGCCGGTTACCAAGGCCCCCGCACCCGCCTGTTCGACCAGTTCGCGGCCCATAAAGGCGGCAACATCGTCGTCGTCACCGGCGACGAGCACCAGAATTTCGCGAACGACCTCATCCATCGCGACAAGGTGGTGGCAAGCGAGTTCGTCTCGACCTCGATCAGCTCGGGCGGCGACGGCCATGAGACGCGCCCCGGCAACGAGGCATGGATGCGCCGCAACCCCTGCCTCAAATGGACGGGCGATCGCCGCGGCTATGCGCTGAGCGAGGTGACGCGCGAGGCGTGGACCTGCCATTTCCGGGCGGTCGACGCGGTGAGCGTCAAGGGGATGCCGATCCGCACGGCCTCTCGCTGGGCAGTGCAGGCTGGCAAGCCGGGGCTGGTGCAGGCGTAGAGTTTTTCGTCACCCTGAACTTGGTTCAGGGTCCATTCGCGCTACGCTTCCCTTCCATCGGAGCGTGAATGGATCCTGACCTTCGTCAGGATGACGGACGGCCGCCCACCGTATCACTTGAATAAAACAGCGTCGCCGTCCTATCTTCCTGTCTGAACAGAGAGGGCAGGATCACCGGATGGCGACGACGACGCAGACTGCGACCGACACTCCGATCGAGTTGACGCCGCCCACGCCCGTGGCGGCCATCTCGCCCGAGCGCGCCGCCGGGCTCGTGCCGCTCGACGACGGCCAGAAGAGCAAGCTCGACGAGCGCGTGGACGGCTTCATCGCCGAACTGGTCGCCGCCGACAGCAACTCGCCCGAGTTCGGCAAGAAGGTCGACCAGATCACCAACATGGGCCGGCGCGAGATCGCCGAGGCCGCCGGCCACTCCAACCGCTTCCTCGATCGCCCGACCAAGGCGATGGACAAGGACAGCAATGTCGGCACCGATCTCGCCGCGCTCCGCCGCACGATCGAGGATCTCGATCCCGCCAGGCGCGGCAACCTGCTGGCGCCCAAGAAGCTGTTCGGCGTCCTCCCCTTCGGCAGCAAGCTGCGCGACTATTTCGACGGCTATAAATCCGCCCAGAGCCATATCTCGACGATCCTCGCCCGCCTCGCCGGCGGCAAGGACGAGCTGCTCAAGGACAATGCCGCGATCGATATCGAGCGGCAGGGCCTGTGGGCCTCGATGGGCCGGCTGGAGCAGATGATCCATGTCGCCAAGGCGCTCGACGCCGGGCTGGAGCAGAAGGCGCTCGATCTCGACTCCACCGATCCGGCCAAGGCCAAGGCGATCCGCGAGAGCGCGCTCTTCTACGTCCGCCAGCGCACGCAGGATCTGCTGACCCAGATGGCGGTGACGGTGCAGGGCTATCTGGCGCTCGATCTGGTCAAGAAGAACAATGTCGAGCTGGTGAAGGGCGTCGATCGCGCGTCGACCACCACCGTCTCGGCGCTGCGCACGGCGGTGACGGTGGCGCAGGCGCTCACCAACCAGAAGCTGGTGCTCGACCAGATCACCGCGCTCAACACGACGACCGCGAACATGATCGATTCGACCGGCGAGCTGCTGCGCACGCAGACCGGCGTGATCCACCAGCAGGCGGCCGCCTCCACCATCCCGATCGATACGCTGAAGCGCGCCTTCCAGAACATCTATCAGACGATGGACGCGATCGACACGTTCAAGCTTCAGGCGCTCGACAATATGAAGACCACGGTCAACGTGCTGACCGACGAGGTCGAGAAGTCGCGCGGCTATATCGCGCGGGCCGAGGGCGCCGCGCAGGCGCAGGCCTCCGCGTCGCGAGAGGAGCCGTTTCGGATCGAATGATGCCCACCTCCGACGACATCATCGAACACGCGGCCGACTTCCTCCGCCGCATCTCGCCCGAGGGGCGCGCCGCGGCCCGGCGGCGGCGCGAGCGGCGGCAGGCGGCGTTCCGGCGCATCGCCAGGCGGCTGGTGCTGGCCTCCGTGGTCATCCTCGGCGCGGCGCTGGCGACGGGCCTCATCATCGGCCCGATCGGGATCAACGGGCTGCTCGCGGTCATCCTCGCGATGGTGCTGGCGTGGGCCGCGATCCTGATGTGGTCGCGCTCGCCCGAGCCCACCCCCGAACGCCTCGCCACCAGCGACCTCGCCCAGCTCCCCGCGCAGACCGAGGATTGGCTGGAGAAGCAGCGCCCCGCCCTCCCCGCGCCCGCGCAGCGCCAGTTGGATGCGCTTGCGCTCAGCCTGGAGGCGATCGGGCCGCAACTCGCGGCGCTCGACCCGCGCCAGCCCGAGGCGATTGAGGCCCGCCGGCTGATCGGCGACGAGCTGCCCGAACTGGTGCGCGGCTATCAGCGCGTGCCGCCATCGCTCCGCCGCCAGCCGATGAACGGCGGCCCCTCCCCCGACAAGCAGCTCGCCGAAGGGCTCGGCACGATCGGCGAGGAGATCGCCCGCATGAACGCGCGGCTCGCGGACGGCGATCTGAAAGCGCTCGCCACGCAGAACCGCTTCCTCGAAATCAAGTATAAGGGCGACGGGGAGATGGGCGAGGGCTGAGCCCTCCCCTCAGGCGGCGGGCGGTGCCTCGGGGCGCCGGCCGAGCTGGAGCAGATGCGTCGCCATCGCCGCGCCCAGCACCGGCGCCAGCAGGTTCACCACCGGCAGCACGAACACGCCCGTCGTGATCGCCCCCATCAACGCCCGCTCGCCGCGCGTCTCCCGGAGCCAGGCACGCCGCCCCGCCCGGTCGAGATGCCGCGCCGCCACCATCTCGCCGAGGTCGCGCCCGAAAGCGACGCCGTTCACCGCGACGAACAGCAGCACCGTCCCCACGCCCGTCACCAGCAGCAGGATGTAGAAGGGCAGCGCGATCAGATTGTAGAGGATCACGCGCAGCGACGATCGCAATCCCAGCAGCGCCCCGCCTGCCCAGCCGAGCGGCCGTGCCGAGGCCAGCGCCGCCGGATAATGCCGCGCCTCCACCGCCGCGACGATGCGGTCCATATAGGCCGAGATCACCCCGATCGCGATCGCGGGAAACAGGAACCACAGCCCGATCGCGGTCAGCAGGAAAGCCCCGAACCCGCTCGCCGACGGCCCCAGCGGGCAGCTATCGTCCGACCAGAGCGAACAGGGGTCCGCGCCGTTTAGCGCGAAGCCCAGCGCCACGCCGATGCCGGCGAAGATCAACAAGGTCATCAGCAGCGATCGGCCGAGGATGGCCAGCACCCGGCGGTCGCCGAGATCGCCGATCGCCAGCAGGAAAGCGCGCATCACCATGACGCCTCCTACGGACGGGAACGCCGGCTGGTTCCCCGCCTTCCGAATCCGGGCGGCTTCCGAAGCGATTGCAGCGATGGTGAGGGGAAGAAGCCGCTGGATGCCCCGTGAGGATTCGAACCTCAATTGACGGAGTCAGAGTCCGTAGTCTTACCTTTAGACGACGGGGCACCGACGGCAGGCGCGCCATCTAGAATCACCATCCCGGCCTGTCAACGGCCCTTTTCCGTGTCCACCTTGCGGGGAGGACAAAGCGACTATACCTTCCTTCTCAAGCAACGGCGGGATGGTCCGCCGAGACGTTGAACTTGAAGGATGCGGCCGATGGCGCAAGAAGCCGCCACCGTCAGGCCGCGAGCCGGGGGAGCACCCGGCACGCAGGGCCGAAAGCCCCCGCCACGGCGGGATATCGAGCGGCGCACCTATGCCGCGCTCGATCTGGGCACGAACAATTGCAGGCTGCTGATCGCAAGGCCCTCGCCCGAGGGGTTCGTGATTATCGATGCCTTTTCCCGAATCGTCCGTCTGGGCGAAGGGCTCGCGACGAGCGGACGGCTGTCCGATGCGGCGATCGAACGCGCCATCGCGGCGCTGACGATCTGCGCGGAGAAGCTGAAACGTCGCCATGTCACGCTGGTCCGCTCGGTGGCGACCGAGGCCTGCCGTCAGGCGGCCAACGGGCGCGACTTCGTGCAGCGCGTCCATGCCGAGACGGGCATCCGGCTGGATGTCATCAACCCCGGCGAGGAGGCACGGCTCGCCGTGCTCGGCTGCCAGGCGCTGCTGCCGCAGGGCGAAGGGCCGGCGCTGATCTTCGATATCGGCGGAGGATCGACCGAGCTGGTGCTGGTCGAGACGACGCCCGAAGGATGCCGCATCCTCGACTGGTTCTCGGCGCCATGGGGGGTCGTGTCGCTGACCGAAGCCGAGGGTGGCCGGCGCTCCGACGATTCGGCGCAGGCGCTCGCCGCCTATCAGCGGATGAAGGCCCGTGTCTCCGGTGCCTTCGCGGATTTCGCCGCCACGCTGCCCAGGCCGGAGGCACCGCCGCGTCTGCTCGGCACATCCGGCACGGTGACGACCCTCGCCAGCCTGCATCTGGGGCTCCCCGCCTATGACCGCCGGGCGGTGGACGGGCTGGTCGTGCCGGTCGATGCGATGCGGGACATCGGCACGCGGCTGTCGCACATGACGGTGGCCGAACGGTCGCGCGTGCCATGCATCGGCAACGAGCGCGCCGATCTCGTCGTGGCGGGCTGCGCAATCCTCGAGGCGATCATGGACATTTGGCCGGCCGCGCGCCTCGGCGTCGCGGATCGCGGCATCCGGGAGGGCATCCTGCGGTCCCTGATCGCGCGCGACCTGCGGGCGTGATAGGGCGCACGCCATGACGATACGACGCACCGGCCCCGGCGGCCGCCAGAGGGTCAAGACCGCCAAGGGCCGCACCAACGCCTCCGTTCGCTGGCTGGAGCGCCAGTTGAACGATCCCTATGTCCGCATGGCCAAGTCCGAGGGCTATCGCAGCCGCGCGGCCTACAAGCTGATCGAGCTGGACGAGCGCTTCGGCTTCCTGCGCGGCGCGCAGCGGGTGGTCGATCTCGGCATCGCGCCGGGCGGCTGGACGCAGGTGGTGCGCAAGAAATGCCCCAAGGCGAAGGTGGCCGGCATCGACCTGCTGCCCGTCGACCCGATCGAGGACGTCACCATCTTCCAGATGGACTTCATGGACGATGCCGCCCCCGGCCTGCTCGCCGAGGCGCTGGGCGGGCCCGCCGATCTCGTTCTGTCGGACATGGCGGCCAACACCGTCGGCCACCAGCAGACCGACCATCTGCGCACCATGGCGCTGGTCGAGGCCGGCGGCCTGTTCGCGACCGAAGTGCTCCGCCCCGGCGGCACCTATGTGGCGAAAGTGCTGGCGGGCGGCGCCGACAGCGGCCTCGTTGCCGAACTCAAGCGCAATTTCACCAGCGTGAAGCACGCCAAGCCACCGGCGAGCCGCAAGGAATCCTCCGAATGGTACGTCATCGCGCAGGGCTTCAAGGGCCATGCGGAGGGCTGAGGCTCCAGTCCTTCACATCGCCCGCCCCCTCTTCGTCACCCCGGACTTGATCCGGGGTCCAGGACCAGGAGCGGAGCGCCTGCGGCTCTGGACCCCGGCGTTCGCCGGGGTGACGAGACAGGACGTCGAGACGATCGTGACGCGGGAGTTGCGCTCCTCGGCCCGCGCCCCATATCCCGGCTCGTAACCTGAGTAGCGGGACTTTCATGAGCGAAGACAAGATCGGCTGGCACGGCACCACGATTCTCTCGGTGCGGCGGGGCGGCAAGGTGGTGATCGTCGGCGATGGCCAGGTCTCTATGGGCAACACTGTGATGAAGCCCAATGCGCGCAAGGTGCGGCGCCTCCACGACGGCAGCGTCATCGGCGGCTTCGCCGGCGCCACCGCCGACGCCTTCACTTTGTTCGAGCGGCTGGAAGCCAAGCTGGAGCGGCATTCGGGCCAGCTCATGCGCGCCGCCGTCGAGCTGGCGAAGGACTGGCGCACCGACAAATATCTGCGCAACCTCGAAGCGCTGATGATCGTCGCGGACAAGGACGTGACCCTCATCCTCACCGGAAACGGCGACGTGCTGGAGCCGGAGCATGGCGTCGCGGCGATCGGATCGGGCGGCAACTACGCCCTCTCCGCCGCCCGCGCGCTGGTCGATTACGAGCCCGACGCCGAGACCATCTGCCGCAAGGCGATGGCGATCGCGGCCGAGGTCTGCGTCTTCACCAACGATCGCCTGACGATCGAAACGCTGGATTCGGCGAACTGATCTGGAAAGCCCCTCCCGGAAAGGGAGGGGTTGGGGTGGGTTCCTGGCCGATACCCCGGCACCCGCCCCACATAAATCCACCCCCGGCCCCTCCCTTTCCGGGAGGGGAGAAGGACTGACATGAACGACGCCCTCACCCCGAAAGCCATCGTCCGCGCGCTGGACGAGCACATCATCGGCCAGGCCGACGCCAAGCGCGCCGTCGCGGTCGCGCTGCGCAACCGTTGGCGCCGCCAGCGCCTCGGCGCGGACCTGCGCGACGAGGTTTCCCCCAAGAACATCCTGATGATCGGCCCCACCGGCTGCGGCAAGACCGAGATCAGCCGCCGTCTGGCCAAGCTCGCCGACGCGCCGTTCGTGAAGGTGGAAGCCACCAAGTTCACCGAGGTCGGCTATGTCGGCCGCGACGTCGAGCAGATCGCCCGCGATCTCGTCGAGGAGGCGATCCGTCTGGAGCGCGAGCGCCGCCGCACCGCCGTCAAGGACAAGGCCGAGGAGGCCGCGCTCGCCCGTCTGCTCGACGCGCTCGTCGGCAAGGATGCGTCGGAGGCGACGCGCATCGCCTTCCAGCAGCGTTTCCACGACGGCCAGCTCGACGACAAGGAGATCGAGATCGAGGTGGAGGACACGCCGCAAACGCCGTTCGAGATCCCCGGCATGGGCGGTCAGGTCGGCATGATTAACCTGTCCGACATGATGGGCAAGGCGTTCGGCGGCAACAAGCCGGTCAAGCGCCGCAAGCTCGCCGTCAGCGCCGCCTGGGCCAAGCTGGTCGAGGAGGAGAGCGACAAGCGGCTCGACACCGACGATCTCAACCGCGCCGCGCTGGCTGATGCCGAGGGCAACGGCATCGTCTTCCTCGACGAGATCGACAAGATCGCCGTTTCCGACGTGCGCGGCGGCTCCGTCTCCCGCGAGGGCGTGCAGCGCGACCTGCTGCCGCTGATCGAGGGGACCACGGTCGCCACCAAATACGGCCCGATGAAGACGGACCATGTGCTCTTCATCGCCTCGGGCGCCTTCCATGTCGCCAAGCCCGCCGACCTGCTGCCCGAGCTTCAGGGCCGCCTGCCGATCCGCGTCGAGCTGAAGGCGCTGACCGAGGAGGATTTCGTTTCGATCCTCACCGACACGCGCGCCAGCCTGACGCAGCAATATGTCGGCCTGATCGGCACCGAGGGCGTCACCATCCGCTTCACCGACGAAGGCATCCGCGCCATCGCGCGCATCGCCGCCCAAGTGAACGAGACGGTCGAGAATATCGGCGCCCGCCGCCTCCAGACCGTGATGGAGAAGCTGCTCGAAGACGTCAGCTTCGACGCCGAGGATCGCAAGGGCGAGACGCTCACGATTGACGGCGCCTATGTCGAGGCGCAGCTTTCGGGCGTCGCGAAGAACACCGATCTCAGCCGCTACATCCTGTAACGACGTGAGGATGCGGCCGACGACGCGACGGGGATACGAAGCATGATCCTGTCGCGTCGCGCGGCCGCCGTCGCGGCCATCGGCCTGCTCGCCGCCGCGCCCGTTGCCGCGGCGCGGGTCAGGCCCGGCCAGCCGGCGCCGGCCTATACGCTCACCGCCTTCGACAAGACGAAGATCGGCTCGGAGCAGCTCCGCGGGCAGGTGGTCGTCCTCAATTTCTGGGCGACATGGTGCGGCCCCTGCCGGCAGGAGCTGCCCGCGCTGGATCTCTATAACCGCCGTCACGCGCAGGAGGGCCTGCGCATCTTCGCGGTGGCGACCGAGGATTCGGTGGCGGAATCCGCCCTGAAGCCGCTGGCCGGCGCGCTTTCCTTCCCGCTGGTCCACCGGATCGAGGGGCGTGGCCTCGGCCCGCTCGGCGGGGTGCCGACCAATATCGTGATCGATCGCCATGGCGTGATCCGCTGGGCCGAGCCCGGCGCCTTCGACGCGGCGACGCTGGATCGGGTGATCGGGCCGCTGCTCGCCGAGCCCTGACAAGCAGGGCTGTCGGAGCCCCAAGGCCAATCCGCTCGACAGCGGGGCTCCCCTCCCCCAAGAGCGGCGCCATGTTCGCAGCCGCAGCACCCGCGCTTTTCGTCCTGATCTGGTCCACCGGCTTCATCGCTGCGCGGGCGGTGGTGCCCCATGCCGATCCGCAGCTTTTCCTCGTGGTGCGCATGGGACTGGTGGCGCTGCTGTTCGCCGGCATCGCCCTCGCCTCGAAGGAGAGCTGGCCGCGCGGGCGCAGGCTGCTGCTCCACATCCTCGCCGGATCGATGCTGCCCGGCATCTACCTGACCGGAAGCTGGTGGGCGGTGCAGCACAAGATGCCGGCGGGGATCATGTCGCTACTGGGCGCGCTCCAGCCGCTGATCGTGGCCTTCCTCTCCTTCCTGATCCATGGCGAGCGGCTGCATGGGCGCGGCTGGATGGGGCTCGGCGTCGGCGTGGCGGGCATGGCGATGGTGCTGACGCCCGCGCTCCAGCAGGGCAGCGGCGCGTTGCCGCTGGCCGCGGCCGGGGTGGCGATCCTGTCGATCCTCGCCATGGCGGGCGCGACGATGATCCAGCACGCCCATCTCGCCGCCGATCCGCTCCGCAGCGCCGGCGCGGTGCAGAACGCCACCGGCACGCTCGTCGCCATCGTCGCGGCGCTGCTGCTCGGACATGGCCGGTGGGACAATTCGCCGACGCTGTGGGCGGGGCTTGCCTGGTCCGTGCTGCTTCTCTCGGCGGCGGCGCTGTCGCTGCTGTCGTGGATGCTGCGCCATCAGGGGGCGACGCGGGTGAGCAGCCTGCTGCTGCTCGTCCCCGCGCTCGCCGCCGTCGAGGCGTGGGCCTTCTTCGGGGAAACGCTCGGCCCGATCCAGCTCGCCGGCTTCCCGCTCGCGCTGGGCGGCGTGCTGCTCGCCCGTTCGCGCGGTGCCGCGCCGCCGCCCGAGCCCGCCTGATCCTGCACGGCCTAGACAAGTCCGCCCCGCTCGACCAAGGCTCGGGCCATGCTGCACACGCTCCTCGGCCACGTCGCGACGTGGATCATCTCCGTCATCTCCGCCATGGGCTATACCGGCATCGTCCTGCTGATGGGGATCGAGAGCGCCTGCATCCCCTTGCCCTCCGAGATCATCATGCCCTTCTCGGGCTATCTGGTGTCGACCGGCCGCTTCGAGCTGCTCGCGGTGGCGACGGCGGGGGCGATCGGGTGCAACCTCGGCTCGATCCCGGCCTATTTCGCCGGGCAATATGGCGGACGCCCCTTCATCCTGCGCTGGGGCAAGTGGGTGCTGATCGGTGCCGACGAGCTGGACAAGGCGGAACGCTTCTTCGCCCGCTTCGGCAGCCTCGCGGTGCTGATCGGGCGGCTGCTGCCGGTGATCCGCAGCTTCATCGCCTTCCCCGCCGGCATGGCGAGGATGAACCAGGCGAAGTTCCACATCTACACCTTCGTGGGAAGCTGGCCCTGGTGCTTCGCGCTGGCGCTGGTGGGCAACCGGCTGGGCGTCGCGTGGCGCACCGATCCGCGTCTGGGCGAGATCCTCCACAAGCTCGACGCCGTGGTGGTGGCGGCGATCCTCGGGCTCGGCGCCTTCTATGTGTGGCACCGGGTGCGGGCGCTTCGGAAAGGCTGATACGAAAAAGGCCTCCCCGATATCCGGGGAGGCCTTTTCCTTTGCCCGCTGGCTGACGGATCAGCTCGGGCGACGCGCGCCGCCACCCGGCTGGCCACCACGATTGCCACCGCCCCGGAAGGGACGGCCGCCGCCCGGACGATCGCCACGGACCGGACGATCGCCACGCATGGCGGCCCGCTCACCCTGAGGACGGGCGGCACGATCGCCGCGATCGGCCTGACCATCGACGGGGCTCCAGCCGCCCGGACGCGTATTGCCCGAATGACCCCGGCCGCCCAGCGGATTGGCCACCGGACCGCGCGGCGACGCATCGCGCGACGTCTCGCGGTTGGTGCCGCCGCGATGGACCTGGCCATGCTGCGGACGGCCCCGGCCGCCGCCACGGCCATCGTTGCGGCCCCGCGCGCCGAGCGCATCACGCTCGCGATCGTCGCGGCTGCCCATCGCCGGCAGCGGCAGACGCTTCTGCTCGACGACGAAATTCTCCGGCAGCGGCAGCTCGGTGGGATGCACGCGGGTGAGCTTGGTGATGTCGCGCATGTTGCCGCGCTCGTCCGGCGAGACGAAGGCCAGCGCCATGCCCGCCGCGCCCGCGCGCGCGGTGCGGCCGATGCGGTGGACATACTGTTCCGGCACATCGGGGATGTCGAAGTTGAAGACGTGGGTCACGCCGTCCACGTCGATGCCGCGCGCGGCGATGTCGGTCGCGACGAGGATCGGCACCTTGCCCGAGCGGAAGTCGGCCAGCGTGCGCTCACGCTGAGGCTGGCTCTTGTTGCCGTGGATCGCGCCCGAGGCGAGGCCGGCGGCGGTCAGGTGGCGGACGATGCGATCCGCGCCATGCTTGGTGCGGCTGAACACCAGCGCGCGGCCGATCTCGAACTCGCGCAGCTTCATGGTGAGCAGCGCCTGCTTCTCGGGCTGGTTCACATAAGTGAGATACTGGTCGACACGCTCGGCCGTGGTCGAGACGGGGGCGACCGCCACCTTCACCGGATCGGTCAGGAACTTGTCGGCCAGCTCGCCGATCGTCTTGGGCATGGTGGCCGAGAAGAACAGCGACTGGCGCTTCTTCGGCAGCAGCGGCACGATGCGCTTCAGCGAGTGGATGAAGCCGAGGTCGAGCATCTGGTCGGCCTCGTCGAGCACGAAGATCTCGACGTCCTTCAGCGTCAGCGCGCGCTGGTCGATGAGATCGAGCAGGCGGCCGGGGGTGGCGACGAGGATGTCCACACCCGCCTGAAGCTGGCGGATCTGGCGGTTGATCGGCACGCCGCCGAACACGGTGATGGCGGACAGGCGCAGGCCCTTGCCATAGGTGTTCATGCTCTCGGCGATCTGGCTGGCCAGCTCGCGCGTCGGCGCCAGCACCAGCATACGGCAGCCACGCACGGGGCGCGGCTTGGGGTGCTTGTGGAGATGATGCAGCGCGGGCAGGCCGAACGCGGCGGTCTTGCCGGTGCCGGTCTGCGCGATGCCGAGAAGGTCGCGGCCCTCCATGAGCTGCGGGATGGCCTGGGCCTGGATCGGCGTCGGCGTCACATACCCTTCGGCGGCGAGCGCCTGCTGGATCGGCGCGGCAAGCCCGAGGTCGGAAAATTGGGTCAAATGGATGTCTTCCATGCAAAGGCACGGCGCGGGTTCGCAGATCATGCGAACACGCGGCGGCGGGTTCGATGACGACCCGCGTGAAAAGGGTAGCCTTCAGGCAAAGCGTCATCGAGGGACCGTGCGCTCGGATCGCCCGTAGGGAGCGATCGAATCACGCAGCGACGGTCCGGCGGTCGTTTCGGCCGCTGACGCTGGCGCGCATATGGGCCAATCCGCTCGCAATTGCAACATGACCCGGCTTTCAGCGGCCTTTCGGCCCTCGAGACATGACCTCTCCACCCTGCGGAAGCCATGCTCGCCCCCTGCCCGCGAACGGCCGATGATATCGCGCCGTGGGGGAGAAAGCATGAAGCGGGTGGAACAAGCCGCCAATTGAGGCGCGCAAGCCTTGCACAGCCGGCCGGGACGTACCAATTGAGGGCCATGCTGATAGAAACCGAAACGACGCCCAATCCGTCGACGCTGAAATTCCTCGCCGGCCGCACGGTGATGGACGCCGGCACCCGCGATTTCGCGACGCCGGAAGAGGCCGAGGCCTCGCCCCTCGCTGAGGCGCTGTTTGCGCTCGGCGATGTCGAGGGCGTGTTCTACGGGCGGGACTTCATCTCCGTCACGGCCGCGCCGGGCAGCGACTGGCGCGACCTGAAGCCCCAGGTGCTGGGCGTGCTGCTCGACCATTTCGCGGGCGGCGCGCCGCTGTTCCGCGCCGGCGGCGGCAACGGCATCGAGGTGGCCGCCGACGATCAGGACTTCGGCGAAGACCCCGCCGACGCCGACATCATCGACCAGATCAAGGATCTGATCGACACCCGCGTGCGGCCCGCCGTGGCGCGCGACGGCGGCGACATCGTCTATCGCGGCTTCACCAAGGGCACGGTCTATCTGGCGATGCACGGCGCCTGCTCGGGCTGCCCCTCCTCGACGGCGACGCTGAAGCAGGGCATCGAGCAACTTCTGAAGCATTATGTCCCGGAAGTGACCGACGTCCGCGCGGTCTGACCTTCCCGTCCCTCGTTCCGTATCGGGAGCCTACATGACCAAGACCCTCGACGATGCCGGCCTTGATCTCATCTTTCGCGAAGCCCGCACCTACAACGGCTATACCGATCGGCCGGTGAGCGAAGACACGCTCCGCGCGATCTGGGATCTGGCGAAGATGGGGCCGACATCCGCCAACCAATCGCCCGCACGGATCGTCTGGTGCGTGTCGGACGAGGCGAAGGCGAAGCTTGCGGGCCTGTCCGGCGGCGCCAATCCGCCCAAGATCCTGAAGGCGCCGGTCACCGCGATCATCGGCATGGACTATGCGTTCTACGACAAGCTGCCGACGCTTTTCCCGCACACCGACGCGCGCTCGTGGTTCGCGGGCAATCAGCCGCTGATCGAGGCCTCTGCCTTCCGCAACTCGACGCTTCAGGGCGCCTATTTCATCATCGCGGCGCGCGCGCTCGGCCTCGATACCGGGCCAATGTCCGGCTTCAACAACGCGGCGGTGGACGAGGCCTTCTTCGCGGGCACCGAAATCCGGTCCAACTTCATCTGCACGCTGGGTTATGGCGACCCTTCGACGCTGCATGGCCGCAATCCGCGGCTCGGCTTCGAAGAGGCGACCCGGATCGCCTGATCCGATGCTGCTCGCGATCGACACGGCGACCGCGGCCTGCTCGGCCGCTCTGATCGAGGGCGGCGACGTCGTCCATGCGATGCGCGAACTGGTCGGCCGCGGCCATGCCGAGCGCATCGTGCCGATGGTCGAGGCCCTGCTGGCGGAGGCCGGTGGGGTCACGCCATCGGCGGTGCTGGCCGATTGCGGGCCGGGCAGCTTCACCGGCGTGCGCGTCGGGCTTGCGGCGGCGATCGGCATGGGCATGGGCTGGTCCGCCCCCGTCGCCGGCTGCTCGTCGATGGCGCTGGTCGCGGTGCGCTGCTTCGCGGATCGGCCGGAGCTGGAGCATTGCGCCGTGGCGCTCACCGGCGGCCATGGCGAGCTGTTCGTCCAGCGCTTCGCCGCCCGCCCGTTCGCGGCGTCGAGCGATCTGGTTTCGCTGCCCCCGGCCGAAGCGGCTGCGTTCACGCCGGACGCAGTGATCGCGGGATCGGGCGCGGAGGCGCTGGTCGCCGCGCGCGGCACCGGCGAGGCGCTCGACATCCTGCCCGAGGCGGCCGACGCCGCGCGCCTGCCCGAAGCTTTCCGCACGCTCCCGCCGCAGCCGATCTACGGCCGCCCGCCGGACGCCAAGCCCAAGGCGGCATGAGCACCGCGCGCGCCTCCCTTCCCGAAGTGGTCGTCGGCGGCTCCGCCGACCTCGACGAGGTGATGGTGACGATGCACGCCGCCTTCGAACCCTGCTTCGGCGAGGCGTGGACGCGCGGGCAATGCGCCGGAATCCTGGGCCTGGGCGGCGTCTGGCTGCTGCTCGCGCGGGTCGATGGGCGCGCTGCCGGCTTCGCGCTCGCCCGCGTGGTGCTGGACGAGGCGGAGCTGCTGCTGCTCGCCGTCGCGCCGGACGAGCGCCGCGCCGGCGTGGGCCGGCTGATGCTGGACGCCGTGGCGGACGGCGCCCGCATCCGGGGCGCGACGCGCCTCCATCTGGAGATGCGCGAAGGCAATCCGGCACATTTTCTCTATAGTGCCGCCGGCTTCATCGAAATCGGCCGCCGCAGTCGCTATTATCGCGGCAAGGATGGGCGCGTTTTCGACGCAATCACTTTGTCATGTCCGCTCGACGTGGAGACAATGAACGCAAGTTGATGACAAATACACTTGCGCGCTGTCCCAACATCGGACAGAGGATTTTCAGCCTACCCCCAGGGGCCAGAGTGCAGCGTCCCTATAGTACGAGGTAATCAGTATGTCCGACGTCATTGACATGACCGAAACGCTCATCACGCTCACCGCCGACATCGTCTCGGCCCACGTCAGCAACAACAGCGTCGCGGTCGCGGATGTCCCCGGCCTGATCCAGAACGTCCATGGCGCGCTCACCCAGCTCGGCCTCGGCGCGCCCGAGCCGGAAGTGAAGCAGGAGCCGGCGGTTTCGATCCGGTCTTCGGTGAAGCCCGACTACATCGTGTGCCTCGAAGATGGCAAGAAGCTCAAGATGCTCAAGCGCCATCTGATGACGCACTATCAGATGACCCCTGAACAGTATCGCGCCAAGTGGAACCTGCCGGCCGACTATCCGATGGTCGCCCCCAACTATGCCGAGCAGCGCCGCACCCTGGCCAAGAAGATCGGCCTCGGCACGCGCCGCCGCAAGTCGCGCTGATCGATAGGTCCGGCGGGAGGTGCGAACCATTCGCGCTTCCCGTCGACCATCGAAATCCCTACATTCCCCTCATGCGTAAGATCGATCTTGAGGCGCTCTGCGCCGAAAAGGGCCTGCGGATCACGGAACAGCGGCGAGTCATCGCCCGCGTCCTGTCCGAGGCGGAAGACCATCCCGACGTCGAGGAAGTGCATGTCCGCTCCTCCGCGATCGATCCCGGCATCTCGATCGCGACCGTCTACCGCACCGTCCGCCTGTTCGAAGAGGCCGGCATCCTGGAGCGCCACGATTTCGGCGACGGCCGCTCGCGCTACGAAGCCGCGCCCGAGACGCATCACGATCATCTGATCGACGTCGAGACCGGCCGCGTCATCGAATTCGTCGACGAGGAAGTGGAGGCGCTCCAGCAGCGCATCGCCGAGAAGCTCGGCTTCCGCCTCGTCGATCATCGCATGGAGCTTTACGGCGTCCCCCTCAGCCGCAAGGACTGACCGCGCAGGCCTGCCCCCGCGTGCCGGCGCCCTGCCCGCCAGGCTGCGGGCGTGGCGGCGGATCGCGTCGGTGGCTTTGCTGATGCTCGCCTGCCTGCCGCTGCATGGCCTGTGGCGGCTGGCGCGGCGTCCCTCCCCCTGGCCACGCCGCTTCCTGCGCACCACCGCCTGGATCGCGGGCGCGGAGGTGCGGATCGCGGGGCGGCCGCTCGCCCATGACGTGCTCTACGTCGCCAACCATCTGAGCTGGCTCGACATCCTCCTCATCGGCGGGGCGACCAACAGCCGCTTCGTCGCCAAGGACGAGGTGCGGCACTGGCCGCTGATCGGCTGGCTGGCGAGCCTCCACGCCACCGTCCATGTCGCGCGTACCGAGCGCGGGCGGGTGCATGAACAGGCGGACCGCGTCCGCGCCGCGCTGGCCGAGGGGCTGCCCGTCACGCTCTTTCCCGAAGGCGGCACGGGCCATGGCCATCATGTCGGCCCCTTCCGCGCCTCGCTGATGGAGGCGCTGCTGCCGCCGCGACCGGGGATGAGGCTCCAGCCGCTCGCGATCGACTATGAGGATGCGCCGCTGATCGCGTGGGAGGGCGATCTCCCGGTGGGCGCGGAGGCGATGCGGCTGCTCGGCCTGCCCGGCCGGCGGCGCGTGACGCTGCACTTCCTCGATCCGATCGACCCCGCCGCGCTGCCCGACCGCAAGGCGCTCACCCACGCCGCGCGCGAGGCGATCCGGCAGGCACTTTGCGAGGACGACGCGCAGCCTGTATAGGCGCGCGCCATGTCCACCCCCCAGACCTCGACTCCGCGCGCCCAGCCCCAGACCTATTCGGTCAAATCCTTCGGCTGCCAGATGAACGTCTATGACGGCGAGCGCATGGCCGAGCTGCTGGGCGCACAGGGGATGCGGGCTGCGGCCGAGGGCGAAGCGGCGGATCTGGTGGTGCTCAACACCTGCCATATCCGCGAAAAGGCCGCTGAGAAGGTCTATTCGGATATCGGCCGCATCGTGAAGAACGCCAGCGAAGCGTCGCTGCCCAAGCCGCTGATCGCCGTCGCCGGCTGCGTCGCGCAGGCGGAAGGCGCCGAGATCCCGCACCGCGCCAAGGCGGTGGACATTGTGGTCGGCCCGCAGGCCTATCACAACCTGCCGCAGCTCGTCGCCGATGCGGCCGCCGGCAAGAACGCCCTCGACACCGACATGCCCGCCGCGTCCAAGTTCGGCGCGCTGCCGGCGCGCCGCAAGGTCGGCCCGACCGCCTTCCTCACCGTGCAGGAAGGCTGCGACAAATTCTGCACCTATTGCGTCGTGCCCTATACGCGCGGCGCCGAGGTCTCGCGCCCATGGGGCGATGTGGTCGACGAGGCCAAGGCCCTGATCGACGCCGGCGCCCGCGAGATCACTTTGCTCGGCCAGAACGTCAATGCCTGGGAAGGCGAGGACGAGAAGGGCGCGATGCAGGGCCTCGACGGCCTGATCCGCGCGCTCGACCGTCTGCCCGGCCTGGAGCGCATCCGCTACACCACCAGCCACCCCAACGACATGACGCAGGCCCTGATCGACGCGCATGCCGATGTCGAAAAGCTGATGCCCTTCCTTCATCTCCCCGTGCAGGCCGGCTCGGATCGCATCCTCAAGGCGATGAATCGCAGCCACACGACCGAAAGCTATCTCCGCATCATCGAGCGCGTCCGCGCCGCGCGGCCGGATATCGCGCTGTCGGGGGACTTCATCGTCGGCTTTCCCGGCGAGACGGAGGAGGATTTCGCCGCCACGCTCGCGCTGGTGAGCCAAGTGAACCACGCGCAGGCGTTCAGCTTCAAATACAGCCCCCGCCCCGGCACGCCGGCCGCCACCATGGCCGACCAGATCGCGGCGGATGTGATGGACGAGCGCCTCCAGCGGCTTCAGGCGCTGCTCAACAGGCAGCAGCACGCCTTCAACGCGGCGACGGTCGGCCGGCGCACCCGCGTGCTGATCGAGCGCGCCGGCAAGCTGCCGGGGCAGATGCTCGGCAAGTCGCCCTGGCTCCAGTCGGTCCATCTCCAGACAGAGGCGAAGATCGGCGACATGGTCGATGTCGAGATCGTGGCCGCCGGGCCGAACAGCGTCAGCGGCCTCGCGCTCGCCTGAGCGCATTCAAACGCGGTTCAGCGCATAAGGCGGAGCATGGTCCGATCCATGGGAGGGGACCATGATTCGCTTCGCCCTGCTGCTTGCGCTGTTGCCCGCCGCCGCGGCCGCTTCCGGCACGCATCCCGCCGATAAGATCGGCTGCATCCGCAATCAGGCCGAGCTCGCGGAGGACAAGGGGAAAGCCGGCTTCCACCGGCTCGACGAACTGCCGCCCGCCAACGAGCAGCTCACCGTGATCCACTCGGTCGACGGCTGCCAGAAGCCGGTGATCGTGCGCTATGGCATCGGCGGCGGGGCCAAGGCGGCACCCGCCAAGCCCTGACCCGGATCATTATTTTCTGACCCCATCCTTCCTCGTCATCCTGACGAAGGTCAGGATCCATTCTCGTTTCGCGAGATGGGAAGCGTTAGCGCTTCGCCAGCGCCTTCCCGATCGCGGCTTCGGCGATCGGCGCCATCTTCGCATAGCCCGCCGCGAGCGGATGCACGCCATCCTCGGTGAGGCCGCGCTGCATCAGGCCATGCTCGTCGACCAGCGCGCTGTAATAGTCGGCATAGACATAGCCCCGCCGCGCGCAGAACGCCTTGAGCCACGCGTTGATGGCGCGCAGCTCGTCCGGGTGGCGCTCCTTCACCACGTCGCGCGCCTTCTCGCTATAGTCGTTGACCGGCAGGATCGAGGCGAACACCACGCGGATATGATGCGCGTCGGCGAGATCGGCCATCGCTTCATCATTGGCCTCGATGCTCTCGGCCGTCTCCTGCTGCATGAAGCCCTGCACGTCGTTGACGCCCGCGAGGATCACGACGACGGAGGGCTTCAGCGCCACCACATCCTGATGGAAGCGCAGCAGCATCTGCGAGGTCACCTGGCTGCCGATGCCCCGGTTCACATAGGGCTTGCCGGGGAAATAGCTGCCAAGGTTCCAAAGATCGGTGATCGAGTCGCCGAGGAAGACGACGCGCTTCTCCCCCTTGGCGGGCGGCGGCAGCGCGGCATCGGCGGGGGCGTAGAGATAGCGTTCGCCGAAATCCTGCATCAGGCTCGGCACCAGCTTGGCGCGGAACGGCCCGAGCCACGGCCCCCAGTCCTTCTCCTGCACGGTGCGCCGCTCGGGCGAGCTTTGATAATGTTCGGCCATCGCCGGCGCCGCCACCTGAGCCGCCGCGGCCATCGCCAACACCCAGCCCGCAATCCGTCCCGCCATCATCCTCTCCTTGTCGTCATCCCCAACCTACTGATGGAATAAGCTTTCACAAATGAAATTACTTCCATCGCGACTGTGGCCCGGCTGCATCGCGCGGGGGCGAGCGCGAAAGGCTTCGCTTGGGCACTAGCAATTGTCATGATGCAGGCTCACCTTGGGGACAGCACTCAAGCTCGAAAGGATCGAATGAGCCGCAAGCCCGTACCCGCGCAGGCCGGCGAACGTGCCCGCATCGAGGTTCTGTTCGACAAGCCCCAGCTCCTCGGCCGATTGTTCGGCGAATACGATCAAAACCTGATCGCGATCGAGAGCCGGCTGGGCGTCTATATCTCCGCGCGCGGCAACAAGCTGGTCATCGAAGGGGTCGCCGAGCAGATCGGCCGTGCCCGCGACGTGCTGACCGGGCTCTACAACCGCATCACGCAGGGGCAGGAGATCGATACCGGCGCGGTGGACGCCGTGATCGCCATGTCGGCCGAGCCGACGCTCGACGGCATCATCCGGCAGGATGTCAGCCAGCCGCCCGCCGTGATGATCCGCACGCGCAAGAAGACGATCGTTCCGCGCTCGGCCAACCAGATCCGCTATATGGAGGCCCTGGCCCGCGACGAGATCGTGTTCGCGCTCGGGCCGGCGGGCACCGGCAAGACCTATGTGGCGGTCGCGCAGGCGGTGCAGATGCTGATCCAGGGGCAGGTCGACCGCCTGATCCTGTCGCGCCCGGCGGTCGAGGCCGGCGAGCGGCTGGGCTTCCTGCCCGGCGACATGAAGGAGAAGGTCGATCCCTATCTCCGCCCGCTCTACGACGCGCTCTACGACATGCTTCCCACCGAGCAGGTCGAGCGGCGCATGGCGTCCGGCGAGATCGAGATCGCGCCGATCGCCTTCATGCGCGGCCGTACCTTGAGCGACGCCTTCATCATCCTCGACGAGGCGCAGAACACCACACCCGCGCAGATGAAGATGTTCCTCACCCGCTTCGGCCAGAACAGCCGCATGGTGGTGTGCGGCGATCCCCGACAGGTCGATCTGCCCGAGATCGGCAAATCGGGCCTGGCGGACGCGGTGGGCAAGCTGGAGGGCATCCCCGGCATGACGATGATCCGCTTCGGCGCGGCCGACGTGGTCCGCCATCCGCTCGTCGGCAAGATCGTCGAGGCCTATGAGGGGCCGGACGCCTGATCGTCCGTTCGCTTGCCTTCCATCCGTCATCCTGACGAAGGTCAGGATCCAGAGCCCCGGCCGTTTCGCCTGATGCTCTGGGCCCCGGATCAGGTCCGGGGTGACGGAGGAAGAGCAAAGCCTCTGCCATTGACGCTCCACCTCCGTTAGGGCGTAGCGCGCGCGGATCGGCCTTTGCCGGGATGACGGAGTGAGGAATGCTGCAAGTCGAAACCGATGCCGAGGGCTGGCCCGAATCCGATCGCTGGACCGAACTGGCCGACCGCGCCGTGCGCGCCGCGATCGCGCATTCGCCCGACGCCCGTTTCCTCACCGATCCGATGACGGTGGAAGTCTCGGTCAAGTTCACCTCCGACGACGAGGTGCATCAGCTCAACCGCGATTATCGGCAGAAGGACAAGCCGACCAACGTCCTCTCCTTCCCGATGGTGCAGGAAGACCTGCTCGAAGGGCTCGACAATTCGGACGACGGCGAGGTGCTGCTCGGCGACATCGTGCTCGCCCATGGCGTCTGCGTCCGCGAGGCCGCCGAGAAGGGCGTCACCGTCGAGGCGCACGCCACCCATCTGGTCGTCCACGGCACCTTCCACCTGCTCGGCTTCGACCACATGACCGATCAGGATGCCGAGGAGATGGAAGCCGCCGAGCGCGATGCGCTGGCCTCGCTCGGCATCGAAGATCCCTATGCGGTCGACGATGACTGAAACGTCCGAACGGGCGCGTAAAGGTGGCTCGACTCGCCCCCGCCCGCGCCCGTACATTGCGGGCCACAAGCAACAAGGGGTTCTCCACCACCACCATGCCTGACGATTCCAGTAGAAGCCCCGCCGGACAAGGCGGGAACCTGTGGTCGGGACTGCGCCACCTGCTGTTCGGGGAAGATGCCGAACCGACGCTGCGCGACCAGATCGCCGAGGCGATCGAGGAGCATGAGGACGACGCGCCCAACGCCCGCGACCTGTCGCCGGCCGAACGCATCATGCTCCAGAACCTGCTCGATTTCGGCGAGCGCACCGTCCGCGACGTGGCCGTGCCGCGCGGCGACATCATCGCCATCGAGGAGGATGCGAGCTTCGACGCGCTCGTTGCGCTCTTCGCCGAGGCCGGCCATTCGCGCCTGCCCGTCTATCGCGAGACGCTCGATACCGTCACCGGCATGATCCACATCAAGGACGTGTTCGCGATCCTCGCCGGCAAGGCGCCGAAGCCGGAGAGCATCTCCGCGCTGATCCGCCAGCCGCGCTATGTCCCCGAATCGATGGGCGTGATCGACCTGCTGGCCGAGATGCGCACCCACCGCACCCACCTCGCCATCGTGGTCGACGAATATTCGGGCACCGAGGGCCTCGTCACCATCGAGGATCTGGTCGAGGAGATCGTCGGCGACATCGAGGATGAGCATGACGACGCGCCGGTGGAACTGCTGGTGCCGCTCGACGACGGCTGCTGGGACGCCGATGCCCGCGCCGAGCTGGAGGACGTCGCCGAGACGATCGACCCCCGCCTGGCCGAGACCGACGAGCCGGTCGACACGCTGGGCGGCCTCGCCTCGCTGATCGCGGACCGTATCCCGCGCGTCGGCGACAGGCTCGTCCATGACAGCGGCTGGACGCTGGAGGTGACCGGTGGCGACCATCGTCGCGTCACCCGCCTGCGCCTTCATCCACCCATTGCGGAACCGGCCGAAGAAGAGTGATGTTCTCCCCTGGCCCCGGCGTCCGCCGGCGGCCCGAGGGAGATTGCCTCATGCACCTGCTGAAGCCCACCCTGCTTCCATCGCTGGCAATGGCACTTCTGCTCGCCGGCTGCGGCGACAGGGCGACACTCGACGAGTCGGCGGGGCAAGGCCCCAACCCCGCGCTGCCCGACGAGGTGCATGACTGGATACCCACCGTGAAGGTGGCCTCCGTCGTCGGCTGGGCGGACGGGCAGACGCCCAAGCCCGCCACCGGCCTCGCGGTCAACGCCTTTGCGCGAGATCTCTCGCATCCGCGCTGGCTGGCGGTGCTGCCCAATGGCGACGTGCTGGTGGCCGAGGCCAGCGCCCCGCCTCAGCCGGGCGAGGCCAAGGGCATCCGCGGCGCCGTCCAGCGCTGGCTGTTCAAGAAGGCGGGCTCGGCGGTGCCGTCGGCCAACCGCATCACGCTGCTGCGCGACACCGATGGCGATGGCGTGGCCGATGTGAAGACCACCTTCCTCAACGATCTCCACAGCCCGTTCGGCATGGCGCTGGTGGGCAACACGCTCTACGTCGCCGACACCGACGCGCTGCTCGCTTTCCCCTATCAGCCGGGCGAGACGGCGATCCACGCCGCCCCCGTCAAGATCGTCGACCTGCCCGGCGGCCCGATCGACCATCACTGGACCAAGAACGTCATCGCCTCGCCGGACGGATCGAAGCTCTATGTGACGGTGGGCTCCAACTCCAATGTCGGCGAGAACGGCATGGCCGCCGAGCAAGGCCGCGCCGCCATCTGGGAGGTCGATCCCAAGACCCACGCGCACCGCATCTTCGCGGGCGGGCTGCGCAACCCCAACGGCATGGGCTGGGCGTCCGACGGGCGGCTGTGGACGGTGGTGAACGAGCGCGACGAACTGGGCTCCGATCTCGTGCCCGATTATCTGACCTCGGTGGAGGACAGCGACTTCTTCGGCTGGCCCTGGCGCTATTGGGGGAGCCGTGTCGACGCCCGCGTGAAGGCGCCGGCGCCGGATTATGTCGGCAACACCCGCGCGCCGGATTATGCGCTGGGCGCGCACACCGCTTCGCTCGGCCTCACCTTCGCGACCGGGCAGCGGCTCGGGCCGGGCTATGCCGAGGGCGCCTTCATCGGCCAGCATGGCTCGTGGAACCGCAACCCGCCGTCGGGCTACAAGGTGGTGTTCGTGCCCTTCTCGGCCGGCCATCCGACCGGCGCCAAGCCGACGACCGTGCTCGACGGCTTCCTGGTCGGCAACAAGGCACGCGGGCGGCCGGTGGGCGTCGTGATCGACAAGCCGGGCGACCTGCTGGTCGCGGACGATGTCGGCAATGTCGTGTGGCGCGTCACCCCGGCCGGCGGACAGGCGCCGACGCGCATGGCCGCCGCCGTGCCCCAAAGGCTTGCTGGCTGGTGAATGCGCCTCTCATCCGGCGTTCAGTTGCCTCCGAGTAGAAGAGGTTAACGTCGAACGAATCGGAGATGCTGTCATGCGCATCATGCCTGTTGCCCTCACCGCGGCGGCCGCACTGGCCGGCTCCGCCATCGTCGCCACCCCGGCTTCCGCGCGCACTTTCGTGTCGGTCGGCATCGGGGCGCCGGTCTATCCGGCCTATTATGGCGGTTACTATCCCGGTTATTATCCGCCCGCTTATTATGGCTACGCGCCGGTCTATTACGGCGGCTATTATGGCGGGTATCGTCATTATTACGGCGGCGGCTATTATCATCGCGGCTATTACGGCCGTGGCTATGGCCATGGCTGGCACGGCCGGGGTCATCGGCGCTGATCGCCGATCCTGAGCACATCATCCGAAGAGGCCGGGCGGAAACGCCCGGCTTTTTCTTTACCATCTCCCCAAGATGACTTTCATTTCACTGAACATCCACCTCAGGCGAAGTTCATGGCGACGGATGCAAAGTGATTCCCGTCATCGCGAAAGGAGATTTTCCATGCGAACGGGCCTCATCATCTTTGCTGCCGCCGCCACGCTGGCCACGGGCGCGGTCTCCGCGCCGGCCATGGCCGCCGGCCAGTATTACGGCAACGGCTATGGCTATGGCGATCGCCACGATCATCGTTGGGACCGCCATCATCGCTGGGACCGTCACGACCGCGACTGGCGCCGCGATCATTGGCGCCACGAACGTGAGCGCGAGTGGCGCCATCACCACCACCGCGACTACGGTTATGGCTATGGCAATTATTACGGCTGGTGATCGCGCCGGCTGATGGCCGAAGGGGCCGGGTGGAAACGCCCGGCCCCTTGTGTCATGGCGGTCAGGCGGTGACGAACAGCTTGGACGGATCGCGGAACGCCTTGAATTCCAGCGCATTACCGGACGGATCGCGGAAGAACATGGTCGCCTGCTCGCCCGGCTGGCCGACGAAACGGATGTGCGGCGCGATACCGAAGGAGACGCCCGCCGCCTCCAGCCGAGCCGCCAGCACCTGCCATTCCTCCCAGCCCAGCACGACGCCGAAATGCGGCACCGGCACGTCATGGCCGTCGACCGGGTTGGCCGTCGCATCCTCCGACAGCGCGCGCGAGGCATCGAGATGGGCGACGATCTGGTGACCGTAGAGATCGAAATCGATCCACGAGTCGGCACTACGCCCCTCCGGGCACCCCATCAGGCCGCCGTAAAAGGCCCGCGCGGCATCGAGATCATGCACCGGGAAGGCGAGATGGAAGGGACGCATCGTCATGGCCCCCTCGTAGCCCCCTCGAAACGCTGCGGGAAGATCGCCGCGAGCGGCCGGACGCGATCCGCTGGCATTCGCGGCCGAGGCAGGTTAGCGGACGCAGCATGGCACCGCTTCTCTCGGCCCTCGCGCTTGGCCTGCTGTCCGCCTTCGGTTTCGCGCCCTATGGGCTGTGGCCGCTGACCCTTCTCTCCTTCGCGCTGCTCTTCCTGTTCCTCGGCCGGGCCGGGACGTGGAAGCAGGCGGCCGCGATCGGCTGGTGCTTCGGCTTCGCGCAGTTCGTGCTGGGGCTGGACTGGATCGCCACCGCCTTCACCTATCAGGCCAACATGCCGGCCTGGCTCGGCTGGGTCGCGGTGGCGCTGCTCTCGGTCTATCTCGCGCTCTATCCGGCGCTGGCGACCGCCTCGGCCTGGTGGGCGACGAAGCGGATCGGCGGCGGGGCGGCAACGCTCACCCTGTTCCTCGGCGCGAGCTGGGCGCTCAGCGAGTGGCTGCGCGGCACGATGTTCACCGGCTTCCCGTGGAACCCCATCGCCGTCTCGGTGGTGGACCTGCCGCTCGCGCACCTTGCGCGGATCACCGGCACCTACGCGCTGTCCGGCCTTGTCGTGGCGTCGGCGGGCTTCATCCTGATCCTCGCCACCCGCCCGCGCGAGGCACTGGCCCGCGCCAATGTCCTGAGCGCCGCCAACATTCCCGGCGCGATCGGGCTCGGCCTGCTGGTCGGCCTCTATGCGGTGCCGGCGGTGCTGCTGCGTTTCGATCCCCCCGCCCCGCCGCCCGCAGGCAAGGGACCGACGGTCCATCTCGTCCAGCCCGACATCGGGCAGGGCGAGCGCTGGGCGCCCGAACTCTCCGCCCGCCACCTCGCCCGGCTTCAGGCGCTGTCGGGCATCCCCGGCACCAAGCCGCGCCTGATCCTCTGGCCCGAGTCGGCGATCGAGGACAATGTGCAGGAAGACCCCGCCGCGCGCGCCCGGCTCGCCTCGATCCTCGGGCCGAACGACATCCTGCTCGGTGGCGGCGAGGCCCCGATCCGCGACTCGACCGGCGAGGAGATCGCCGCGCGCAACTCGATCTTCGCGATCGGCGCGGGCGGGCGGCTGATCGCGCGCTACGACAAGGCCCACCTCGTCCCTTACGGCGAATATCTGCCGATGCGCCCGATCCTCTCGCGCATCGGCGTGTCGCGGCTCGTGCCCGGCGTGCTGGACTTCATTCCCGGCCCCGGCCCGCGGAGCATCGACCTGCCAGGCTTCGGCACCGTCGGGATGCAGCTCTGCTATGAGATGGTGTTCTCGGGGCATGTCGTCGACGAGGCGCATCGTCCGGCCTTCATCTTCAACCCCTCGAACGATGCGTGGTTCGGCCCGTCCGGCCCGGTGCAGCACCTGGCGCAGGCGCGCCTGCGCGCCATCGAGGAAGGCATTCCCATCGCCCGCGCCACGCCCAACGGCGTCTCCGCGCTGATCGATGCCGACGGCCGCCTGCTCAAGAGCCTGCCCGCGCACGCCATGGGGATGGTGGAGCTGCCGATGCCCGCCGCCCTGCCGCCGACGATTTTCGCCCGGATCGGCAACTGGGCGGTGCTGCTGATAGCCCTGCTTCTGGGTGGGCTGGCATTTGGCGCTAGGCGATATAAAGAGAGCTTTATATAAAGCTTCCTCTAACTGCTTCCTTCCAAGGATCATCCGAAACGATGCGCAGCGATTATCTCTTCACGTCCGAGTCCGTGTCCGAAGGCCATCCCGACAAGGTTGCCGACCAGATCTCCGACGCCGTCGTCGACCTGTTCCTCTCCAAGGATGCGGAGGCGCGCGTCGCCTGCGAGACGATGACGACCACCAACAAGGTCGTCCTGGCCGGCGAAATCCGCTGCAAGGGCGTGTTCGAGAACGACCAGTGGGCGCCGGGCGCGCTCGACGAGATCGAGGCCGCCGTCCGCGCGACCGTGAAGCGCATCGGCTATGAGCAGTCGGGCTTTCACTGGCAGACCTTCGACTTCGAGAACAATCTCCACGGCCAGTCCGCGCATATCGCGCAGGGCGTCGACGAGAGCGGCAACAAGGACGAAGGCGCCGGCGATCAGGGCATCATGTTCGGTTACGCGACCGACGAGACGCCCGATTACATGCCCGCGACCCTCTATTACTCGCACCGCATCCTCGAGAAGATGGCGAAGGATCGCCACGCCAAGCTCGTCCCCTTCCTGGAGCCCGACGCCAAGAGCCAGGTGACGCTCCAATATGAGGGCGGCGTGCCGGTCCGCGCCACCGCGCTGGTCGTCTCGACCCAGCACGCACCGGGCTATTTCTACGACGGCAACGAGGGTTCGCCGGAGCTCTACAAGGAGCTTCGCGACTATGTCGTCGGCGTCATGACCGACGTGCTGCCGGAAGGCTTCATCACCGACGAGACCAAGATCTACGTCAACCCGACCGGCCGCTTCGAGATCGGCGGGCCGGACGGCGACGCCGGCCTCACCGGCCGCAAGATCATCGTCGACACCTATGGCGGCGCCTCCCCGCACGGCGGCGGCGCCTTCTCGGGCAAGGATCCGACCAAGGTGGACCGCTCGGCCGCCTATGTGTCGCGCTATCTCGCCAAGAACGTGGTCGCGGCGGGCCTCGCCAAGCGCTGCACCATCCAGCTCAGCTACGCGATCGGCATCGCCGAGCCGCTGTCGATCTATGTCGACACCCACGGCACCGGCACCGTCGACGAGGCGGCGATCGAGGCGGTGCTGCCCAAGCTCGTGCGCCTGACGCCGAAGGGCATCCGCACCCATCTCGGCCTCAACAAGCCGATCTATCAGGCGTCCGCCGCCTACGGTCATTTCGGCCGCCAGCCCGAGGGCGACTTCTTCTCCTGGGAGAAGACCGATCTCGTCGACGCGCTCAAGGCCGCGTTCTGATCCGATGCCGGGCCGGCGCGGGGATGCCCTCCGCGCCGGCCCGAACGAATCTGCCGGCAACTTGATCTGCCTTAGTATGCGAGGCCTCCGATCTGCTATGGTGCCTCCATCGCCGGCCGTCTTCCGCAGGTGCCGGCGACGAGAGATGGTATAGTGCTCTGACCTGCACGTGGCGGAGCGGTTCATGCATTATCGGCTCTATGGCCTCGACGATTCCACGGGGAAGATCGTCAATGGCAACGACTTGCAGGTGAAGACCGACGAGGATGCGATCCGTGTCGGCCATGAGACCTATCCCGAACACAGCTTCGAAATCTGGTGCCGCGCGCGCCGCGTCCTCACCCATCGCGCGGGCGAGTCCGCCGCATAGGCGAGTCGCTGGCGCTCCGCCGCGCATCGGGGCAGGATGGCGGCCATGGACCGTCCCATCACCACCGGCATCCATGGCGGCCCCGTGGCGGGCATGATCCTGCACCGGCACGCGCTCTTCGTGCTGCTCATCCTGCTCGCCGCCGGGCTCATCGAGTGGGCCAATGGCCGCTCGCTCCTCTGCCCATGCGGCCATGTCGCGCTGTGGACCGGCACCGTCCATGGCCCCGAGAACAGCCAGCAGATTGCCGACTGGTACAGCCTGAGCCACCTCGTCCACGGCCTGCTCTTCTACGGAGGCCTTTGGCTGGTCGCGCGGCGCTGGCCGGTGGGGCGGCGGCTCGTGCTGGCGACGGCGATCGAGGCGGGATGGGAATTGCTCGAAAACTCGCCCATCATCATCGATCGCTATCGCGCCGCGACGATGGCGTGGGGCTATTCCGGCGACTCCGTCCTGAACTCGATGAGCGATATCCTGTTCATGATCGCCGGCTTCCTCATCGCCCGGCGGCTGCCAACATGGGGATCGGTGGCGTTGGGCCTCGCGCTGGAACTGATCGCGCTCGCCGCGATCCGCGACAATCTGACGCTCAACGTGCTGATGCTCGTCCATCCGATCGAGGCGGTCCGCATCTGGCAGGGCGGCTGAGGCGCTTGCACTTTCCGCATGGGCGACCCACTTCATGAGCGGTTGCCCTCCCCGAACAAATATGGAACAAATCAGCCCCATGCTGACTCACATCTCCGTCCGTGGTGCCCGCGAGCACAACCTCAAGGGTGTCGATCTCGATCTGCCGAGGGACAGACTGATCGTCATCACGGGGCTTTCGGGCTCGGGCAAGTCGAGCCTCGCCTTCGACACCATCTATGCCGAGGGGCAGCGCCGCTATGTCGAGTCGCTGTCGGCCTATGCGCGCCAGTTCCTCGAGCTGATGCAGAAGCCCGACGTCGATCATATCGAGGGCCTCTCCCCCGCCATCTCGATCGAGCAGAAGACGACCTCGCGCAATCCGCGCTCGACGGTCGCGACGGTCACCGAGATCTACGACTATATGCGCCTGCTGTGGGCGCGGGTCGGCATCCCCTATTCGCCCGCGACGGGCCTGCCGATCAGCGCGCAGACGGTCAGCCAGATGGTCGATCGCGTCATGGCGTTGCCCGAGGGCACCCGCTTCCTGCTGCTCGCGCCGGTCGTCCGCGGGCGCAAGGGCGAGTATAAGAAGGAACTGGCCGAGTGGCAGAAGGACGGCTTCCAGCGCGTCCGCATCGACGGCACGATCTACGAGATCGAGGAAGCTCCAGCGCTCGACAAGAAGTATAAGCATGACATCGAGGTGGTGGTGGACCGCCTCGTCGTCCGCCCGGATATCGAGACGCGCCTCGCGCAGAGCTTCGAGACGGCGCTGAAGCTGGCCGAGGGGCTGGCTTATGCCGACGTGCTGGGCGAGGTGCAGCCGACCACCGATCTCAAGAAGGGCATCAAGGCGCTGGCGCTGCCCGAGGGGGTGGCCGAGCGGATCACCTTCAGCGAGAAGTTCGCCTGCCCCGTCTCGGGTTTCACCATCGCCGAGATCGAGCCGCGCCTCTTCTCGTTCAACGCGCCGCAGGGCGCCTGCCCGGCCTGCGATGGCCTGGGCGAGAAGCTCTATTTCGATCCCGACCTCGTCGTCCCCAACGAGCATCTGTCGATCAAGCAGGGCGCGGTCGTGCCGTGGGCGAAGAGCAATCCGCCCTCGCCTTATTACATGCAGGTGCTCTCCAGCCTCGCGGCGGAGTTCGGTTTCGATCTCACGACGCCGTGGAACGAGCTGACGGAGGAACAGCGCGACCTGATCCTCCATGGTTCGAAGGGCCGCGCGGTGACGCTGCGCTTCATGGACGGGCGCAAATCCTATGAGGTGAAGAAGCCGTTCGAAGGCGTGATCGGCAATCTCGAACGCCGGATGCTCTCGACCGAGAGCGCGTGGATGCGCGAGGAGCTGTCCAAGTACCAATCCTCGCGCCATTGCGAGGTGTGCGAAGGCGCCCGCCTCAAGCCCGAGGCGCGCGCGGTGAAGATCGCGGGCGAGGACATCTCGATCGCCACCCGCCGCGCGGTCGGCCCGGCGCTGGCCTTCTTCCGCGACCTGCCCAACCATCTCAACGACCAGCAGAAGCAGATCGCCGAACGCATCCTCAAGGAGATCGTCGAGCGGCTGGGCTTCTTGGACAATGTCGGCCTCGATTATCTCAACCTCGACCGCACCTCGGGCACGCTGTCGGGCGGCGAGAGCCAGCGCATCCGTCTGGCGTCGCAGATCGGCAGCGGCCTGTCGGGCGTACTCTATGTGCTCGACGAGCCCTCGATCGGCCTCCACCAGCGCGACAATGACCGGCTGCTGGTGACGCTGCGCCGCCTGCGCGATCTCGGCAACACCGTGATCGTCGTCGAGCATGATGAGGACGCGATCCGCACGGCGGACCATATCGTCGACATGGGGCCGGGCGCCGGCGTCCATGGCGGCGCGGTGGTGGCCGAAGGCTCGCTCGACGACATCCTCGCCAACGAGAACAGCCTGACCGGCGACTATCTCGCCGGCCGCCGCGCGGTGGGTGTGCCGTCCGAACGCCGCAAGGGCAACGGCAAGAAGCTGACGGTCAAGGGCGCGAAGGCGAACAATCTCAAGGACGTCACCGCCTCGATCCCGCTCGGCACCTTCACCTGCATCACCGGCGTGTCGGGCTCGGGCAAGTCGACCTTCACGATCGACACCCTGTTCGCCTCGGCCAGCCGGACGCTGAACGGCGCGCGCGTGCTGGCCGGCGCGCACGAGAAGATCGAGGGATTGAAGCATCTCGACAAGGTGATCGACATCGACCAGTCGCCGATCGGCCGCACCCCGCGCTCGAACCCGGCGACCTACACCGGCGCCTTCACTCAGATCCGCGACTGGTTCGCGGGGCTGCCGGAATCGCAGGCGCGCGGCTACAAGCCGGGCCGCTTCAGCTTCAACGTCAAGGGCGGGCGCTGCGAGGCGTGCAGCGGCGACGGCCTCATCAAGATCGAGATGCACTTCCTGCCCGACGTCTACGTCACCTGCGACGTCTGCCACGGAAAGCGCTACAACCGCGAGACGCTGGAAGTGACCTTCAAGGGCAAGTCGATCGCCGACGTGCTCGACATGACCTGCGAGGACGCGGTCGAGTTCTTCAAGGCGGTGCCCGGCATCCGCGACAAGATGGCGATGCTGGTCGAGGTGGGGCTCGGCTATGTGAAGGTCGGCCAGCAGGCGACCACGCTGTCCGGCGGCGAGGCGCAGCGCGTGAAGCTCGCCAAGGAGCTGTCGCGCCGCGCCACCGGCAACACGCTCTACATCCTCGACGAGCCCACCACGGGGCTCCATTTCGAGGATGTGCGCAAACTGCTGGAGGTGCTCCACGCGCTGGTCGAGCAGGGCAATACGGTGGTGGTGATCGAACATAATCTGGAGGTCATCAAGACCGCCGACTGGATCATCGACCTCGGCCCCGAAGGCGGCGACAAGGGCGGCGAGATCGTCGCCACCGGCACGCCCGAACAGGTGGTGAAGGAGAAGCGGAGCTATACCGGCGCGTATCTCAAGCCGCTGCTGGAGATGGCGAAGGGTGAGCGCGTGGCGGCCGAATAACAGGCCGTTCGGCGGGGTCCGCCCGCATTTTCCCGCGCCGATCTCGCCCGGACGCAAAAAGCCCCGTGACGAAAGGGGGAGATCGTCACGGGGCTTTCCGAACTACCCGCTGGTGCGGATCACGCAACCATACGCAACCTTCCCCGCCCGGAGGCGGGGATACAAAACTCAGTTGGCGGCCAGCGCCTGGTTGGCCGGCACCTCGGTGTCGAGCTGCGCCATCAGCTTGTGCGAGACCGTGAAGGACACGTTGCTGAAGCCGATGCGGCCGTTGACGCGGCTGTTCGCCACATGCAGCTTGAACGCGTCGCCCGTGCTTTCGACGCGGCCGTTGAGCTGGATCGAGCCATCGGCCAGACGATCGGCGGTATAGCTGTAGCGGTCACCATCGCGGGTGAAGGTGTGGACCTCCGAAGCCAGCGCCGGGGCGGCGACGGACGCGAACAGCAGGGCGGGAACGAGGAAACGACGCATGTGGGGGCACTCCGATGTCGCCGGCCTTGCCAGCGGTGTCATTCATGGAGCGCGAGATAGTGTCCCACGCTGTCATTTCAAATGTGAAATGGGAACCTGTGCGTGCAGAACATGCACGCAGCCGCAGCAATTCCGGCGATGCCCCTCAGCGCCGCTCGGGAAAGGATGGCCATGAAGCGTCCGACCTCGAACAGGATTGGGAAGCCGAACGCCCGTCATTCATGCCGATGTTCTGGTGGATCGGCCGGACGCACGGCCGCCCCGCCCCGGCTCGCCTGCGTGCTGCCGACGGGCAGCGCATCGTGGCGATCGCGATGACGCGGTGCAGCACCCGGACCATCCTGCCGCTCTCCCACGGGGCGCCCCGGTTCGAACGGCTCGACCGGCTGTCCGGTATCCGGCTCGGGCTGGCCGACGGCGTTGAGGTGCGGTTTCCCGCCCTTGTCAGGAGTCATCATCACGCCTTCGCCCGCGGCTAATTCTCATGCACGATCAACGCACCGGGTCTCGGGACGGTCCTCGCATCGTCCCGCTTCACCGGATGTTGGTCAGAGGAGGATGGCTGGGGCGCAACCCTGCAACCCGACGAACGGAGATTCCGATGACGATCCGCACAGCGACCGCGCGTTACGAAGGCCTCGGCAAAAGCGGCAGGGGCCGCGTTTCCACCCAGTCGGGCGTGCTTCAGGATCAGGCCTACGACTTCACCACCCGCTTCGGCGAGGAGCCCGGCACCAACCCGGAGGAACTGGTCGCCGCCGCGCACGCCTCCTGCTTCACCATGGCGCTGTCCTTCGCGCTGGCCGGCGCGGGCTACACCGAGGGCACGCTCGACACCAGGGCGGCGGTGACGCTGGAGAAGGATGGCGACGGCTTCAAGGTCTCCAAATCGGCGCTGACGCTCACCGCGCGCGTGCCGGGCATCGATCAGGCGCAGTTCGACCAGATCGCCGCCGGTGCCAAGGCGGGCTGCCCGATCTCCAAGCTGCTGAACGCCGAGATCACCCTCGACGCCACGCTGGAGGGCTGAGCCTCATGCGCCTTCCGCTGATCGCGCCGGCCGACCTCACCGAGGAGCAGAAGCCGCTCTACGCCGACATGAAGAAGGGCATCTCGTCCAACTTCAACGCCTTCATCACGGTCGCGCCCGAGGGCACCGCCGAGGAAGGCGCGCTGATGGGGCCATGGAACCCCTGGCTCCATGAGCCCCGCATCGGCGGCGCGGTGTGGGAGCTGACCAAGGCGATGTCGATGGAGGCGACGCTGCCCGATCCGGTGCGGCAGATCGCCATCCTGGTGACGGGCGCCCATTTCGACGCGGCCTATGAGCTTTACGCCCATATCGCCGTCGCCGAGAAGGACGGCATGTCGGACATGCGCCTCGCCACGCTCGTGTCCGGCTCCCGCCCCACCGACCTCTCGCCGGAGGAAGGCGTCGGCTATGACGTCGCCTTCGCACTGGTGAACGGCGGCGTGCTGCCCGAGCCGGTCTATCGCCTTGCGGTGAAGACCTTCGGCCAGCACGGCGCCAATGAGCTGATCTATCTGGTCGGCCTCTATTGCCTCGTGTCGATGACGCTCAACGGCTTCAACGTGCCCGTGCCCGAGCGCGACTGATTGACTTATCCGGCGGGGGGCCGCCATCCTCGACGGATATGGCCACCCCGCCCCTTCCCATGCCGATGCCGGCCGCCGAGACGATCGCCCACACCATCCAGCTCGCGGTGGCGCCGGTGTTCCTGCTCGCGGGCCTGGGGCAGTTGCTCAATCTGCTGGCGACGCGGCTCAGCCGCGTGGTCGACCGCTCGCGCTGGATCGAGGAGCGCTTTTCCGAGCTCGACCGCTCGCGCGCCGTATGGGAGCTGCGCCTGCTCGACCGGCGCATGTCGATCATCAGTTGGGCGATCACGCTCTGCACGGTGAGCGCGGTGGCGGTCTGTCTGGTGGTGGGCGGGCTGTTCCTGGCGCGGCTGCTCGGGATGGGCTTCGGCCGGTCGGTGGCGGCGCTGTTCATCCTGGCGATGATCCTGCTGGTGGCGGCGCTCGGCCTGTTCCTGTTCGAGGTCCATTTCGCCAACCGCAGCATCCGTGTGCGCAACGATCTGCTGGAACGCGACAAGCTCTGAAACGAGGCGATTTCCCGCAAACGAGAAAGACCGCCGAGGTTGCCCCCGGCGGTCCCGCATGGTCAGCGACCGGAGTACCGGCCCGGAAGACTTCCGGCCGCGCCTAGCGCGACATCTCCCGAACGGACTGAACCGACCTCTCGGCTGAACCATGAGACATCGGTCACCTCCTTTCGCCAGTTAACGGGACAGGATGAAGGATGAATCATCCCGAATCCCGATGCAAGCCCCTTTGCGACCGGCCTGAATCAAATTCTGCCGAACAGCCGGCGAAGCTCGTCCTTGGCCGCTTCCAGCGTCTTTTTCTGCTTCGGTTCGAGCGTGCCGCCCGCGCGATTGATGTAGAAGCTCAGCATCGACATCGCCGACTGGTACGGCGTGCCGCGCCGCCTTCGGCTATGCTCGGCGGAATGCTTGAGCGAGGCGGCGATCTCGGCCGGATCGTCGCGGGTGAACACCTCGCGATCGAGATCGAGCGCGTTCGAATGCTTGGTCACCTGCTGTGACCAGTGCTGCTGCGCCATGGCTCAGTGCCGCTTGAAATACTGGATTTCGCGCTCGTGCTTCTCGGCCGCGCCCCTGGTGTCGAACGTGCCGAGATTGCGGCGCTTGCCCGTCTCTGGATCCTTGTGCCGCGCGTATATGCGATACTGGCCGCTCTTGAGCTTGCGGATCATCGTCCCTCTCCTCGGGGGTCCAACGAAGGAGAGGCGCGGACGGTTGCTAGAAACGGCAATCCTCGATCACGCGCGCCACTTCCGGCCAGGCGGGAAGCACGAGGCGCGGCTGGCCGGGTACGTCGACGAGAAAGCGCCCGCGGCTGAAGGCGAGCTGATCCATGCGCGGATCGCGCGCCATCGCCTGCGCGACGATCGCCGGCGGCTGGCCTCCCCCATTGCCGGCGGTGAGCGGGAAGGGCGCGAAGGATGTGGTGAACCGCATCGCCGCCGTGGGCGTGGCCAGGCTGCCGGCGCGCGAGAAGAGGATGGCGCGCGTCGCGAAATCGCAGCGCAGCGCGAACACGATCGGCTGCCCCGGCACGCCGAACTGCGCGATCGAGCTTTGCCCCGCCACCCCATGCCAGAACCAGCGCCCCGGCGTCAGCGGTACATCGCGCCAGTCCTGCTGGACGGGGGCCGGAGGCAGCGCGACCGGAGGCGGCGGAGGTGCAGGCCGGGGCGCGGGAGCCGGCGGCGTGGAGGCGCAGGCCGCCAGCGTCGCCATGGTGAGAAGAACCGCCCCCTGCCGGGAAACGCGCCCGATACGCCGCATCATCATGCCCGATCCATGGCGGCCTATTGCGACGGGGGCAAGGCTTGGTCGGCGAAGATCGGACAGGACGCCGCCGATCACCGACCGCGTGCGCGCTTCTCCGCCCGCGCCGCCGCTGCCTTGCCGTAGCGCGTCTGGCGCGTGCCGGGCTTGCCGAGCGTGGAGTTGCCACGCGGCGCGGCACGATGCTGCTCGACCGGCAGGCCCAGTTCCTCCTGCTCCAGCTTGCGGATTTCGTCGCGGAGACGCCCGGCCTCCTCGAACTCCAGGTCGGCGGCGGCCTTGCGCATCTGCTTCTCGAGATCCTCGATGTACGCACGCAGATTGTGGCCGACCATGTGCGGCGCATCCTCGATGCCCGTCTCCACCGTCACCTGATCGCGGCTGGCCAGATGCGCGACGATGTCGGTGACGTTGCGCTTCACCGTCTCGGGCGTGATGCCATGTTCGAGGTTGTAGGCCTGCTGCTTCTCGCGGCGGCGCTCGGTCTCGGCCATGGCGCGTTCCATCGAGCCGGTGATGCTGTCGGCATAGAGGATCACCCGCCCCTCGGCGTTGCGCGCGGCGCGGCCGATCGTCTGGATGAGCGACGTCTCGGAGCGGAGGAAACCCTCCTTGTCCGCGTCGAGGATCGCCACCAGCCCGCATTCGGGGATGTCGAGCCCCTCGCGCAGCAGGTTGATGCCGACCAGCACGTCATAGACGCCGAGCCGGAGGTCGCGGATCAGCTCGATGCGCTCCAGCGTCTCGACGTCGGAGTGCATGTAGCGGACCTTGAGCCCCGCCTCGTGGAGATACTCCGTCAAGTCCTCGGCCATGCGCTTGGTGAGCGTGGTGACGAGGATGCGATAGCCCTTCGCCGCCGTGTCCTTGCACTCCTGCACCAGATCGTCGACCTGATGCTCGACCGGGCGCACCTCGACCGGCGGGTCGATCAGGCCGGTCGGGCGGATCACCTGCTCGGCGAAGACGCCGCCCGCCTGCTCCATCTCCCACGGCCCCGGCGTAGCCGAGACGGCGATGGTCTGCGGGCGCATCGCGTCCCACTCGTTGAAGCGCAGCGGCCGATTGTCGATGCAGGACGGCAGGCGGAAGCCATATTCGGCGAGCGTGATCTTCCGCCGATGGTCGCCCCGCGCCATGCCGCCGACCTGCGGCACGGTCTGGTGGCTCTCGTCGACGAAGAGGATGGCGTTCTCGGGCAGATATTCGAACAACGTCGGCGGCGGCTCGCCGGGCAGGCGGCCGGTGAGGAAGCGCGAGTAATTCTCGATGCCCGCGCAGGAGCCCGTCGCCGCGATCATCTCCAGATCGAAGTTGGTGCGCTGCTCCAGCCGCTGCGCTTCCAGCAACTGGCCCGCGCCGACCAGCTCCTTCAGCCGCTCGCCGAGTTCGTGGCGGATCGCCTCGGTCGCCTGCTTGAGCGTCGGCCCCGGCGTCACATAGTGCGAATTGGCATAGACCTTCACATAATCGAGGTTCGCGACCTTCTTGCCGGTGAGCGGATCGAATTCGGTGATGCTCTCGATCTCGTCGCCGAAGAAGGTGAAGCGCCAGGCGGTGTCCTCATAGTGCGAGGGGAACAGCTCGAGATTGTCGCCACGCACGCGGAAGGCGCCGCGCGCGAAGGCGGCGTCGTTGCGCTTGTACTGGAGCGCCACCAGCTTGCGGATCAGCTCGCGCTGGTCGACCGTGTCGCCCTTCTTGAGCGCGAAGGTCATCGCCGAATAGGTCTCGACCGAGCCGATGCCGTAAAGGCACGACACCGACGCCACGATCAGCACATCGTCGCGCTCCAGCAGCGAGCGGGTGGCCGAGTGGCGCATCCGGTCGATCGCCTCGTTCACCGAGCTTTCCTTCTCGATGTAGGTGTCCGACCGGGGGACGTAGGCCTCGGGCTGGTAATAGTCGTAATAGCTGACGAAGAACTCCACCGCATTGTCGGGGAAGAACTGCTTGAACTCGCCATAAAGCTGGGCGGCGAGAATCTTGTTCGGCGCCAGCACCAGCGCCGGCCGCTGGAGCTTCTCCACCACCTTGGCCATGGTGAAGGTCTTGCCCGAGCCGGTGACGCCGAGCAGCACCTGCGTGCGCTCGCCCTCGTCGGCGGCGGTGGTCAGCTCGGCGATGGCGGTCGGCTGATCGCCCGAGGGCTCGTAATCGGAGACGAGGCGAAAGGGCTTGCCGCCTTCGGATTTCTCCGGTCGCGCCGGGCGATGGGGAACGAAGCTCTGCCCGAGGTCGGATTCCTCAAGGCTGGTGCGAATCTCGATCGGCATGGGGCGAATATGGGGACGAAAGGCGAACGCCGCAACGGCGGGATGGCCCCGCCCGCATCACGCAGGCGGGGCCGATCGATCAGAAGCGGATGCCGGCACCCGCCAGCACCTGATTGCGGTCGAACCGCACGCGGGTGTCGGGGATGCCGATCTCGTCCGCGCGGAAGCTGTTGAAGCGGGTATAATCATATTCCGCCTTCACATAGGCATGGCGGTTGACCGCATATTCCACGCCCGCGCCCGCGCGCCAGCCGTCACGGTTGGCATGGCCAGAGACATAGTCCACGCCGTCCGAGAAGGTGCCGCGAAGCTGCCCGTTCACATAAGCGCCCTTGGCATAGACAAGCGCCTTGTCGCCCATCTTCGCACCGAGCCGCGCGCCGCCCTCGATCTCGCGGCCGGCCTTGAGGCAACCGTTCAGCTCGCCCGCCGGCGCGCCATAGTGGCAATCCTTGGCGGTCGAGATGGCATAGCTGCCGAAGGCGCCCACCACGAAGCGATCGCCCACCGGCATGTCGTAGCCGAGCAGTGCGCCGGCGGTCGCGCCATTGCGGTGCGAGCGGTCGGTGACGCGGGTGGTGCCGTCGTCGAAGCGGGTGCGCGTGCCGACGCGATCCCAGCCGCCGAAGATCTCGGCGCGGGGGCCGGCGAAGCTCGGGCCGTCGGCCGGGGCGGCCGTCTGCTGGGCCAGAGCGGGAGACGCAACCGCCGTGAGAAACGCGGCCGACGCGAACAGGATCGTCTTCATACTAGACCTCATCAAGCTACCGTCATGGCGTCACCTTTGCGGGTGGCGCCTGCGGGATCAGTCGATCAGAGGCCTTGATCGTTCCCCGGAATATCCCGTTTTCCCTGAGCCTTAACGAAACTGTGACCCTCGGGGCACGGTTTCTGTCACCCCCATGAACGAAATGGGGCAGGGCTGCGGCGGTAGCACGGCAATGCAGGGGCGCCCCTCATGACGAAGGGGAGCCCCGCGCCGGCGGACTTCCCCTTCCCTGTCATCCCGCCGCCGCTGGTCAGGCGTTTTCGAGCAGTTTTTCCTTGGCGATCTTCTCGCGCCACACCAGCGGGCCAGTGGCGTGGACGCTCTCGCCGGTGGAGTCGACCGCGACGGTGACGGGCATGTCAGCCACGTCGAACTCGTAGATCGCCTCCATACCGAGATCCTCGAAGCCGACGACCTTCGAAGCCTTGATCGCGCGCGACACGAGATAGGCCGCCCCACCGACCGCCATCAGATAAGCCGACTTGGCCGCCTTGATCGCCTCGATCGCGACCGGCCCGCGCTCGGCCTTGCCGACCATCGCGAGCAGGCCCTGATCGAGCATCATGCCGGTGAACTTGTCCATGCGCGTCGCCGTGGTGGGGCCGGCCGGGCCGACCACCTCGTCACGCACCGGATCGACCGGGCCGACATAATAGATCACGCGGCCCTTGAACGCGACCGGCAGCTCCTCGCCCTTGGCCAGCATGTCCTGAATGCGCTTGTGCGCAGCGTCGCGGCCGGTGAGCATCTTGCCGTTCAAGAGCAGGCGATCGCCCGGCTTCCAGCTCTGCACCACCTCGGGCGTCAGCGTGTCGAGATCGACGCGGATCGCTTCCTTCGAGGGTTTCCACTCGACGGCGGGCCACTCGTTTAGGTTCGGCGTTTCGAGGAAGGCCGGGCCGGAGCCGTCGAGGTGGAAGTGCGCGTGGCGGGTGGCCGCGCAGTTCGGGATCATCGCGATCGGCTTGGAGGCGGCGTGCGTCGGCCACGTCTCGATCTTGACGTCGAGCACGGTGGCGAGGCCGCCCAGACCCTGCGCGCCGATGCCGAGCGCGTTCACCTTGTCATGCAGCTCGATGCGCAGCGCCTCGACGTCGTTGGAGGCGCCACGCTGCTTCAGCTCGGCCATGTCGATGTCGCCCATCAGCGATTCCTTGGCGAGCTTCATCGCCTGCTCGGCGGTGCCGCCGATGCCGATGCCGAGCATCCCCGGCGGGCACCAGCCGGCACCCATCTTGGGAAGCTGCTCCAGCACCCAGTCGACCACCGAGTCCGACGGGTTGAGCATCGCGAACTTGGACTTGTTCTCGGAGCCGCCGCCCTTGGCCGCGACCGTCACGTCGACATGGTTGCCGGGCACCATCTCGACATGCATCACCGAGGGGGTGTTGTCCTTCGTGTTCTTGCGGCCGAACGCCGGGTCCGCGACGATCGAGGCGCGCAGGCGGTTCTCCGGGTGGAGATAGGCGCGGCGCACGCCCTCGTCGACGACCTCCTGAAGCGACTTCTCGCTATCGAGCACGCAGCCCTGCCCCCACTTCACGAACACCGTGACGATGCCGGTGTCCTGACAGATCGGGCGATGCCCCTCCGCGCACATGCGGCTGTTGGTGAGGATCTGCGCGATGGCGTCCTTGGCGGCGGGCGACTGCTCGGCCTCATAGGCCTTACCCAGCGCGCGGATATAGTCCATCGGGTGATAGTAGGAGATGAACTGGAGCGCGTCGGCGACGCTCTCGATCAGGTCGGCTTCGCGGATGATGGTGGTCACGGCTGCATTCCCGTTCCGATGGACATTTGCGACGCGCCTTAGTCCCGTTGGGCGCGCCGTTCCAGCCATTCGGTGGCGAACAGCAACAGGACGATCCCGCCCAGCACCGCCCCGGCGCCCATCGCGCCCCACCAGCCCGCCGCATGATAGGCGAGCGTCGCGATCGCCGAGCCGCAGGCGCCCAGCACGAACAGGATCGTCATGTAGACCGCGTTGACCCGCCCCCGGTCCTCACCCGGCAGCGAGAAGATCACGCGCTGGCCGAGCACCTGATTGACCTGCGTGGCGCCGTCCAGCGTCAGCGCGAAGACCACCAGCAGGAGCAGCGAATGCAGCGCCCCCGCCCAGCCCGCGAGCAGGCAGGAGGCCGCGATGGTGGCCAGCGCGCCGGCCGTGCCGAGGCGGATATAGCCCCGGTCCCCCAGCCGCCCCGCGATCGGCGCCGTCAGCGCGCCCGCCGCCCCCGCCAGCGCGAACAGCGCGATGCCGGTCTGGCCGAAGCCGAATGCGTCGGCGAGCAGCAGCGGCACCGATGTCCAGAACAGGTTGAAGATGGCGAAGACGAAGCCCTGATAGACGGCACGGCGCTGCAAAGGCCGTTCACGCTTCAGGATGTGCCACATCGAGAGCAGGATCTCGCCATAGCCATGGCCGCTGCGAGGCCGCCGCTCGGGCAGCTCGCGGGCGAGCCACAGGCCCAGCACCAGCATCGCCACCGCCGAAACGCCGAACACCGCGCGCCAGCCCGCCACCTCGGCGATCAGGCTCGCCACCGGCCGCGCCAGCATGATGCCGGCGAGCAGGCCCGACATGACATTGCCGATCGTCCGCCCGCGCGTCTCTTCCCGCGCCAGCGAGGCGGCGAAGGGGATGACCACCTGCACGCCCGCCGAGCAGAACCCCACCGCCACCGACGCCGCGAGGAACGCCTCCGCCGAGGGCGCCGCCGCCAGTGCCGCCAGCGCCACCGCGACGATGCCGATGGTCGCGAGGATGAGCTTGCGGTTCTCCACCCGGTCGGCGAGCGGCACGACGAACAGCAGACCGCCCGCATAGCCGAGCTGGGTGAGCGTCACGATCAGCCCCGCGATGCCGGGGCGCAGATGCAGCTCCGGCGCGATCAGGGCGATGAGCGGCTGGGCATAATAGAGGTTCGCGACGATCACGCCGCACGCCACCGCACAGGCGAAGGTCACCGCCGGCGTGATGCCGGGGGAGACGGCCGGGCGTTGGGCAGGGACATGGGACGTATCGTGCATCGCGTCTCTCGCTTGGGGGCCTATGCTGCACCGCGGCGCGCCGGCCGCATTTAGGGGCTCGGATGCCGACATGCGAGTCCCGCGATGGCTTTTCGCGTGCCGGACTGGTAGCGCATTCTCGAATTATCAGATGAATGGGATTCGAGGATGCTGTCACGCCGCCATCTGCTCCAGACCGGAGGCACCGCCGCCCTGCTCGGCGCGACGCGGGCGATGGCGGGTGGGGGGGCGGGGGTGGGGACAGGCCCCGTCCAGCCCAACTGGAACTCGCTGGTCGCTTCCTACAAGACGCCGGAATGGTTCCGGGATGCCAAGTTCGGCATCTGGGCGCATTGGAGCGCACAGTGCGTGCCCGAGTTCGGCGACTGGTACGGCCGCCAGATGTATATCCAGGGCAACCCCTATTACGAGCATCACGTCAAGACATACGGCCACCCCACCCGCTTCGGCTTCATGGAGATCGAGAATCTCTGGAAGGCCGAACATTGGGAGCCCGAGACGCTGGCCCGCCTCTACAAGAAGGCCGGCGCCCGCTATTTCGTGGCGCTCGCCAACCATCACGACAATCTCGACACCTTCGACAGCGCGCATCAGCCGTGGAACACGCTGCGCGTAGGCCCCAAGCGCGACATCATCGGCACCTGGGAGAAGATCGCGCGCGCCGAAGGGCTGAAGCTCGGCGTCTCCAACCACAGCGCGCATAGCTGGCACTGGTGGCAGACGGCCTATGGCTATGACGCGGAAGGCCCGCTCAGGGGCAGGCGCTACGACGCCTATACGCTCCGCAAGGAAGACGGCGCGGGCAAGTGGTGGGAGGGCCTCGACCCGCAGGAACTCTACAACGGCCCTTATTTCGCGCCGCCGGACGGCATCCGCTCGATCCAGTCGATGAACGCGTGGCACGACGCGCATGACGGGCAGTGGATCGATTACGCCCCGCCGGGTGCGCGCGGGCGGGCCTATGTCGCCAAGTGGCTGGCGCGGCAGAAGGATCTGGTCGCCAAATATCGGCCGGACCTCGTCTATTTCGACGATTATCGCCTGCCCTTCGGCGATGTCGGGCTGGAGGCGGCGGCCGACTATTACAACCAGGCGATCGGCTGGCACGGCACGCCCGACGTGGTGCTCAACGCCAAGCAGCTCTCGCCTTACCAGCGCTACGGCATCGTCGAGGATATCGAGCGCGGCTTCGCGAAGGACATCCACCCGCTGCCGTGGCAGACCTGCACCTGCATCGGTAACTGGCACTATGACCGCGCGCTGTTCGAGCGTCATGGCTACAAGCCCGCCAAGGCGGTGGTGCAGCGCCTGTGCGACATCGTGGCCAAGAACGGTAACCTGCTGCTCTCGATCCCGATGAAGGGAGACGGCACGATCGACAGCGACGAGGAGCAGATCCTCGCCGATCTCGCCCGCTGGTTCGCGGTGAACGGCGCTGGCATCTATGGCACGCGGCCGTGGCGCGTGTTCGGCGAAGGCCCCAACGTCCCTCCGCAGGGGATGCAGAGCGAGGAGGCGATGAAGCCCTATACCGCCGAGGATATCCGCATCACGGCGGGCGGCGGCGGGCTCAACCTCTTCCTGCTCGACTGGCCGGCCGGCGAGGCGAAGATCGCTTGCCTCGGCAAGCGCGCGGCGGGCGGCGGCGTCATCGAGAAGCTGACGCTCAACGGCGGCGGCGCAGTGGACTTCCGGCAGGATGACGACGCGTTGCGCTTCACCCTCCCCGCGCCGGCCGCCGGAGCCTTCGTGCCGGGCCTGCGGATCGAGGGGCGCGGCCTCGCCTGAGGAGGAAGGGCGGCTTCCGGCCCGGTCGCCGCCCTGTTAGAGGCTCGCTCGCCATGGCGAGGAAATATTATCTGACGGCGACGATGCCCGACGGCTACGTCAAGCGCATCGGGCCGACCAACGCGCCTTTCACCCATTATTGGCGGATCGTGGCGATCCTCGCCGACGGCAAGACCGAGGTATTCTGGGGCCACACCAAGTCGCTCGCCGACGCGAAGCGCAAGAAGGCCGCCGCCGCGGACGCCTCGAAGCAGCGCAAATGGCAAAGCCATGCGTTCGAGATCGCCGAGCTTGAGAAGTCGTTCGACTAGGCCGAAATCCGCCAGCGCCCCTGCGCCCGCGCGCGCAACCCCGACGCCAGCTCCGGCATCCCGGCCAGCGCCGCCATCTCGGCCTGCGTCGCAGCCCCCCGGCTGACGATCGTCACCAGTCGCGAAAAGCGGAAGGCCGGCTGGGGCCGCTCGACCAGCAGCACATCGTCGCCCACGCCGAGATCGCCCTCTTCGAGCACGCGATAATACCAGCCCGCACGGCCGGTGCGGACCATGGCCTTCGGCATCCGGTTGTCCTCGAAATGGAGCGCGAGCTTGAAGCAGGGCTGGCGCGGCTGGCAGACCTGAAGCACCGCGCTGCCGATCTGGTGGACGTCACCCACACAGATCGCGTCCTCGTCGAGCCCCTCGATCGTCAGATTCTCGCCGAAGCCGCCGGGGACGAGGCGCTCCGCATGTTCGGGGAATTCCGCCCGCCAGCGCGCATAATGGCCGGCGGCATAGCCATAGACCGCCTTTTCCGGCCCGCCATGGACGGTGAGATCGGCCTGTTCGTCCCCGATCAGGCCAAGCGGGGCGACGACGATCCGGTCCGGCGTGGCGCGCTTGACGAAACCGCTCGGCACGTCCTCCGGCCCCAGCGGAGCAATCCTGCCGATCTGCACGGAATGGAGGCTGGTCATGCCGGCATGATAGGATCGACCGGCGGGCGCATCCAGACCGAATGCATCCGCCGGTCGCCGGCGCCTATTTCCGTCGCACCGTCAGCGGCTTGCCCGTGTAGGTGACGGTCACGTCCGCCGGCCCGTCGAGATCGAGCGCGCGGGGCCGGTTCGGGCCGACCCAGCGGATGCGGAAGGTCCGCGTCACCGCCATGCCCGGATAATGCCCCTGCCGCGCGCCGATGCTGAGCGTGCCGCTCCTGTCGTCCCACTTGAGCGGCACGCGGGCGAAGGCGCCCTTCTGATAGCCGAGGCTCGTGCCGTCATCCTCATAGAGCGAGAATTGCCCGTCCGCGCCTGCATAGACGGTGAGCGTGATCGGCGCGTCGGTCTTCTCGCGGGTATAGTGCATCTCCGGCCCGGTCGGCAGGATCGAGCCCGCGCGGACGAAGACGGGAATACGCTCGTAGGGCGCGTCGACGGTGACCGTCCGCCCGCCCCGCTGCATCGTGCCGGCGTAGAAGTCGTACCAGTCCGTCCCCGCCGGCAGATAGACGTCGCGCGAGCGCGCCTTGAACCGCGTGACCGGCGCGACCAGCAGCGAAGGCCCGAACAGATATTGATCGTCGATCGACCAGACCTTCCGATCCTTCGGGAAGTCCATGACGAGGCCGCGCATGATCGTGCCGTCCTTGGCATAGGTGTCGGCGGCCAGCGTGTAGATGTAGGGCAGCAGCCGGTAACGCAACTTGTCGTAATATTCCAAGGTCTTGTATGTATCGGAACCGGCCGGCGCGATCTCGTAGATCTCGCGATAGGGGAACTCGCCATGGCTGCGGAACAGCGGCGAGAAGGCACCGAACTGGAACCAGCGCGTATAGAGTTCGTGCCATTCCGGCACATCGGCGGGGTTCTGCCTGCTGTAGCGATCCTCCACCGCGAAGCCGCCGATGTCGTGCGTCCAGTTGGGGATGCCCGAGAGCGAGAAGTTCACGCCCGCCGAGATCTGGTTGCGCAGATCGTCCCAGCGCGCCGCCACGTCGCCCGACCATACCGCCGCCCCCGTCCGCTGGAGCCCGGCGAAGCCCGAACGGGTGAGGATGAAGCCGCGCGTGTCCGGCTTGAACTGGCGCCAGCCGTCCGCGACGCCCTCGGCATGGACCAGCGGGAAGCTGTTGAAGAAGGCGGCGCCCGGCCCCATCGCCGTCGGCCCCATGCGATAGGCGCGCTGCTCGATGCTGAGGTTGGAGTGGATGTCGGGTTCCGACGCATCCATCCACCAGGCGTCGACACCCAGCACCGCGAGCCGTTCCTTCACCTGCCGCCAATAGATGGCGCGGCCCTTCGGATTATACGGATCATAGTCGGTATTCTCGTAGCCCTTGCCGACCCAGTCATGCTCGTGCGCGTCGAGATTGCGCGTGTAGACCGCGCCCGCCGCCTTCAGCTCCTTGTAATTGTCGGTGGTGGGATAGAATTTCGGCCAGATCGAGATCATGAAATGGGCGTGCCCGGCGTGGAGCCTGTCGATCATCCCCTTGGGATCGGGGAAGCGCGCGGGATCGAATTCGTGGCTGCCCCACGCATCCTCGCGCCAGTAGAACCAGTCCTCGACGACATTATCCAGCGGCAACCCGCGCGAGCGATAGCCTGAGAGCACGCCCAGAATCTCGTCCTGATCCTTGTAGCGCTGGCGGCTCTGCCAGAAGCCATAGGCCCATTCCGGCATCATCACCGCCTTGCCGGTGAGCGCGCGATAGCCGGCGATCACGCCGTCCATGCTGCTCGCGCCGACATAATAATAATCCACCGCATGGCCGACATCGGAGGCGAAGCCGATCGAGTGCAGATCTTCCGCCGGACGCGGATCGTTATGGACGAGGCCGATATAGCCGGCGTTGGGCTCCCATTCGATGCGGATGGCGACGGGCTTTCCGGCGGTCATCGGCAGCTCGAAGTTGCGATACCAGGGGTTCCAGTTCTGGCGCCACTGGTTCACGATCTCCTGCCCGTCGGCGAAGACCTTCACATAGCTGGAGACGTAGAGGCGGAACTTGTGGATGCCGGTCTTGTCGGCGGTGACGTTGCCGGTCCACACCACGGTCTGTTTCTGAACAGCGTTGCCGGCGGTGTTCTGCCCGCCCGTGGCCGCGACCGTCTGCGACTTCGCGGCCGCCGGCCACTTCGCCTGATCCTTGATATACTGGTAGTCGATCGTGGCTTCCTGCCGCGTCACCACCTCCTTGCCGTCGAGATAATAATGCGCGGTGAAGCCGGGCTGGCCGCCCTCGCCAGTCACCTTCAGCGCATCGTCGCCGACAGCGGCATAAGGCTTCGGATTGCCGAAGCGGGTGATCGAATTGTTATCCCAGAGGATGCCGTAATTCTTCGTCGACACGACGAAGGGGACCGCCACGTCCATATTGTGCTGGGCCAGCTCCACATCCTCGCCATTATAGTTCATCTGGCGATTCTGGTGCTGGCCGAGGCCGTAGAGGCCTTCGTCGGTGCCCCTGTTCCACTGTTGACGGACGGCGGTATAGGGCTGGCCCTCCACCGTCACCGGCGCGAAGCCGGCCTCGCCGCTCTCGGCCAGCGTCTCCTGGCCGGCCGCATCGCGGAAACGGACGCGGCCGTCGGCGGTATCGACATCGGCGCTGAGCTTCGCCGTCTTCAGCACGACGTGGCCGGCGCGCTCCTCCACCGTGAAGCCGGTGGTGACGGGGTGCGCCACCACCATCAGGCTCGCCGGCAGAGCGAGGCTCGGCGTCGGCGTCTCGGTGACGCGGATCAGTTCGTCACCATAGACCTGAAGGCGGACGGCCTTCTCGGCCCCCCGATCGGGCGTGACGATCACGCCGTCGGCGGTGCGCTGGACGGTGCCGGCGTGCGCGGCGGAGGCAAGCGCGGCGGCCAGCGCCAGCCCCGAGACGAGACGAAGACTCATGAAAGGCGGCTCCGCGCGATCAGCGATAGGTGGCGAGGCGGACCTTCAGCACCTGCGGCACCGAGGTGAAGTTCAGGCCGTAATCGGTCTGGTCGCCGTTCCAGAGGCGCTCGAACACCCACTGGCCGGCGGCATCGAAATGGCCTTCCTCGATCCGGTCGATAATCATGTGCTCGCCGGGCCTGGGCGCGGCCAGCTCGAAGCTGACGCGAGTGTGATAGCCGGTGACGAGATATTCGTTCGGCCCCAGCTCCGCGATCACGGCGCCGCCCGAAGGCTCGGGATTGCCCTTGGGCGGATCGAAGCCGAACATGCCCTGCCCGAAGGTGGCGATCGCCTTCCAGCGGCCGAGATCCATCTCCTGCTTGTGCTGCGCCTGCGGATCGGTCGGCTCGGCGACGCCCCAGGTCTTCTTCTCGAAGGCGATCTTCGCCCAGACGCGGTCCATCGGGCGGAACAGCCGATAGTTGGCGGCGAACGCCTCCACCGTCTCCGGGTCGAGCTTGGAAGCGCCGAGCGGGAAGTTGAAATAACCCGTGAAATCCATCCCGAACGGCGAGAAGCCGATGCCGTGGCGGCCCATCACCGGGAAGAAGAAGCGGGCATAATCCTTCGAATTGCCCGTTTCGGGGATGAACAGCGGATTGTCCGCCCGCTCGTAGAAATCGAGCAGCTTCATGTAGGCGGCATGATCGTGATTGTAGATGTCGGGCGACAGCACGTCGATGTCAGGCGCGGACGCCTTCCATATGTCGATCGTCTGGAAGGTGGGGCCGCCGCTGGCATAGTTCCTGGGATCGAGATTGGGCTTGAGCGGATCGGGCACCGCGGCGTTGACGTACATCGGCAGCGGCTTCACCGCCTTGCCCGCTTTGGCGACGGCATCGACGTAGGAGGCGATCGCCCAGGCGTGGAAATATTCGTCGGCATGATCGCCGAAGGCCTGCCGCCAGGTGCCGCCCTTCACGCCCATGCGCTTCGCCACGTCGGCCGGCACGGGCGCGTTGAACGCCTTTTCCGCCGCCGGCGAATGATCGCGCACGCATTGATAGGTGCCCGTCTCATTCTCGACCTGCACCATGATGACGCGGTTGTCGGGATCGGCGGCCTTCAGATGCTCCATCAGCTTCACGAACGCCTTGCGATCGGCATCGAGCGTCGTCTTGGCGAAGGGGGAGAGCGCGTAATGCACCTCGCCCTTCTCGTTCAGCATCCGGGGGAAGCGCTTGTTGTCGAGCTTCACCCAGTCCGGCGCATAGCTCGGCGCGGTGTTCTTCCAGGTGCCGAACCACAGCAGCACCAGCCGCACGTCATGGTCGCGCGCCTGCGAAAGCAGGGTGTCGAGGAAGGAGAAGTCGAACTGGCCTTCCTTCGGCTCGATCTGCTCCCACGCGATCGGCACCTCGACGGTGTTGGCATGAAGTTGCTCGATCGCCGGCCACACCTTGGGCAGAGCCGAGGGCCAGTTGCTCGAATTGTTCACCTGCGCGCCCAGCATCAGATAGGGCGCGCCATCGACGAAGAGCGCGTGATGGCCGTCCTTGTTGACGATGCGCGGCAGCTCGGAGGGCGCGGCGGAGGCCATCGCCGGCAGCGCCAGCGCGGAAAGCCCCAGCAGCATCCGGCGCATCGCGCGCGCGAACGGCATCGTCTCGATCATCAACCTCTCCCTTCACGCAGACCCCGCCTCAGCCGGGCGAAGGCACGCGCGAGCGCGGCCCCATCCCCCGGCCGATCGATCGTCCGTCCCTGGTAGCGTTACAATCGAGCCGGGGTCGCATCGCGTCAAGTATGAAAGCCGATCACCACCCGTGAAACTCGGACTTTTGGTCAGTGGGCGTCGCGCGGCCGCCGGCGGGGCGCCGCGTCCGACTGGCGGCGGACCAGTTCGAAATCGAGCAGCAGATGGCGGCGCGGCTCGGGCCGGTGATTGCGGCGCGCGCGGATATCACGGACGAGCAGGTCCACCGCCTCGCGCGACATCTCGGCGATCGGCTGGCGGATCGTCGTCAGTTCGGGCCAGATGGTGGTGGCGAGCGCGGTGTCGTCGAAGCCGCAGACGGTGAGGTCGCCCGGCACGTCCAGCCCACGCCGGTGCGCCACCGCGACGGTGGCCGCCGCCATGTCGTCATTGCTGGCGAAGATGGCGGTCGGCACGTCGGCGAGATCGAGCAGGCGCTCCGCCGCGTCGAGGCCCGAGCGATAGGTGAACATGCCCTGCTGGACCAGCGCCTCGTCCGCCTCCAGCCCGGCGGCGTCGAGCGCGGCGCGATAGCCTTCGAGGCGGCGCAGGCTGGCCGACTGGTTGGGATTTCCGATGATGAAGCCGATGCGCCGGTGGCCGAGCCGCGCGACGTGGCGCGCCATGTCGAAAGCGGCCTGATAGTCGTCGATGCTGACGGCGTTGACCGGATCGGCGGGCTGGCTGCTCGCCACCGCGACGACCGGCGTGCCGCTCTCGGCCAGCGCGGCGATCACGTCGGCCGCGTCGCAGAGCGGCGGCGGCAGGATCACGCCGTCGACTCCGCTCGCGACCAGGCGGCGCGCCACCTCCACCTCATGCGGGCCGACATCGCATTTCTCGATGACGAGCTGCACGTCGGCGCGGCTCGCCTGCTCCAGCCCGCCGACGAGGAACTCGCTCAGATAGGCGGCGCTGGGGTTGCTGTAGAGCAGGCCGATGCGGATCTGTTCGGCCCCCGCGAGGCTGCGCGCCGCCGGATTGGGCGCATAGTTGAGCTGCTGGATCGCGGCGTTCACCGCCTCGCGCGTGGTATCGCGAACATTGGTCTCGCCGTTGATGACGCGCGACACGGTCATGGGCGACACGCCCGCCAGTCGGGCGACGTCGGCGATGGTGGGCGCCGAGCTTTGCCTGCGCGTCGGTTTCCGGGTCAATCAACGCTCCGTATTCATAGGCCGTGCGGAAGGCCGCACGTTGCTGTTCCTAATGAACCCGGAGCGCTCTGCAAACAATTCCCCGCAATAACTAGCGTCCACCCGCCATGCTTTCGAACACGCCGTCCCGCCGGATCAGGGCATGAACCAGCGCGGCGGCGAGATGGCCGAGGATCAGCGCGAAGAAACAATAAGCGACGACCGTGTGCGCGGTGCGCAGAAATCCGTAGAGCAGGATGTCGCGCGGCACGATCGGCGGCAGCACCAGCCAGGTCGTCAGCCGCACCGGATAGCCGCCCGCCGACTGCATCGACCAGCCGATCAATGGCATCGCTATCATGGTGGCATAGAGCAGCCAGTGCGAGCCGTGCGCGGCGAGCTTCTGCACCGCCGGCAGATCGGCCGGGAGCGGCGGTGCCGGATGGCGCAGGCGATAGCCCAGCCGGATGAGCGCCAGCACGAGGATCAGCGCGCCGATCGGCCGATGCCACGCCAGCAGCGTCGGATAGAGCGGCTCGGCGGTCGACACCATGCCGACGCCGATGAACAGCATGGCGAGGATCAGCGCCGCCATCGTCCAGTGGAGCGTGCGGGCGACGGGGCTGAAGCGGTCGGGACGGGTGCTCATTTCTGGCCCCCCTTGGCGGCAAGGCTGATCGCGTCGGGGTGCGGCCCCTCCACCGCGCGGCGATGGAAGGAAGCGGCATAGGTGGCGGAACGCGCCGCCAGCAGCGGATCGTCGGAGGGCGCGATGCCGTTCGGCAGCACCAGCGGATCATAGGTGATGTCGCGGCACCCCCCGGTCTCCTCGGGCGTGGCCCGGTCGAGCACCAGCGTGCCGACGTCGACGTGGCGGCGATTCGCCGGCCACGCGACGGTGGCGTTGTCGGTGCGGTCGCCGGCGTCCGCCAGCACGATGACGAGGTGCCAGCGCAGCGGGCCTTGCTTCACCCGCGCGATCAGATCGTCGAACAGGAAATCGACGGGCTGCTGATCGAGCGTCTTCTTGTCGAGGTCACCGCCCTTCGTCTCCGGCTCGAACTGCCAGCGCACGGCGCGCGACTGGCCGTTGCCGTCGATGAAGCGGAAGGCGTTGATGCTGTAATAGGTTCCGGTGGCGAAGCTCGCGGGCAAGGGCGCGGTCGCCATATAGTCGAGGAAGGCCTGCGTCTCGGGATGCTGGGCGAGATAGGCCTTCATCTTCGCCGGATCGGGCTTGTGGGTCACCGGGTCGGGCTTGCTCGCGATCTGGAGCGCCACGAAGTCCGCCGCATTGGCCACCGGGAAGATCGGCGTGTGATCCATCGCCGTCCGCCACTCCTCGCCGCGCGGAAGGTGGAAGGCCAGCGCCAGCGAATGGAAGGTCGGCCGGCCGTCGGGGCCGAAGGGATCGCTCCCGCCGGTCGAGAAGCGGCCGAGCACCGGCACCGATCCCGCCCGGAACACGCTGGCCCTGGACAGCGCGACGCCCGCGCCGTTGGAATCGAAATGGCCGGTGACGCATAACCCCTTGGTATGCGCGCGCCGCCAGCCGGGATGCTTGCCGGCGTTATATTCGAGCGAATCCGCCAGCTTGCCGCCGCCGATGCGCGATGGCTGGAGCCAGCCCGCCACCCACAGGAAAGCCAGCGCCAGAAGGCCCACCGCCACGCCGATCAGCGCGAAAGCAGGCCAGGGACTACGCGAAGGTGAAGAAGGCGGCATCGGCGGCTCCATGGCTCGAACCCGAACGCTGTAGACGCTCAGCGTTTCATTGTTCGAGCTGTTTCGCAACCGTCTCCATCGGGGTTACAAAAAGATGGGCGGCCTCAGGCGACGAGCGCGGCGGCCTTCGCGTTCAGCACTTCGGCGATCCGGCGCGGATCGAGCCGGATCTGGAGCCCCCGCTGCCCCCCGTTCAGATAGACCTGCTCCTCACCGAGCGCGGTCTCCTCCAGGAAGGTCGGCACGCTCCGCATCTGGCCGAAGGGGCTGATCCCGCCGACCTTGTAGCCGGTCATCCGCTCGGCATCGGCGGGCTTCATCATCTGCGCGGACTTGCCCCCGGCCGCCGCCGCGAGGCGCTTCATCGCCACCTCCCGATCGGAGGGCAGGATCACGCAGACCGGCTTGCCGTCGACCAGCGCCATCAGCGTCTTGAGCACGCGCGACGGCGCCTCGCCCAGCGCCTCGGCCGCCTGCATCCCGATGCGGTCGGCCGCCGGGTCATAGTCGTAACGGTGGAGCGAGAAGGCGATGCCTGCCTTCTCCAGCGCCTGCGTGGCGCGCGTGGCCTTCGACATGGGCGTGGCTATCGCGGATCGCGGCGGCCCGCGTCAACCACGCCCTCTTCGCGCGGATCAGCCGATCGCCATCAGGCTGGCGTTGCCGCCGGCCGCCGTGGTGTTGATCGAGGTCGACACCTCCTCCAGCAGCCAGTTGAGCGGCATCGCGCCTTCGCCCGTCACCTGCACCGGCACGACCGGCCCCGGCAGCATCGCGATGTCGCCGAGCGCCTCGCGGATGGCGGCGGCATCGCCCCCCACCAGCGCGCCCGCGAAGGGGCCGGCGGCCTTCCAGTCGGCCGCCCAGCTCAGCCGCTCGGCCACCGGCGACGGCACATGGGCGAGCATCCGCTGCCATTCGGGCATCGCGGGGATCACCGCATGATTGCCCGTCGCGAGCAGCGCGGCGAGCTGGTTGCAGAGCCCCCGCCCACTCGACGGCAGCAGCAGCACCCGGCCGCGCGGATGGAGCGCATAGAGGTTGCGCTCGCCGACCGGCCCTTCCAGCTCGCGCTCCAGCCCGAGCGGGGAGAGGCCGGCATAGTCACGCGCCTGCCGCGCCGCATCGTCCATGCCCTCCGCGGCGAGCCAGCGGGCGAACGCGTGGATGGCGGGCTCGGCCGCGCCGCCCTGCGGCAGCGCCGGCGCCGTCTCGACCAGCCGGCCGAGATAGAGCGGCCCGCCTGCCTTCGGCCCGGTGCCCGACAGCCCGCGCCCGCCGAAGGGCTGCACGCCGACGATCGCGCCGATGATGTTGCGGTTGATGTAGAGATTGCCCGCCTGCACCCGGCCGGTGACGTGCGCGATCGTCTCGTCGAGGCGGGTGTGCAGGCCGAAGGTCAGCCCGAAGCCGCTGGCGTTGATCTCGTCGATCAGCGTGTCGAGCCGATCGCGGTGGAAGCGCAGCACATGCAGCACGGGGCCGAACACCTCGCGCTCGACATCGGCGAGGCGATCGATCTCGATGATCGTCGGCGGCACGAAGGTGCCCTGCTCGGCGCCGGGCGCGAGGCCGATCTGCTCGATCCGGTGGCCGCGCGCGCCCATCGTCGTGATATGGCGCTCGATATTCTCTTTCGCCTCCTGCGTGATGACGGGGCCGACATCGACGCTGAGGCGATCGGTGCCGCCGAGCGTCAGTTCCTTGAGCGCGCCCTTCAGCATCTTCAGCACATGATCGGCGACATCCTCCTGAAGGCAGAGGATGCGCAGCGCCGAGCAACGCTGCCCCGCGCTGTCGAAGGCGGAGGCGATGACATCGCCCACCACCTGCTCGGCGAGCGCCGAGGAGTCGACGATCATGGCGTTCTGCCCGCCCGTCTCGGCGATCAGCGGGATCGGCTGGCCATGCGCGGAGAGGCGGCCCGAGAGCGTCTTCTGGATCAGGCGCGCCACGTCGGTGGAGCCGGTGAACATCACCGCCGCCGTCTCCGCCGCGTCGACCAGCGCCGCGCCCACCTCGCCCGCGCCGGGCACGAGCTGGAGCACGTCGGCGGGGATGCCTGCCTCGTGCAGCAGGCGCACCGCCTCGGCGGCGACCAGCGGCGTCTCCTCGGCCGGCTTGGCGAGCACGGTGTTGCCCGCGACCAGCGCGGCCGCGATCTGGCCGGTGAAGATCGCCAGCGGGAAGTTCCACGGGCTGATGCAGGTGACCGCGCCGAGCGGGCGGTTGCCCTCCAGCGTGGTGCGCGCCTGCCCGGCATAATAGCGCAGGAAGTCGATCGCCTCGCGCACTTCGGCGATGGCGTTGGGCACCGACTTGCCCGCCTCGCGGACGAGGACGCCGATCAGCGTCGCGATGTCGGCCTGCATGGCGTCGGCGGCGCGTTCCAGACGGGCGGCACGCTCGGCGACCGGCACGGCGGCCCAGCCGGCCATCGCCAGCGCGGCGCGCGCGACGGCGAAGCGCGCCTCGTCCGGCGTCGCCTCGCGCACCCAGCCGACCACGTCGCGATGATCCGCCGGGTTGAGCACGTCGCGCCGCCCCGCTTCGTCATCGGCCGCCTCGGCGAGCGTGGCGGTCCACGGACGCGACGCGCTCTGCTCGAGCGCCCCGGTCAGCGCGGCCAGCTCGTTCTCGTTGGCGAGGTCGAGGCCGGACGAATTGCGCCGGTCGCTATAGAGGCTCGCCGGCAGCGCGATCCCGTCATGCGTGGCGCCGGGCACCGCCATGGCGCGCACCACGTCCACAGGATCGGTGACGAGATCGTCGATCGACACCGCCGGATCGGCGATACGGTTCACGAAAGAGGAGTTCGCCCCATTCTCCAGCAGCCGGCGGACGAGATAGGCGAGCAGCGTCTCATGCGTGCCCACCGGCGCATAGATGCGGCACGGACGGCCGAGCCCTTCGGCGCCGACCACCTCATCATAGAGCCCCTCGCCCATGCCGTGCAGGCACTGGAACTCGTAGTCGCCGATCGCGAAGTCCGGCCCGGCGAGATGGTAGATCGTCGCCAGCGTCTGGGCGTTGTGGGTGGCGAACTGCGGAAAGATCACATCGCGCGCGTCGAGCAGCTTGCGGGCGCAGGCGACGTAGGAAATGTCGGTGTGGACCTTGCGGGTATAGACCGGGAAGTCGCTCAGGCCGTCGACCTGCGCGCGCTTGATCTCGGCATCCCAATAGGCGCCCTTGACGAGGCGGACCATGATCCGGCGCTCCGCGCGACGGGCAAGGTCGATGATGAAGTCCAGCACGAAGGGGCAGCGCTTGCCATAGGCCTGCACCACGAAGCCGAGGCCGTTCCAGCCTTTCAGCGCCGGATCGAGCGCCAGCGCCTCCAGCAGATCGAGCGAAAGCTCGAGGCGATCCGCCTCCTCCGCGTCGATGTTGAAGCCGATGTCATAGGAGGCGGCGAGCTTGGCGAGCGCCTGCACGCTCGGCAGCAGCTCGCCCATCACGCGGTCGCTCTGCGCGCGGGAATAGCGCGGGTGGAGCGCCGAGAGCTTGATCGAGATGCCCGGCCCGCCATAGACGCCGCGCCCGGCGGACGCCTTGCCGATCGCGTGGATGGCGGCCTCATAGTCGGCATAATAGCGTCTGGCGTCGGCGCCGGTCATCGCCGCTTCGCCGAGCATGTCGTAGGAATAGCCGAAGCCCTTCGCCTCCAGCGGCCGGGCGCGGCGGAGCGCCTCGTCGATGGTCTGGCCGGTGACGAACTGCTCGCCCATCATCCGCATCGCCATGTCGACGCCGCGCCGCACGACCGGCTCGCCGCAACGCGCGACGAGGCGGGTCAGCGCCGCCGTCAGCCCCTGCTCGTTGACGCTGTTGACCAGCTTGCCGGTGACGACCAGCCCCCAGGTCGCCGCGTTGACGAAGATCGAGCGGCCATTGCCGAGATGCGCCTTCCAGTCGCCGCCGCCGATCTTGTCGCGGATCAGCTTGTCGCGGGTGGCGTTGTCGGGGATGCGCAGCAGCGCCTCGGCAAGGCACATCAGCGCCACGCCTTCCTGGCTCGACAGCGCATATTCCTGCACGAGGCCCTCGACGCCGTCGCCCTTGTGCTTGGCGCGCAGGGCCGAGACGAGCGTGCGCGCCGTTCCGGCGATGGCGGCGCGAGTATCGTCGGGCAGCGTCGCGCGTTCCAGAAGCGGCGCCATCGCCTCGACCTCGGGCCGGCGATAGGCCGCCGTGATCGCCTGACGCAGCGGCGACTGCGGCCGGATCGGCGGCGCGAAATGTGCGAAGGGACGTGCAAGCTGGCCGGAAGACGACATGATGGGAGCCCCGATCGGATAGACCCGCGCATCCTACTCCATTATCGTCTGGCGATCAGACCGCATATCGGCGATATTCAGATCGAACGAACCATATTTCTGGCGATCGAAAGTCGATTGGAATGAAAAATCGCGATTTCCAGGTCGAACTGGATAGCTTCGATCATCAGATCATCGATGCCCTCACCCGCGACGGCCGCATGACCGTGACCGAACTGGCGCGACAGGTGGGCTTGTCCAAGACACCCTGCCAGGTGCGGCTCCGGCGGCTGATCGACGAGGGCGTGATCCGCGGCTTCCGTGCGCTGGTCGACGCCGGCAAGCTCGGCATGGACCATATCGCCTTCGCCACGGTGAAGCTCTCCGACACGCGCGAGAAGGCGCTCACCGAGTTCAATCAGGCGGTGCGCAAGATCCGCGAGGTGGAGGAATGCCACATGATCGCGAGCAACTTCGACTATCTGCTCAAGGTGCGCACCACCGACATCCGCAAATATCGCATCGTGCTGGGCGAGAAGATCTCCAGCCTGCCGCACGTCGCCAGCACCTCCACCTTCGTGGCGATGGAGACGGTTCAGGAGGTGGGGTGACCGCGCCGCGAGGGGCGATCCGCTTCGTCGATGCCGGAGGGGCCGGTGGTGCTGCCGGGGAGGATTGAACTCCCGACCTCAGCCTTACCAAGGATGCGCTCTACCACTGAGCTACGGCAGCACGGCCCGATTTCCGCCGCCGCTGGGCGGTGGCGAGGCCGGCCCTATGGAGAAAGCTTCGCGCCCCGTCAAGCGGGCTTGCACAACATTCTGCAATCCGCCTAACCGCAGCATCATGGACGCCAGGACCGATCGGGAAAAGCGCCTCGCCGAGGCGCTGCGCACGAATCTCCGCCGCCGCAAGGAACAGGCGCGCGAGAAGGAAGCGGAAACCCCGCAACCCGAATCGCCGCCGGAGAAAAGCCGCTAAGGGCGGCGGCAACCCGTCCGGGCCACCGCCGCCCCGGACGGATCAGACGAGCGGCGCGGTCGCCTGCTCCAGCCAGCCGCGCACGTCGGCGGGGACCAGCGGGCCGATCTCGCGCAGCACGCGGGCGTGATAGGCGTCGAGCCATGCGTGCTCTTCGGGCGAGAGCATCGCCACCTCGACCAGACGGCGGTCGATCGGCGCCAGCGTCAGCGACTGGAAGCCGAGCATCGCCTTCTCGGCACCCTCGATCGCCTGCTCCTCGACCAGCACCAGATTCTCGATGCGGATGCCATAGCCGCCGGTCTTGTAATAGCCCGGCTCGTTCGAGAGGATCATGCCGGCGCGCAGCGGCTCGTCGCCGCCCGCCTGCCCGCTGCCCGGCGTCGCGATGCGCTGCGGGCCTTCATGCACCGACAGATAGCTGCCGACGCCATGGCCCGTGCCATGCGCGTAATCGAGGCCGGCCTGCCACAGATATTGCCGCGCCAGCGTGTCGAGCTGGCTGCCGCGCGTGCCCTTGGGGAAGATGGCGCGGGCAAGCGCGATATGGCCCTTGAGGACGCGGGTGAAGCGGTCCTTCATCTCCGCGGTCGGCGTGCCGATCGGCACGGTGCGGGTGATGTCGGTGGTGCCGTCGACATATTGCCCGCCCGAATCGACCAGATAGAGCGTGCCCTGCTCGATCGGGCGCACCGTCTTCTCCGAGACGCGGTAGTGGACCACCGCGCCGTTGGGGCCGGAGCCCGAGATGGTGTCGAACGACAGATCCTTGAGCGCGCCCGTCTCCTCGCGGAAGGCCTCGAGCTTCGCGGCGGCCGTCAGCTCGTCCTCGCCGCCGTTCGCGGCCACCGTGTCGACCCAGTGCAGGAAGCGCGTCACCGCCGCACCGTCGCGGACATGGGCGGCCTTGCTGCCAGCGATCTCGACGCCGTTCTTGATCGCCTTGGGCAGCACGGTCGGGTCACGCGTCTCGCTGACCTTGGCGCCGGCCTCGGCGAGGCTGTCGAAGATCGCGGCGACGGCGCGTTCGGGATCGACCATCACGCGCTGCCCGGCAAGGCTCGCCAGAGCGCCGCCGAACGCGTCGCGCGGGCGGACATGGACGGCGTTGCCGAGATGCGTCGCGACCGCCTCGTCCACCTTGTCGGGATCGACGAACAGCTCGGCCGTCGCGTCCGCCTTGAGCAGCGCATAGGCCAGCGCCACCGGCGTGCGGCTGACGTCGGTGCCGCGCACGTTGAACGCCCAGGCGATCGAATCGAGCGCGGAGAGGACGACCGCGTCGGCGCCTTCCCTGGTGAGCCAGTCGGCCACATCCTGCCGCTTGGCCGCCGCCGACTGACCGGTCAGCGCATCGGGCTGGACGACAAGGCGCGCGTCGGACGGCAGCGGCTGATCCGGCCACACCGCGTCGATCGGATTGGTCTCGACCGCGACCAGTTCGGCGCCGCGGGCGGCGAGCGCCTTCTTCGCGGCCTCGACCCAGCCCTTGGTGTGCAGCCAGGGATCGTAGCCGATGCGGCCGCCCTGCGGCGCATGATCCTTGAGCCACGACGACACCGACGTCTCCGGCACCGACTGATAGCTCCACTGATCGGCCGAGACCTGCTCGCGCACCTGAAGCGTGTAGCGGCCGTCGACGAAGATCGCGGCCTCCTCCGGCAGCACGACGGCAGTGCCGGCCGAACCCTCGAACCCGGTCAGCCAGGCGAGGCGCTGGGCGTAGGCGCCGACATATTCGGACATGTGCTCGTCGGTGAGCGGCACAACGAAGCCGTCGAGACGGCGGCGGGCAAGCTCGTCGCGCAGCGCGGCGAGGCGATCAGCATAAGTGGACATGGCGCCTAGATAGTCCTCTTCGCCGGCCGGAGAAAGATCGCCGGAAGACGGATTCTCCGGGGTTGGGGATCGGCTCGGCTCATCGGCCGTTCATGCTGGGCGAGTCATGGTTAATGCGCGACAACGACCGGGAACGGGGATCATGGTCGGCCTTGATATGCAGGATCGGGCTTTGCGGGGGCGCTCCGCCGTACCGCCGATGGGGCAGGGCCTCGCGGTGGTGGCGTCGATCGCGGTGCTGGGCCTGCTGATCCTGGCGGGGATCGGCCTCTATCTCTTCTCGCTGCACGTCGCCGCCGTGCGCAGCCAGGGCACCGCGCTCGACGCGCAGCTCCTCGCCAAGCGGCAGGAGGTGCAGAAGCTGCGCAACGAACTCGACGTCCGCAGCCGCTTCGTCGAGCTGGAGCGCTGGGGGCCAGCGCTCGGCCTCGGCACCGCCACGGGGCATCAATATGTCACGGGGCTGCATCAGCTCGATACGGCGGCGGATGCGCGGCGCACCGAGCTTCAGAAGGTCGCGCTCGCCCGGACGAGTTGCGCCGGCGGCCCCGCGCCGCAATCGCAGTGCCGGGCCGGCCCCGCCTCGGGCCGTTCGGGCTACACGCCGCAGCCGCGCCAGCAGATGGATCATCTGATCGACGGCATCCTCTGATCCTGCCTTCCATCGTCACCCCGGACTTGATCGGGGGTCCATTCGCGCTCCGTCCCCTCTTCTCGCGCAGCGCGAATGGACCCTGACCTCCGTCAGGGTGACGGAAGGGGTAACGCTTGCGCGGCGCGCGCACCGCCCCCACAAAGCGGCCATGATCGATCCCGCCAAGCTCCCCGCCCCGCCGGTCGCTGCCCGTCATGCTTACAGCTATGAGCGCCACGGCCGCACCGTCTCCGATGAGTATGCGTGGCTGAAGGACGCCGGTTATCCCGACATCTCGGACGAGACGATCCTCTCCTACCTCGCGCAAGAGAATGCCTATTTCGAGGCCGCCATGGCGCCGGTGCGGCCGCTGGTCGACACGCTCTTCGCCGAGATGAAGGGCCGGATGAAGGAGGATGACGCCTCCGTCCCCCGCAAGGATGGCGACTGGGACACTTGGTGGGCGTTCGAGACGGGCGCGCAATATCGCCGCTGGCTCCGCCGCCCGACCGGATCGACCGAGGAAGCCCGCATCATCCTCGACGAGGTGAAGGAGGCGCAGGGCCACGATTATTTCCGTTTGGGCGCGCTTTCGATCAGCCCGGACGGCCGGCTTGCCGCCTATGCGGTGGACACCAGCGGCGCCGAGCGCTTCACGCTGAAAATCCGCGATCTCGCGACCGGCGAGGATATCGAGACGGTCAGCAGCGTCGTGAACGGCGCGGTGGTCTGGTCGGCGGGTTCGGACGCCATCGCCTACACCGAGGTCAACGACAACTGGCGGACGTTCCGCGCCCGTCTCCACAGGCTCGGCACCAATCCCGAGGCCGATCCGACGCTCTATGAAGAGACGCAGGACATCGGCTTCAACGTCCACCTCGGCCGCACGCAGGACCGGGAATGGATCGTCGTCGGCACCAACGATCACGAGACGAGCGAACTCCGCTTGCTTCCCGCCGCCGATCCGCTGGTCGAGCCGCTGCTGGTCTCGCCGCGCAAGGAGAAGCGCCAGTACAGCGTCGATAGCGCGCACGGCAGGCTCTGGATCCTCACCAACGACGATCACATCAACTTCCGCCTCGCCTCCGCCTCCCCCGAGACGCCGGAACAGTGGGAGACGGTGATCGCCGGATCGGACAGCGTCTATCTGCGCGGCATCTCCAGCTTCGCGCGTCACATCGTCATCGAGGAGCGCGTCGACGGCCTCGACCAGATTCGCCTGCGCACCTACGAGGGCGAGGAGCATCGCGTGCCCTTCCCCGAGGCAAGCTACACCGCCGGCCTCGGCACCAATCCCGAGTATGACACGCAAGACTATCGCATCGGCTATGCCTCGATGGTCACGCCGGACACGGTGTACGACTACAGCGCCGACACCCGCCGGCTCACCGTCCGCAAGGTGCGCGAGGTTCCGTCGGGCTACGATGCCAGCCTCTATGCCACCGAGCGCCTGATGGTCCCGGCGCGCGACGGGAAGGCGATTCCCGTGTCGGTCGTCTATCGCAAGGGCTTCGAGAAGAACGGCAAGGGTCCGGTCTTCCTCTATGCCTATGGCGCTTATGGCTTCGCCTATCCGCCGGGCTTCTCGGCCGACCGTCTGTCGCTGCTCGATCGCGGCTGGGCGTGTGCGATCGCGCATATCCGGGGCGGCGACGATCTCGGCTATGGCTGGTATCTCGACGGCAAGGCGGAGAAGCGCTGGAACACCTTCCATGACTTCTCGGATGCCGCGAAGGGCCTGATCGCCGCCGGCTTCGTGAGCCCCGGCCGCATCGCCATCCAGGGCGGCTCGGCGGGCGGCGAGCTGATGGGCGTGGTCGCCAACACCGATCCCGATCTGTGGGGCGCCGTGGTGGCGGACGTGCCGTTCGTCGACGTGCTCAACACCATGCAGGACGAGAGCCTGCCGCTCACGCCGGGCGAGTGGCCCGAATGGGGCAACCCGATCACCGACCCGGCCGCCTTCGACCTGATCCGCAGCTACTCGCCTTACGACAATGTGAGCGCGCAGGCCTATCCGCCGATGCTCATCACCGGCGGCCTGAACGATCCGCGCGTCACCTATTGGGAGCCCGCCAAATGGGCCGCCCGCCTGCGCGCGACCAAGACCGACGCCAACCCGCTGCTGCTCAAGATCAACATGGGCGCGGGCCATGGCGGCAAGTCGGGCCGCTATGAGGCGATCACCGAGAAGGCCGAGGCCTACGCCTTCATGATCGAGGCACTGGGATGAGCGACCGCCCCGTCTTCGAGATGGGCTTCGAGGCGACGGAGGCCGAGATCGACGAACTCGGCCACGTCAACAATGCAGCATGGGTGCGCTGGATTCAGGACGTCGCGACCGCGCACTGGGTGTCGGCGGCGACGCCCGAGCAGGTGGCGGCCTATGTCTGGGTCGTGACGCGGCACGAGATCGACTATCTCCGCGCGCTCGGCCCCGGCGGCCGGGTGACCGCGCGGACATGGGTGGGCGATGCGCCCACGGGCGCCCGCTTCGATCGCTTCATCGAGTTCGTCGGCGAAGACGGCAAGCCCCATGTCCGCTCGCGCACCACCTGGGCGATGATCGACGTGGCGAGCGGCCGCCCCGCACGCATCCCGCAGGCGATCACCGAGCGCTTCCTCTAAAGGGGTTGCGCATCGCGGCCCGAGCCGCTGTTATACGGGTGTGTGGTCCGGGGCCGGGGGGCCAGTCCGCGCACCAACGATAACGGCACCAGGGATACCCCCCACGATGCGCAACCGTTTCCACTTGCCTCTCCTCGCGCTCGCTGCTGCGTTCAGCCTGCCCGCGCTCGCCGCCCAGCCCGTCGCCAAGGGCAACGCCAAGCCCGGCCAGACCGACCTCGCCACCCTGCATCAGCAGGACAAGGAGGCGGACGCCGCCGCCGGCTGGGTGCAGGCGCCGGTCGAGGAGCAGACCGTCGTCACCCACCATGTCGCGACGACGCAGAGCGGCCCGATCAAATACACCGCCACCGCCGGCACGCTGACCATCCGCGACGACGAGGCCAAGCCGATCGCCTCGGTCTTCTACGTCGCCTACACGGCCGACGGCGTGAAGGATTACAGCCGCCGCCCGGTGACCTTCTTCTACAATGGCGGCCCCGGCTCCTCGACGCTGTGGCTGCACATGGGCAGCTTCGCACCCGAGCGCGTGCAGACCGCCAACCCCGAATATATCCGCCCCGCCCCCTATGGCTTCGGCCCCAACCGCGACACGCTGCTCGACAAGTCGGACCTGATCTTCGTCGACGCCATCGGCACCGGCTATTCGCGCCCCTTGGGCGACAAGAAGGGCAGCGATTTCTGGGGCGTCGATCAGGATGCCGACGGCTTCGCCCGCGCGATCATGCGCTATGTCACCAAGAACGCCCGCTGGCAGTCTCCGAAGTTCATCTTCGGCGAAAGCTACGGCACGACGCGATCGGGCGCGCTCTCCTATCTGTTGCAGGATCGCGGCATGGCGCTGAACGGCGTCATCATCCTCTCGTCGATCCTGAACTACGGCATCCGCCAGCCGGGCTTCGACCAGATCTACATCAACTATCTGCCGAGCTTCGCCGCCACCGCCTGGTATCATCACAAGGTGCCGAACCCGCCCGCCGACGTCGCCACCTTCGTCGAGCAGGCGCGCCAGTTCGCCGCCGGCCCCTATGCGGCGGCGCTGGCGCAGGGATCGGCGCTCGATCCGGCCAAGCGCGCCGAGATCGCGCAGCAGATGGCGGCGTTCACCGGCCTCTCGCCGGCCTTCATCCTCAACGCCAATCTGCGCGTCGACCTCTCGCGCTTCCAGAAGGAGTTGCTGCGCGACCAGCGGCTGACCGTCGGCCGCTATGACAGCCGCTACACCGGCATCGATTCGGACGCGGCCGGCGAGCGCCCCGAATATGACGCCTCGGATACGGCCATCTCGGGCGCCTTCATCGCCAGCTTCCAGGACTATGTGGTGCGCGAGCTGGGTTACAAGACCGACATGCCCTACCGCGTCTCCGCTTATGGGCTGGATGGCTTCAAGTGGGACTTCACGCACAAGGCGCCGGGCAGCCCCCGCCCGCAGACCTCGCCCGACGTGGCGGTGGACCTGTCCGCGGCGATGCGGACCAATCCCTATCTCCATGTCCTGTCGCTCAATGGCTATTACGACATGGCGACGCCCTTCTTCGGCACCGAATATGATCTGAAGCATATGGACCTCCAGCCGGCGCAGGCGCAGAATCTGGAGTTCCGTTATTATCCGTCGGGCCACATGGCCTATCTCAACCCGGATGCGCTCCACGCGCTGCACCGCGATCTCGCCGCCTTCTACGACGAGGTGGTGTCGAGCGCGGTGACCGGCCGCACGGCGGCGACGCCCTCGCTGTCGTCGGGTCACGCGCCGGGCAACGGGCCGAACTGAGCCCGCGCGGGCGCCCCTCTTTCCGCAGCGGATTGACCGGGCGCCCGCGCAGCCCCATGCTGTCTCGCATGGGCAATACACTGGCCCGCGAAAACGAGCGCCGCCGTGCGACGGCGGCGCACAGGGGAGTTTACCACGACATGATGAAGACGCTGATGCTCGGCGTGAGCTGCGCGGGGCTGATCGCCACCGCCGCCACGGCCGCCGCCCCCAGGAAGGCGCCCGCCATGACCGCCACCGCCTCGACCAACCCGCTGCTTGCGCCGTGGACCGGCCCCTATGGCGGCGTGCCGGCGTTCGACAAGGTGAAGATCGCCGACTTCGAGCCCGCCTTCGCCGAGGCGATGGCGATGAACCTCAAGGAGATCGACGCGATCGCCAACAACCCGGCGGCGCCGACCTTCGACAACACCATCGTCGCCATGGAGAAGGCCGGCAAGCCGCTGACCCGAGCCTTCGCCTTCTTCAACATCTGGCAGGGGAACATGAACACGGCGGCGTTCCAGCCGATCGAGACCAGGCTCGCGCCGCAACTCTCCGCCTTCCAGGACAAGATCACCCAGAACGCCAAGCTCTTCGCGCGCATCGACGCGGTCTACAACTCGCCCGCCAAGGCGAAGCTGACGCCGGAGCAGCAGCGGCTCGTCTGGTTCTACTGGAACAACTTCACCCAGCAGGGCGCGAAGCTGTCGGCCGCGGACAAGGCCAAGCTCAGCGACGTCAACCAGCAGCTCGCGACCCTCTACACCAAGTTCAGCCAGAACGAGCTGGCGGACGAGGAGAATTACGCGCTCGTCGTCACCAAGGATCAGCTCGGCGGCCTGCCGCAGGCGCTGGTCGACGGCTTCGCGGAGGATGCCAAGGCGCACAACCTCCCCGCCGGCCAGTATCGCATCGCCAACACCCGCTCGGCAGCCGAGCCCTTCCTCACCTACTCGTCCGACCGGGGCTTGCGTGAGAAGGCGTTCCGCATGTGGACGTCGCGCGGCGACAATGGCGGCGCGACCGACAACAACGCGATCGCCAGCCGGATCCTGAAGCTGCGCGCCGAGAAGGCGCATCTGCTCGGCTACCCGACCTATGCCGACTGGCACCTCGCCGACACCATGGCGAAGAAGCCTCAGAACGCGCTCGATCTCGAAATGGCGATGTGGTGGCCGGCGGTGGCGCAGGTCCACAAGGATGTCGCCGAGATGCAGAAGATCGTCGACGCCGAGCATGGCGGCTTCCAGATCCAGCCTTGGGACTATCGCTATTATGCCGAGAAGGTCCGCAAGGCGAAGTACGACCTCGATATGAACGAGGTGAAGCCCTACCTTCAGCTCGACCATGTCCGCGAGGCGATGTTCTACGCCGCCAACCGGCTCTACGGCTTCACCTTCACGCCGGTGAAGGGCCTGCCGGTCTATCAGAGCGACGTCACCGTCTACGAGGTGAAGCGCGGCAACAGCCACGTCGGCCTGTGGTACTTCGACCCCTATGCCCGCGCCGGCAAGAATTCGGGCGCGTGGATGAACGCCTATCGCGAGCAGAGCCGCGTCGACGGCGACGTGCCGACGATCGTCTCCAACAACGCCAATTTCGTGAAGGCCTCGCCCGGCCAGCCGGTGCTGCTGTCGTGGGATGACGCGGACACCATGTTCCACGAGTTCGGCCATGCACTGCACGGGCTGAACTCCAACGTCACCTACCCGTCGCTATCGGGCACCAACACGGCGCGCGACTTCGTGGAGTTCCCCAGCCAGTTCAACGAGAACTATCTGACGACGCCCGAGGTGCTGCACTTCCTCGTCAACGAGAAGGGCGAGCAGATGCCCGCCGCACTCGTCGCCAAGATCAAGGCGGCCGAGAAGTTCAACACCGCCTTCTCGGTGGTGGAGACCGAGGCCTCCGCGATCGTCGACATGAAGCTGCACCTCGCCGGCGACACGCCGATCGACACCAAGGCGTTCGAGAAGACCACGCTGGCCGAGCTGAAGATGCCCTCCGAGATCGTGATGCGTCATCGCATCCCGCAGTTCGGCCACATCTTCTCGGGCGAAGGCTATGCGGCCGGCTATTACGGCTATCTGTGGGCCAAGACGCTCGATCATGATGCGTTCGAGGCCTTCACCGAAGCCGGCAGCCCGTGGGATCCGGCGACCGCCAAGCGTTTCCACGACACCATCCTGTCGGTGGGCAACACGGTCGATCCGGCCGTCGCCTTCCGCAACTTCCGCGGGCGCGATCCGAAGATCGACGCGACGCTCCGCTTCGAGGGCTTCCCCGTCCCCGACGCGAAATGATCCTTCTTTAGGGGCGTGCTTCCCTGCTCTGCGTCGGCGCGTCAGCGTGTCGGCGCAGAGCCCGCCCCTTTTCCCATCACCATGTTCGGCTCCGGCGAATCGCCAAAGCCATGGTGCAGGCCACGCCCCGAAAATATGACAGGGTGGCCCGGCCAGCGCCCCGTCGGGAACAGCCGCAGCTTCCTCCCGCGGGAACCGCCCTGACGGCTCCTCCCGCCGACATCCCGCATCGGAATCCGGCGGAAATCCGGCCGCTTCGCGAGGAAATGCGGGGCGGTGACCGCCCCCCTGGGCACCGTGTCCACCGCTCGACATTTTTGTCACAGTCCGGGCCGCCCTCCCGGACCGTAATGAAAGTGACACGGCTCTATCACCCCTGAGTCACGCAGCATCTCTACCGGACGCCCCGAAGGCTCGCGAGCGGCGGGCTGGAAAAAAGGGGTTATTCATGAACACGAAGCTCAACCTGCTCGCCGGAGCGGGTATCGGCATCGCGCTTGTCGTTGCGGGCGCCACGCCGGCTGCTGCCGCCACCAAGAAGAAGGTCGTCCATCATGCGGCCCCGAAGGCCGACAAGCGTGACGCCGAGATCGAGGCGCTTCGCCAGCAGATTCAGGCTCTGACCCAGCGCCTCGACAACACCGAGCAGAACCAGGCCCAGGCGACCGCCGCGATCAGCGCCGCGCAGACGCAGGCCGCCACCGCCGCCACCACCGCGCAGGCCGCCCAGACGCAGGCCGCCGCCGCGCAGGCCGCCGTGCCGACCGAGGTGAAGACCGCGCTCGCCAAGCAGCCGAAGTCGAAGAGCGCGTGGGCGAACGACACCTCCATCTCGGGCCGCATGTACTTCAACTTCTCGAACATCGATCAGAAGTCGAACGGCGTGAAGCAGGCCGGCAACGGCACCGGCTTCAACATCAAGCGCTTCTACCTCGGCATCGATCACACGTTCGACAGCACCTTCTCGGCCAACCTGACGATGGACGCCGCGAACGTCGTCGGCCAGACCGCCAACTCGAACTTCCAGACGCCGAACGTCAGCAACGGCGCGGCGGGCACCACCTCGAACGTCAACAACCTCGCCATCGTCGGCAAGGGCTTCTTCATCAAGAAGGCCTATCTTCAGGCGAAGCTGAACCCGGCCTTCATCGTCCGCCTCGGCGCGGCCGATCTGCCCTGGATTCCCTATGTGGAAAACCAGTATGGCTATCGCCACATCGAGAACATCATGTCCGAGCGTGACGGCTTCGGCACCTCGTCCGACTGGGGTGTCCATGTCCTCGGCGATCTCGCCGGCGGCATCCTGAGCTACCAGGTCTCGGTCGTCGACGGCGGCGGCTATCGCAACGTGAAGGTCACCAACTCGGTCGACGTCGAAGGCCGTGTCTCGGCGCAGTACAAGGGCTTCTATGCGGCCGTCGGCGGTTACACCGGCAAGCGCGGCAACGATGTGCAGGGCACCGTCACCCACCATAACGCCAAGCGTGGCGACGCCCTCATCGGCTACAAGAACAGCCTGTTCAACATCGGCGGCGAATATCTCTACGCCAAGAACTGGAACAGCGTGACCGCCACCACGCAGGACAAGGCTGAGGGATACTCGGTGTTCGGCAACGTGAATTTCGCCAAGAAATTCAGCTTGTTCGGCCGTTACGACTGGGTGAAGCCGAACAAGATCGGCACCGCGCAGAACCTGAATTCCAATACCAAGGATCACTATTACAACGTCGGCATCCAGTATGAGCCGACCAAGATCGTCGACCTCGCGCTCGTCTACAAGCGCGACAGCGTCGACAATGGTCTGGTCAGCACCCAGAACGGCACCATCGGCGGCGCCAACCCGGCCGGCACGCTGCTCGGCGGCCATGGCACTTACGACGAAGTCGGCCTGTTCGGCCAGTTCCGCTTCTAATCCCCCGGGGATGCGCCCGCCGGCCGACACCGGCGGCGTCCTCCCTTCCTTTCGGCCCGTCGCTTCGTGCGGCGGGCCTCTTTTTTTGACCATCGGACCATCGGAGCCGTCTGGTCAGATCGATATTTCCCGGTAGATTTCCCCTGCCCGAAAGCCCATAGGCCGCCGGCTTCGCGATTCCGCGATGCAGCAAAGACGTCATTGATCCTATGCAGCAAGCCCTCGCCTCCCCTTCGAGCCCCGCCAGCGGCCATGACGACCATCCGGGCGGCCATGCCGGCCATGGCAACGGCAAGCTGGCGCCGCTGGCGATGGGCGCGATCGGCGTGGTGTTCGGCGATATCGGCACCTCGCCGCTCTATTCGCTGAAGGAGAGCTTCGCCGGGCCGCATCCGCTGGCGATCGACCGGCCGCATATCTTCGGCGTGCTGAGCCTGATCTTCTGGACGATGACGCTGGTCGTGACGATCAAGTACGTCCTCGTCACGATGCGCGCGGACAATGACGGCGAAGGCGGCAGCCTCGCGCTGCTCGCGCTGATCGTGCGCAACCGCGACAAGGGCAAGTGGACGCGCGGCATCGTGCTGCTCGGCGTGATGGCGACCGCGCTGTTCTATGGCGACGCGATCATCACGCCCGCCATCTCGGTGCTCTCCGCGATCGAGGGGCTGGAGGTGGTCGGCAACGGCTTCGACGCCTTCGTGGTGCCCGTCTCGCTGCTGATCCTGATCGGGCTGTTCCTGATCCAGTCGCGGGGCACGGCCAGGGTCGGCCGCATCTTCGGCCCGATCATGCTGTTCTATTTCCTCGTGATCGGCGCGATGGGGCTCGGCGGCATCGTCCGCGATCCGCGCATCCTCGGCGCGATCAACCCGTGGTGGGCGCTCAACTTCTTCCTGCTGGACCCGAAGCTCGCCTTCCTCGCGCTGGGCTCGGTGGTGCTGGCGGTGACGGGGGCCGAGGCGCTCTACGCCGACATGGGCCATTTCGGCCGCAAGTCGATCAGCGTGGCGTGGCTCTATGTGGCCTTCCCCTGCCTGCTCCTGAACTATCTGGGCCAGTCCGCCCTGCTGCTCGACGATCCGAGCGCGATCGACAATCCCTTCTTCCGCATGGCACCGGACTGGGCGCGCCTGCCGCTGGTCGGCCTCGCCACCATCGCCACCGTCATCGCCAGCCAGGCCGTCATCACCGGCGCCTATTCGGTGACGCAGCAGGCGGTGCAGCTCGGCTTCCTGCCGCGCCTCAGGATCAGCCACACCAGCGCCACCGCGCAGGGGCAGATCTACATCCCGCTGGTCAACTGGCTGCTGCTGGGCTTCGTCATCCTGCTGGTGCTGGGCTTCCGCAATTCGGGCAGCCTCGCCTCGGCCTATGGCATCGCCGTGACCGGCACGATGGTCATCACGAGCTGTATGCTGGGCGTGCTGGTGCTGACCATCTGGAAGTGGAACCGCTGGGCGGCGAGCCTGCTGATCGGTGCCTTCCTGATCGTCGACGGCGCCTATTTCGCGTCCAACCTCACCAAGATCCCGGATGGCGGCTGGTTCCCGCTGCTGGTCGGTGCCGGCGCCTTCACCGCGCTCACCACCTGGGCGACGGGGCGGCGGCTGCTGCGCGAGCGGTTGTTCGAAAGCGCGATGCCGCTCGATATCTTCATCAAGTCCGCGATCAAGTCGGTGAAGCGCGTGCCGGGCACGGCGGTGTTCCTCTCCGCCTCGCCCGAGGGCGCGCCGCCGGCGCTGCTCCACAATCTCAAGCATAACAAGGTGCTGCACGAGCGGATCGTGATCCTGACCGTGAAGATCGTCGGCCAGCCGATCGTCGACGACCGCAACCGCGTCGAGGTGAAACAGCTCGGGCCGGATTTCTTCCGCATCGTGCTGCGCTACGGCTTCATGCAGGAGATCGACGTGCCGGCGGCGCTCGCCCGCGCGCCCGATTGCGGCCCGCCCTTCCGCCTGATGGAGACGAGCTTCTTCCTCGGCCGGCAGACGCTGATCGCCGCGCAGCGGCCCGCCATGGCGCTGTGGCGCGAGGGGCTGTTCGCCTGGATGCTCCGCAATGCGGAAAGCGCGATGGAATTCTTCAAGCTGCCGCCCAACCGCGTGGTCGAGCTGGGCAGCCAGATCGAGATCTAGCCCCTCTCAGGCGGCGCGGCGCGCGGCCGAGACGAGGCTTTCGTAGCGGACGAACAGGTCCGCGAAATGCGCGTCGAGCGTGCGGGTGGCGGATGCCCTCGCCCGGGCCTCGGCACCGAGGCGTTCCACTCCGCGATCGAGGAAGCGCAGGATCGCCTGCGCCGCGGAGCCCGCATCGGCCGAGCGATAGACCTCGCCGCCGCTGTCGCGCGCCTGATCCGAGGCGCCGCCGCGATCCGGCGCGATCAGCGGCAGGCCCGAGGCCCGCGCCTCCGCCGCGACGAGGCAGAAGGTCTCCGCCTCGCAACCATGGATGAGCGCATCGGCGCTCGCCATCAGGCCCGCCAGCGCGGGGCGGTCGGTGATCGGGGCCAGCATCAGCACATGCGGATTCTCGCCGACATGGCGGACGACCTTCGCCCGCTCCCGCCCGTCGCCGACCAGCACGAGGCCGACCGGCCGCTCATAACCGGCGGCCATGCAGGCATCGACCACCATCGGCCAGCGCTTCTCGGGCGCGTGGCGGCCGATACCGAGCAGCAGCGTGGCGTCCGGGCCGAGCCCGCAACGCTCCAGCAAACGCGCCCGCAACGCCGGATCGCGGCGCATGGGGGAGAATTCCCCCGGCGTGATGCCGAGCGGGTTGGTCACGACCTGCTGGAGGCCACCCTCGGCGAGCCGCTCCGCAAGGCTGCGGCTGGGGCTCACCACGAGATCGTAGCGCGCGTCGAGGCGGCGGAGGTGCCGCCAGAACCAGTCGAACCCGCGATCGATCGCCTCGCGGCTCGCGACCTGCCCGAACCAGCGATAGGCATAGGCCGCCAGCGGATCGGCGTGCATCATCAGCGCGCGCGGCGCGGAGCCCCGCCAGCTCGCCACCGCCTCGGCCGCCCGCCACGGGGAGGAGGCCTCCACCATGTCCGGGCGCAGCCGATCCAGCGCCGCGTGGATCATCTCCTGATCGGGGAAATAGCGATAGGCGCGATCGAACGGGAAGCGCGGCGCCGCCAGATATTCGATGCGCGCGTGCGGGCCGCGAATTTCCGTGCGATCCTCGTCGCCCGGCGCCACGACGACGATCTCATGGCCATGCGCGGGACCGGCGGCGAGCTTGCGGTCGACATAGGTCTTCACGCCGCCGCCGCGCGGGGCATAGAAGGCGCAGACGTCGACGATCCGCATGTCAGGCGAAGCTCGCGCGGCGGCGGGCGGTCTGGGCCAGCTCGGTCGCGCCCAGCGTCACGCCGACGACGAGGTGGGTGACGAGGAACAGGCTCGCCATCAGCGCCATCGCGTCCGCCGCCGCCGCGTCGCGACCGATCAGGAAGAGCGCGAGGCCGGCGAACACCAGCTCCTTGTTGGGGATCAGCGGCAGGCGGCTGACCAGCAGGCGCAGCGTCGCCAGCATCACCCAGGACGACAGCGGCACCGCCGGCAGCAGCAGGTGCCACATCGCGCCCAGCAGCAGCGTGCCGCCGACGATGCGCGCGAGATGCAGCGCCGAGATGAACCACAGCTCCAGACGCGGCAGGCTGAACAGCCGCCGCCGGAACAGCATCACCGCGAGCGAGGTGACGATCACCACGCCGATCGACCCGCTCAGCGCCTGCACATGGAGGCCGGCGGGGAGCCGCGCGAGCAGCGGCCAGCCGATCGCCAGCGCCACCACCGTCGTGAGATTGCCGAGCATGGCGGAGAGGATCGTGACGTCCTTGATCGCGCCGAAGGGGGCGGCCACGAACTCCGAATGGCGGCGCGCCCAGCCGTAGAAATAGACCTCGCCGATATAGCCGAGCAGGATCTCGTTCCCCACCTGCTTGCGCATCAGCGGCAGGATCGCGCTGCCGGGCAGCCTCCACAGGCGATGGAAGATCACCCACTCGCTCAGCGGCTGCGCCATATAGGCGGTCGCGAACAGCAGCCAGAAGAGCGGGTTGGCCGGCAGCATGGCCCATATCCTACCAAAATCGACGCCGCCGATCTTGAACAGAACGCTGCCCACGATGGTGAGCGACAGCAGCGGGCCGAGCCATTGGCGCCAGCGCGGCGCGCCGGCGGCGAGCGCCTCCAGCTCCGGCGTCGGGGTCTGCCCGTCCTCGCCGATCCAGCCGTCCAGGAGCTGGTGTTCGGCCTCCAGAACGAGGCCTTCGGAAGCACTCATCTTCAAGCGTCGGCCCTCGTCAACAGATCGGCATAGCGCCCCACCCGACGATGCCGCACGGCCGCGGACAGGCTGGCATCGATGCTATCGAGCAATGATGTGACGGTTGTGTCACCGGGATGAACGGCGACGCGCAGCGTTTTCAGCGGCCGCAGCGCGGTGCGGGCGAGCGCTGCGAAGGCCAGCGAACTGCGGACGCGCGCGCGGCTGCGGCTCGCCCAGGTGACGACCGGTCCCCTGGCCAGCACCGCCCCGTCGGACGGGCGCCAGACGCGCATATGGTCCTCCGCCATGGCGAAGCCGGCCTCGCCCAGCGCCTCGCGCGCGCCGGGGCCGTAGAGCCACGCCGGCGCGATGAAACCCACGGTCGGGCGGCCGATGATGTCCTCGATCAGCGCGCGGCCGTCCTGCATCCGGCGCAATGCTTCGGCCCGCGAGAGGCCGAGAAACTCGCCCTCCCCCGCCGTCATATGCTTCGCCTTGAAGCCCGCCGCGCCGCTGTGGCCGCCGCCGTCCTTGTGAAACCAACCATGCACGAACATCTCGACGCCGCGATCCGCCCAATCCCGCAGCTTGGCCTGGAAGGCGCGGGCCTGCCCAAGCGGCGCCTCGCCCCAGTGGTTGGGCACCACCAGCATCGCGAAGCGCGGGCCGCCGAGATGGCGCGACAGCCGGTCCGCCAGCGCGTCCACCTGCGCCTCGAAGCGCGGGCCGACATCGTGGATCGACGCCAGCACCATCCGCTCGCCGGAGCGGACGGTTGCGGGATCGGCATGGGATCGGCTTTTCAGATCGGACACTCTCGACACCCAGGTTGCGCGTCTCACCCGGACTGCGCCCCTCGACGCGCCACACCATTCGGCGCCTGTTCATGGCGGAATTACCATCCCCGCAGGACCGCGCCAAATGAAGCTACCGTAATGCGCTGGAAGGGCAGTTCGATGACAGGAACGCTTGCCAAGCGCGCGCCGCTGGTGTTGAGCATGGCGCCAAGGGGAAGCGCTGCTCACGGGAAGATCATCTTGTACCGTCGCCTAGCCGCCTGCCTTCTGGCCACCACCCTGCTCGCCGGCTGCGATCTCGCGCCGCATTACAAGCGGCCGACCCCGGCCGTCCCGTCCGCCTTCCCGCAGGGGCCGGCCTACGCCGCGGCCAGCGCCACCGCGACCGACGCGGCCGCAATCGGCTGGCGCAGCTTCTTCACGGACGAGCGGCTGCGGCAGGTGATCGCGCAGGGCCTCGCCAACAATCAGGATCTCCAGCTCGCCGCCGCGCATGTGCTCCAGGCGCGCGCGCAGTATCGCGCCCAGCGCGCCGACCTGCTGCCGACCATCGGGGCCTCGGGCACGGCCAGCATCCGCCACAGCGGATCGAACGGCGCCAGCGTCGGCTCCGGCGCCAGCGGCCCGCACGACACCGGCGGCACCACCAAGAGCTATGCCGCCGATCTCGGCATCTCGTCCTTCGAACTCGATCTGTTCGGGCAGGTGCGAAACCTCACCAAGGCGGCCCGCGAGCAATATTTCTCGACGCAGGCCGCGCAGGACGCGACGCGCATCAGCCTGATCGCGGAGATCGCGTCGGCCTGGCTGACGCTCGGCTCCGATCAGGATCAGCTCGCCTTGTCCCGGCAGACGCTGGCGAGCTTCCAGCAATCGGTCGACCTCACCCGCGCGCAGTTCGAGAAGGGGGTCGCCTCCGAACTCGATCTCCAGCAGGCCGAGACCAACCTTCAGGACGCCCGTTTCGACGTCGCCCAACTCACCACCCAGATCGCGCAGGACCAGAATGCGCTCAACCTGCTGGTCGGTGCCACCGTGCCGGCCGCGCAGCTTCCAAGCGGCCTCGGCACCGCCGACTTCACGCTGGCCGATCTGCCGGCGGGCGTCAGCTCCGACGTGCTGCTGAAGCGCCCCGACGTGATCGCGGCGGAGGATCAGCTCAAGGCCGAGAACGCCAATATCGGCGCGGCCCGCGCGGCCTTCTTCCCGACCATCTCGCTGACGAGCGCGGCGGGATCGGCGTCGAGCGCATTGTCCGGGCTGTTCACGGGTGGCACATGGTCCTGGAACGCGAGCGGATCGAGCGCGCTCACCCTGTTCGACTTCGGGCGCAACAAGGCCAATCTCCGCTATGCCGAGGCGAGCCGGGACGCGGCCGTCGCGACCTATCGCAAATCGGTGCAGACCGCCTTCCGCGAGGTCTCCGACGCGCTGGCCCAGCGCGGCACGATCGAGGAGCAGGTCTCGGCCCGCGCCGCCCGCGCGACGGCCGCCGATACGGCGGCGAAGCTCTCGGAGGCGCGCTATCGCAACGGCATCGACAGCTTCCTGACGACGCTCGACGCGCAACGGACGCTCTATTCGGCGCAGCAGGCGCTGGTGACGACGCGGCTGGCGCGACAGGCCAACCTCGTCACGCTCTACAGCGCGCTCGGCGGCGGGATCAGCTAATCCCCCTGGGCGGGGGCTTGATCGCCATGCCCCGCTGCACGGCGGGGCGGGCGGCCAGTTCCGCCATCCAGCGGGCGATGGCCTTCTTGCCGGCGAGGATATCGGCCAGCACGTCCTTCTGGACGGTCGTGGCGGTCACCATCCAGGGATAGGCGGCGATGTCGGCGATCGTGTAATCGTCCCCGGCGAGGTAGCGCGTCTCGCCGAGCCGCCGTTCGAGCACGCCGAGCAGCCGGCCGGCTTCCTCGGTGAAGCGGTCGATGGCGAGCGGCGCCTTCTCCTTCGAGCGCACCGCGAAGAAGCCGAGCTGGCCCAGCATCGGGCCGAGGCTGCCGACCTGCCAGTTGAGCCACTCCATCGCCTTCCAGCGGGCATGGCCCCGAGGCGCGAGGAAGCGCCCATATTTGTCGGCGAGATAGGTCAGGATCGCGCCGCTCTCGAAGATGGAGAGCGGCCCGTCCTCCGCGCCATAATCGACCAGCGCGGGAATCTTGTTGTTCGGCGAGATCGCGAGGAAGTCCGGCTCGAACTGCTCGTTCTTCGAGATGTCGACGAAATGGACCTCGTAGGCGAGGCCCAGTTCCTCGAGCAGGATCGGCACCTTGCGGCCGTTGGGGGTGGTCCAGCTATGCAGAACGAGCATCTCGACCCTCCCATGCGTGATCGCCGGACGACCCACGCCGCCCGGCGATCCCTTGTCAGCCTTCCATCGCTTCCAGTTCCATGCCCTTCGTCTCGTGGACCATCTTCACCACGAAGATGATCGAGAGCAGGGCGAACAGCGCGTAGAGGCCATAGGCGCTGGTCAGGCCCACCGAGTGGAGCAGGATCGGGAAGGTCAGCGTGATGATGAAGTTGGCCGTCCACTGGAACAGCCCGCTCACCGCCAGGCCCGCGCCGCGGATCTGGTTGGGGAACATCTCGGCCAGCATGACCCACATCACCGGCCCCCAGCTCAGGTTGAACAGCGCCGCATAAGCGAGCGCGCTCACCAGGGCGAAGATGCCCATGCCGTGCGACAGCACCAGCTTGCCCGCCGGATCGAGCCCGCCGGTCGAGAAGGCATAAGCGACGCTGGCGAGCGTGATGGTCATGCCGATCGAGCCGATCAGCAGCAGCGGCTTGCGGCCGAGGCGATCGATCACGCTGGTCGCGAGCAGGCAGGCGACGATCGAGAGCGCGCCGTTGACGACGTTGATCTTGAGCGAATCCGCCTCCGAGAAGCCGACCGCCTGCCACAGCACCGCGCCATAATAGAACACGACGTTGATGCCGACGAACTGCTGGAAGGTGGCGAGGCCGATGCCCGTCCACACGATCTTGCGGATCTTGCCGGTGTTCTTGTCGATCAGATCGGCGAAGCGCGGACGGTGATCGTGGTTCAGCGAAGCGTCGATCTCGGCCAGCTTGGCTTCCGCGGCATCGGCCCCCATCAGGCGGGTCAGCACGCCGAGCGCGACGTCCCGACGCCCCTTGGCGACGAGGAAGCGCGGGCTTTCCGGGATCGAGAGCAGCGCGAAGAAGAAGATCGCCGACGGGATGGTCTGCATCCAGAACATCCAGCGCCACGCCTCGTAGCCGCCCCAGAAGGGCGCGGTCGACGAGCCCGCGACCTGCGCCAGCACATAGTTCGACAGGAAAGCGCCCGTCAGGCCGATGATAATCATGATCTGCTGGATCGAGGCGAGGCGGCCGCGCGTGGCGGCCGGCGTCACTTCGGAGATATAGGCCGGCGACAGCACCGAGGCCGCGCCCACCGCGAAGCCGCCGATGATGCGTGCGAGGATGAACATCGCCGAACCCGAGGCCGCGCCGGCGCCGAGCGCGCTCAGCACGAACATCGCGGCGGCGAGCAGCAGGATCGCGCGGCGGCCGAACACGTCGGCCAGCCGGCCCGCCGCGAACGCACCCGCCGCGGAGCCCAGAAGAACGGAGGCGACGTTGAAGCCCGTGCCCGCGCTGTCGGTATGGAAAGCCTGCTGGAGACCCTCGACGGTGCCGTTGATAACACCGCTGTCAAATCCGAACAGAAAGCCGCCGATCGTCGCCACACCGCTGATGAGGACGATGAAACCCATATTGTTGCTTGCGCCTGCGCGCATTCCGCCTCTCCCGTTCTCGCGTCCACGCCCGTCGTGCCGCATGATCGCGGGCGGACGCTTCCGCTAGCGCGACGAGGCGTTGCGTAACAGATGCCCAGCGCGCTGCAAATCCGCATTGCGGGACAGCCTGTCTCTCGGCCATAAATTATAAGATCATTTTAGATAACAGGGAGAGACAGATGCGGAAGCTGCCCCGAGTGATGCTGGGCTTGATGGCTGGAGCAAGCCTGGTCGGGGCGGCGTGTGCTGAGGATGCCCCCGATCCCAACCGCCTGCCGCCGAGCCAGGAGCCGGGCCGCACCGCCAACGGCCTCGCGCTCACCCCGCCGATGGGCTGGAATAGCTGGAACAAGTTCGCCTGCAAGGTGAACGAGCAGGTGATCCGCGAGACCGCCGATTCGCTCGTCGCCAGCGGAATGAAGGACGCCGGCTACCAATATGTCGTGATCGACGATTGCTGGCAGGGCGCGCGCGACAAGGACGGCTTCATCACCGCCGACGCCAGCCGCTTCCCCTCGGGGATCAAGGCGCTGGCCGATTATGTCCACTCGAAGGGGCTGAAATTCGGCATCTATTCGGATGCGGGGCGGCTCACCTGCGGCAAGCGGCCGGGCAGCCAGGGGCATGAATATCAGGACGCCGCCACCTATGCGCGCTGGGGCGTCGACTATCTGAAATATGACTGGTGCTCCACCGGCACGCGCAACGCCGAGGAGGCCTATGCGCTGATGGCGGACGCGCTGCGCGCCACAGGCCGGCCGATCGTCTTCTCGATGTGCGAATGGGGGCAGAACAAGGCGTGGCTGTGGGCGGAGAAGATCGGCAATCTCTGGCGCTCCACCGGCGACATCACCGACAAATGGGACGGCACCGTCACCTATTCGAACGGCATGATGCGGATCGTCGACCAGAATGAGCCGCTCTGGCCCTATGCCGGCCCCGGCCACTGGAACGATCCCGACATGCTGGAGGTCGGCAATGGCGGCATGACCACCGAGGAATATCGCACCCATTTCTCACTCTGGTCGATGATGGCGGCGCCGCTGATCGCCGGCAACGACGTGGCGCGCATGACGCCCGAGATCCGCGCCATCCTCACCAACCGGGAGGTGATCGCGGTGGATCAGGACGCGCTCGGCCGTCAGGGCCACCGAGTCGCGAAGGATGGCGACGGCGAGGTGTGGATGAAGCCGCTGGCCGGCGGCGGCCGCGCGCTGCTGCTGCTCAACCGTGGCGATACGCCCCGCACGATTCGCGCCGACTGGGCGATGCTGGACCTGCCGCCGGCATTGAAGCTCTCCGCGCGCGATGTCTGGGCGCATCGCGATCTCGGGCAGAAGGCCAGCTCTTACGCCGTTTCGGTGGCGCCGCACGCCGTCTCGATGGTCGTACTCCGCCCCTGAATGCACGAAAGGCCTTGCACTTGGCGCGGAAAACGCCATCTGCGACCGATGCCCTTCTCCAGATTGCCCGCCACGCTCGCCGAGGCGCTGTCCGCGCGCGGCTATGCCGCCCCCACCGCCGTCCAGGCCGCCGTCATCGAGCCGGAGGCCGACGGACGCGATCTGATCGTCTCGGCGCAGACGGGATCGGGCAAGACGGTCGCCTTCGGCCTCGCCATGGCGGCGCAGATTCTGAACGAGAACGGCACCGCCGGCCCGTCCGGCGCGCCCAAGGTGCTGGTGATCGCGCCGACGCGCGAGCTGGCGCTCCAGGTCAGCCGCGAGCTGATGTGGCTCTATGGCAAGGCCGGTGCGTGGATCGCCACCTGCGTCGGCGGCATGGATGCCAGCCGCGAGCGCCGCAACCTCTCCAACGGCACGCACATCGTCGTCGGCACGCCCGGCCGCCTGCGCGATCATCTGGAGCGCGGCGCGCTCGACCTGTCGCAGCTCAAGGTCGCCGTCCTCGACGAGGCCGACGAGATGCTCGACATGGGCTTCCGCGAAGACCTTGAAGAGCTGCTCGACGCGACGCCCGAGGGCCGCCGCACTTTGCTCTTCTCGGCGACGATGCCCAAGCCGATCGTGGCGCTCGCCAAGCGCTACCAGAAGGATGCCTTCCGCATCTCGACGGTGAGCGAGGATCGCGGCCATGGCGACATCAGCTATCAGGCCGTGACCGTCGCCCCCGCCGACATCGAGAATGCGGTGGTCAACCTGCTCCGCCTCCACGAGCCGGATACCGCCATCCTGTTCTGCGCGACCCGCGACGCGGTGCGCCATCTCCACGCCAGCCTCGTCGATCGCGGCTTCTCGGCCGTGGCGCTGTCAGGCGAGCATAGCCAGTCCGAGCGCAACCAGGCGCTCCAGGCGCTGCGCGACAAGAGGGCGCGGGTTTGCGTCGCCACCGACGTGGCGGCGCGCGGCATCGATCTGCCATCGCTGACGTTGGTGGTCCATGTCGAGCTGCCGCGCGATGCGGAGACGCTCCAGCACCGTTCGGGCCGCACCGGCCGCGCCGGCAAGAAGGGCATCGCCGCCCTCATCGTGCCCTATCCGCGCCGCAGGCGGGTCGACATGATGCTGCGCGGCGCGCGCATCCCGGCCGAGTGGATCTCCGCCCCGACGCCGGAGCAGGTCCACGCCGCCGATCGCGAGCGCCTGCTCGAAACCCTCCTCCAGCCGATCGAGACGGACGAGGAGGATCGCGCGATCGCCGAGCGCCTCGTCGCCGAGCGCAGCGTCGAGGATATCGCCGCCGCCCTCGTCCGCGCCTATCGCGGGCGGATGCCGGCGCCCGAGGCACTGCTGGAGCAGTCGGACGCGCCCCAGCGCCGCGAACGTGCGGATCGCGTCGAAGGCGTATGGTTCCAGATGAACATCGGCCGCGCGCAGAACGCCGATCCGCGCTGGCTGCTGCCGCTGCTCTGCCGCCGTGGCCACATCACCAAGCAGGAAATCGGCGCGATCCGCATCGCCGCCGATCACACCCTGTTCGAGATCGATCCCGCCGCCGCCCAGCGTTTCTCGGCCTCGCTCAAGCGCACCGCCGGCAGCGACGAAGAAGGCGATGTGCTGATCGAGCCGGCCGCCGGTGGTCCGCCGCCGCGTGGGCCTCGCGGGCCGGGCGGTCCGCATCGCCGCGGGCCGGGTGGGCCGGGCGGCCCCCGTCGCCCCGGCGGCAACGCCCGTCCGCCGCGCGCGCCCTACCGCCCGCGGGGATGATCCCCCGCATCCTCGTCGATGCCGACGCCTGCCCGGTGAAGGAGGAGATCTACAAGGTCGCCTTCCGCCGGGAAGTGCCGGTGACGCTGGTGGCGAACAGCTTCCTGCGCGTGCCGCCGCACCCGCTCCTCACCCGCGAGACGGTGAGCGACGGGTTCGACGCCGCCGACGACCGGATCGCGGAACTGGCGGCGGCGGACGCGGTGGTGGTGACGGCGGATATCCTGCTCGCCGATCGCTGCCTCAAGGCGGGCGCCACGGTGCTGGCGCCGACCGGCAAGCCCTTCACGACGAGTTCGATCGGCGGCGCCATCGCCACCCGCGCGATCATGGCGGACCTGCGCGCCGGCGGCGACCAGATCGGCGGCGCCGCGCCCTTCTCGAAACAGGATCGCTCGCGCTTCCTCCAGTCGCTCGATGAGGCGCTGGTCCGGCTCTCCCGCTAGATCAGGCCGAGCCGCCCGCGTCGCGCCCAGCGCGTCATCATCAGCACCGACACCGAGGCGAGGCCGGTCGCAAGGCCGATCCACACGCCGACGCCGCCCCAGCCGAAGTGGAACGCGAACAGGATCGCCGTGCCCAGCCCCACGCCCCAGTAGCCGAACGCGGCGAAGAGCATCGGCACGGCGGTGTCATGGATGCCGCGCAACATGCCCGCCCCAACCGCCTGCGCGCCGTCGACGATCTGGAACAGCGCCGCCACCGTCAGGAAGGCCACCGCCAGCGCCACGACATGCGCGTTGGCGGGGTTGTGGACGTCCAGGAACAGCCCCACGAGGAAGCGCGGCGCCAGCAGCATCATCGCGGCCAGGCAGATCATGAAGACCATCGTCAGCCCGAATGCCGACCAGCCGGCCCGCGCCACGCCGACGCGATCCTCGCGCCCATAAGCGATGCCGACCCGCACCGTCGTCGCCTGCCCGATGCCGAGCGGCACCATGAAGCAGAGCGACGCGATCTGGATCGCCACCGCGTGCGCCGCCAGCTCCGCCTCGCCGATCAGGCCCATCAGGAAGACGGCGGCGTTGAAGATCGTCACCTCCATGCCCAGCGTCACCGCGATCGGCAGGCCCAGCCGCCACACCTCGCGGAAACGCGGCCAGTCCGCCCGCCAGAAATGGCCGAACAGATGGTAGCGCCGGAAAATCCGATGCCGCGACACCACGATCGCGAGCCCGCCGAACATCACGCTGTTGGAGATCGTGCTGCCCAGCCCCGCGCCGAACAGCCCCCATTCGGGCAGCCCGAAACGGCCGAAGATCAGGCCATAGTTGAGGAGCGCGTTGGAGATCACCGCGCTCGCGCCGACGGCGAAGGCCCAGCCCGGCCGCTCCAGCGCCGAGACGAAGGATTTGAGCACCTGATAGCCGAACAGCGGCAGCATCCCGAACATCATCGGGCGGACGAGCTGCTGCGCCATGTGCGACAGCTCCGGGTCTTGCCGGAACAGGTGCAGAATCGCCTCGGCGTGCCAGAGCAGCAGCCAGATCGGGATCACCACCGCCACCGCCGTCCACAGCGCCTGCCGGACGGTGCGGCGCACATCGCGGACGTTATGCGATCGCTGGCCGAGCGCGCGGGCGATCATCGGCGAGGCGGCGATCATCAGGCCGACGCCGAAGATCATGCAGGCGTTGAACAGATTGACGCCGAGCGCGCCCGCCGCCAGCGCCTTCGGCCCGACCCAGCCGAGCAGCACCACGTCGGTCGCCGGGATCAGCGCCTGCGCGAGGTTGGTCAGCACGAGGGGATAAGCGAGCGCCACCGTCGCCCTCGCCTCCCTGCGCCACCAGTGCTGCTCAGCCTGCATCCCGGTCATGCCCTCCGCCTGTCCGAGCGGGGCGGCTTTGGCAAGGCCTATCGGGCGGTCACGAAGCCCGCGATCGCGTCCACCACGCCCGGCGCGAGCGGCAGCGAGGGATCGGCATAGGTGGCGACGTTGGCGCTGCGCGTGTCATCGGCGACGGCCTTGAGCACATGGTTCGCATCGGGCAGCAGCACCAGCTTCGCGGCGGGATGCGCCTGCCTGAGCGCCTGCGCGTCCGCCACCGACACCTGGATATCCCGCGCGCCCTGCACGATCAGCACCGGCCCTTTATAGGCGGCGGCGAGCCTGGCCGGATCGATCGCCATCGCGTCGATGAGATAGCCCTGCACGCGCGGATCGAAGAGCGACCGGATAGCCGGAGGCATCCCCGACACATCCACCTTCTGCCCGGCCTCCAGCGTATCGATCGCGCTGTCGGCCTGCCGGAGGAGGGACGCATCCGACAGGCCGGCATGAAGCTGCGCGCGCAAGGCTTCACCGAGCGGGCGCCCCGGCGCGGAGACCAGCACCAGGCCGCAGATGTCCGTGGCGGATTGCGCGGCTTCCAACGCGATCGTGCCGCCTTCGCTATGCCCCAGCAGCCAGACGCAGGGAGCGCCCGTCCTGGCCCGGATCGTCTGGACCCACGCCTTCGCATCGGTGGCGTAATCCTGCATCGTGACGGCATTGCCGTCCGCCACGGCGCCCGCGCTGCCGCCAAGGCCGCGCTTGTCGATCCGCACCGAGGCGATGCCTCGCGCCGCCAGCCCTTCGGCCAGCAGACGATAGGTCGAGGCCCTGATGCCCAGCCCGCTATTCCCATCCCGATCGGTCGGCCCCGAGCCGGGGAGGATCAGCACGACCGGCGCGGCCTTCGCCTCCGGCGCCAGCATCGTGCCCTTGAGCGGCCCCTGCGGACCCGGCGCCTCGACGAAACTCTCGACGGGCGCTGCCTGCGCGATGGCCGGCGACATCGACAGCAGCGACGCAACGACGAAGCCCTTCATCCGATCACTCCACACCGCTGAGCCGCCGCCAGCAGACGCCTGCCGGCCTGGAATCGCAACCCCGCCGAAACGATTATTCGCGCGTGCGACGAGAGCGCACCGGGCGAAAGAGCTTATGCCGAAACATCAAACCGTTGCACGGATTCCGCACCGCCACGAATTTCTTCCCATTACCCATTTGTCACTTCCCATGAAATGTCATGTTACACTATCTCACCGTCGATCCCCCCGGAGACCGACATGCCGCCGAAGTCGCTTCTGTTGCTGAGTGCCGCCTCGCTTGCCCTCTTCACTTCCCCCCTCTTCGCGCAGGTCTCCACCGTCGCTCCCACGGCCGACACCGGCGGCACTGCCGATTCGTCGCCGGCGATCGTCGTCACCGGCCAACGGCTCGACGCCGCGCGCGCCGCGATCCAGCCCTCGCTCGGCGCGACCGCTTATGGCGTGGACAATGCCACCATCCAGGCGCTGCCCGGCGGCGACAACCAGCCGCTCAACCAGCTCATCCTCCAGATTCCCGGCGTGGTGCAGGACGGGTTCGGCCAGCTTCATGTCCGCGACGATCACAACGGCCTGCAATATCGCATCAACGGCACGATCTTGCCGGAAGGCCTCGCCGTCTTCGGCCAGACGCTGTCGCCGCGCCTCATCAACAGCTTCAACCTGCTGACCGGCGCGCTGCCCGCGCAATACGGCCTGCGCACCGCCGGCATCATCGACATCACCACCAAGACCGGCTTCCAGAACAAGGGCGACATCTCGCTCTACGGCGGCAGCCATGACTGGATCGAGCCGAGCGCCGAATATGGCGGATCGGACGGGGCGACCAACTATTTCGTCTCGGGCAGCTATCGCCACAACGGGCTCGGCATCGAGAGCGTCGACGGCTCCTCCACCCCGCTGCACGACAAGACCGATCAGGTAAATGCCTTCACCTATGTCGATCATATCCTCGGCGACGGGGACCGGATCTCGTTCATCGGCGGCTTCTCGAACGACTATTTCCAGATCCCCAACCCGCGCGGGCTGCACCCAGACGCCGGCTGGAACGTCGACGGCAAGACCGATTATCTCTCCGACGATCTCAACGAGCGGCAGCTCGAACGCACCGGCTTCGGCGCGCTGTCATGGCTCCATGACTCCGGGCCGCTGACCTGGCAGACTTCGCTCTACGCGCGCTATTCCGAACTGGTCTATCGCCCGGACATCACCGGCGAACTGCTCTTCAACGGGCAGGCGCAGCAGGCCAGGAAGCAGGACTTCACCGTCGGCCTGCAATCGGAGGCCGCCTATAAGCTCTCCGACCACCACACGCTGCGCGCGGGCGTCATCATCAGCCGCGATCGCGGCACGAGCGACACCGACACCTTCGTCTTCCCGGTGGACGACACGGGCGCGCAGACCGGCCAGCCGATCGGCATCGTCGACAACAGCGGCAAGACCGAGTGGACCGAGAGCGTCTACCTTCAGGACGAGTGGAAGGTGCTCCCCGCCGTCACGCTCAATTTCGGCGGCCGCTACGATCATTATTGCGGCTTCCGCTGCGAGCAGCAGTTCAGCCCGCGTGTGAACGCGGTGTGGGAGGCGGGCCATGGCACGACACTGCACGCCGGCTACGCCCGCTATTTCTCGCCGCCGCCGTTCGAGAATGTCGCGACCACCAGCATCTCGAAATTCGCCGGCACCAGCGCGGCCGCGCCCGACGGCGCGGTCAACACCACGCCCTTCGCCGAGCGGCAGAATTATTTCGACGTCGGCGCCCAGCAGAAGCTCGGCGCCGTGACGGTCAGCATCGACGGCTATTACCGCACCTCGAAGAATCTGGTCGACGAGGGACAATTCGGCGCGCCGATCATCCTGACGCCCTTCAACTATCGCCGGGGGCGCATCCACGGCGTCGAGGGCAACATCACCTATCAGCGCGGGCCGTGGCTGGTGTACGGCAACTTCGCTTATGCCAAGGCGCAGGGGAAGGACATCGTCTCCAGCCAGTTCAGCTTCGATCCCGCCGACCTCGCCTACATCCAGAATCATTATATCTACCTGGATCACGACCAGACCTACACGGCGTCCGCGGGCATCTCCTACAGCTTCCGCGACGGCTTCCTGGCGGGCACCAAGATCGGCGGCGACATGCTCTACGGCTCAGGCCTGCGCACCGACGGCGCGGTGCCGAACGGCGATGCGCTGCCCGGCTACGCCCAGTTCAACCTGACCGCGAGCCACAAGTTCGAGACGCCGGGGATCGAGGTCCGCGTCGACGTCACCAACATCGGCGACCATAAATACGAGATCCGCGACGGAACCGGCGTCGGCGTCGGCGCGCCGCAATATGGCCCGCGCCGGGGCGTGTTCGTCGGCATCACCAAGGATATCTGAACCTAGAGCGGCCATCCGATCGCATCGGATGGCCGCTCTAGATTTTTGATTTTACGCGATTTCCGAGTCAGCAGATGATTCCATCTGCTTCGAAATCGCTCTAGCTGGCGAGCAGCGCCTGCGTGGCGCCTTCCAGCTCGCCATGATCCAGCTCCACCGTCGCGCGCGGCACCGTCGCCAGCGCGCGGCGGTGCGGCCCGTGGAGCATGAAATGCTGCGTCAGCGCGGGCTGGCGCAGCAGATCGCGCAGCGCCGCCGTCACGCTGCCGGTCAGCACCACGCCGTTCCACGCGCCATAGGCCAGCACCATGTTGCCGGCGAAATACCAGAGCGCCGTCGCGAAGCTGTCGACCGCGAGCCGCGCCGCGCGGTCGCCATGGCTGGCGGCGGAGCGCGCGATCTCCGCCGGCAACGTGCCGCGCACCGCGCACCGCTCCTGCGCGGCATACCAGCGATAGAGCGCCGCCAGCCCGTCCGCCGACAACAGCCGCTCGGCCGTCAGCGGCCCGCGTCCATCGTTGAGGCCGGCGAGCACGGGGGCAAGCTCGGGGCAGCCGCTCATGAAATGGCAATGCCCCGCCTCGGTCGGCAGCACATGCGGCCGCCCGGCTCCGTCGCGCATGATGACGGCGACGCCGAGGCCGCTGCCGATACCGATCAGGCAGGTCGTGCCCACCTCCTCCAGCGCCGGGATCGATCCTTCCAGCGGGCGCAGCCGCTCCGTGCCGTTGGGGCGGGTGAGCGCCCAGGCATTGGCGGCGAAATCGTTGAGGATCAGCGGCTCGGCCTGGAGCATGGCGCGCAGCCCGGAGCGGGAGATGAACCATCGGCTGTTGGTGATCGCGATCGTCTCGCCCACCGGGGCGCCCGATACCGCGATGGCGCGCAGCGGCGCGGCAGGCGCGGCAGGCGATGCGCCTGCCCGAAGGCGGCGAGCGCGCCGGCGATGGTGCTCTGTTCGCCGGGGCCGTAGGAGCAGATGGTGTCGCGGCGCAGCCGTCCCTCGCCGTCGGTCAGCCCCAGACGCACCGCCCGGCGCCCGACGTCGCCCACGATGGCGAGCCGGCTCTCGTCATCGACGAACCCGTACATGGCAATCCTCTCAACCGTCTATGTTCTTGCGGCGCACCCTACGCCAGCGCGCCTTGCCGGGGCGTAAAGAACGCGAGAGGAAGCGGAATGGTCCTTCGGACAGGGAAAACGCGAAGGGCGGGACGCAGCCTGACGCCGCGCCCCGCCCCTCGATCGAGCCCCGAAAAGGCTTAGCCGTTACGCTGCGAGCTTGCGCAGCACATAAGGCAGGATGCCGCCGTTGAGGAAATATTCCAGCTCGTTGACGGTATCGATCCGGCAACGGGTCTCGAAGGTTTCCTTCGAGCCGTCGGCGCGGGTCAGCTCCACCGTCACGGTCTGGCGCGGACGCAGGTTCGCGACGCCCCGGATGGTGAAGCTCTCGCTGCCGTCGAGCTTCAGCGTCTTGCGGTCGACGCCGTCCGCGAACTGGAGCGGCAGCACGCCCATGCCGACGAGGTTCGAGCGGTGGATGCGCTCGAAGCTCTCGGTAATGACCGCGCGGACGCCGAGCAGCGTGGTGCCCTTGGCCGCCCAGTCACGCGAAGAGCCCGTGCCATATTCCTTGCCCGCCACCACGACGAGCGGCGTGCCGTCCGCCTTGTAGCGCATCGCGGCATCGTAGATCGCCTCGACCTCGCCGGTGGGGACGTACTTCGTCATGCCGCCTTCGATGCCCGGCACCATCTCGTTCTTGATGCGGATGTTGGCGAAGGTGCCGCGCATCATGACCTCGTGGTTGCCGCGGCGCGAGCCGTAGCTGTTGAAGTCGGCGCGGGCGACCTGATGCTCGGTCAGGTAACGGCCCGCCGGGCTGTCCGCCTTGATCGAGCCGGCCGGCGAGATGTGGTCGGTGGTGATCGAGTCGGCGAAGATCGCGAGCGGACGCGCGTCGATGATGTCGACGACCGGCTTCGGCGCCATGCCCATGCCCTCGAAATAGGGCGGGTTGGCGACATAGGTCGACGCCGGGTTCCAGGCGTAGGTGTTGGAGCCGGTGACGTCGATCGCCTGCCACTTGGCGTCGCCCGAGAAGACATGGGCGTAGCGCGACGAGAACATGGCGCGGTCGATATTGGCGTCCATCAGCGCGCGGACTTCGGCGTTGGTCGGCCAGATGTCCTTGAGGAACACCGGCTGGCCGTCCTTCGAGGTGCCGATCGGCGTGGTGGTGAAATCCTCGGTGACGGTGCCCTTCAGCGCATAGGCGACGACGAGCGGCGGCGAGGCGAGGAAGTTGGCGCGCACATCCGGCGAGACGCGGCCCTCGAAGTTGCGGTTGCCCGAGAGGACCGAGGCCGCGACGATGTCGTTGCCGTTGATCGCCTTCGAGATCGGCTCCGCGAGCGGACCGGAATTGCCGATGCAGGTGGTGCAGCCATAGCCGACCAGATTGAAGCCGATCGCGTCCAGATCGGTCTGGAGGCCCGACTTCTGGAGATAGTCGGTCACGACCTGCGAGCCCGGCGCGAGCGAGGTCTTCACCCACGGCTTCGGCTTCAGGCCGAGCGCGTTCGCCTTCTGCGCGACGAGGCCGGCGGCGACCAGCACCGACGGGTTCGACGTGTTGGTGCAGCTCGTGATCGCGGCGATGACGACGTCGCCGTCGCCGATGTCGTGATCCTTGCCCTCGACCGCGACGCGCTTGGCGGTCTCATGCTTGTAGACCTTGGCGAGATCGGCGTTGAAGGTGTCGTCCACCTCGGTCAGCACGACCTTGTCCTGCGGGCGCTTCGGGCCGGCGAGCGACGGCACGACCGTCGACATGTCGAGTTCGAGCGTGTCGGTGAACACCGGGTCCGCCATGTCGGCCGAGAGCCACAGGCCCTGCTTCTTGGCATAGGCCTCGGTCAGCGCGATCTGGTCCTCGTCGCGGCCGGTCAGGCGCATATAATCGAGCGTCTTCTCGTCGATGCCGAAGAAGCCGCAGGTCGCGCCATATTCCGGCGCCATGTTGGCGAGCGTCGCGCGGTCGGCGAGCGACAGCGAGGCGAGGCCCGGGCCGAAATATTCGACGAAGCGACCCACCACGCCACGCGCGCGCAGCATCTGGGTGCAGGTCAGCACGAGGTCGGTCGCGGTGATGCCTTCCTTGAGCTCGCCGGTCAGCTTGAAGCCGACGACTTCCGGGATCAGCATCGACACCGGCTGGCCGAGCATCGCGGCTTCCGCCTCGATGCCGCCCACGCCCCAACCGAGCACGCCGAGGCCGTTCACCATCGTGGTGTGGCTGTCCGTGCCGACGCAGGTGTCAGGGTAAGCGACGGTCGAGCCGTCGGCGGCTTCGCTGGTCCACACCGCCTGCGCGATATGCTCCAGATTGACCTGGTGGCAGATGCCCGTCCCCGGCGGCACCACCTTGAAATTGTCGAGCGCCTTGGAGCCCCACTTCAGGAACTCATAACGCTCCGAGTTGCGCTGATATTCCAGCTCGACATTGTCCTCGAACGCCTTGGGCGTGCCGAACTCGTCGACCATCACCGAGTGATCGATGACGAGGTGGACGGGCACCTGCGGATTGATCTTCTGCGCGTCGCCGCCGAGATGGTTCATCGCGTCGCGCATCGCGGCAAGATCGACCACGCAGGGCACGCCGGTGAAATCCTGCATCAGCACGCGGGCCGGACGATACTGGATCTCGCGCTCGCTGGTCTTGTCGGCCAGCCACTGCACCATCGCCTTGATGTCGTCGACGGTGACGGTCGTGCCGTCCTCGAAGCGGAGCAGGTTCTCGAGCAGCACCTTCATCGAGAAGGGCAGACGGGACACATCGCCGATCTGCGCGGCCGCCTTCTCCAGCGAGTAGAAGTGGACGGTCTTGCCCCCGACTTCCAGCGTATCCCGGGTGGAGAGAGTGTCCTGTCCGATCGCGGTCATGGCGCGGTTCCTGTGTTGGGGAAGGGAATATCTGGCGAGGCCCTTAGCAAGGGGCTTATCCGGGGGAAAGGGCGCGATGAACCGTTGCCCTCCTCTCGACATGCGAAAATTGCAATCGCGCATTCCGATCTGGAAGCAAGGCATAGCCATTCCGCCGGACCGGCCGACGAGAATTTGGAAAGCGGGCGCGAACCGGCTATCAGCCCGCGGCATCGGGCCGTGCGGCCCTTCTCCTCAACAGCGGATGATTTCGATGAGCGACACCCCCCCCGACCGGCTTTCCGTCAACCCGCGCAGCCCGCTTTATGTGGCGGAAGTGCTCCAGCGCGGCGTCGGCATCCGCTTCAACGGCGTCGAGAAGACCAATGTCGAGGAATATTGCGTCTCCGAAGGCTGGATCAAGGTCGGCGCCGGCCGCTCGCTCGATCGCAACGGCATGCCGATGACGCTGAAGCTCAAGGGCCAGGTCGAGCCTTATTTCCAGAACCCGGCAGCGGACGCGGCCGGCAATGATGTGGCTGAAGGCGAAGCCTGAGGCCATTTGCTCCGGCCCCACCCTGTCGGGTGGGTGCCGGCGCAAAACCGGACAAATCCCTTTCTGTTTCCGTCGACCCCGCAGCCTTTAGATCAGTTGCTCGCCCAATACGCGAAAGCGCACGGCCGGGATGCCAAAGCAAAAGGGCTCGGCAGTCGCCCCCCAGTTCCGCAGCGACGGCCCCGGTTCATAACGAAGGACATGGAGCGGCCTCGCGGTGACGGGATCGATCGGCAGGTCAATATCGCCCCTCGCGAGCCGGCCGATGTCCCCGACATGGGCGATTGCCGCATCCTGCAAGCAAATCCTGCGGATCGCCTCCGCCCAGTCGGAAGCGAAAGATGCGAAGGACTGCGGCAAGGCCGGACGATCGCACTCCTCCGCAACCAGTACGATATCACCTGCGCCGCTGGCGTCGTCGATCGTCGTTTCCCATGTCCCGGCCTCGCGCTGATGCTTGAACCGCCCGGCAAGAAGGGACGGCAACGCATCGCTGAACAAGCGTGTCCCGACGGCGTAGAGCGGCTGATCGAAGATGTTGCGGATGAACAGCACCGTGGGACGAGGCGGTGTCCTTCCCCTGACGGCCCGCACATAGAGGCGCCAATTGCTCTGGAGCGGTGACGGGAAAAGCACGCGCAGCGGCCCGGCAAGCGCCGGCCCGAAGTGGTGATGTCGGTAGCTCAATACGGTCAGCAGCGCGGTGCCATCGATATCAGTCAACTCGATCTCGGGCGGAACGAGGGATGCCACCGCCTCTACGGGAACAAGCCAGTTCGCGTAGAGGACGTCCCGCACGTCGCTGGCGAGCACGGGGAACGGAATATGGCGGAATATCTTCCGCCTGAGGCTCCGTAGCGTCGGAGAGTTGGCCAGCCCTTCCTGGCAACGCCCCATCCATCCGGGGGTCGAGGCGACATAACGACAGGCGATCATGCGCGCTCCCGCGGGAAGTCAATGAAAAAAGGGCGGCCCCATCGCTGGGACCGCCCTTATATTCTTCGTCCGATCGAACCGGATCAGAAGGCGTCGGCGTAACGCTCGTTGCCTTCGAAGCCGAACTTGCCGACCTGCGACTTCTTCACCACCGCCAGGATGTTGTCGATGGTGTCGTAGCGGGTGTTCGGGTCCGGCAGCAGATGCAGCTCGGGCTCGTCCGGCAGGTTCTTCGTCAGATCGATATACTGACGCAGCGTCACCAGATCCGGCACCGGCTGACCGTTCCAGAAGATCGCCCCGGCCGCGTCGGTCGAGATGGTGTTCTTGGTCGGGTTGATGGGCGGCGGATTGGTGTTGGTGTTCACCGGCAGATCCAGCTTCACCGCGTGAGTCTGGATCGGGATGGTGATGATGAACATGATGAGGAGCACCAGCATGACGTCGATAAGCGGCGTCGTGTTGATGTCCATCATGGGCTCGCCTTCGGCGGTGCCTGCGGCCATTGCCATTGGTCGTTACTCCAGAATTGCTCGAGCCGGCATTACATGCGCGGGTTGCCACCCGGCGGCGGCTCGGAAATGAAGCCAACCTTCAGGAAGCCGGCCCGCTGCAACATCGTCACCGTCCCGCCAATGCACTTGTAGGGGGTGTTCACGTCGCCACGGATATGCGCCTCGGGCAGGTTGTCCGGGGTCACGTTGGCCGGCCCGCCGAGCTTGTCGACCTGGGCCTTGAGCTTCGCCACCGAGCGGTCGAGCAACTCCTGCGAGGTCACCTTCTGGCGACCCCAATAGACTTCGCAGGTGCCCGCGGCGTCGGCCTTGACGGAGAGGTTCACATTCTCCGGCTTGGTCTGCGTCGGCTCGTTGCGCACGTTGGGCAGCTTGAGCGGCACGGTCTGCACCACGACCGGCACGGTAATCAGGAAGATAATCAGAAGCACCAGCATGACGTCGACGAGCGGCGTCGTGTTGATGTCCGACATTGGCACGTCGTCGCCGCCCTCGGCTCCCACACTCATTGCCATCGGATAAGATTCCTATCGTTCTCGCGAGCGCCCTGAGGCGCCTTGTAACCGCGGCGGACGGGCCGGAGCCCGCCTGCCACGGCCGCCGCCCTCCGCGAAGGAGAGGCGGCGGCCGTCACCGGATTACGCCTTGGTCTGCACGCCCGAAGCGGTGGTGGCGACCTTCGGCTGACCAACCTTGGTCGTGCCGTAGGACGGACGCACCGCGCCATTCGAGATCATGTAGCCATGAACGTCGTTGGCGAAAGCGGTCAGGCCTTCGATGATCGTCTTGTTGCGACGGACCAGCCAGTTGTAGCCGAGCACCGCCGGAACGGCGACGGCGAGGCCGAGCGCGGTCATGATGAGCGCTTCACCGACCGGGCCGGCGACGGCGTCGATCGAGGCCTGACCGGCCATGCCGATCTTGATGAGCGCGCGGTAGATACCGATAACCGTACCGAACAGACCCACGAACGGCGCCGTCGAGCCGACGGTGGCGAGGAAGGCGAGGCCGGTGCCGAGCTTCGAGGCGATCGAGTTCTGGCTGCGGATGATCGAGCTGTGGATCCACTCGTGCTGGTCGATCGGATCGGTCAGCTTCGAGTGCTGCTCCTCGGCGATGATGCCGTCGTCGACGATCTGGCGATAGGCCGAGTTCTTGTCGAGCTTGGCGGCCGCGTCACGCATGTTCGGCGCGCTCCAGAAAGAGCCGCGAACCTTCTTCGCCTGGTTGATGATCTTCTGCTGCTCGAACAGCTTCGAGAAGATGATGAACAGCGAGAAGGCGAGCGAAACCACCAGCAGGCCGAACACGGTCTGCGTGATGAGGCCGCCCTGCTGAAGAGCGGGGACCAGACCGTAGGGATTGGCACCGGCGGCGGCGGTAGCGGGGGTCGTCATTGTCGTCGGTTCCTTGAGATAAGAATCGGAATTGAGGAAAAACGCGATCGGGCGGCCGGTGTTCTTGGGAAGCCACCGGCCGGATCAGGTTCAGTCCTTCGGAATCTGCCAGGTGAAGCGGCTCGAGAACGAGTCCCCGATGGCGGCACCTCCCGCATCCTTCGCCGGCGTGAAGCGCGCGCGCTTCGTCAGCAGGCGACAGGCCGTCTGGTCAAGATCGGCGAAGCCGCTCGAAGACGTGACGGTGCAGTTGGTGACACGCCCGTCCGTACCCACATCCAGCTTGAACCCGACCGTTCCCGCTTCGTTGTTGCGAAGCGCCGACGGCGGATAGTCATCCGTGGACATGAGGGACTGGAAGCTGCCGCGCGGCTTGGCCCGGACCGCAGCGCTGGGCTTCGGCGGAGGGGGGGCCGGCGAAGGCGGAGCCTGGATGATCGGCGCCGGCGGCGGGTTCGGCGTCGTCACGATCGGCGGCGCCGTAACGACCGGCGGCTGCACGATCGGCGGCGGCGTGACAATCGGCGGCGACTCGACCTTCGGCTGCTCCTTCGGCGGGGGCGGCGGCTGCTTCGGAGGCGGGGGCGGCGGTTCCTTGATGTCGAGTACGGTCATCTGCTTGGCCACCTTCTTAACGATATTGAAGGCGAGGCCAGTGTAGAATGCGTAGCCGACAGCGGCGATGAGGATCGCGGTGATAACCGCCGCGATCGTCTTCTCCTTACTCTGATTTTGGTCGACGTAGGCCATTAAAGAGAGCCACTCCGTGCTGTCGAAAGGCTGCGGCATGGCAATGGGGGTCAGATGGCCGCGAAACATCGCGGGCCGTCAGACCCCCCTTGCCGTCACTTCATGCTATGCAGCGATCGATTTGATGTCCATCCCTTACATATACGATCGGGCAATGTCTTGGCATCCCGGGAGTCATATTCTCCTCCGTCCCTTGAATCCCGCGAGCCAAAACGGCAGGGAAAAAGGGTGCATTACGAACCATGACAGATTGAAGAGTGGAGGTTGGTCGCCCATGAAATGTCAGCCGAAATTGGCAGGCCTGCTCCTATTCGGCGCCTTGACCTTCGCTAGCGCAGCATCTTCGCAGACACCTGCGCTATCGCAGAACTCTGCCGCGGAAAGCTATGCGGACCTGACCGATCTCGCACTTGCAGCACGCGCAACCGTGATCGTCACCGTGCGCAACACGATCCGCCTCAAGGGGCCGGATGCGGTGGGGGTCGCGCCGGGATATGTGCGATTCTATGTGGAGGGTGATGTCGATGCGCTGATCGCGGGTCGCACAGGCCTCCCGGCGACCGTTTCCTGGCTGGTGGACATGCCGCTGGACGCCGCGAATCACCCTCCGAAGCTCAAGAAGCAGAAACTGATTCTGCTCGCCCGCCCGATTCCCGGCAAGGCGGGGACGCTCCAGCTCGTCTCCCGCAAGGCGCAACTGGCATGGACGCCCGAGCGCGAGCAGCGGCTCCGCGCGATCCTGTCCGAGGCGAATTCCCCCTCGGCGCCGCCGGTGGTGACGGGGGTGGGCCACGCCTTCCACGTCGCGGGCAGCATTCCCGGCGAGGGCGAGACCCAGATTTTCCTGAAAACCGCGGATAATCGCCCGGTTTCGCTCAATATCGAGCGTCATCCCGGCGAAGACCCGCGCTGGTCCGTGTCGCTCGGCGAGATCGTCGACGATCAGGCGGCGGCGCCCAAGCATGAGACCCTGCTCTGGTATCGCCTTGCCTGCGGGCTTCCGTCGACCCTGCCGGATGACGCGGTGGCCGATCAGGCGGCCGACGACGCGGCGCAGGCGCGCGACGATTATCGCCTAGTGCTGAAGGGGCTCGGCCCCTGCGGCCGCACCACGACGAGAGCGGAGGCGCCGGCCGACTAGGCCCGCGTCTCGCCCTCCTCTCCGCCTTCCAGAAACAGGAAGTCGCGCGGAAAATGGCAGAGATGGGCGCCGCCGTCGACGAACAGCGTCTGCCCCGTCACCGCCCGCGCGCGCGCCAGATAGAGCACCGCTTCGGCGATCTCCGCCGGAGCGGGCAGCGCCGCGAGCGGCATCCGCTTCGCCGCCTCGGCCAGCCGCGCGGCGTCATAATCAGCGGTCGGCAACGTCAGCCCCGGCGCCACGGCGGAGACCCGAACATAGGGCGCGAATCGCCGCGCGAGGATGGTCGTCGCCTCCGCCAGCGCCAGTTTGGACAGCGTGTAGCTGAACTGGTCCGCATTGGGCGCGGCGATGCGCTGGTCGAGGATGTTGACGATCGCCACACGGTGCGCCGGCCCCGCCCTGGCGGCGAGCGCGGTCGCCAGCAGCACCGGCGCGGCGCTGTTCACCGCATAATGGCTGAGCATCCCCGCCTGCGTAACGGATTCCGGCGAGTCGTATTCGAATCGCGCGGCATTGTTGACGAGCAGGGCCGGCGCGCGGCCGAAGGAGGCCTCCACCGCCGGCAACAGGCCCGCCACCGCCGCTTCGTCCGCTAGATCGGCGATGAAGTGGCGCCACACCGCGCCCGCGCCCGCCAGCCGCTCGGCCAGCCCCGCCTCGGGCGTGGAGATCGCGCCGCTGTGGATGGCGAGATCGTAGCCCGCCTCGGCCAGCGCCGCGCACAGCGCCGCCCCCAGCCGCCGGCAACCGCCGGTCACCAGCGCCAGCGGGCGCACCGCCGTCACGCGCGATGCCTCACCAGACGGATGCCGATCTCCTCGCCGCCCTGCGAGATGGCGAGCTTCACGATCTTCACCTCGACGCGGCGCACCCGCTCGTCCCCGGCGAACATCGCCGCGATGATATGCTCGGCCACCGCCTCGACCAGCGTGAAATGCAGGCCCTCGGGCAGCGATTCGGTCACCGCCTTCTTGAGGTCCATATAGTTCTTGGACTGATGAAGCGGCGTATCGGGCGCGAACTTCGCCTCCGGCAGCGCGAGGTCCACCGTCACCGAGACACGCAGCGGCTGCGGCAGGTGCGTCTCCTCCGAATAGATGCCGGTCAGCACCATCGTCTCGATTCCCGAGACCTCAAGCTGAAGAAGATCGTCCGCCATATCGCTTTCATCCATCTGCAATGGCGTTCGCCTAGCCAGCCCATGCGCGGGCGGCAAGGCGCACGGATTTCACAGCGCGCCCAGGAAGCGCTAGAGCGCGCAGCCTTTCGAATCGCACAAGGAGGATCGGAACGGGTGGAAACGGTGACGGCTACAGGCGCAATCAAGGCTGCGGAGGCGCATGGCGCCCATCTCGCGCCGCTGGGGCTGGCGGATAGCAGGGCGATCGAGACCCTGCTCGATCTCTCCTTCGGCCACGAGCGACGCCAACGCACCGCCTATCGCCTGCGAGACGGCGTCGCCGCCGAACCCGTCGCCAGTTGCGCCGCCTTCGACGAGCATGGCCGGCTGGTCGGCTCGCTCCAGAGCTGGCCCCTCGCCCTCGTCGGGGAAGACGACAGCGTGACGCCGCTCTGGCTGGTCGGGCCGATCGCGGTCCACCCCGATCGCCGCAGCGAGGGCATCGGCCGCACGATGCTGCGCCGCGCGCTCGCCGCGATCGACGGAACCGGTATCCCCGCCGTGCTGATCGGCGACCCGGAATATTACGGCCCCTTCGGCTTCACGGCCGAGGCGACCGGGGGATGGGATCTGCCCGGCCCGTTCGAGCGCCGACGCCTTCTCGCCCGGCTCGACGAGGGGCAGAGCCTTCCGGCGCGAGGGCGGCTGGCCCCACGCGGCTGAACATTTCCCCCTGAGAGAAAATCGCTTTAGGGGAGTGGCGATGCCGCTTACCGCCCCTCCCCCCGATGCGATCGCCGGCCTGTCGCTGAGCGAGATCGCCAGGCTCGCCGCCGAAGGACAGCTTCCCCCCGTCGAGCGCTGGAACCCGGAGCATTGCGGGGACAGCGCCATGCGGATTCTCGCGGACGGCACCTGGCTGCACGAAGGCTCGCCGATCGGGCGGCCGGCGATGGTGCGGCTGTTCTCGACCCTGCTCCGGCGCGAGGCGGACGGCGGCCATGTGCTGGTGACGCCGGTCGAGAAGCTCTCGATCGCGGTGGACGACGCGCCCTTCGTCGCGGTCGAGATGGAGAGCGAGGGCACGGCCGAGACTAGCCGCATCGCGCTGCGCACCAATGTCGGCGACATCCTGTTCCTCGGCCCCGAGCATCCGCTGACGGTCGAGGATCGCGGCCATGGCGCGCACCCGTATCTGCGTGTGCGCGACGGGCTCGACGCGCTGGTGGCGCGGCCGGTCTATTATGCGCTGGCGGACCTTGCCATCACCGGGCCGGCCGGCCCCGGCGGCGCGATCGGGCTGTGGAGCGACGGCACCTTCTTCCCGCTGGAGCAGGCGGAATCGTGAGCGCCGTCGACGCCATCCGCTCCCGCTTCCACGCCAGCGCCCATATCCCGGCGCCGCTGGCGGGCGATGCCGCCCCGCCTCTGACGGACGAGCCTCCGGTGCCCGCCGCCGTGCTGGTCGCGATCACCGACCGGCCCGAGCCCGGCCTGCTGCTCACCCGACGCAACGAGGCGCTGCGCAAGCATCCGGGGCAGATCGCCTTCGCCGGCGGCCGCGCCGACCCGACCGACATCGACCCGGTCGACACGGCGCTGCGTGAGGCGTGCGAGGAGATCAGCCTGCCGCGCGGCCTCGTCTCGGTGATCGGCTGCGACGCGCCCTATCACACCATCACCAATTTCTCGATCGTGCCGGTGGTCGCCGTGGTGCCGCCCGACCTGCCGCTCGTGCCGCTCGAGTTCGAGGTGGCGGACATCTTCGAGGTGCCGCTCGGCTTCGTGCTCGATCCCGCCAACCAGATACAGGCCGAAGCCGAATTCCGGGGACAGATGCGCCGTTACTACGAAATCATGTGGCAGGATCGCCGGATCTGGGGCGCCACCGCCGCGATGATCGTCAATCTCAGCCGCCGGATCGGCGCATGACCGCGCGCGCCGTTCCCGTCCCCCCGCCCGTGACCGATCCGCAGGGGCTTGAGCGCCTGATCGAGGCGCTCGACGGTGCCGGCGGCGCCACGCGCTATATCGGCGGCTGGGTGCGCGACACGCTGCTGGGGCAGGCTCCGCAGGATATCGACGTCGCCACCCGCCTCTCCCCGCAGGAGGTGGAGAGCCGCGCGCAGGCCGCGGGGCTCAACACCTGGAGTTCGGCCTCGGGCATCGCCCACGGCACGATCGGCGTGGTGGTGGGCGGCAAGTCCTTCGAGGTGACGACGCTGCGCCGCGACGTCGCGACCGACGGCCGCCACGCCACCGTCGCCTTCACCGAGGACTGGCAGGAGGACGCGGCGCGGCGCGACTTCACGATCAACGCCCTCTCCGCCGATCCGCTGACCGGCGAGGTGCATGATTATTTCGGCGGGCTCGACGATCTCGCCGAAGGCCGTGTGCGCTTCATCGGCGAGCCCGCGCAGCGCATCGCCGAGGATCATCTGCGTATCCTGCGCTTCTTCCGCTTCCACGCCCGCTTCGGCAAGGGCACGCCGGACGCGGCGTCCTACGCCGCCTGCGTGGCGCGCGCGAAGGATCTGATGGCGCTCTCGCGCGAGCGGATCGCCGCCGAACTCGTCAAGTTGCTGGCGGTCGCCGATCCTCTGGCGACGGTGGAGGCGATGCTGGAAGGCGGCCTGTTCGCGCCCGTCGTCCCCGAGATCACCGATGCCGCCCGGCTCGCGGCCCTGCTATCGGCCGAACGCGCCGCCGGCGTCGCGCCCGACGGCCTGCGGAGGCTCGCCGCGCTGCTCCCCCCCTCGCCCGCCGTCGCCGAGCAGGTGGCGGCGCGGCTGCGCCTCTCCAAGCTGGAGCGCAAGCGGCTCGCGCTCGCCGCCGAGCCCGACGGGACCACGGTGGCCGAACGCCAAGCCTATGCGATCGGCATGGAATCGGCGGTCGACCGGCTGCTGCTCGCCGGCGAGCCCCAGGCTGCGCGCCGGATCGAGCATTGGCAGCGCCCGTCCTTCCCGCTGTCCGGCGGCGATCTCATCGCGATGGGGCTGACGGCCGGCCCCGCGGTCGCGACGACGCTCCGCGCGATCGAGCAACGCTGGGTTCGGGAAGGCTTCCCCGCCAAAGCCGTTCTCGACGGCTATGCGCGCGAAGCGGTGACGGCGGCGGTGGGGCGGGCCGGCTGACTCAGCCGAGCCGGCTGCGCCAGTAAGCGGCGGCCTCGTCGGCCGGCAGCGGCATCGAGTAGAAATAGCCCTGCCCATGGCTGCACCCGAGCGCCGCCAGCGTCTGGGACAGTTCGATCGTCTCGATGCCCTCGGCGGTGGTCGTCATGCCGAGCGCGTCGGCGAGGCTGAGCACGGCGCGCACGATCGCCACCTTGTCGCGATCGGCCAGCATCCCCGAGACGAAGCTCCGATCGATCTTGAGATTGTCGATCGGCAGGCGGCGCAGATAACTGAGGCTGGAATAGCCGGTGCCGAAATCGTCCATCGCGACGCGGACGTTGAGGCCGCGCAGCGCCTGAAGCGCGCGGGTGGCGCGATCCGGGTCTTGCACGATGGCGCTTTCGGTCAGCTCGATGGTCAGCCGCTCGCCCGCAATGCCGTGGGTGGCGAGCGCGGCGGCGATCATCCCCGGCACATCGTCGCGCGCGAGCTGGATGGCCGAGACGTTGACGCTCATCGACAGCGGCACCGGGCCGCCGGCATCCTTGTCCCACGCCGCCAGCGTCGAGAGCGCGCTGTCGAGCGCCCAGCGGCCGAGCGGCACGATCAGCCCCGCCTCCTCCGCCACGGGGATGAACTCGCCCGGATCGATCGGCCCGCGCGTCGTATGCTTCCAGCGCGACAGGGCCTCGAAACCGGTGATCCTGTTCGCCGCCAGATCGATGATCGGCTGGTAGGCGAGCCTGAGATCGCCCTGATCGATGGCGCGGCGCAGCTCCGTCTCGAGATCGAGCTTGTAGCGCGCGCAGGCCGCCTCGCCGGGATGATGGACCTCGACCCGTCCGGTCGACTTGGCGCGCTTCAGCGCGAACTGGGCGTTGCGCACCAGTTCTTCGCCGCTGGTCTGCTCCTCGCCGACCAGCGCGCAGCCGATCGCGCATTCGAGCCCCACCTCGAACCGCGCCAGCCGGAAGGGCGTGGAAAGCACCGCCTGAATCCGCCGCGCCGCCGCCGGCGCATCGTCCGGCCCGTGGCTGAGCCGCAGCAGGATGCCGAACTCGTCCCCGCCGATGCGCGCCAGCAGATCGCCCGCGCGCAGCGTCGAGATCAGCCGCCGCGCCACCGTGATGATGACCTCGTCGCCCGCGACGCCGCCCAGGCTCTCGTTGATCCGGCTGAAACGCGACAGATCGACCAGCAGCACGGCGTAGCTGGCGCCCGCGCCCTCGGCCATCACATCGTCCACGGCTTCCGCGAAGGCGCTACGGTTGGGGAGGCCGGTCAGGCTGTCGTGCAGCAGTTCGGCGCGCAGCGAGCGGGCATTCTCGATCTCGGTGGTGCGATCGACCAGCGTCAGCAGGCAGCGCGGCGGACTGCCCGTGATTCGGATCAGCGGCGCGATGTTGACGTGGAAATGGCGGCCCGACACGGCATCGCCGTCGCGCCACTCGAATCGCGTCGGCTCCGCCCCCCCGCTCTGGAAGAATGCCTGGAGCCCGCGCACGATATCGTGGCAGGCGATCACCGGCAGCGGCTGGTTCGACGGGCGCGACGAATCGAGTTGCTGATATCGCTCGTTGCAGACGCCCAGCTCGAACTGGCCGGAGGGCAGCGCCGAAACCATGGCCGCCGCGATCGGCAACGCCTCCAGAAAGGATTCGCGCACGCGCATCGCATGAGCCCAGGCCTCGGGCGGGATGTCGCTGGGCATGGCCGTCTCCGGCACAGGCCGCAGGGCGCCCCGCACCGCCCTCTCCTCAGGCGGCGTTTCGCTTTCCCGACTAGCCTCGGCCATACGCATGGCCATCAGGCGTACATCGATCGGGTTAATCTTTGCTTTCGCTGATTTCTTCCGCCGCGGGAGCCGGCGGCGGAGGCGGCGTCACCTGCCCGAAGCGATTGTCGCGCGGGAAGCCCAGCGGCGCCATGCGCCCGCCCGCCCCGCGCGCGGTTCGCCACGGGGTGAGATCCGACTCGGTGCGGACGCGGCCGGTCTCGCCGCCCATCGCCCAACTGATGCCGCCCGCGAAGACGATCGCCATCGCGTCCGACAGGCCTCCGTCCCGGTAGCGCTGGAGCTGGACGCCCGAGCCGCGCGCCATCTCGGGCAGCTCGCGGATCGGGAAGACCACCATCTTGCGGTTGTCGCCCACCACGGCGACATAATCGGCGCCTGCCACCACGGGCCGGAAGAGGCGCAGCTCCGCGCCGGGGCGCAGGTTCAGCACCTGCTTGCCCTTGCGCGTTTCCGCCACGATGTCGGCGACCTTGGCGAGGAAGCCGCGCCCGTCCGACGAGGCGACCAGCACGCGATCCTCGCCGCCGCCGCGCACCACGGGGAGCAATGCCACCGGCGCGCCCTCGCCCTCCAGATCGACCATCAGGCGCACCGGCTCGCCAAAGCCGCGCCCGCCCGGCAGCTTGTCCGCCGCCAGCGTGAACACGCGCCCGTTCGCCGCCGCCAGCAGCAGCCGGTCGGTGGTGTGCGCGTGGAAGGCGAACAGCGGCCCGTCGCCTTCCTTGAACTTCAGCGTATCGGCGGCCGCGAGATCGCGATGCCCCGCCATCGCGCGAATCCAGCCGCGCTGGGAGAGGATGACGGTGATCGGCTCGCGATCGATCATCGCCTCCAGCGGGATTTCGCGCGCCGGGCCGGCCTCCGCCACCGTCGTGCGGCGCGCGCCGAGCGGCGTCTCGGGCGCATAGCGCTCGCGCAGCTTGGCGAGGTCTTTCTTGAGGCGGTTGCGCTGCTTGGTCGGGCTTTCGAGCAGAGCGGCCAGCGTCTCGCGCTCCTTGGCCAGCGCGTCGCGCTCCTTCTTGATCTCCATCTCTTCGAGGCGGCGCAGCGAGCGCAGGCGCATGTTGAGGATCGCCTCGGCCTGCCGGTCGGTGAGGCCGAACTCGGCCATCATCACCGGCTTGGGCTCGTCCTCGGTGCGGATGATCTCGATCACGCGGTCGAGATTGAGATAGGCGATCAGAAAGCCGTCGAGCAGCTCGATGCGGTCGTCGATCTTGGCCAGCCGGTGCTTCGAGCGATTGACCAGCACCTCGATCTGGTGCGCGACATAGGCCGACAGCGCCTCGGCCAACGACATCACGCGCGGGGTGCGCGTCGCGTCCAGCACGTTGAGGTTGAGCGGCACGCGCACCTCAAGGTCGGTCAGCCGGTAGAGGCTGTCCTTGAGCGTATCGACGTCCACCGTACGGCTGCGCGGCTCCAGCACGATGCGGATCTGCTCGTCCGATTCGTCGCGGACGTCGGCGAGGATCGGCAGCTTCTTCTCGGTGATGAGGGCGGCGATCTGCTCGATCAGCTTGGCCTTCTGCACCTGATAGGGGATTTCGGTGATGACGAGCTGCCAGGTGCCGCCCGAGAGCTTCTCCGGCTCGGCGAAGCGCGCGCGGGTGCGGAAGGCGCCGCGGCCCGTCTCATAGCCTTCGCGGATGGCGGCCGGGCCGTCGGCGACGATGCCGCCGGTCGGGAAGTCCGGCCCCTGCACATATTGCAGCAGATCGGCCGTCGGCGCGCCCGGATGCTCGATCAGGTGGATCGCGGCGTCGATCAGTTCGGCCGCGTTGTGCGGCGGGATCGAGGTCGCCATGCCGACCGCGATGCCGGCCGCGCCATTGGCGAGCAGGTTCGGGAACAGGCCGGGGAAGACCTCGGGCTCCTCTTCCTCGCCATTGTAGGTGGGTTTGAAGCCGACCGTGCCTTCGTCGAGCCCCGACATCAGGTCGACGGCGGTCGCGGTCAGGCGCGCCTCGGTGTACCGGTAGGCGGCGGCGTTATCGCCGTCGACATTGCCGAAATTGCCCTGCCCGTCGACCAGCGGATAGCGCAGCGAGAAGGTCTGCGCGAGGCGAACCATCGCGTCATAGACCGACTGATCGCCATGCGGATGATATTTGCCGATCGTATCGCCGACGACGCGCGCGCACTTCTTGTAGGCCGCCGCCGGATCGAGCCGCAGCAACCGCATCGCCCAGAGCAGCCGGCGATGCACCGGCTTCAGCCCGTCCCGCACGTCCGGCAGCGATCGCGCCGTGATCGTCGAGAGCGCATAGACGAGGTAGCGCTGCGACAGCGCCTCATCGAAGGGAGAATCGGTGAAGGGTTCGGGTTCGATGATGTCGGTCGAGGCCATGCCCTCTGGTTAGCAGGCGCTCCCCGCGCTTGGGAAGCGCCAACGTCCCGTTATGTTCTCGCTCAAAGCGCGGTGCGGAACGGCGTGAAGTTGGTATGCTCGTCGAACACGTCGACGCCTTCCTTGCGCTTGAGGAAGCCGATCACCGCATAGGTGACGGGGGTGAGAATCACCTCCCACGACACCTTCAGCGCCCAGTTGGTGAGGAGCACTTTCAGCACCAGCGCCGGCGTCCAGCTCGGCGCGCCGAGGAAGGCAAGCGGATAGAAGACGAGGCTGTCCACCGCCTGCCCGCACACCGTCGATCCGATGGTGCGCGTCCACAGATGCTTGCCGCGCGTCAGGATCTTCATCCTGGCCATGACGTAGGAGTTGACGAACTCCCCCGCCCAGAAGGCCGCGACCGAGGCGAAGACGATGCGCGGCACCTGCCCGAACACCTGCTCGTAAGCGGCCTGCCCCGTCCAGTCGCGCGCGGGCGGCAGCGACACCACCACCCATGACATGAACGCCATGAACAGCACCGCGCCGAACCCCGCCCACACGCAGCGCCGCGCGCGGGCATAGCCGTACACCTCGGTCAGCACGTCGCCGAGGATATAGCCGACCGGGAAGAAGAGGATGCCGCCACCGAAGGGCCATTCGCCGATCACGGGCAGGTCCACCTTGGCCACCTTGCCCGCGCCGATCACGTTGGAGAGCAGCAGGATGGTGACGAACGCCGCCATGGTGAAATCGTAATAGCGCATCGGCCGGCCATGGAGCGTGCCGGCCTCGACGGGCTGGATGGGGGACACGTCGTTCATTGCGTGGCCGGGCGGAGCGGTTGTTGCGCAGTCGTCATGGCCGGGCACAGTATCGCGGTTTCCAGCCCGCGCAATCCGGGCTAAGGCGACCGATGGGCGCCCGTAGCTCAGTTGGATAGAGCACTAGCCTTCTAAGCTTGTGGTCGCAGGTTCGAACCCTGCCGGGCGCGCCAATTTCAAGTCGGCTGGAACGTGTTGGGCATCCTGCGCCCAGGCTCGTCCATCGCCACAATGTTCTTGATTTGTTCTAGCCGATCTGGTACATGTCCCTTCCAGGATTCGCTGGCGCCCGCGAGTTCTCCAACGCCCCGAAAGGCAAGCATCATGGCAAATGATGAAATCGAAAGGCTGCTGAACGAGGTAGGGAACGTCCTGGCCCAGGACACCGCCTATCCGCTCGATGGCACGTTCCTGTACACCGAAGCGGCATCACAGATGGTCGACATGTCGATCTTCAAGGATCTTGGGGACCATCTCCTGTTCCGATGGCCGATGCACGGGCTGGGCGACGTCCTGCTCGAACTGTGGGAAGCGAGCGATCCGAAGAAGCGCTGGGTGGCCATGCAATACTGGATCACGGACGGGCAATTCACCGCCTCCTTCACCTACCCGGAAGAGATCGATCCGAACGAACGCACGATGGATCGCCGCGACCGCATCGTACGGCAACGCTATGGCAACAAGCGGATCGTCTACCCGTCCCTTTGAAAGCACGATCGCCACGCCGAGGCCTGATCGCCAACAGGCGCGGCCGCATGATCCACGGCGATCATCGGCGGCCCCATCCGCCCTCCCGCATCATCAAGACCGTGGCATCGGACGAGGTGGAGCCAGTTCACGTCAGGGGGCCGTTCGCCACCGGCTCGCCGAAGGACGGCACGCCTTCCGCCGTATAGCCGAAGGGCTGCACCCGCGTATGGCGATTGGGATCGAACAGCGGATCGCCCTTGATCGCCTCATAGTCGCGGCCGTGGTAGACGAGCATGTCGCGCCCCCGCTCGTCGACCGTGAAGCTGTTGTGGCCAGGCCCCCAGACCTTGTTCCTCGGGGAGGACTGGAAGACCGGAACCTGCGATTTGGTCCAGGCGGCCGGGTCCATGATGTCGGCATCGTCGCGCACGCTCAACATGCCCATGCAATAGCGCGCGTCCGTCGCGCTCGCCGAATAGGTCATGAAAAGACGGCCATGGCGCGCCAGCACCGCCGGCGCTTCGTTCACCTTGAACCCTCGGGTCTCCCATTCGAGCGTGGGGACGGACAGCCGCGACGGCCTGGCGGCGAGCGTCAGCGCGGAGGCCATGGGCGCGATGTAGAGATTGGAGTTGGTGTCGATCCCCTCCTCACGCTGCGCCCAGGCGAAATAGCGCTGGCCGCGATGCACGAAGCTCGTGGAATCGAGATTGAAGCTGTCCCACGCCATCCGAAACTGGCCCAGCACATGCCATTGCCCCGTCATCGGATCGTCGCCGTCGCAGGCGATCGCGTGGGTGCGGATGCGGAACACGTCCTCGCCGCCGCCGCTTGGGCCGGCGGCGAAATACATGATCCAGCGGCCGTCGACCTTGTGCATCTCCGGCGCCCAGATGAAGCCGGACAGCGGCCCGCTCGGCAGATGGCGCCACAGCACGCGCTCCTCGGCGGCGGCGAGGCCGGCGATCGTCTTCGCCCGGCGGAGGACGAGCCGGTCATATTGGGGCACGGACCCCGTCATGTAATACCAGCCGTCGGTGTGGCGGAACACCTGCGCATCGGCGCGCTGACGGACGAGCGGATTGACGATACCGCCCCGCGCCCGCGGGGTGCGCGCCGCCAGCGCCGTGGCGGAAAGCGCCGCCGCCCCCGCCACGAAGCCGCGTCGATCGATCAGGCCCATGCATCTTCTCCCTTCGGCGGCTCGTCCGATCCGTGATGGTGCCGATCGGCCGGCATCACCGGGCCGAGAAGCGGAACATGATGTCGTTCCGGTAGGTCTGGCCCGGATCGAGGCGGACCGAGCCGAACTCCGGCCGGTTGGGCGTATCGGGGAACATCTGCGGCTCGAGCACGATGGCATCGCCCTCGCGATAGATATGGCCGGATTTGCCGGTGATCGTGCCGTCGAGGAAATTGCCCGAATAGAACTGGATGCCCGGCTCGCGCGAGAGCACCTCCATCACCCGGCCCGAGACCGGATCCTCCACGCGCGCCATCAAACGGGGCGCCGGCGCCATCGTGCGGCTCACCACCCAATTATGGTCATAGCCGCGGCCATAGCGGATCTGCACGTCGGACGCGTCGCGGACGCGATCGTTGATGACGGTCGGCTTGCGGAAATCGAACACCGTGCCGGCCACCTTGCGGAACTCGCCGGTCGGGATCGAGGTGGCGTCGGTCGGCGTATATTCGTCGGCCGGGATGGTGAGCAGTTCGCCCAGCGCACCGCGTTTCGATCCCTCACCCGCCAGATTCCAATAGGTATGGTTGGAGAGATTGACGATCGTCGGCTTGTCGGTGGTGGCGGTGTAGCTGACCGACAGATCGCCCTTCGCGTCGAGCGAGTAGGTGGCCGTGGCGGTGAGCGTGCCGGGATAGCCCTGATCGCCGTCCGGGCTCACGAGGCGCAGCACGACCTTCGCGCTCGGCCCCTTCTCGACCGACACGACCTTCCACACCAGCTTGTCGAAGCCCCTGGTGCCGCCATGGAGCGAATTGGGGCCGTCGCTGAGCGGTGACTCGTAGGTCTTGCCGTCGAGCGTGAAGCGCCCCCTGGCGATGCGGTTGGCGACGCGGCCGACCGTCGCGCCGAAATAATTGGGCTTGGCGATGTAGCCGGCGAGATCGGGATAGCCGAGCACGACGTCGGCAAGCTTGCCGGCGCGATCCTTCACGAGGAGCGACTGCACGCTGGCGCCCAGGGTGATGATGGTGGCGCTGCTGCCCGACGGGTTGCTGAGCGTGATCGCCTCCACCGGCGTACCGTCTGGCATCGTGCCGAACGGGCGTCGCGAGACGTCGGCGGCGGTCGCGGAGGTGGCGGTGAAGCCGAGAGCGGCAATGGCGATCGCCCAGGTTTTCATGACGTGTGTCTCCAGGGGAAAATGGTCAGAGCGCGGCCCGTGGCCAGCCATCGGCCGTCCACGGGACAGGGGGGATACGAAGCGTTGGGGGCGCCATCATGCTCCCTGTCATAGGCATGATGGACGATGTAATCCCTGCCTTCGTCGGAAAGGAAGGCCGAATGGCCGGGGCCGCGCAAGCGCTGCTGTTCCTTCAGATCGGCGTCAGGATCACGGTACTTCCGCCGTCGAGCACCCGGCTGCCGTCCTCGCTGAGAGAGGGGCCGCGCACATCCTTCGAGCGGCCGACCACCGTGTCATTAGGTGCTGTCCACGCCCTTGCGGAGGCTCGCCCGGACGCCGGTGACGACGATATCGTTCGCGGCCGAGTTGGCGGTGCTGGACTCAGGCCCTTGAGAACCGGCCACATCCTGCGGTTCGGACGGTTTCGAAGATGGATTCGCCGCATCCTGGGCGAAAGCAGGCGTGGCGGCCATGCCGAGCGCAAGCGCCGACGCAGCCGTCATGAGCACATGACGATCAAGGACCATGGATTCCCCTTCCTATACCCAAGCACCGCTTTTGCGCGGTGTCGTGTTTTATTGCTCAGACAAATAGGTAACGAAATCGGAGATGGCTGGCAAGAGGCTTCCGAATCCTCTTGCGACAATCTCGCAAAGGCGCGGGCCGGCGCATCCCCAATGCCCGCCACGATCGGCGGATTCGCTCGCCATTCTTGTCTGAGTAGAGTTCGACGCTATGCGGACAGACGGTAGAGAGCCGAGCCGTGCGCCGGGAGCTGCCGCTCGATTCGGACGGCCTCGCGCCCCTGTTCCTCACCGCTCCACAGGTCGAGCACGCGCACCGGTCCGCCGAGGCCGAGCTCGGACAGGGCGATGCCGATCCGCTTCGGCTTGTCCGCGATGTTGAACAGCGCGAGATAGCGATCGCCGTCCGCCCCCTCGGGCCGCGCCGACCAGATCGGCGCATCGTCCTCGACGAAGTGCGGCCGGTTGTCGCGGCTCGCCTGATTGACGGCGATCACCGCGCGGTTGGTCAGAAGCGCGAGCGTCGCCGTGTCGAGATGCCGCAGATCGCCGCCCATGATGAGCGGCGAGCGCGCGATGCTCCACAAGGTCATCAGCGTCCGCTGCTCATCCGGCGTAAAGCGGCTATCGCGGGCGCCGAGCGCCAGCCGGCCGAGCGGCAACATGTCGGCATCGGGCCAAGCCCCCGGCGCCCGATAGCCGCTCCAGTTCGCGAGCCGCACGAACTGCGCCTTGAGCATCGCCCAGTCATCCCAGAAATCATCCGAGATGCGCCACATCTGCGCGAAACGGCGGACATGATCCCCGCGCGGCACGGGCGTCTCGCCCGGCGAAAGGCTGAGGATGATCGGCCGCCCGCAGCGCCCGATCGCGCGATGCGCCGCCTCGATCTCCGGCGCATGGGCGTCATAGGGGCGGCTCATGTCGTCCATCTTGACGAAATCGACGCCCCATTCCGCAAAGAGGCGGAAGACGCTGTCATAATAGGCCTGGGCACCGGGTTTCGTCATGTCGACGCCGAACATGTCCGGGTTCCAGGGGCAGATGCTCCCGGTGTCGGCGATGTCCGCCGCGCGATAGGGCGTGCCGAGGATCGGCAGGTTCCTGTCGATCGCCTGCCGGGGGATGCCGCGCATCAGATGGACGCCGAATTTCATGCCCAGCCCATGCACATGGGCGGCAAGCGGCGCGAAGCCTTTGCCGCCCGCGCTGGAGGGAAAGCGATTTGGCGCGGGCAGCAGCCGGCCATGGGCATCCAGCGTCGGCCGCGCCTCGGCATGATAGTCATAGCCCGAGGCGGTGGGCTCATACCATTGGATGTCGACCGTGAAGACGTCGTAGCCGAAGGGCAGCAGCTTCGCCGCCATGATCGCCGCGGTCTCGCGCGCCTGGGCCTCGGTGATGGTCGTGGCGAAGCTGTTCCAGCTATTCCAGCCCATCGGCGGACGCGGCGCGAGAAGGGGACCGGGAGACGAAGCTCCCGATGCGGCCGCGGGCTGGACGAAGGGGGTGGTCGCGCCCGCCAGGGCACCGGCGATCACCGCCCTGCGGCTCGGTTTTCCGAACATTCCTCACTCCTTCGAGAGCGTATTACGCCATGGCGGGCACGGCTGGCTCGTCGTGAAAGGCCTCCACCTCGATCCGTTCCGCGCGGAGAAAGGCATCGGCGACGTGGCGCAGCGGCCGCCGATCCACATCCTGTCCGCCCGCCCCGATGAGCGCGGCGAAACGGGCATAGAGGCCGCGATATTCCGCCTCGGGCGGCAGCGGCTGCGGCACGCCGTCGATCGCCATCTCCGCCCCGCCCCTGGACAGGAGGAGCTGCCCCCGATCGGTCTCGATGCGGATGTCCCAGGTCTGCGGGCCGGTCTGGCGGAAATCGAGATCGGCGGTGAGCGGCGCACCATCCACCATCAGGAAGCTGAGATCGGCGGCGATCGGCGCCTGCTGGTTGGCGGGATAGGACAAGGTGCCCCCGCTCAGCAGGAAGGGCGGCAGGATATGCGTCGCGATCGAGAGCGCGTTGATCCCCGGATCGAAGACGCCGAGGCCGCCCGCCTGCCAGATCCACCGCTGACCGGGATGCCAGACCCGGACATCCTCCCGCCAGACGATCGCCGCCGAGAGGATGCGCTTGCCCTCCAGCCAGGCGCGGGCCGGCCCGACCGCCGGCGCCTCGCGGCTGTGCCACGCCGTGAACAGCGTGAGGCCGCGCTCGACGGCGAGATCGTGCAGGAGCGCGACCTCGCTCAACGTCGCGCCCGGCGGCTTTTCGAGCAGCACATGCTTGCCGGCGAGCAGCGCCGCGCGCGCGGCGGCAAAGCGCGCCTGTGGCGGCTGGCAGAGCGACACGGCCTCGATGCCGGGCTCCGACGCGAGCATCTCCTCCACGCTGCGATAGGTGGTGCCGGCCGGGCAATCCCCCTGGAGGCTGGCCCCGCAGACGAGATCGAAATCCCGCGAGGCCGCGATGGCGGGCAGATGCTGGTCCTGCGCGATCTTCCCCAGGCCGATGACGGCAAGCCCGATCGCCATCAGAGCGCCTTCATCACCGGCCTGTCCTCCTCCGCGATCGCGATCGGATTGCGGACGGCGAGCCGGAAGGGCGCGGCCTCGATCTCGAAGACGTCGCCGGCCTGCGTCTTCACACCTTCGCTGAACGAGAGCGTGGCGGTGCCGAAGAAATGGACGTGAACGTCGCCGGGGCGGCGGAACAGCCGATATTTGAAATGATGATGCTCGAGATTGGCGATGCTGTGCGACATATTGGCCTCGCCCGAGAGGAAGGGCTTTTCCCAGATCGCCTTTCCGTCGCGCAGGATGCGGCTGGTGCCGCGGACATCGGCGGGCAGATCGCCCAGCAGCAGCTCCGGGCCGAGCGTCGCCTGACGCAGCTTCGAATGCGCCAGCCACAGATAGTTGCCGCGCTCTGTCACATGATCGGAAAACTCATTGGCGAGCGCGAAGCCCAGGCGGACCGGCGTCCCGTCCTCGTCGATCAGATAGATGCCGGCGATCTCCGGCTCCTCGCCCGCGTCGAGGCCGAAGGACGGCGAGCGCAGGGGCTGCCCCGGCGCGACGAGCTGGCTGCCGTCGCCCTTGTAGAACCATTCCGGCTGCGCGCCGATCGCCCCATCCGCGGGCTTGCCGCCCTCGACCCCCATCAGGAACATCTTCATGCTGTCGGTCGGTTCGGGATTCTCCCTGGCCGCGCGGTGCATCTTGTCGCGCCCCTCGGCCGAGCCGAGATGGGTGAGGCCGGTGCCCGTCATCAGCAGATGGGCGGAATCCGCATGGTCGACCGGCGGCAGCATCTCGACCGCGTCCAGATCGACCGGCGCGCCGGCGCCCGCGGCCTCGACCGTCCGGGCGAGGCTGCGGCCGGCGGCAAGCGCCATGCGCGCAAGGGCGACGACGCTCTCCGCGCCGGGCACGATGCGCGCCTGACCGTCCTCCGACAGCGCGGCGACATGGCGCGTGCCATCGGCAGCCCGAAACTGGATCAGCGATAATGCCATCTCTTCCTCTCCGAAATCTGGAAAATGGCAGCCTTCAAGCCGCTGGGACGAACCTTCCGTCGATACCGCGATCAGGATCGATCCCTTGTCATTGCCCATTTAATACTCAGACAAATAATGTCTAGCAGCTTTGCCGGGCGGGAGCAAGACGGGCGCCCTTCCTTCCATCCCGTCGGATCGGGCGCCGCGCCCGGGAAAAGAGGATTGATCCCATCCGCCGTCCGGCGAAGAGTGCGGCCATGCGCTATGCCCTCACGATCCTCGCGGCTCTGGCTCTGCCGGCCATCGCCCATGCCCAAGGCGCGACGGCAAGCTCGCCGCCCGAATTCGCGCGCAAGGCCGAACATCTGAAGCCCGGAGAGTGGGTCTGGGCCTCCAAGATCGCGCCGACCGGGCCGCTGCTCGTCTATGTCGATCTCTCGCGCCAGCTCGCCACGGTGTATCGCAACGGGGTCCGCGTCGCGGTGTCGACCATCTCCTCGGGCAAGGCCGGCCATGAAACGCCCACCGGCGTCTTCACCATCCTCCAGAAGGACGCGAACCACCGCTCCAGCCTCTACAACAGCGCGCCCATGCCCTTTCAGCAGCGGCTGACCTGGGACGGCGTCGCCCTGCACGCCGGCGGCCTGCCGGGCTATCCCGAAAGCCATGGCTGCGTGCATCTGCCCTTCGGCTTTTCCCGGCAATTGTTCGCGATCACGACGCTCGGCGCGACGGTGGTGGTGATGGGCAACGCCGTCGATCATGTCCGCACCAGCGAGGCCGGCCTGCTCGCCCCCATCGACGCGAAGGGCAACCCGACCGCCGTGAAGGATCTGAGCGATCTGGAGTTCCGCTGGCAGCCGGAGCGCGCACCCAGCGGCCCTCTCACGATCATCGTCGCCAAGAAGGACCAGCGAATCGTCGTGCTGCGCAACGGCATCGAGATCGGCCGAAGCGCGGCGCTGATCGATGACGACGATCCGGGCTCGCATGTCATCACCCTGTCCTCGACGCGGGACGGCAAGCCGAAGTGGATCTATCTCGGCCTGCCGGGGCATGAGGAGGATGCCGGGCGTATGCTGGACGAGGCGACGATCAACCGCGTCCGCGTGCCGCGCGCCTTCTATACGGCGGTCAAGGCGGCGCTCCGGCCGGGCACGACCATTCTCGTCACCGCGTCCAGCGTCGGCGCCTCGGAGGGCCAGCGGATCACGATCATGGATGCGATCGCCCCCACGCCCTGATCCGCGAAGACGGGGACGACGGGGCGCACCATTGGGGCGGTGATGAGGATGGCCGCGTTCGACATGAGGAGGGGATCGCTCAGACGATCCCGCCATTGGCACGCAGCACCTGGCCGTTGATCCAGCCGCCATCGGGGCCGGCGAGGAAGGCGACCGCGCCGGCAATGTCCTCGGGCTGGCCGAGCCGTTCGAGCGGGGCGGCGTTGGCCAGCGTGTCGATCACCGCCTGCGGCTTGCCGTCGAGGAACAGGGCCGTGGCGGTCGGCCCCGGCGCGATCGCGTTGACCGTGATGGCCCGGCCGCGCAGTTCCTTGGTGAGGATGTGCGTCATCGCCTCCACCCCCGCCTTGGTCGCGGCATAGACCGCGTAGGAGGCCGGACGGAGCCCGACCACGCTCGACGACAGGTTGATGATCCGTCCCCCCTTACGCAGCCGCCGGGCCGCCTCGCGCAGCGTGTTGAACACGCCCTTGAGATTGATCGCCACCTGCGTGTCGAACAGCGCGTCGTCGCTGTCCGCGAGCGGCGCGAGCTGCATGATGCCGGCATTGTTGACCAGCACGTCGACGCCCCCGAACGCGGCCTGCGTCGCATCGAACAGGCGCGCGACGGCGACAGGATCGCTGACATCGGCCTGGGCGGAGATGGCCTTGCCGCCGGCCGCCTCGATCCGGGCGACGAGCGCCTCCGCCTCGGCGGCATTGCCGGCATAGTTGACCACCACGGTGAAGCCGTCCGCCGCCAGCCGCCCCGCGATCGCCGCGCCGATGCCCCGCGAGGCGCCGGTGACGATCGCAACCCTGTCCTTGCCCATGTCCATGCCCATTCTCCTGGTTCGCATCGGCCCCGTGCCGATCGGACAAGGAGCAGATGCCCCCTGGAGGCGGAAAGATAATCCCGTTAATAACGGCTTCACTGTTCGCAGATATGGAATAATGCATGGACCGTCTGGACGCGATGCGGCTGTTCACGCGCGTGGTGGACCGGCGCAGCTTCACCCAGGCCGCGCATGATCTCGACATCCCGCGCTCGACCGCGACGCAGGTGATCCGGCAGCTTGAGGAGCGGCTCGGCGTCCGGCTCCTCCAGCGCACCACGCGCACGGTCAGGCCCACGCTCGACGGCGAGGCTTATTACCGGCGCTGCATCGCGATCCTCGACGATGTGGAGGATGCGGAGGGCGCCTTCCTCGGCGCCACGCCGAAGGGCATGTTGCGGATCGAGGTGCAGGGCACGATCGCGCGTCATTTCGTCATCCCCGGCCTGCCCGATTTCCTCGATCGGCATCCGGGCATCGAGATCGCGATGAGCGAGAGCGACCGCTGGGTCGACGTGGTGCGCGAGGGCGTGGACTGCGTGCTGCGCTACGGCGCGCTGCCCGACAGCGACCTTGTCGCGCGCACGGTGACGACGCTCGGCCGGATCACCTGCGCCGCGCCCGCCTATCTCGAACGCCACGGCACACCGGAAACGCCGACAGATCTCGCCCGCCACCGCGCCGTCGGCATCCGCTCGATCACCACCGGCGCGCTGACACCGTTCGAATTCGAGCAGGCGGGCGGCACGACGCGGATCGGCGTCCCCGCCCCTTTCTCGGTGACCGGCACGGAGAGTTTCCGCGACGGCGTTCTGCTCGGGCTCGGGCTTGCCCAGATGCCGCTGTTCCACATCGAACGCGATCTGGCCGAAGGGCGGCTGGTGCGTGTTCTCGCGGCCTATCCGGTTCCGTCCGCGCCCGTCTCGCTGCTCTATCCGCGCAACCGGCAGCTCTCTCCGCGCGTGCGGCTGTTCATCGATTGGGTTGCACGTCGGTTTGCCGATCATCGCGCTTTTTGAACGGCACGGCGATATTTTTCGGAGTCGATGGCCATAGCGACGAGCCATCATGACTGACAAATCCTTCAATTAAGCTGATAAATCCGCCTTATTGCCACTCTCGCTCAAAACCCTTGACAGCGAAGGGGCTGATAGCGCTATCAATATCCCTAATAAGGCCCAGCAAATGTGGCTTTTAAGAATAAAAACACAGAGGAGGGGAGAACCAATGAATACTCATAGTTTTGCGCGCGCCCTTTGGACGCGATCGCCGCGGAGCCTGCTGCGTGCGGGCGCCTCCATCGCCGTCGTGGCCGCCTGCGTTCCCGGCATCGCTTTCGCGCAATCCACTGACAGCGCTGCCAAGACGGCACAGGGTGGCGATCAGCCCGCGCAGAGCGAGATCGTCGTCACCGGCCAGCGCGCCTCGATCGACTCCGCCCTCGGCATCAAGCGCCATGCCGACCAGATCGTCGACTCGATCAATTCGGACGATATCGGCAAGCTGCCCGACCGCAGCGTGACCGAGACGCTCCAGCGCATCACCGGCGTCACCATCGATCACTTCATCTCGCGCGCGGACCCGGATCACTTCTCGGTCGAGGGCTCGGGCGTGAACGTCCGTGGCCTCACCTTCGTCCGCTCCGAGCTGAACGGGCGCGACGCGTTCAGCGCCAATGGCGGCCGCACGCTGAGCTTCGAGGATGTGCCGCCCGAACTGCTCGCCGGCGTCGACGTCTACAAGAACCCCTCCGCCGATCTGATCGAAGGCGGCATCGGCGGCCTCGTCAACCTGCGCACGCGGATGCCCTTCGACAGCAAGGGCGAGGTGTTCAGCGTCTCCGCCTCGGGCACGCTGGGCGATCTGCGCAACCAGCTCGAGCCGTCCTTCTCGGGGCTCTATTCGAACCGCTGGCAGACCCCGATCGGCGAGATCGGCGTGCTGGCCGACGTCGCTTACTCCCGCAGCGCGACGCGCACCGACGGCATCCAGGTCGAGCCCTATTATCCGCGCACCGATCTCGTGGCCGGCAAGACGGTCTACATCCCCAAGGGCATCGACTGGCGCCAGCTCGACTTCACCCGCCAGCGCTTCGGCGCCTATGGCGCGGTGCAGTGGAAGCCAGCCGACAATCTCGACGTGTCCGCCACCTTCTTCCAGTCGCGCTACAAGTTCCACTGGAACGAGCACGCGATCTTCGCACAGACCAATCCGTACAACATCGTGCCGGCCGCCGGCACGCAGTTCCAGTTCGACGACAACGGCGTCTTCCAGAAGGGCGACGAGACCGATCCGAGCCCGGCGGACGGCGGGATGCCGTTCAACGACGACGTGCGCAGCGCCGATCAGCGCTCCAACACCACCGACATCTCGGGCAACATCAAATGGCGCCCGACCGAGCGCCTGACGCTGCGTTTCGACATGCAGCATGTCCACGCCACCAACAACGGCCTCGATTCCACGGTCGCGACCGGCGTCAACCTGCCCGGCCAGACGGTGGACCTGACGCACGGCGTGCCCAGCGTCACGGTCGACCAGAATTATCTGAACAACGCGTCCAACTATTATTGGGCGTTCACGATGGACGAGCGCACCAGGAACGTCGCCAACGAATGGGCGTGGCGCGCCGATGCAGATTACGATCTGGATACCGGCGGCATTCTGAAGAGCTTCCACTTCGGCGGTCGCGTCACGCGGACCAATGCCGACAACCAGCAGGCGCCCTATAACTGGCAGGCGATCAGCCAGACCTGGCAGCTCGGCTGGCAGCTCCCGACGCTGGCCTATCTCGACAAGTTCCCGCTGGCGAGCCAGGACTTCAACTTCGGCAGCAATTTCTACCATGGCGGCGCCAATGTGCCGATGAGCGTCATCTTCCCGGCGGCGTCTCAGGCCAATGGCTATCCGGGCACCTATTACGCGCTCCACGACATCGCGACCCAGCTCTGCGAGCAGATCAATCCGGCGTCCGCCTGCCCGGCCTTCGCGCTTTCCGCCTTCGGCGACGCGCAGCGCAACTTCCAGCGCGAGCGGACCTATGCGGCCTATGGCTCGCTGAAGTTCGACTTCGACAACATCAACCTGCCGCTGAGCGGCAATGTCGGCCTGCGCTGGGTCCATACGACGAACAATGCCAGCGGCTTCGTGGTCGAGCCGCCAGCCATCACCGGCGCGCCTCCGGGCGGCCCCGTGTTCGACGGCACGGCGCAGGCGATCAACGCCAAGAACCATTATGACGATTTCCTGCCGAGCCTGAACCTGCTCTACAAGATCACGCCCAACCTCCAGGCCCGCTTCGCCGCGGCCCGCGCGATGACCCGGCCTGATTTCAACACCTTGCAGGCCTATACGCCGCTGTCGGCCGCCTATGACCAGACGACCGGCACCTATACCTTCAACTCGACGGCATCGGGCAATCCCAACCTCAAGCCCACCCGCTCGACCCAGCTCGACGGCGCGCTGGAATGGTATTTCGGCAGGGCCAGCTCGCTGACGGGCACGGTGTTCTACAAGCATCTGACGAACATCATCCGCAACGTCACCACGCCGTACGAATTCGCGGGCGTGACCTACAACCTCACCGCGCCGCAGAATGTCGGCACGGCGAACATCAAGGGCCTTGAGCTCGGCTACAATCAGGCCTTCACCTTCCTGCCCGGCTGGCTGAGCGGGTTCGGCATCACGTCGAACTTCACCTATGTCGACAGCAGCACCAAGGTGAACCTGTCGAGCCTCCAGTCGAACAGCGCGGCCTTCGTGTCGGCCAACGGCGTGGACACCAACGGCGCGATCTTCGGCAGGCTGCCGCTCGAAGGCCTGTCGAAATACAGCTACAACCTGGCCGGCTATTACGAGAAGGGCATCGTCTCGGTCCGCCTCGCCTACAACTGGCGCAGCCGCTACCTGCTCTCGACCAACGTCAACGGCACGCAGGGCTCGGACGGTTCGCCGATCACCCCGGACGGCGTGCAGTGCGACACCGCCGCGAACGCGCATTGCGTGGTCTGGGGCCTGCCGGTCTACAACGCGTCCTACGGCCAGCTCGACGGGTCGATCTTCTTCAAGTTCCTGAACGACAAGATCTCGATGGGCGTCGAGGCGCAGAACCTCACCAACGCCACCAACCGCGTGCTGATGAAGCAGTCGATCGGCCTGATGGGCCGTGCGTGGTTCGTCTCCGACCGCCGCTACACGGCGACGATGCGCCTCACCTTCTGAGGCTGACTTGCGGCGGCGGCCATCCCGTTCGAGGGTGCCGCCGCCATTCCATCATCGAGCGGGAGGACATATGCGGGATCAGCGCGGCCGGCGGCCATTCCATCGGGTCTGGCGGATGGCGCTCGCCGCCTCCGCATGGCTCCCCCTCACCCCCGCGATCGCCGCCCCCGCCGACCGGGCGATCGACATCGACGTCTCCCGCGCGCAAAAGCCGGTCGATCGCTTCTTCGACCTCTCGGTCGGCTCAGACTATCCGGGCACGCTGATCCGGCCGGATTCGCAGGCCCAGCTCAAGACGGCGGTGGACGAGCTCGGCTTCCGCACGCTCCGTTTCCACGCGATCTTCCATGACGTGCTCGGCACGGTGCGCGTCGAGAATGGCCGCACCAGCTACGACTGGACCAAGATCGACGAACTTTACGACGATCTGCTCTCCAAGGGCATCCGCCCCTTCGTCGAGCTGGGCTTCACGCCGCAGGCGCTCGCCACCTCGTCCAACAGCATCTTCTACTGGAAGGGCAACACGTCCCACCCGAAGCCCGAGGCGTGGCGGGCGCTGGTCGACGCGTTCGTCCGCCACGAGCAGCAGCGCTACGGCGTGGCCGAGGTGCGCCGCTGGTATTTCGAGGTGTGGAACGAGCCCAATCTCAGCGGATTCTGGGAAGGCGCCGACCAGAAGGCCTATTTCGACCTGTATGACCTGACCGCGCGCACCATCAAGGCGATCGACCCGGATATCCAGGTCGGCGGCCCAGCGACGGCCGGCGCGGCGTGGGTGCCGGAGTTCCTCGCTCATGTCGCGAAATCGGGCGCGCCGATCGATTTCGTCACCACCCACAGCTATGGCGTCGACGGCGGTTTCCTCGACGAGAAGGGCGAGAGCGACACCAAGCTCTCCGCCGATCCGCAAGCCGTCATTGCCGACGTCCGCAAGGTGCGCCAGCAGATCGCGGCGTCCGCCTTCCCCACCCTGCCGCTCTATTTCACCGAATGGAGCACCAGCTACACGCCGCGCGACCCCGTCCACGACAGCTATGTGAGCGCGCCCTACATCCTCTCGCGCCTGAAGGCGGTCGAGGGGCTGGCGCAGGGCATGAGCTACTGGACCTATAGCGATCTGTTCGAGGAGCCGGGTCCGCCGCCCACTCCCTTCCATGGCGGCTTCGGCCTCCTCAACCGCGAGGGCATCCGCAAGCCCGCCTTCTTCGCCTACAAATATCTGAACGCCATCAAGGGGCGCTCCATTCCCGTCGCCGACGCGCAGGTGATGGCCGCGACCGACGGCACGCGCACCACGGCGCTGGTGTGGGACTGGCAGCAGCCGAAGCAGCCGGTGAGCAACCGGCCCTTCTATACGCATCTCGTGCCGAACACGGCATCGGCGACGGCGAAGCTCGCCTTCGAGCATCTGGCGCCCGGCCGCTACCGGCTGCGCACCTACCGGACCGGCTATCGCCATAACGACGCCTATTCGGCCTATATCGACATGGGGATGCCCAAGAGCCTCGACCCGAAACAGCTCGGGCAGTTGCAGGGCCTGACCCGCGACGCCCCGGAGGTCGACCGCACCGTGCAGGTCGGCGCGGACGGGCGCACCGGCATCGATCTGCCCATGCGCAGCAACGACGTGGTACTCGTCTCGATCGACCGGACGGGGCAATGAGCCGCGACAGGAAGGACGCAGGGTGACGATGAAGAGGACCGCACGGCATATCGGAATCGGGTTTGCCGCGATGCTGCTCGCCGGCACGGCGACGGCTCAGCCCCAGCCGGCCTTTCGCAATCCCGATCTTCCCGCCGAGCAGCGCATCACCGATCTCCTCTCGCGCATGACGGTGGACGAGAAGATCGACGCGCTCAGCACCAACTCCGGCGTACCGCGCCTCGGCGTTCCCAATTTCGGCTCGTCCGAGGGCGTTCACGGCGTCGTCCAGCGCGGGTCCGCCAAGCGGCATCTCGCGCCGATCCCCACGACGCAATTCCCTCAGCCGCCGGGCATGGGCGCGAGCTGGGATCCCGATCTCGTCCGTCAGGCGGGCGGCGTCGAGGGGCATGAGGCGCGCTACATCACGCAGACCGCGCGCTACGGGCGCCAAATCTTGATGCTGTGGGGGCCGCAGGCCGATCTGGCGCGCGATCCGCGCTGGGGCCGCACGGAGGAGGTCTATGGCGAAGACCCCTTCCTCAACGGCACGATGGCCACCGCCTTCGCGCGCGGCCTCGAAGGCGACGATCCGAAATATTGGCAGGCGGCGCCGCTGCTGAAGCATTTCCTCGCCAACTCGAACGAGAACCAGCGCACCTCGACCAGCTCGAACTTCGACGACCGGCTCTTCTGGGAATATTATTCCCTGCCCTTCCGCATGGCCTTTCAGGATGCCGGCGCGAGCGGGGTGATGGCCTCCTACAATGCCTGGAACGGCACGCCGATGGCGATCAATCCGGTGCTGCGCGATGTCGTCATCAACCTTTGGGGGGTGAACGTCGTCTCCAGCGACGGCGGCGCGGTGAAGCTGCTGGTCACGGCGCACAAGCGCTTCGCGACGCAGAAGGACGCGGTGGTCGCGACGCTCAAGGCCGGGATCAACCAGTATCTCGACACCTACAAGGACGAGATGCGCGCGGCGGTCAGCGAAGGCACGGTCAAGGAGGCGGAGCTTGACGAGGCGCTCCGTCGCAAGTTCCGCATCACGCTGAAGCTCGGCCTGCTCGATCCGCCGGAGCGCGTCCCCTATTCCGCCGTGCATGACGGCCCCGCCCCGTGGGATGGCGCGGCGGATCAGGCGGTCTCCCGCAAGATGGCGCTGGAATCGATCGTCCTGCTCAAGAATGCCGGCCACGCCCTGCCGCTCCGCAAGGACCGGCTGAAGTCGATCGCCGTCATCGGCCCGCTGGCCGACAGCGTCCATTGGGACTGGTATGGCGGCCACCCGCCCCACGCGACGACGCCGCTCGAAGGCATCCGCGACGCCGTTGGCCCGTCTGTGAAGGTCAACTATGCGGCCGACGACGCGAAGGGCGCTGCGATCGCCGCGGCCAGGGCATCGGATGTCGCCGTGGTGGTCGTCGGCAATGACCCCACCTGCGGCCCCAACATGGCCAATGAATGGGACGATTCCGGCACCCGGCCCTGCGCCGATCCCGGCGACGGGCGCGAGGGGCGCGATCGCGTCACGCTCACGCTGGCGCAGGAGGAACTGGTCAGGAAGGTGAAGGCGGCCAATCCGCACACCGTCATGATCCTCGTGTCCAGCTTCCCCTACACGATCAACTGGTCACAGCGGAACGTGCCGGCGATCCTCAACATGGCCCACGCCTCCGAGGACGAAGGCTGGGCGCTCGCGCAGATGCTGTTCGGGGCCTACAACCCCGGCGGGCACACCATCGTCACCTGGCCCGCATCGATGGCCGATCTGCCGCCGATGATGGATTATGACATCCGCCACGGGCGGACCTACATGTATGCGAAGCAGAAGCCGCTTTACCCCTTCGGCTGGGGCCTCAGCTACACGCGCTTCCGTTTCGCCCGGCTTCGGACGGACCGCCCCACCCTCGCCCGTGACGGCCGGATCGACGTCGCCATCGACGTGACGAACACGGGGCGGGTTGCGGGGGACGCCGTGCCGCAGATCTATGTCCGCTATCCGAACTCGCGGGTCGCCCGGCCGGCGCTCCAACTGGCCGGGTTCAACCGCGTCCATCTCGAGCCGGGCGAGACGAGGACCGTCCATGTCCCGCTCAAGGCCACGCAGCTCGCGTATTGGGATCAGGGGCGCAAAGCCCTCGTCGTCGAACCCGGAACCGTGCAGCTCATGGCGGGCAGCTCGTCCGCCGATATCGGCCTGCGGCAGGATATCGAGGTGCGCTGACCGCCTTCGCCTCCCTCAGCCGCGCCTCAGCGAGGCGCGCAGGCGGGCGCGGACGGGCTCGTCCCAGACGATGAGGGCTCCCCAGGCGACCAGCAGCAGGAACGGCACCAGCGCCGCACCGATCGCCAGCATCCGCTGCGGCGAAGGGTGCGCGTTGGCGACATAGTTCATCCAGACGTACAGGAAGGGGAAGTGCGTGATGTAGATCGGATAGGATATCCGCCCGCTCGCCTTGCACAGCCCCATCAGGCCCCGGCCCGCATCGGAATGCGCGCCGGCGACGATGATCGCGGGAAACAGCAGGATGACGCACAGCGCTTCATAGGCGCCGTTGAGCTTGAAGCCGCCGATCTCGGGCAGCGTGGGGAAGATCACGATCGCGATGAGGATCAGGGTGAGCGGCAGATAGCCCAGCGACATACGGGGCAGCCTGTCGCGCACGCGATAGAGCCATAGCCCCGTCAGGAAGGGAAAGCTGAGGCGGACGGGCGCCATCCACAGATGATCCCAGCCCGAACCGCAATCGAACGTGCCGAAGTGGACGGCGCACACCGCCAGCACGACCGCGCTGAGCACCGCGAGGAGCCCGAGAATGCGCGTCGGCAGACGGCGAAGCACGAGGGCATAGGCGATGTTGCCGAGATATTCCTGAAACAGCGACCAGCACGGCCCGTTCAGCGGATGCGTGTCGGTCCACCGATTGGGCAGCGACGGGGACGGCAACGCCAGCAGCCCCATGGCGAGCGCGATCAGCAGGGCGCTCCACGACACCGCCTGCGCCGCGCCCGCATAGGGATCGAGGAGATAGCTGGCGAAACCCAGCAGCGTCCCGACGATCACCATCGGATGCAGCCGGATCAGGCGCAGCGCGAAGAAGCGGCCCACCGTCATCCGGGGCCAGCGGTCGTCATAGGCATAGCCGATCACGAAGCCCGAAAGCGCGAAGAAGAAGTCGACCGCGAGCGGCGCGTGATGGAAGAAGACCTTGGCGCCATCCCAGTTCACCGTGATGCCCTGGATGTGGAACAGCACGACCAGCATGGCGGCGACACCGCGCAATCCGTCGAGTACCTCGAAATGCGGCTTGCCCATGGCCGTCCGGTCGGGCGCGATGTCGCCTCCGCCCGATGTCACCCTCTGTGCGATCCGTTCCGCCACATCCGTCACAGCGTTGCCCTCTCCCGCGATATCAGTGCCTCTTGTGGTAGATTTATCGATAAACCTCAAGCGCTGGCGTACTCAGCCCGACGCCCGCTCCACCAGCGTGAAGGGCAGCACGACGTCGCGCGCCTCGCCATAGCCATCCGGGTCGCGCACGGCCTGTGCCAGCAGCTCGATCGCCTCCGATGCCATGGCGCGGATGGGCTGGCGGACGGTCGTCAGCGCCGGCCACACCCGCGTCGCCACCAGCGTGTCGTCGAACCCGGTGACGGCAAGATCGGCCGGCAGGTCCAGCCCGCGCCGATGGGCCGCCCAGAGGATGGCGGCGGCCATGTCGTCATTGGCGGCGACGATCGCATCGGGACGGGGGTCGAGATCGAGCAGGCGCTCGGCCGCCCTCAGCCCCGACGCGAAGCTGAAATCGCCTTCGATGCAGAGATCCTCGGCGAAGGGCAGGCCCTGCTCGCGCAGGGCGTCGCGATGCCCTTCCAGACGGGCGAGGCTGTCCGAATGGCTCGCCGGCCCCGCCACCACCGCGATGCGCCGGCGGCCCTGTGCCAGAAGGCGGCGCGTCACGTCCCGCGCGGCGGCGCGATTGTCGATCCGCACGGTCGTGACGGCCGGGAAAGGCAGCGCCGTCGCGATGGCGGCAGCCGGCACGCCGAGGCCGGCCAGCGCCGGGGAATGCCCCAGCATCTCCGCGAAGGGCGGGATGAGCAGCAGCGCCTGCGCGCCCGAGCGGACGAGCGCGTGGGCATGGTCCACCACCTCCTCTGCCGAAGCGGCCCGCGCCGAGCGGATCATCAACTGGAGCCCCTTCTCCGCCGCCACCACCGCGACGGCGGCGAGCGTGGCGTTGATGAACATGCTCTCCACGTCGGAATAGATCAGACCGATGCGCGCCACCGCCGAGCCGCCGAGCCTGCGGGCGGCCTGGTTGGGGACGTAGCCCAGCTCCTCAATAGCGGCGAGCACGCGGGCACGGGTCGCCTCGCCCACCTTGCCGGTGCGGTTGAACACGTTGGAGACGGTCATGGTCGAGACGCCGGCCCGCCGGGCGACGGCCTGTATCGTCACGCGCTCATTCTGTTGCCGGGGGCGTCCCATGCCGCTCTCGCGATCCCTTGGTCTGGCCGGTGTCGATGCCCTGTCGCGCCGGCGGGGGCAAGCCTATCTCCACGGGCAACGGCTTGGGGTGTGCTCGCATGTCAGGCATGGCGCTCGGCGCCAAGGCCGGTTAGCGAGGTTGCCGGCGATGAGTGGGCCGGGAGGCGACGTCTTGCGTGAACGTTGGTTAGTGGTGTGGAATTGCCAGTCCTTCGGCCTCGCCAACTGCATTCAGACCCTTGCGCGAGACATCGAATGCGAAGCGCTCGACATCTGGTCCTTCGGCAAGGCACTGGAGACGGAGAGCCCCCAACATTGGCGGGCGTGGGATCGGATCATCACAATGGGCGAAGCAACCGCCCTGCCGGGTTTCAAGGCTGCGGACATGCCGCCCTTCGAAATCCTGCCACCGCTCTATTTCAGCGGCTACCACCCCGATTGCTGCTATGTGCTGCTCGATGGCGAGCCCGTTTCCGGCGCGGTGGTCGGCCCCTATCATTCGATGATCGCGCTCGCCGCCTACAAGGAAGGGATGACCGCGCGCGAGGCGTCCCGCTGGTATAACGCGACCACCTACGGCCATGCCGGCTATTTCGCGCACTGGCCCATGCAACGACAGTTGATGCTCGACAGTTATCGCGAACGCGGGATTGATCTCTCCCGCCTGTTTCGCGTCGTGGGGCGCGGCGCCTGCTTCATGCATACGATCGACCATCCCCGCATTCCCGCCCTGTTCGAGGTGGCGCGGGCGCTCCTCGTCGCGCGGGGGAAGGCCGTGTTCGAGAATGTGGTGCCACCGCCTGACAATCTCTCGGCGACGAGCTGGCCTGTCTATCCCGAGATCGGCGAGCGCCTCGCCGTCGCGGGAAGCTATCTCTTCAAGCCTGCCAACCTCCACAAGCCGTTCGAGCTGGTGGAGTATCTGGAGCGCAGTCTCGCCTTTTTCTCGCAGTGGGAGAAACAGCGTCTGCGGGTTTTCCTGCATCTCCAGCCGCAGCTCCAGACCATCCGCAAGCTGATGAGGGGAGAGATTGCATGAGCCATCCCTATGCCGGCCTGCCCGACCGCCAGTTCTGGAGCCGCGGCGTCGCGACCGTGGAAAGCCATTTGTTCGATCCCGTTTCCGGGCCGCGCTTTCAGATTCGTCCGGGGGATCGCGTGGCGACTGCGGGGAGTTGCTTCGCACAGCATATCTCGCGCCGGCTGCGCGCGATGGGAGGCAATTTCCTGTTGGCGGAAGGCGGCGAGCATCTCCCGCCTGCCGAGCGCGAGGCGCGGCAATATGGCCTCTTCTCCGCCCGGTACGGCAATATCTATACGCCGATGCAGCTCTGGCAACTCTGGCAGGAGGCATTTGGCGATCGGCAGCCCGACGATCGTGCCTGGCGCAATCGCCACGGCCGCTGGGTGGATCCTTTCCGCCCATCGGTGGAGCCCGATGGTTATGAAAGCGCAGAACAGGTCGCCGAGGATCGCGCCGCGCATCTTGCCGCCGTGCGCACCCTGTTCGAGACCGCCGACTATCTGGTCTTCACGCTGGGCCTGACCGAAGCGTGGCGCTCGCGCATCGATGGTTCGATCTATCCGCTGGCGCCAGGCGTCGCGGGCGGGGAATTTGATCCTGCCCGGCATGAGTTCGTCAACTTCTCCGTCGGCGAGACGGAGGAGGCGCTGGAGAAGGTGCTGCTCGCGGCTCGGGTGCGCAATCCCACCCTCCGGGTGATCCTCACCGTCTCGCCAGTCCCGCTCGCGGCTACCTACGAGACACGCCATGTCGCCGTCTCGACATCCTATTCCAAGGCGGTGCTGCGCGTCGCGGCCGGGGAGCTGGTCCGCCGCCACGACTGGATCGACTATTTTCCCTCCTACGAAGTCATCACCGCAAGCCCGACCGGAGGCCTCTATTTCGAAGAGGACCGGCGCGCGGTGAGCCCGCTCGGCGTCGCGCATGTGATGCGCCTTTTCACCCACCATTATGTGGAAGGGACTGGCGCTGACGAAGAAGCGATATCGCGATTGGGTGACGTGGCGCTCCCCCAGAGCGGCGTCATTTGCGACGAGGAACGGATGGACGCCGCCCGCTCCGGGGAAGGTTGACGCCTTTCGACCGGAGGCAGCGAGATCATAATTCCAGCCTGATGCCAGACCGGCGATCGTTGCCATGCGGCGGCGGCATTGGGGTGTGCGTCTCGGGTCGGACAGTTCATCCCCCCTCCCCCACAGCCCGCGTTGGAGAACGACAGCCGATCCGGGGGCCGGTTCGTCTGCTGACGGTCGGATTATGACGATTTCCGACAAGAGAGGATCCAACACATCAAGAGAAAGCCGATGGGATAGGACAGCCGACCTCCGCCGACTTCATTCTCGAGGAATAGTGTATGCGCCATCACAGCTTTGACGCATACATTCCATGCGAACGGATCGGATATTGCACGCGCCATAAGAAATGCAGATATTCTGCACTCCAATACCCATCTTACGCTATCGCCTCCCGTTCTTTTATTTTAAGTCTCGGCTTCGCTGCGACAGCCCGCGTGAGGAGCATATGAGCCATATTGTCGATATCCCGGCCGAGGCGGACGTCACCGATCCGCCTCTCTCGCCCTGGTGGGTGCGGACCGTCCTGATCGTCATGATGATCGGTTTCGCCGGCCTGATCGGCGTGACCATGCTGTCCTATCGCAACGCGCCGCCCACGCCCGCGCAGGTGGTGGACGATCGCGGGCAACTGCTCTTCACGCGCGAGGATATCGGCGCGGGGCAGGCGGTCTTCCTCAAATATGGCCTGATGGACAATGGCTCGGTGTGGGGGCATGGCGCCTATCTCGGCCCGGATTATGGCGCGGCCGCGCTGCATCACTTCGGGCTCGACACGGCGGACGCGCTCGCCCGCCAGCAATATGGGCAGGGCTATGCCGCGCTCGACGCCGTCCGGCAGAGCGCGATCCGCGGCGCGACGGCGGAATCACTCAAGACCAACCGCTTCGATCCGGCCACCGACACGCTGACGCTGACCGCCCCCGAAGCGGCCTCCTATCGCCAGCAAATCCCCTATTGGCGGGCCTATTTCCACGATCCGGCACATAATGGCGGCCTCAAGGCGGATCTCATCACCGATCCGGCCGAGCTGCGCCAATTCTCCGCCTTCATCAGTTGGGCGGCGTGGGCGTCGGTCGCGCGGCGGCCGGGGGCGACCTATTCCTACACCAACAATTTCCCCTTCGATCCCTTCGTCGGCAACCTGCCGACCGGCGGCGCGCTGCTGTGGAGCGGGCTCAGCCTCATCATGCTGCTCGGCGGCATCGCCACGGTGCTGCTCGCCTTCGGCCGCTATGAGCATCTCGGCTGGATCAGCAACCGCTCGCACGTCCATCCGCACCTGATCCCCGGCGCCGCCAGCCAGGGCCAGCGCGCGCTGGTCAAATTCTTCGTCGTCGTGGCGCTGCTCTTCCTCGTGCAGACGCTCGTCGGCGGCGCCACCGCGCATTATCGGGCGGAACCGGGCGATTTCTACGGCTTCCAGCTCGAACGCCTCTTCCCCAGCAACCTGATGCGGACCTGGCACCTCCAGACCGCCATCTTCTGGATCGCCACCGCCTATGTGGCGGCCGCGCTTTTCCTCGGCCGCTCCTTGCGCGACGCCGAGCCCAAGGGCTTCACGCTCGCCATCAACCTGATCTTCGGCGCCTTCGCGGTCGTGATCGGCGCCAGCCTGCTCGGCGAGTGGGCGGGCATGACGGGGCTGCTCGGCCGCTGGTGGTTCCTGTTCGGCAATCAGGGCTGGGAATTCCTGGAGATCGGCCGCTTCTGGCAATATCTGCTGGTGGCGGGCCTGTTCGCCTGGTTCGCGCTCCTCGTCCACACGGTGCGGCCGAAGTCGATTCCCGACGCCAACGCCCGCCCGCTGGCGCGCCTGTTCCTCCTCGCCGCGCTCGCCATTCCCGTGTTCTACGTCCCCGCGCTCTTCTACGGCGCCAAGACCAACTACACGGTGGTCGACACCTGGCGCTTCTGGATCATCCATCTGTGGGTCGAGGGGTTCTTCGAATTCTTCGCGACCACCACCGTGGCCCTGCTCTTCTACCAGCTCGGGCTGACCGCGCGGAACACGGCGCTGCGCGTGATCTATCTGGACGCCATCCTCTATTTCCTCGGCGGCCTGATGGGCACCGGCCACCACTGGTATTTCACCGGCCAGACCAACGTGAACATGGCGCTCTCCGCGATGTTCTCGGCGCTGGAGGTGGTGCCGCTGACGCTGCTCACCCTCGACGCGTGGGATTTCGTGCGCACCACGCGCCGCGAATGCGACGCCTGCGGCAAGCCGATCGACCTGCCGCACAAATGGACCTTCTACTTCCTGATGGCGACGGGCTTCTGGAACTTCGTGGGCGCGGGCGTCTTCGGCTTCCTCATCAACCTGCCGATCGTCAGCTATTATGAGGTCGGCACCATTCTCACGCCCAACCATGGCCATGCCGCGCTGATGGGCGTGTTCGGGATGCTCGCGATCGCGCTGACCAGCTTCGTGCTGCGCCAGACCAGCGATGAGGAGCGCTGGACGAGGATCGAGCCCTTCATCAAGACGAGCTTCTGGGGCGCCAATATCGGCCTGCTGCTGATGGTGGCGCTGAGCCTCTTCCCCGGCGGTGTCATGCAGGTGTGGGACGTCACCCAGTCCGGCTACTGGCACGCCCGCAGCTTCGATTACACGAGCGGCGCGGGGGCGCGGTTCCTCGAATGGATGCGGATGCCCGGCGACGTGGTGTTCATCCTGTTCGGCGCGCTGCCGCTGGCGATCGCGACGCTCAAGGCCTGGATCGACGGCTTCCGCGCCGCCGGCTGATCGGACGGACCGCCCCTTCGCCGCGGAACCCGCGGCGCGGCGAAGGGTTGGCTCCCGCAATCACAGTACGGGAGAGATTCGATGCTTTGGACGATCGCCGTCATCCTCGTCATCCTGTGGCTGCTGGGCTTCACCGCCTTCCATGTCGCAGGCGGCCTGATCCACCTGCTGCTGGTGGTCGCGATCATCGTCGTGATCGTCCAGCTCGTCAGCGGCCGCCGGCGTCTTTGACGGACTGACCAGCGGGCTGCGCCGCACGGACGCGGCGCAGCCTTCCGGTCACATCCGCGCGCGCACCCCGAAGAAGAAGGAGCGGCCCGAATATTCATAGAAGGCCGGCACGTTGCGATAGGTGTTGAAGCGCTGGATCGCCGAGCCCAGCAGGTTCGATCCGCTGACATAGGCCTGGATATGGCTGTTCAGGTCGTAGCCCAGCGTCGCCGACATCTCGTGATAGGCGTCCTCCTTGATCGGCAGATAATCGATCAGGCCGGCCTGCGCCTGCGTGTAGCGCGAGGCGTAATTGTAGGAGAGCTGGGCGTGGATACCGTGGTTCTCGTAGAAGATCTTGGCGTTGGCCGAGAAGGGGATGGCGCCGGGCAGCGCCGTCTTGATCCCGCCGCTGGTCGCGCGGGAATGGTTGTAGGTCAGGTTCGCCTGGAAGCCGAGGCCATTGTCGAGGAAATACTGCCCGCCAACCTCAAGCCCCACCACGTCCGCCTTGTCGCCGTTGCGGACTTCCACGCGCGTGAAGTCGAAGGATTGCTGCTGGTCGGCGGGCTGGTTGGTCGGCGTGATCGTCACGTCTTCCGGCAGCGTCGTCACGAAATCCTTGATGTGCTTGTAGAACACCGCCGCTGACAGCGCGAAGCGGCTGCCCTTGTAGAATTCCAGAGAGGCGTCGAGCTGGTCCGCCTTGGTCGGCTTCAGATTGGGGTTGCCCGAGTCATAGATGATGAACGTGCCCGATTGCGCGTTGGAGGCGTCGCTCGCCGGCGACAACTGCCCGAAGGTCGGCCGTGCGATCGCCTTGGAGGCCGCGAGGCGCAGGCGCAGATTGTCGGTGAAGTCGTAGGCGAAATTCACCGCCGGCAACGCCTTGGTGTAGCTGCCGCCGCCCTTCACCGGCACGGACTCGTTGAACTGCACGTCGTAGTCGGCCTGATTGCCCGGCCGCTTGACGATGCTGCTGATCGTGGTCGACCAGCCCTCGGACGAGACGGTCGTGTTGACGATCCGCACGCCGAGATCACCGCGCCAATGGTCGCCCGAGAGGTTGGCCTGCACATAGCCCGCCCAGGTCCGCTCCGAAATGCGGAAGGAGAGCGGCAGATCGGGCTGGATCACCTGCGTCGCATAGCCGGACGGATAAGGCTCGCCGGTCACGGGGTCGATCACGTCGGGGTTGTTCTCCGCACGCGGGAGGGCCGCCAGATAGCTGTCGATATCGAAGATCGGGAAATTGCGCGGGAAATTGCCCGGCTGCTTCGACAACAGGCCGCTGACCGGGAAGGGCCGCACCACATCCGCGCCGATCTGCCCGAAGGAGAAGGGGTAACCGCAGAAATTGCACTCGGTCTGGAGATTGTCGATCACCGTGTCGACCTTGCGCCGGTTCGTCCACGAACCGCCGAAGGAGAGCGACTTGAGCGGCCCGAGATCCGTCTCCCAGGTGCCGTCGATCTTGGTGCCTTGCGTGCGGTCCTTCAGATTGTCGCCGTTGATGCCGACATAATGGGCGTGGAAATCGTCGTTGGTCGCCTGATCGATCGTGCGGCCGCCGGGAATGGTGATCGACAGATCGGGCAGATGGCCGTCCCGCGTCGCGAAGACACCGCTCGAATCCGGGATGCCCGCCACGACGAAGGCCTGCTTGCCGCCGGAATTGCGCGTCGCCTGCCCCGTATAGCCATCGACCACGAATTTGAGCCGCTCGGTCGGCTGCCAGTCGACATGGCCGCCGATCTGATAGGTGTTGACCGTGCGCGGCTCGTTGGTGGTCAGCACCTCGGCGACCAGATCGTTGAGCGCGAAATTGGTGACGACGCCATTCGCATCGGTCTTCACCGAACCGGGCACCCACTTGATCGGCGAGTCCAGATCGTTGCGCGGGCTCAGGAAGTTCGACTGGCGATAATTATGCTCGATATCGGAATAGCGGCTGTAGAGGCCGTCGAGCGTGAAGGTCAGCTTCTCGCTCGGCTTCCACTGATAGGAGCCCGAGATGCCGAGCCGCTTGCGTTTCCCCAGCACCACGCCATTGCTGTAGAAGAGCGGCCAGACATATTGCTTGCCGTCGTTATCGATGACGCCGTTGCCGTTGAAATCGAACTGCTGGCCCTCCTCGGTGTCGCTCGCGGGCGAATATTCGCCGAGATTGTCCGTCCTCAGCTTATATTGCGAGTAGGTGGCCGAGAAGAGCAGGCCCATCGTGTCGTCCGCGAAGGTGTCGCTGACGACGCCGGCGGCGCGGAAGCCCACCTTGCCGGGCAGATCGTTATACTGCCCTTCCAGCGATCCCGACGCCTGAAAGCCGCGATGATCGAACGGGCGGGCCGAGCGCAGATCGATATTGCCGCCGATGCTGCCTTCGAGCGACGAGGCCTGCACCGCCTTGGTCACCTCCGCGCCCGAGATCATCTCGGAGGGCAGCACGTCGAAGGCGAAGGAGCGGTCGGTGGAGTCGGTCGGCAGGATGCGGCCGTTGAGCGTGGTGATCGCGAAATCCTCGCCGAGGCCACGGATCGTCACCTGACGCCCCTCGCCACGGCCGTCGCGCCCCACGGTCACGCCCGGAATATTGCCGAGCGCCTCGGCCACGTTGCGATTGGGGAATTTGCCGAGTTCCTCCGCCGAGATGGCGTCGACGATGGTGGCCGCGTCACGCTTGGTCTGGATCGAGCGGAGCAGCGACCCGCGCACGCCGCGCACGATGATCTCCTCGGTGCCGAGCGGCGCGTCGGCGGCGATCACGGCCTGCGCAGGGGAGGAGCCGGTCGGCGACTGGGCCGTAATCAGCGGCGACTGGGCCGCCGCCGTGTCGGCCGGTGCGCCGTCTGCCGCGATCGCGGCCGTCGAGATCGCCAGAGCGAGGGAACTGGCGCCCACCCGGAAGCCGGCTTTCCACAAAGTCACGCGCATATCTTACCCCTCTTGTCCCGAATGCTCCGCGATGGCCTGCGTGCGCTCCATCCCACCGCCGGTTCGAGCCGGCGCGAAGTTTCGATGGATTATTATCTGCAACAAATCTGCATTCGTTTTGCATCCAATGTCAAATCGAAAAATAACGAAACTTTGCAGATGGATTGAAGCCCGCCCTGGCTGCTGATATCTGGAGGCCTCGTTCAAACCTTGGGGGAATGGCGCGTATGGCGCGCGACACCAGCGAAAGGCGGCAGCAGATCAGCGCGCTCGTGCGCGAGCGCGGCAGCGTGCAGGTGGCTCCCCTGTCCGAACGCTTCGGCGTTTCGATGCAAACGATCCGCAAGGATCTGCGCTTCCTCGCGACGCGCGGCGTGATGGAGCGCTCCTATGGCGGCGCGATCAGCGCAGACGCGGTCAACGTCACCGCCGAGCCCGCCGTCGAGGCCAAGCGCTCCAGCCATGCCGACGAGAAGGTGCGGATCGGTCGCCTCGCGGCGGCGATGGTGCGCCCCGGCGAATCGATCGTGCTCGATTCGGGCACCACGACGCTCCAGATCGCGCGCTTCCTGCCCGATGACGAGGATATCACCGTCCTCACCAACGATATCGATATCCTCTCGGTGCTCGCCGCCAAGGAACGACTCAACATCGTGATGCTGGGCGGGATGCTGCGGCGGAAGAATCGCGCCTTCTACGGCGCGCAGACCGTCGCGGCGCTGGAGGATCTGCGCGTCGACAAGCTCTTCCTCGGCGTCGACGGCTTCGACATCGAGTGCGGCATCACCACGCATTACGAGCCCGAGGCGATGCTCAACCGCAAGATGGTCGAGGCCGCGCGCGAGGTGATCGCGGTGACGGACGGCTCCAAGTTCGGGCGCGTCTGCCTGCACCGGATCATCACGATCGAGAATATCCACCATCTCGTGACGGACGGCACGGTGCCGGAGGATATCCGCTCCGCCTCCGACCGGCTGGGCTTCCGCATCCACGGCGCCTGACGGGCGGCCTTCCGGCCGCCCCGCCGCCGGTCACCCCTTCAGGTGAAAGAAGCGCCGGGCGTTGGCGTAATAGATCTTGTCGATCACGCCGCGCGGCAGCGCGAGGCCGGGCGCATCGGCCTTGATCGCGTCGATATGCTGGGAAAGCGGCGTCGCGAGATAGCGCCAGTCCGAGCGCCAGACATCGTCCGCCTCCTTGGTGAAAAGGCCGGTCGCGGGCGGATTCTGCGCACGAGCCGCGGGATCGGATGGGCTGTCGGTGAGGTCCGTGCCGTACATCAGCCGATCCTGATATTTGACGAAGAAGGCGCGGACCTTGGCGTGATCGGCGTTGGACTGGAACTGCACCTGCGTCATCCGCGCGGCGAGATCGACCACGGCATTGGGATAGCGATCGAGGAAGCGCGCCAACTCGTCGACGCTCCATTCGAGGCTCGCCATGTGCGCGCCATCGAAGGCGAGATGCGGATGGCGCGCCACGAACCGGTCCCGCGCCGCCATGAGCGCCTCGTAGCTCGGCTCCTCGGGGTGCTTGAACATATAATATTCGGGATGCTCTCTGAAATAGCTCCGATCGTTATCGGTCGTCATCTGATCGAGCGGGAGCCAGCAATTCTTGGGCTCGCCCTGATGCGCGATCAGCGGAATGCCCCGCGACTGGATATGCGCCATGATCGGATCGAAGCGCGGATCGTCGAGGAAGACGCGCTTGCCGGCCGCATCCCTGGCGACCATGCCGATATTCTTCCAGACCTTCACCGCCACCGCGCCATGGCGGAGGCCCTCGTCGACCTCCCGCTCGGCCCGCGCCGTCCAGCCCGGCGCGCCGAAGCCCTTCATCGAGAAGGTGGTCGCGAAATGAAAGCGCCTGGGATCGCGCGCGCGCATCTTGTAGGCGACCGCCGCCTGCGTCGCGAGCGGCGGGAAATCGGGATAATCGACATTGATCGACAGCAGCTCGAACCCATCCCTGCGCGCCAGCGCGAGGAAGGACGGATCGTCGACATTGGCGTGGACATGCGCATCCAGCTTGGGAATCCGCGCGAAATCGGCATCCGCATAGGGGCGCGGCGGCGCGGCGGCGCCCGTCAGCAAGACGGCCGGAACCAAGAGCAGGGTTCGCCATGCACGCATCACCACCTCCCAAAAAGAAACGTAACGAAACACATTCTATGTTGCGTTTTGGTTTGCGCAAGCGATAACGTTCGGGCACCATCTCTCCATCAGGGCGCGCCGGCGCGTTTCCGGCAGCGGCCCGATCTTCGGGAGGCTCACCCATGTCGCACCTCATCCTGTCCCGCCGCGGGGTCATCGCCCGGCTGATGAGCGCCGGCGCGGTGGTCGCACTCGCTCCGCCCGCCCTCGCGCGGATCGCGACCGGGGACGCCCCCACGCTGCGCCTGACGGACGGCGTACTCGCCATCGAGTTCGACAGCGGGCTCCACTCCCGCATCCTCCGGGGCGAGACGGCGCTCACCATGATGGAGCCCGCCGATGCGATCCGGCTCGACGATCAGCGCATCGTCGATCGCTTCCTGCTGATCGGACAAGGCAGCGAAGCCATCTCCGGCCCGCACGGCGCCGGCCATGTCCACCATCTGCGCGGCAGCGCGGAGGGGCGGATCGAGAAGCGTGTCTCGGTGACCTTCCTCGATCGCTATCCGGGCCTCGCACTCCTCGACATCGCCTATCGCAACACCGGACCGGACCCGCTCGCGGTCGCCGGATGGCAGGCCTCGACGCACGATCTCCTCCCCCATCCAGATGGCGCATGGAGCTTCTCCGGCGCTTCCTATCCCGATCGTCGCGACTGGGTGCAGCCGGTGACGCCCGGTTTCGGCCAACGCAACTTCATGGGGATGAATGCGTCGGATTATGGCGGCGGCACGCCGGTCGCCGTCGTGTGGCGGCGCGACGCCGGCCTCGCCGTCGGTCATATCGATATCGTGCCGCGCCTCGTCTCGCTCCCCGTCGCGGGGCAGCCGGGCGGCACCCGCATCGCCATCGCGAGCGACGAGCCGGCGTTGCTCGCGCCCGGCGCGACGCTCCAACTGCCGCCGCTCTTCCTGATGGTGCATGAGGGCGATCATTTCCGCCCGCTCGATGCCTATCGCCGGCTCATGGCCGAGCGCGGCCTCGCCGCCCCGGCCATCCCCGAGCCGAGCTACGCACCCGTCTGGTGCGCCTGGGGCTATGGGCGGGAGTTCACCACCGACGAGATCCTCACCGCCATGCCCAAGGCCAGGGAGATCGGCCTGGAATGGGCGGTGCTGGACGATGGCTGGCAGACATCCGAAGGCGACTGGAAGCTCAACCGCCGGAAATTCCCGCGCGGCGATGCGGACATGAAGGCCTTTGCCGACAAGATCAAAGCCGCCGGGATGCGCCCCCGCCTCTGGCTGGCGCCGCTGGCGGCCGATCCGGGCACCGACCTGCTGCGCGACCATCCCGACATGCTGCTGCTGGATCGCACCGGCGCCGCGCAGAATGTGAGCTTCTGGGATGCCTTTACGCTCTGCCCCGCCTACCCGCCGGTGATCGAGTATTTCCGCGGCCAGGTCCGCCGCATTCTGGGCGAGTGGGGCTATGAGGGGCTGAAGCTCGACGGCCAGCATCTGAACGGCGTGGCCCCCTGTTACAACCCGGCCCATAACCACGCGCGGCCGGAAGAATCCTACGAGAAGCTCCAGGATTTCTGGAAGGCGCTCTACCAGGAGGCGATGGCGATCAACCCGCAGGCGGTGATGGAAATCTGCCCGTGCGGAGACTCCTTCGCCTTCCACAACATCCCCGCCATGAACCACACGCCGGCATCGGACCCGACCTCCTCGTGGCAGATCCGGCTGAAGGGCAAGAGCTTCAAGGCGATGATGGGGCCGTCGGCGCCGTTCGCGGGCGATCATGTCGAGCTGAGCGACCGGCACAATGATTTCGCCTCGCACTACGGCATCGGCGCGATCCCCTCGACCAAATTCACCTGGCCGCACGATCCCACCCACACCACCGATCCGCTGCCGCCGGGCGGCATCGCGCTGACCGCGGAGAAGGAGGCGCTCTGGCGCAAGTGGATCGCACTCTACCGGGCGAACATGCTGCCCAAGGGCGAATATCTGGGCGGTCTCTACGATATCGGCTTCGACAAGCCCGAGGCCCATGCGATCCGCGCCAACCGGCGGATGCATTATGCCTTCTATGCCGACAGTTGGTCCGGCCCGGTGACGCTGCGCGGGCTCCCGCCCGGCCGGCACCGGCTGACCGACAGCTTCACCGGCCAGCCGCTCGGCACCGTCAGCGGCCCCGTCGCCACCCTGCCCGCGCATTTCGAGCATTTCCTGCTCGTCGAGGCCGCGCCGCTTCAGGAAAAGACCGCATGAGCGCATCCCCATCTCCCACCGGCCGCATATGGCTGGCGAATGCCCTGACGACCGTGGTGCTATGGGGCATATGGGGCGCCTATTCCGGCCTTTCCCCGCAACGCGGCTTCCCGGAGACGCTGGTCTATTGCGTGTGGGCGCTCACCATGATCCCGCCCGCCCTGATCGTGCTCGCGCAAGCCCGCTGGAAGCTCGACCGGAGCCCGCGCGCCCTCGCCCATGGCCTTGCCGTCGGCCTGCTCGGCGCGGGCGGGCAGATGATATTGTTCCACGCCGTGACACGCGGGCCGGCCTATCTGATCTTCCCGGTGATCTCCCTGTCGCCGGTGGTGACGATCGCGCTCTCCTATCTGCTCATGGGCGAACGGACCGGGCGGCTGGGCGCATTCGGCATCCTGCTCGCGCTGATGGCGCTGCCGACCTTCGATTTCGCACCCGGCGGAGACGTGCATGGCGGGAGCTGGCTGTGGATGGCGCTGATCGTCATGGCCTGCTGGGGTTTGCAGGCCTATTTCATGAAGTCCGCCAACCTCGTCATGTCGGGCGAGAGCATCTTCTTCTACATGATGCTGACGGGCCTCGCGCTGATCCCGGTGGCGTGGGCGATGACGGATTTCAGCCACCCCATCAATCGCGGCGCGGACGGCCCATGGCTGGCGGCCGCGATTCAGGTGCTGAACGCGATCGGCGCGCTGACCTTGGTGTTCGCGTTCCGATACGGAAAGGCGATCATCGTCGCCCCGCTCACCAACGCCGGCGCGCCGCTCGCCACCGCGATCATATCGCTCGTCACGCTGGGGGTCATGCCCGGATCGATCAAGCTCGTCGGCATCGGGCTGGCGCTGGCGGCCTCGCTGATGCTCGCGATCGAGCCCGATACGGCCAACCTTCCCATCGAGGCGGAAGCTGAATCGATTTGTTAGTTTCGTTTTAGCTCGCTTTGTTGCGAACTGCGCTCAATCCCGCTACGGGTGAAGCGAAAGGAGCGCTCGATGCAACTGATTCGAAATCTGATCGACCGTCACAAGCGCGGTGAACCCATCGGCCTCACCTCGGTCTGCTCCGCGCACCCCCTGGTGATCGAGGCGACGTTTGCCCACGCGCTCCGCCACGACACGCCGCTGGTGCTGGTCGAGGCCACCTCCAATCAGGTGAATCAGGACGGTGGCTATACGGGGATGGTGCCCGCCGATTTCCGCGCGTTCGTGGAGGGGATCGCCGACCGCCTCGGCTTCCCGCTCGCACGGCTGGCGCTGGGCGGCGACCATCTCGGCCCCAATGCCTGGACCGCGCTCTCCGCCGGGGAGGCCATGGCCAAGGCCGAAGTGATGGTGGCCGATTATGTCCGCGCGGGCTTCGGCAAGATCCATCTCGATTGCTCGATGAGCTGCGCCGACGATCCCGTCCCCCTCCCCGAGCGCACCATCGCAGAGCGCGCAGCCCGCCTCTGCCGCGCGGCGGAAGACGCCTATGCCGGCGATCCGGCCGACGCACCCGTCTATGTGATCGGCACGGAAGTGCCCGTCCCCGGCGGGGCGGCGGAGGATCTCGACACGCTGGCCGTCACCGCCCCCGAGGCGGCGCTCGCGACGCTCGACATGCACCGCGCCCTGTTCCGCGAGGCCGGGCTGGGCGGCGCCTGGGATCGCGTGATCGCCACCGTGGTGCAGCCCGGCGTCGAGTTCGATCATATGAAGGTGGTCGACTATCGGCCCGAAGCCGCGACCGCGCTCAGCGCCGCGATCGAACCTGTCGATCATATCGTCTTCGAGGCGCACTCGACCGATTATCAACAGGCGACGGCCCTGGCGGCGCTGGTGCGCGACCATTTCGCCATCCTCAAGGTCGGGCCGGGCGTCACCTTTGCCTTGCGCGAAGCGTTATGGGCGCTCGATGCGATCGAAAAGGAAACCATCGATGCACCGAAACGCGCCCGTCTGCGTGACGTGTCGATCGCCCGGATGAAGGCCGAGCCCGGCCATTGGCGGCGCTATTATCACGAGGCGGGCGCGGCACTCGACCTCCAGCTCCAATACAGCCTGAGCGATCGCATCCGCTATTACTGGCCGGACGCGGAGATCGCCGCGGCGCAGGCGCGGCTGTTCGACAATCTGCGCGAACACACGCCGCCGCTGCCGCTGCTCAGCCAATATCTGCCGGCGGCCCATGCCGCCGTGCGCGCGGGCTCGACGACGCTCGACCCGATCGATCTCATCGTCGCCCATATCGGCGCGACGCTCGATGCCTATCATGGAGCCTGCACTCCCCATGCCTGACACCTCGCCCACGCCCGGCACCGAAAGCTGGACCCGTCGCGAAATCCTCCAGCAACCCGACACGCTGCGCGCGACGCAGGCGGTTCTGCGCGGCCTGCAGGCGGAGATCGAAGCTTTCCTCGGTCCTTTCCTCGCCAAGCCCGATCTGCGGATCATGCTGTGCGGTGCCGGCACCTCCGCCTTCATCGGCGAATGCCTCGCACCATGGCTGACGGCCACGCTGGGCCGTCCGGTCGAAGCGGTGGCGACCACCGATATCGTCGGCTCGCCGGCGCTTTATCTGGATGCCGCGCGGCCGACGCTGATGATCTCGTTCGGCCGCTCGGGCAACAGCCCGGAGAGCCTCGCGGCGGTCGATCTGGCAGATGCGCGGATCGCGTCGATCCATCACCTCGTCATCACCTGCAATGGCGAGGGCGCGCTGGCCCGTCGCGGATCGGCCAACAGCCATGTCGTGGTGCTGCCCGAGGCGACGCACGACCGCGCCTTCGCCATGACGTCGAGCTTCAGCGCGATGATGCTGGCGGCACTGTCGATCCTGACCGGCATCGGCGGCATGGACGCGCGCGTCGACGGGATCGCGAACGCCATCACCACCCTGCTGCCGCGAGCGGACACCGCCGCGGCCACCCTCGCCGCGCGGGATTTCGAGCGCGTCGTCTATCTCGGCAGCGGCGTGTTCCAGGGGCTGGCGCGCGAGGCCGCGCTCAAGCTGCTCGAACTGACCGATGGCGCCATCCCCACGACCTTCGATTCCTCGCTCGGCTTCCGCCATGGGCCGAAGACCATCGTCACCGCGCGCACGCTGGTGATGGTGTTCGTGTCCGCCGATCCGCTGACCCGCCTCTATGACCTCGACATCATCGAGGAACTGCGCGCAGACGGACGCTGCGGCGCGGTGCTCGCCATCTCCGCGCGCAACGAAGGCGGAGAGACGATCATGGTGGATGATGCCACGGGCCTCGACGATGCCGGCCTGCTTTTTCCCTATATCGTGCCGGCGCAGCTTTTCGGGCTGCATTGCTCGCTGCATCTCGGCCGCACGCCGGACCGCCCCAACGCCAGCGGCACGGTAAACCGTGTCGTGCAGGGCGTCCGCATCCACACGACGGCGGCATGAGCGTCTTCCTCGGCGTCGACGGCGGCGGCACCAAGACCGAGTTCGTCTGCATCGACGAGGCCGGCCGCGTCATCGCCCGCGCGGTCACCGGCACGACCTATCATCTCCAGATCGGGCTGGACGAGGCGATCGCGCGGCTCGGGCAAGGGATCGAGGCGGTGTGCGGACAACTCACCCTGTCGCCGGCGGGCCTGCGCCGCGCCTTCTTCGGGCTTCCCGCCTTTGGCGAGGACGCCGCCAGCGATCCGCTGCTCGACGCGGCGTGCGGCCGGCTGCTCGGCCACGACCGCTATCGCTGCGACAATGACATGGTGTGCGGCTGGGCTGGCTCCCTCGCCTGCGCGGACGGGATCAACCTCGTCGCGGGCACGGGCTCGATCGGCTATGGCGAGCGACAGGGCCGCAAGGCGCGCGTCGGCGGCTGGGGCGAGATTTTCAGCGACGAGGGCTCGGCCTACTGGATCGCGATACAGGGCCTCAACGCCTTCACCCGGATGAGCGATGGCCGCCTGCCCGCAGGCCCCTTGAAGCAGGCCCTCGCGCGCGAGCTGGCGCTAGCCTCCGATCTCGACATCTGCGCCCGCGTGATGGGCGAGAAGGGCATGGCCCGCGACGAGATCGCCGGCCTGGCCCGGATCGTCTCCGATGCCGCCGACCAAGGCGACGCGGAAGCCTCCGCCATCCTCGACCGCGCCGGATCGGAACTGGCGGCCATGGCGCAGGCGCTGCGCCGGAACCTCGGGTTCGGGGAAAGCGAGACGGTGCTGCTCTCCTGGTCGGGCGGCGTGCTGACGAAGCAGGCGGCGGTACGGACGGCGCTGCGGCGGCATCTGGATCGACAGGGGCACTATGCGGTCATCGAACCGCGTCACGATCCCGCGCTGGGGGCAGCTCTCTATGCGGCATTGCTGGATCGTGCATCACCGGCCTGAGCGCCCCCCGCGATCGGTTCCGCCGTCCTCCGCTAAAGCGCCGCCTCAGGCGCCAAGGAGCAGCCGCTCGTAGAAGCCACCGAAAGCGCCGTCGGGCGACAGGAGGTGGATTTCCAGGATCCAGTGCCGCTCGCGGCCGAAACCGTCCCGATCGCGCATCCTCGTCGGGTTCTCGGGGCGGATATGGCCGTGATGCTTGATGCCCGGCCAGCGGGCATGGGGAAATTCGCCGACGAGGTGACCGGCGATCGTCCCCCCGAAGCGCCAGCCCGCCTGCTCCGCGGATCGGCAGGCAAAGGCATAAAGGTCCGCCCCGCTGATGTCCGGCCGCTCCAGGAAATGGCGCTCCACCGCCTCGAACTGGACGGGCAGGGCCGCGACCAGCGCCGCCTTGCGGGGATCGCCGCCCACCGCATAGCTCCGGCCGACGTCCGCCTCCCATTCCTCGAACACCGGCCCGAGATCGACGAACACCATGTCGTCCTCGCCGATGACGCGGATCGGCGGATTGTCGCCGGCGATGGCCAGCGTGTTGGCGCCGGCGCGGACGATCCGCTTGTGCCAGTGCTTCTCCACGCCGAACCGCTCCTCCGCGAGGCGAAGGATATCCTGCTCCACCTCGCGCTCGCTGCGTCCGGGGGCGATCAGGCCGCCCGCCTCGATCGCATCGAGCAACGCCAGAGCGCTGGCTTCGGCGGCGATCAGGTTGCGGTGGCGCTCGCGCTCCTCGTCGGCGGTCGGCATGTCCGTCATCTATCCTCGTTGTAACCCCTTTCCCCTGTCGCACGAAAACCGATCAGATTCCGCTGACAAGAGACCCCATCCGTGCTGCTTTACATCATCGCCTATTTGGGCGGCGCCCTGACCATCATCAGCCCGTGCATCCTGCCCGTTCTTCCGTTCGTGTTCGCGCGCGCGGATCGCCCGTTCCTGACGAACGGCCTGCCCATGCTCGTCGGCATGGCGCTGATGTTCATGGCCGTCGCCACGCTGGCGGCGCTGGGCGGCGGCTGGGCGGTGGAGGCCAATCAATATGGCCGGGCCACGGCGCTGGTGCTGCTGGCGCTGTTCGGGGTGACCTTGCTCTTCCCCGCCTTCGCGGACAGGCTGATGCGGCCTCTGGTCGGCTTCGGCGCGCGGCTTTCCCAGCAGGCGGACGCGCAAGGATCGGGGCTGGGCGCGTCGCTGCTGCTCGGCATCGCGACCGGCCTGCTCTGGGCGCCCTGCGCGGGGCCGATCCTCGGCCTCGTGCTGACCGGCGCCGCGCTTCAGGGCGCGAGCGTGGGGACGAGCCTGCTGCTCCTCGCCTATGCGCTGGGCGCGGCGACTTCGCTCGGCATGGCGCTGCTGATCGGCGGGCGGCTGTTCAAGGCGATGAAGCGCTCGCTGGGCGTCGGCGAGTGGGTGCGCCGCGCGATCGGCGCGGCGGTGCTGGCGGCGGTGGCGGTGATCGCGCTGGGCGTCGACACCGGCTTCCTGTCGCGCGCCTCGCTCGCCGGCACCAACGGCGTCGAGCAGGGCCTGCTCGATCGCTTCCAGATGGACCGCAAGGCGGAACGCAGCGATCTTGCCGACGAAGGCGCGATACCGCCGCTCGACGGCGCGGTGACCTGGCTCAACTCGCCGCCGCTCAGCGCGCAGGCGCTCAAGGGCAAGGTCGTGCTGGTCGATTTCTGGACCTATAGCTGCATCAACTGCCTGCGCTCGCTGCCTTATGTGAAGGCGTGGGCCGACAAATATCGCGCCGACGGGCTGGTGGTGATCGGCGTCCACGCGCCGGAGTTCGCCTTCGAGAAGGACGTCGCCAACGTCCGCAAGGCGGTCCACGATCTTGGCATCGACTATCCGGTGGCGGTCGACAACGACTATGCGATCTGGCGCGCCTTCGACAATCATTACTGGCCGGCGCATTATTTCATCGATGCCAAGGGTCGCATCCGCCACCATCATTTCGGCGAGGGCGACTATGCCGGGTCCGAGCGGATCATCCAGCAGCTCCTCGCCGAGGCGCATCCCGGCAAGAGCTTCGGCGGCATGGTGACGGACGCCGGCAAGGGCGTCGAGGCGGTCGCCAGCGACGACGTGGCCTCGCCGGAGACCTATATCGGATATGCACGGGCGGAGCGCTCCGTCTCGCGGCCGGAAACGGTTCGCGGGCAGCCGGCCGTCTATGCCGCGCAGCCGACCGGCCTCAACCAGTGGGGCCTGGCCGGCGCGTGGACGGTCGGCGCCGAACATGCGGTGCTGGACAAGGCCGGCGGCCGCATCCTCTACCGTTTCCATGCGCGCGACCTGCATCTGGTGCTGGGGCCGGGCGCCGACGGTCACCCGATCCGCTTCCGCGTCACCATCGACGGCAAGGCGCCGGGCGAGGACCATGGCACCGACATCGACGCCGCCGGCAACGGCATGGTCGACGGACAGCGGCTCTATCAGCTCGTCCGCCTCAAGAGCACGGCGGCGGACCATGTGTTCGCCATCGAGTTCCTCGATCCGGGCGTGGAGGCCTACAGCTTCACCTTCGGCTAGGGCGCGGGCGGCATTGCGGCGCGCGCATCACGTCTCCTCGATGCGCCGCTTGTCGTCGGGGAGGACGACGATCTCCCACCAGTCTATGTCTTCCAGCAGCCAGTTATATTCGTCGATGTTGATCCGGTTCTCGGCGCGCGCCTGTTCCAGCGTCGCCCGCTGGGTGGCGACGGCGGCGAGGGCCAGCTCCCGGAAACGCGCCAGCCGCCTCCCGTCGCCGGACGTGACGATCGCTTCGTTCGTGAAGCCGTAGATGGCCCGCAGCGGCGCGGCCTCCTCCGCCTCCGCATCGTCCAGCGAAGCGAGGGCCGCCCCGACAAGCTGGCGCTGGACGGCGGCGAAGCCGTCCGTCCCGTGAGGCTTGAGGTTCAGCCCCAACAGCCGGATGACCGGGCCGAGCGTCAGTCCCTGGACGACGAGCGTCGCGATCACCACGCCGAAGGCCGCCAGCACCACGAGGCTGCGCTGGGGGAATGCCGCCGGCAGCGCGAACGCCGTGGCGAGCGTGACCAGCCCGCGCATCCCGCACCAACTCGCGAGCAGCGCCTCGCGCAGGCTGGCCCGCTGCGGCTCGCCGCGCCGCCGCAGATACCAAGCATAGCTCCGGTTGAAGCCGACCGCGACGATCGCCCGCGCGACCAGCACGATCATCACGACCAGAGCGGTGAAGCCCAGCGCCCGGTGCAGTTCCGCCCCCGACAGGTTCGCCATGATCGCCTGCGCCTGCATTCCCATCAGCAGGAACGCCATCACGTTCAGCACGAACACCACCGCGCCCCATATCGCATAGGACGACACCCGCATCCGCGCGGAAGCGGGGCCGCCGCTGGAGCGCGCCAGCCCCATCGCCAGCGCCACGATGCTCAGAACGGGCGAGAGGCCGAGATGGCTGGCCGCGATCCAGGTGAGGAAGGTGCTGACGAACTGCAACAGCACGCCGCCGAGCGTTCCGGCGACGAAGCGGCTGAGCCGGGCGAACACCCACGCTACCGCCATGCCGAACAGCACCCCGCCCGGCACCGCGATCGCCAGATGCAGCAGCGTCTCCGTCGAAAGCCCGCCCGATGTCTGCGCGGAAAGCGCGGTTCCGAAAAGCAGCAGGGCGGCGGCGTCGTTGAACAGGCTCTCGCCCCGGAGGACGGTGTCGGTCCGGCGCGGGATGGCCATCGAGGAGAGCACCGCCGTCGCCGCCGCCGCATCCGGTGGCGCCACGATCGCGCCGAGCACGATCGCCGCGGCCAGCGGCAATCCCGCGACGGCCCAGCCTGCCCAGGCCACCAGCGCCGTCGTCACCACCACCCCGCCGACCGCATAAGCGAGCAGCGGCGCCCAGAAACGGCGCGCGGTGCCGATCGGGAAGTCGAAGGCCGAATCCATCAACGCCGGCGCGATGAACAGCGCGAGCGCGGTTTCGGGGTCGATCGGCAGATGGGGCGCGCCGGGCACCAGCGCCACAATCACCCCGGCCAGCGCCAGCATCGAGGGATAAGGCAGGGAGAGCCGCCGCGAGATTTGCAGCAGCACGATCGCCGCCAGCAGCAGGACGAGAAGGCTCTCGAAAAAAGTCATGCTCCGACTGTATCGCAATCGGCGCCGGAATCGCCATCATGGAAGCTCTATGGAGGATCAGGGGGCTTCAGCATGAGCGATCGGGTGGATGTCGCCATCGTCGGCGCCGGCGCGGCCGGTATCGCGGCCGCGCGAAGCCTCGCGTCGCGGGGCCGCTCGATCCTGCTGGTCGAAGCCCTTCCCCGGCTCGGCGGGCGGGCGCACACGGATAGGATCGCGGGCGTGCCGCTCGATCTGGGCTGCGGCTGGCTCCACTCCGCCGAGCGCAATCCCCTCGCCGCGCTGGCGGAGGCCAGGGGCGAGCCTCTCGATCGCCGACGGAGCGCCTGGCACAAGCAGCTCCGCGATCTCGGCATCCCGGCCGGGGAGCAGCAGGACGCCTGGGCCGCCTATGAGCGTTTCGGAGAAGCCCTGCGTCGCGAGCCGCCGCCAAGCGACCGGGCGGGAGACGCGCTCGCGGCCACGGACCGCTGGCGGCCGTTCATCGACGGGCTGAGCAGCTTCATGAACGGGACCGAGCTGGAGCGGCTCTCGGTCGCCGATTTCCTCGCTTATGACGACGCCGCCAGCGAGAATAACTGGCGCCTGCCCGGCGGCTATGGCGCGTTCATCGTGTCGCTCGCCCGCGAACTGCCGATCGCGCTCGGCACCCGCGTGACCTCGATCGCCCAGGGCCGGGACGTGACGCTGGAGACCAGCGGCGGGCCGATCACCGCCCGCGCCGCGATCGTGGCGGTGCCGACCACCATGCTCGCGCGCGGAACGATCCGCTTCGCCCCGGCGGTGGACGATCATCTCCACGCCGCCGCCGGCCTGCCGCTCGGGCTGGCCGACAAGATATTCCTGTCCATCGCCGACCCGGACTCGGTGCCGCCGGAATCGCATCTGCTGGGGCGGCTGGATCGCGCCGCGACCGGCAGCCACTATATCCGGCCGCTGGGCCGGCCCGTGATCGAGACCTTCCTCGGCGGCGCCCATGCGCAGGCGTTGGAGGACGAAGGCGAAGCCGCCACCGCAGCCTTCGCGATCGAGGAGCTGCGCCATCTGCTCGGCGCCGATTTCGCGCGGGGCCTGACGCCGATCATGGCGACGCGCTGGGCGCATGAGCCCACGATCTGCGGCTCCTACAGCCATGCCCTGCCCGGCCGCGCCGATGCCCGGAAGCTACTCCGCACCCCGGTCAGCGAGCGGCTGTGCTTCGCCGGCGAAGCTTGCTCGCCCGTGGATTTCTCCACGGCCCACGGCGCCTGGGAAAGCGGCCTGGCCGCCGCCGACTGGATCGAACGGGGCCTGCGGCGGGAGAAGGCATGACCGTCACGCGCGATCGGGGTGGAGCAATCCCATCAGGATCACGTCGGTCCATCGGCCATCGATGAAATGGGCGTGGCGCAACCGGCCCTCTTCCTGAAAGCCGAGCGACGCATAGAGCCTCAGGGCGCGATCATTGCCGGCGAAGACGCTCAGCGCCAGCCGGCTGAGGTTGAGATGGCTCCAGCAATAGTCGACGGCCAGCCGCAGCGCCTCGCGCCCCTTGCCCTTGCCGCGATCGCGAGGGTGGCCGATCAGGACGCCGAGAACCGCGGATCGATGGATCGCGTGAATCTGCATGATCTGCACATAACCGACGATGTCCGTCGTCTCGCGCGATCGTATCGCGAAGAAGACGCGGCTGCGATCCTCCGCCGTATTGAGCCAGAACGCCTCCTGCCGTTGCCAGTTGGGCGGATGATAGGGCTCGTTGAACCGGGCGGTGTCCGGCGTGTCCGCCCATTGGAACAGGGCCGGCAGGTCGACCGGCAGGATCGGCCCCAACGCGATGCTCTCGGCAAAGATCATGATGCGGGCACCGGCGGCGATACGCGGCTCGGGCGCGGAACGTGGCGGTCTTTTGCCAGGTGAGTCGATCCGAAAATCCCGCGCATCTTCCTCAGCCATCCCGCTGCCCCGCGCGCTGCACCAGACGAATGTTAATGCCGGATGGCTGAATATGTCCCCGTCGACACGGAGAGGGCGCGGGCGCGCAACACCGAGGCATGGGGAGTGAAATTCATTTCATTAGCCAGCCCGAAGCCATGATCGCATCATCAGCAGGCCGAACGAGCGCCGGCATGGCCTTAACCCCGCCATTCCCCGCGCGTTCAGCCCCATATGCTGGGTCGCCGATCCGCTCATCGGCGAAACGTCGCCACCGCCGGTCTTCGGGCTGGTGGTGGCGAAACTCTTACCGGATATCCGCCTCCAGATCAGTTCGGGCCATGCCGGTCGACGGATCGATCGACCGAGACCGTCCGCACATGGCCGCCGGGAGCATCGAGACGGACCGCCCAGCGAATGTCGTCCGCCGCGCCGTCCGCCAGCGAATATTGATGGAAGAGGCAATGCCGCACGTCGGGCGCGCGATGTTCGCTCCGGCATGTCGCGCCGGCACCGATGAGCATGGCCTGCGCGTCGCCCACGCCCGTGCCCGCCGGGATCGCCTCGGCAAGGCGGCGCTCCGCCTCGTCCGTCCCGCCGCTTTTCGCATAGCCGCCTTCGAGCTCCCGGAAGCCGGGCACGGGGACGCCGGCAACGGCCGCCGACGACCAGACAAGCGCGCAGGCGAGGCCCAGCAGGGCGGAAGGTTTCGGCATCGTCATGCTCCTGTCGAAGGGGTCGTTAGGGAAGGGGTGGTCTGCGTCCGGGCGGTCTGGGCGCCGCCCCGCCAGCCGCCGCCCAGCGCCTTGATGAGGCCGACGCTCGCCTGAAGGCGCAGCGTCTCGAGCCGGATCGCCTGGCGGCGGGTGCGCAGCGCCGTGGTCTGCGCGGTCACCACGTCGAGATAATCGACCGCGCCCTTCACATAGCGGTTGAGCGACAGCCGCTCGGCCTGCGCGGCCTGGGTCACGGCCTGATCCTCGGCCACCGCCTCGTCGCCGAGATGGTGGAGCTGGGAGAGGCCGTCCTCGACGTCCTGAAAGGCCTTCAGCACATCGCCGCGATAGTCGGCCGTCGCCTGCGTCCAGTTGGCCCGCGCGACGGCGACCTGCGCGCGACGGCGGCCGCCGTCGAACAGGTTGAGCACCGCGCTCGGCCCCACCGACCAGAAGATGTTGGGCGCCGTGAACAGCCCCGGCAGGCCGGTGTTCTGGAAACCGCCCTGCCCGCTCAGCGAGATGGAGGGGAAGAAGGCGGCCCGCGCCACGCCGATCTCCCGGTTCGCGGCGTACATGCGGCGTTCGGCGGCGGCGACGTCGGGCCGGCGCTGGAGCAGCGTCGAGGGCAGGCCCGCCGGAATCGGCGGCAGGGTCAGGCTGGCCGGCGCGGCCTCGATCGAGAAGTTCGGCGCGGGCGTGCCGACGAGGCTGGCGATGGCGTGCTCGGTGAGCGCGCGGGCGTTGCGCAGGTCCGCAAGCTGGGCCTGCGCCTCGGCGAGCTGGGCGCCGGACTGGCCCGTCTCGATGCCGGTGGCGATGCCGCCCGCGAAGCGGCGGCGCGTCATCGCGTCCGCCTTGGCATAGGCATCGACGGTGGCGGAGAGCAGGTCGATCTGCCGGTCGTAACCGCGCAGCGCGATATAGCTCGACGCGAGCCGGCTCTGGAGGCTCAGGCGGATGGCGGCGAGATCGTCGGTGCTCGCCTCGGCCTCGGCGCGCCCCGCGGCGACCGAGTTGCGCACCCGGCCCCACAGATCGAGTTCATAGCCGGCCTCGCCGCCCACCGTGTCGGCCGGATAGAGATCCGGCTGGTTCGAACCGCGCAGCGGGCGGTTGTCGGACTGGCGGTTGCGGGTGATGTCGGCGTCGAGGCCGATATGCGGGAAGAGCCCCGCCCGCGCCTCGCGCAGATAGGCGCTCGCCTCGTCATAGCGGCCGAGCGCGCCGGCCAGCGTAGGATTATCGGTGCCGATGCGCCGTTCGAGGCCGTCGAGCGTGGCATCGCCGAACAACGTCCACCAGTCCCCGGCGGCCGAAAGGCTGGCGGGTTCGGCGGGTGTCCATGGCCCCTGCTCCTTGTAGGCGACGGGTGCCGGGGCCACCGGCGGATGATAGGCCGGCGCGAAGGAGCAGCCGCTGGAAGCCGCCAGCATCAGCCATGCGGCCGCGCGAAGACGCTCAGCCACGACCGCCCTCGCCGACGCGGACCAGCTCGCCCGACGCGATCGAGTCCGGCGGATTGTCGACGATGCGCGCGGAGGAGGAGAGGCCCGACACCACCTCCACCGTGCCGCCCAGATCGCGCCCGAGCGTCACCGGCTGGAGACGGATGCGATCGCCGGGGCCGACCATCGCCACCTGCGTGCCCGCCGCGCGGAAGACGAGCGTGCTCGACGGGATCGTCACCGTCCCCGCCTGCCCCGGCACCGCGAACTTCACCTGCGCATAGCCGCCGGGCTTCAGCACCTCGCCCGGATTGTCGGCGACGAGCTGGACCTGCAAGGTGCCCGTCCGGCTGTCGATCGCGCCCGAGGTGCCGATCACGTGCGCGTCGAAGCTCCGGCCCGGATAATCCGGCACGCTGAGCGTCGCGCCCAGCCCCGGCCGCATCGCCGCCGAATAGGCCTGCGGCACGTTCACATAGAGGCGGATGCGGTGGACGTCGGCGACGGCGAACATCGGCTGCTGATTGCTCGCGCCCGGCCCGACGAGATCGCCGATGTCCGCATTGCGCGCCGTCACCACGCCCGCGAAGGGCGCGCGGACGGTGGCATAGGCCTTCTGCGCGAGCAGCCGGTTGAGATTGGCCTCCGCGCCCTGAACGTCCGCATTCCTGGCGGCGAGATCGCCATTCTTCTCGTCCGCCTCCTGCCTGGAGACGGAAGCGCTGGCGAGCAGATCGTTCCAGCGCGCCGCCGTCGATCGGGCGAGCGCCGCGTTGGCGCGCGCACTGGCGAGCGCGGCGCGGGCCTGCGCGATCTGCTGGTCCAGCTCGGGCGTCTCAATCGAGCCGAGCGGCGTGCCGGCGGGGACATCGGCGCCGATATCCTTGTACCAGCCCTTCACATAGCCGCCGACGCGCGCATAGAGCCGCGCCGCGTTCCACGCCTCCATCGTGCCGGGCAGCGTCAGCCCGTCCGAAGCGGCCGAGGCCTTCACCGCGACGAGGTGGACGGTCGGCACCGATCGCGCGTCGGACCAGTGCTGCGCCTCGTGCGCCTCGCTCGATCGGCTGACGACGCCCGCCACGACCACGCCCGCCGCGACGACGGCCGCCACGACACCGGCGATCTTCAGCCCTCGCGGCGCGGCCGGGGCATAGGAAACGGCTTCATTCTGCATAGACCAAACCTTCGGGAGCGGTGCCGGCGGCGGGCTCGTCGGCGGGACGGTGCCTGCGGTGGGCGATCGAGAAGACGACGGGCACGAAGACGAGCGTGGCGATGGTGGCGCAGATCAGCCCGCCGATGACGGCACGGCCGAGCGGGGCGTTCTGCTCGCCGCCTTCGCCGAGGCCGAGCGCCATCGGGGCCATGCCGATAATCATGGCGAGCGCGGTCATCAGCACCGGGCGGAAACGGGTGGCGCCTGCCTCGGCCGCCGCCTTCATCGCGTCGCCGACCACCTCCAGCCGCTCGCGGGCGAAGCTCACCACCAGCACCGAGTTGGCGGTGGCGACGCCCATGCACATGATCGCGCCCGTCAGCGCCGGCACGGAGAGCGGCGTGCGGGTCGCGAACAGCATCCACACGATCCCCGCCAGCGCCGCCGGCAGCGCCGAGACGATCACCGCCGGATCGACCCAGCTCTGGAAGTTCACGACGATCAGCAGATAGATCAGCACGATCGCGCCGAGCAGGCCGAGGATCAGCCCGGTGAAGGCGGTGTTCATCGTCTCCACCTGCCCACGCAGCGCCACGGTCGCGCCCTTGGGCAGATCGCCCCTGGTCGCCTTGATGATCTTCTGGATGTCGCCCGCCACGGCCCCCAGATCGCGGCCCTGCGTGGTGGCATAGACGTCATAGGCCGGCTGCACCGCATAATGCGAGATCACCGCCGGCGACGGCTCGCGATGGATCGTGCCCAGCGCGCCCAGCACCTGGAAGTCGCCGGGCTTCGAACCGGTGACGGGGATGTTGTTCAGCGCCGCCATCGTGTCGGTGCGATATTGCGGGGTCTGGACGACGATCGGGTAGGAGACGCCGTTCCTGGGGTTCAGCCAGAAGGCCGGTGCGATCTGGAAGCTGCCCGCGAGGTTCACCGCGAGGCTGCGCGTCACGTCGTTCTCGGTGATGCCGAGGCGATCCGCCTGCGTGCGGTCGACATCGAAGGCGAGTTCAGGATAGTCGCTCGCCTGCTGGAGGCGGACATCGGCGATGCCGGCGACATGGCCCATCTTCTCGACCAGTTCGTGGGCATAGGCCTCGTTGGCCTTCACGTTCGGCCCCGTGACCATCACGTCCACCGGAGCCGGCGCGCCGAAGTTCAGGATCTGGCTGATGATGTCGGCCGGCAGGAAGGAGAAGGTCGAGCCGGGGAAGGCATCCGGCAGCGCCTTGCGCAGCGCCTTCACATAGCCGGCGGTCGGATGATGATCCCTGGTCAGCGTGATGAGGATGTCCCCATCCTGCGGGCCGACGCCGCCGGTGTTGGAGTAGGCGCGATTGATGCCCGACACCGGCAGGCCGATATTGTCGACGATCGAGCCCAGCTCGTCGGCCGGGATCGTACTGCGGATGCGATCCTCGATATGATCGAACAGCGCCGCCGTCTCCTCGATCCGGGTGCCGACCGGCGCGCGGACGTGAAGGTTGATCTGGCCGGAATCGACGGTCGGGAAGAAGTTGCGCCCCAGCAGCGGGATCAGCGCGAAGGACAGCAGCACGACGCTCAGGAAGCCGATCACGAACCCCCGCCGCCGCGCCAGCGCGAAGGCGAGGATCGCGAGATAATAGGCACGCACCGCCTCGAAGCGGACCTCGAAGCCCTGTTGGAAGCGTCGGAACGGATTGCGGCTCTTCGGTCGCCCCGCCATCGCGTCATGGCTGACCATGACCTCGGCGGTGTGCTCCGACGCATGGTCGCGCAGCAGATAATTGCCCATCGTCGGCACCAGCGTGCGCGACAGGATGAAGCTCGCGATCATCGCGAACACCACCGCCTTCGCCATCGGCGCGAACAGGAAGCCCGCCACGCCCGGCAGGAAGAACATCGGCACGAAGGCGATGCAGATGCAGAGCAGCGAGACGAAGGCGGGCCGCACGATCTGCTCCGCGCCGTCGAGGATCGACTGGCGGACCGCCTTGCCCTGCTCCAGATGCCAGTTGATGTTCTCGATGGTGACGGTCGCGTCGTCGACGAGGATGCCGACGGCGAGCGCGAGGCCGCCCAGCGTCATGATGTTGAGCGTCTCGCCCACCGCCGACAGCCCCGCCACCGCCGCGAGGATCGCAAGCGGGATCGAGGCGGCGATGATGACGGTCGAGCGCCACGAGCCGAGGAACAGCAGGATCATCAGCGAGGTGAGCGCGGCGGCGATCACGCCTTCGCGGATCACGCCCGACACCGCCGCCTTCACGAACAGCGACTGGTCCGACAGCGGCTGGACATGGAGGCTCGCCGGCAGCGTCTCCTTGAGCTTGGGAAGCAGCGCCTTCACCTGATCGACGATCGCGATGGTGGAGGCCGAGCCGGACTTCAGCACCGTCATCAGCACCGCGCGCGCGCCGTCGACGCGCACCTCGTTGCGCTGCGGCGGCGAACCGTCGCGGACATGGGCGACGTCGCGCATGTAGACGGTGGTGCCGTCGACCGTCCTGATCGGCAGGTTGTTGAGGTCGTCCACCACCTCGGGGCTGTTGTTGAGGCGGACGTTGTACTCGTACTGGCCGATCTTGGTGGTGCCGGCCGGGACGATCTGGTTCTGCGCCGCAAGCGCGAGGCCGACATCGGTGGCCGACAGCTTGCGCGCCTGAAGCGCCGCCGGATCGAGATCGATCTGAATCTGCCGCTCCTTGCCGCCATAGGGCGACGGGATGGCGGCGCCCTGCACCGAGGCGAGCGATGGGCGGATGAAGTTCTGCCCGAGATCGAAGATCTTCTGCTCCGACAAGTCCTTCGAAGACAGCGCGAGTTGAAGGATCGGAACGGTCGAGGCGTTGTAATTGAGGATCAGCGGCGGCGTGATGCCCGGCGGCATCTGCTTCAGCACCGTCTGCGACACCGAGGTCACCTGCGCGGTCGCCGTGCGGATGTCGACGCCGGGCCGGAAGAAGATCTTCACGATGCCGATGCCGTTCAGCGACTGGCTCTCGATATGGTCGATATCGTTGACCGTCGTGGAGAGCTGCCGCTCGTAATAATAGACGACGCGGCCGGACATGTCCTGCGGCGGCAGGCCGCGATAGGTCCACACGGCGGCGATCACCGGAATCTTGATGTCGGGGAAGATATCCGTCGGGGTCTTCACCCACGCGATCGATCCCGACAACAGGATCAGGATCGCGAGCACGACAAAGGTATAGGGCTTGCTCAGCGCAAGCTTGACGAGCTGAAGCATGGACTTCCCGGCGGATGTCTGGGTGCCGACGCTGCGTGACGGCGGGGTTAAGAGCCGCGCCGCAACGCCGACCGGAGGCCTATTCGCCCTATGCGTCTGGAATGGCGAGTGAAATGAATTTCACGGCGCCGCGCAGATTCAGCGACCTGGACTGTGCAGCCTCGCAATCAGGCCGGGTTTCGCGTCATCGAAGTCCAGGGAAAGCTGATGAAGATGCGCGATCGCGGCGACGACACTGAGGCCCAGACCGGAGCCCTCGACCTCTTCGCTTCCAGCACCGCGATGGAATCGCCGCAGCACGGCCTTGCGCTGATCGGCCGGGATGCCCGGCCCATCGTCCCTGATTTCGATCCGCACCCCGTCACCGGCCGACCGGACACGGATGCCCACCCGGCCACCCGCCGGCGCGAATTTGATGGCATTGTCGATCAGGTTGCCGACCGCCTCGAACAACAGCTTGTCGTCGCCGAACATCCGCGCGCCGTCGGCCGCCTCGAGCGTCAGGGCGATGCCGCGCTCCTCGGCGAGCGGCCCGTAAAGATCGATGGCGGCACGCGCCAAGGCCGCCAGATCGACGGTATGGAAGCCGGCGCGGCGGCTCCCCGTCTCCAGCTCGGAGATGCGCAGCAGCGCCGCGAAGCGTTCCAGCACCATGTCGAGGTCCGCCAGCGCCGCCTCCACCTTGCCGGCCAGCAGAGGCGAGATGTCCGGCTGCTGGCCCGCGCGATAGAGCTGGGCGCGCACGCGGGTGAGCGGCGTGCGCAGATCATGCGCCACCGCGTCGGTGACGGCCTTCACCTGCGACACGACGCGGCCCACCTCGTCCACCATGGTGTTGACCGTGCCGGCGAACAGATCCAGCTCGTCGCCGCGCCCGAGGATCGGCATCCGTTCCTCCAGATGGCCGGCGGCGATCTTGTGGGCGGAGCGCTGGAGCCGCCCGAGCCGGCGCAGCGGCGCGAAGCTCAGCAACGTGCCCGCGATCAGGATCAGCAGCGCGATCGCCACGCCGCTGAAGGCCAGAACCTCGAACACGCGCCGGCGCAGGTCCACCAGCGGCGTGATGTCGCGGCCGATCAGGATCGTCTCCCCCGCCGCCGTCCGCACCGCGAGCAGACGGACGGGGCCATGCCGCCCGGATCGCCCGGCGATCTCGCGGACATGCCCCGGCACGAAGCCGGACGAGCCCCTGAGATTGCCCGCCAGCGGCCGCCCTTCGCGATCGAGCAGGCCGTAATAGTTGAGCCCGCTCACGCTGCGGTGGATCGCCACCCGGATATGATCGGGAAGTTGATCGCGCGGAATCCCCTCCAGCCGTGCGGCCTCGGCGCGCAGGATGCGGTCGCTGCGGGAATCCAGCTCCCGCGCGGAAAGGCCATAGATCAGCCCGAGCAGCGCCACCACGCCGATCGCGGCCACCAGCCCGAGCAGCAGCGTCAGCCGGAAGGTGCTGGTGTTGCGGATATCCCGGAAGCGCAGGCCTTCAGACAGCATCGAGCCGATAGCCCTCGCCCTTCACGGTGACGATGGCGGAGGGCTTGTCCGGGCGATCGAGCTTCTTGCGCAGGCGGCCGATATGGACGTTGATGAGGTTCGCGCCGGGATCGAAATAATAGCCCCACACCTGCTCGAAGATGATCCGCCGGCTCACCACGTCGCCGGCATTGCGGGCGAGGAATTCGAGCAGGCGGAACTCCATGTGGAGCAGCCGCACCGGCTCGCCCTCCACCCGCACCTTGCGGCGGATCAGGTCCAGCTCGATACCGCCCACACGCAGGATCGCGCTTTCGGAGGATTGCTGGCGGCGGCGCAGCAGCACCTCGACGCGCATCGCCATCTCGTTGGAGGCGAAGGGCTTGATGAGATAATCGTCGCCGCCCGCGCGCAGGCCCGCGATGCGATCGTCCACGTCGCTGAGCGCAGAGATCATCAGCACCGGCAGCAGGACGCGCCGCTCGCGCAACCGCTCGACGAGGACGAGACCATCCATGCCGGGCAACATGCGATCGAGCGTGATCGCGTCGAACGGCTCGCGCATCGCCATGTCGAGCGCCGCCTGCCCGTCATGCACCTGCGCCACCTCATGGCCATGGGCGGTCAGTTCGGTGGCGATTTCCCGCGCGGTTGTGACATCATCTTCGATGACGAGGATACGGGCCATGGATGCAGGATAGAGCCTGAACCGGCCGGAGCAAGGGACCGAGCCGGATCAGCCCCCTGTCTTCACCCGGTCAGTGCCGCGACCAGAGGCGATCCACCGCGAGGCCGGCGACCTTGTCGTCGACCAGATCGAGCTTCACGTTCCAGTGGACGTCATCGACATATTCGTCACGGGTGGCGACGTCGAAATAGCCGCATCGCTCAGTGGAAGCGCCATCGGCGCGGCACTTCGCGCCGGCCTTGCGGAGCAGCGCCTCGGCATCCGCGCGGGATGTACCGGCCGGGATCGCCTGGTTCAGCGCATCCGTCGCCGGTGCCAGATCGGCGGCGAGCGTGTGGTGCAAGTCACCGATCGCGGCGTTGGACGGCAGCAGCGGGTCGCGCGGCGCCTGATATTCCAGTTCGCGGAAGCTCAGCCCCGAAGCATGAGCCGCACAGGAAAGCGCCGCCGAAGCGATCGCACCGATCACAAGGATTTTCCGCACAACGATCTCCTTCGGGCGGGATCGCTCCCGTCCCGATCTCTTCATGATCTCATTTGCATATTCGCCGGACGAAACGGCGATCGACCACCGCCATGACGAAGAATATCGTCCCGTCCATTCGACAATGATCCGATGACGACTTCATCGACCTGTTTTCACGGACTGGCGAGTGAAATGAATTTCACGGCCATCCTGCACTTCTTCGCAGCGGATACGGACAACGAGGCCGGGCTCCGCATCGTCGAACTCCAGCCCGAAGCCGTGCAGATGAACGATCGCGGCAACCACGCTCAGGCCCAGCCCCGTGCCCGGAATGTCGGCGGCGTCGGCGCTTCGATGGAAGCGCCGGAGGACCGCACGCCGCTCGTCCGGGGCGATGCCGGGGCCGTCGTCGCGGACTTCGATGATCGGGCCATGGGCGCTGGCCGCCACCGCCACCGCCACATGCCCGCCCTCCGCCACGAACTTGATGGCATTGTCGACCAGATTGCTGACCGCCTCGAACAGCAGCTTGGCGTCGCCCCGCACCTCCGTTTCCGGCGAGGGGAGCAGTTCCAGCGACACCGATCGCTCCTCGGCGAGCGGCTCGTAGAGGTCGCAGACGTCGCGTGCGAGGCGGCTGAGATCGATCGCGCCGAAGCCCGCCCGGCGACCCTGCGCCTCCAGCTCCGAAATGCGCAGCAGCGCGGCGAAACGGTCGAGCACGACATCCAGATCCTCGGTCGCCGCCTCGATCATCGCCGCCGCCTGCGTCTCGACGCCGGGCGACTGGCGGACGCGATAGAGCTGGCTGCGGACGCGGGTGAGCGGCGTGCGCAGATCATGGGCGACGGCGTCCGTCACCCCCTTCACCTGCGCGACCACGCGGCCCACCTCCTCCACCATCGTGTTGACGGTGCCGGCGAACAGATCGAGTTCGTCGCCGCGCCCCATCAGCGGCATCCTCGCTTCCAGATTGCCGGCGGCGATCACGCGGCTGGCCCGTTGCAGATCCCGCAGCCGGCGCAGCGGCGCGAGGCTGAGCGCGAAGCCGCTGACCAGCACCGACAGCGCCGTGGCCAGCCCGCTCCAGATCAGGATCGCCAGCACGCGATGCCGGAGGTCGACGACCGGGCTGATGTCCCGCCCGATCAGCAGCGTCTCGTCCGAAGCTATCCTCACCGCCAGCAGGCGGATCGGCCGATCCCCCACCACGCCGGCGGCGATATCGCTCGCGTGATCGGGCGCGGGACTGCGTGACATGCGGATGTTGCCGGCGACATGCTCACCATCGATCGCCTTCAGCTCGAAATAATTGAGCCCGCTGGTGTTGCGGCTGATCTCGGTGCGGATGCGATCCGGCAATTGGGCGGCCGGCACCGCGCTCAGCAACACCGCCTCGGTGCGGAGGATACGGTCGCTGCGGTTCGTCAACTCGCGGGCGGAAAGCTCGTAGATCAACCCCAGCAGCACCGCCACGCCGAGCGCGAAGACCAGGCCGAACGCCAGCGTCAGCCGGAAGGTGCTGGTGTTGCGGACATCCTGGAGGCGCAGCGGCTCAGCGAGCATGACGGCGCGCGCACCGGATCGGATCGATCCCGCGCATCATGCCCATGGCCCGATTCCGACGAGACATGAAAATGCCCACCACCGACATGAATTTCCATTGCCATCGAAATCGAGTTCGATCTTTACATTTCCCATCTTCGCAAATCGTTCACTTTTTCAAAGTGAAATTAATTTCACCATGACCGAAACCACGACAATTCGGCCATTTTAGAACTGATACTTATCCAATTGACTCTCATGTCATAGAAGAGTCATGCGATCTACCTAGCGCCCCTTCCGGTTCACTCTTCCAAAGGGGCAAATTTCATGAAATTGCGTTCAGCGCTTCTCGCTGCCGCGGCGGCGAACATCCTGGTGGCGGGCGCCGCCGGCGCCGCCACCGCCCACAAGCCGCGCCACAAGGCGCCGGCAGGCGACCAGCAGCTCCAGGCGCAGGTGAAGGCGCTTCGGGAGGAGGTCGAGGCGCTGCGCAGCGAGATCGGCGCCCAGAAGAGCTCGCAGGTCGCGACGCAGGTGCAGGTCGAATCGACCAACAATGCGCTCCAGGCCACGCGCACCGAGGTGCAGGCGGTGCAGACGCAGGTCGCCGCCACGCCGCCCGTCACCAGAGAGCAGGTGAACACCCAGATCGCCTCGGCGATCGACAAGGAGCATCACAACAGCAAGCTCTATTTCAAGGGCATCACCATCACGCCGGGCGGCTATCTCGAACTGGCCGGCATCTATCGCCAGCATTTCCAGGGCAACGACATCTCGTCGAGCTTCTCGATCCCCTTCCCGAACAACCGCGCGAGCCACACGTCGGAAGGCCGCTTCTCGGCGCGCCAGAGCCGCCTCTCCTTCCTCGCGGAAGGCGCGGTCAATCCGCATGTCCAGCTCGGCATGTATGGCGAGTTCGACTTCCAGGGCGGCGCGCAGACCGCCAACTCCAACCAGTCGAACAGCTATAATCCGCGCATCCGCACCCTCTACGGCACGATCGACTGGAATGAGGGCGATCATGGCTGGCACCTGCTGGCCGGCCAGAACTGGTCGCTGCTCACGACCAATGCCAAGGGCATCACCCCGCGCGCGGAGCTGACTCCACCGCAGATCGACGCGCAATACGTCCCCGGCTTCGCCTGGGCGCGCCAGCCGGGCATCCGCCTCGCCGGCGACTTCCTCGATCACAAGCTCTGGATCGCGGTCGCGGCCGAGAACCCGCAGACGACCTTCGCCGGCACGGTGCCGCCCAACGTCACCAACAACCAGCAGGCCGGTTCGGGTTTCGATTCCGCCAACACGCTGTCGCTCAACCACCTGCCCGACGGCATCGCCAAGATCGCCTATGACACGCATATCGCGGGCAACGCGGTGCATGTCGAAGGCTTCGGGCTGGTGCGCAGCTTCGACGCGCATCTGAACGGGGCTGGCAACAATTCGGCCACCGGCTACGGCTATGGCGGCAGCATCGTGGCGCAGATCGTGCCGGGCGTGCTCGATGCGCAATTCTCCGGCATCGGCGGCAAGGGCATCGGGCGTTATGGCTCGGCGGGCCTGCCCGACGTCACCTTCTCGGCCGATGGGCAGATCCATCCGCTGAACGAGTTCATGCTGCTCGGCGGCGCGACCCTACACGCGACCAGGATGCTGGATCTCTACGCCTTCGCGGGCGAGGAGCAGGAGGATCGCAAGATCCTGAGCGGCGGCACCTATGGCGTCGGCCTGCCGACCGCCAACAACAGCGGCTGCTTCATCGAGGGCGGCGCCTGCGCCGGCAACACCCGCCGCATCCGCCAGCTCACCGCCGGTTTCTGGGAGAAGCTCTATCAGGGCTCCTACGGCCGCGCGCAGGTGGGCATCCAGTACAGCTATACCCAGCGCCAGCTTTTCGCCGGCGTGGGCGGGATGCCGCAGGTCAGCCAGAACATGGGCTTCCTGAGCTTCCGCTACTATCCGTTCTGATCGACGGGGCACGTCGCCGCTGCGGCGGCGTGCCCTGACGGCGCCCCCGATACCGGGCGCGGCCATCGCCCCGTCGCCCCGGCGAAAGGCAGAAAATCGAACGGGGGCTTGAAGCGAGGGAAGCCGGAAGTGGTGACCCCAACGGGACTCGAACCCGTGTTTTCGCCGTGAAAGGGCGACGTCCTAGACCGCTAGACGATGGGGCCGTCCGGCTGTGGAGGGGCGCTTAGGGCAGGCGTGCCGCCGGGTCAAGCACGCTTGCGCATCAATCCGCCCATGCCGCGTCGTCGATGTGCAATTCCGCCGCGCGGCGCTGGCCCCAGTCGTCGATCTTCGCCCGCCCGGCGAGCCACAGCCGGCGCCCAGGCCCCGCCCCCAACAACGCCGCGCCCAGCGGCGTGTCGGCCTGACCGAAGGCCATCGCCTTGATCGGCCGGCCGTCCTCACCCGCCACGATCGCGCGGACATGGTTCTTGCCGACGATGTCCGCCTTCACCACGCGGACCCGCCCGGCCGCGACGCGCGGGCTCGGCCAGCCGGCGCCGTAGGGGCCACCCGCCTCCAGCGCCTCGACCAGTTCCGGCGTGACGCCGCCCGGCCCGACCACCGCATCCACCAGCAACGCCCGCGCCTCGGACGCCGCCGCGACGTCGGCGGCGAGGCGCTCGTCGAGGAAATCCGCCAGCGCATCGAGACGTTCCGCGTCCACCGTCAGACCCGCCGCCATCGCATGACCGCCGCCCGCGACCAGCAGGCCCGCGTCCTTCGCCGCCATCACCGCCGCGCCGAGGTCCACCCCCGTCACCGAACGGCCCGAGCCCTTGCCGATGCCTTCGTCCACCGCGACGATGATCGCCGGGCGCTGGGCGCGCTCCTTGATCCGGCTGGCGACGATGCCGATCACGCCCGGATGCCAGCCCGCGCCCGAGATCAGCACCACCGAGCGATTGCCCTGTGCGGCGAGCAACGCCTCCGCCTCGTCGCGCACCGCCTGCTCGATGGCGCGGCGCTCCTCGTTGAGCTGGTCGAGTTCGGCGGCGATCGCGCGGGCTTCGACTTCGTCCTCGGTGGTCAGCAGGCGGACGCCGAGATCGGCGCGACCGACCCGCCCGCCGGCGTTGATGCGCGGGCCGAGCGCGAAGCCGAGATCGGTGCAGGTCGGGTCGCGGGTGAGCCGCGAGGCTTCGAGCAGCGCGGCGAGGCCGATGTTGCGGCGACCGGCCATCACCTTCAGCCCCTGCGTCACGAAGGCGCGGTTGAGGCCCTTGAGCTGCGCAACGTCCGCCACCGTGCCCAGCGCGACGATATCGAGCAGGTCGAGCAGCCTGGGCTCAGGCCGGCTCGCGAACCAGCCGCGCGCGCGGAGCGTTCGGATCAGCGCCGCGCCCAGCAGGAACGCCACGCCGACGGCGGCGAGATGGCCGTGCGCCGCGCCCTCCTCCTCGTCGAGGCGGTTGGGATTGACGAGGGCATGGGCGACCGGGAGCGCGGTCGAGCATTTGTGGTGGTCGACCACGATCACGTCGAGCCCGGCATCCCTGGCCGCCTGGAGCGCCTCGAACGCCTGCGCGCCGCAATCGACGGTGACGACGAGGCTCGCGCCCTGCTCGGCCAGCCGGACCAGCGCGTCGGCGGAGGGGCCATAGCCCTCCAGCAGCCGGTCCGGGATATAGATGCCCGCGCGCAATCCGAGATCGCGCAGCAGGCGGACGAGCAGCGCCGCCGAGGTCGCCCCGTCCACGTCATAGTCGCCGAAGATGGTGACCGGCTCGGACCGCTCGATCGCGTCGGCGAGACGGTCGGCCGCGCGGTCCATGTCGCGGAAGATCGACGGGTCGGGCATGAAGCCCCGGATCGTCGGGCTGCGATGCGATTCCAGCGCATCACGCGGGCAGCCGCGCGTGAGGAGGAGCTGGTCCACCAGCGCGTCGGGGCGGAAGCCCGTGTCGCTGTCGTCATTGGCAAGGCCTCGCCAGCGCCACGGCTGGCCGAGGATCGAATGGGTCACTCCGCAGGGGGCACTCGCGCTCATGCCCGCGGGGGTAGCCGATCGGCGCCCGCTTGGGAACGCCGACCGGCCTCCGGCTCAGCGCTGGCGGTGATGCTCGCCCTTCACCCAGCGGATCGTGCGCGAGGAGGCGCGCATCACCACGCTGTCCGTGGTCATCACGCCGTCCTTGCGGCGCTTGACGCCGGCCAGCAGCGAGCCGTCCGTCACACCGGTGGCGGCGAAGATCGCGTCGCCCTTCACCAGATCCTCCAGCTCGTAGATGCGGTTGAGGTCGGTCACGCCCCACTTCGCGGCCCGTGCGCGCTCGTCGTCGTTGCGGAACAGCAGGCGGCCCTGGAACTGCCCGCCGACGCACGACAGAGCGGCCGCCGCCAGCACGCCTTCCGGCGCGCCGCCCGAGCCCATATACATGTCGATCGTCGTGTCCGGGTTGGTGACCGCGATCACGCCCGCCACGTCGCCATCGGGGATCAGGTGGATGCCGCAGCCGAGGCCGCGCAGCTCCGCGATCAGCTTCTCGTGGCGCGGGCGGTCGAGCACCATCACGGTGATCTCGTGCGGGCCGACGCCCTTGGCCTTGGCGAAGGCGCAGACATTCTCGGTCGGCGTGCGATCGAGCGAGACGAGCCCGCGCTCATAGCCCGGCCCGATCGCCAGCTTGTCCATATAGACGTCGGGCGCGTTCAGCAGGCAGCCTTCCTCGGCGATGGCGAGGACGGCGAGCGCGTTCGGCCCGGCCTTGGCGGTGATGGTGGTGCCTTCGAGCGGATCGAGCGCGATGTCGATCCTGGGGCCGTTCCCGGTGCCGACCTTCTCGCCGATATAGAGCATCGGCGCCTCGTCGCGCTCGCCCTCGCCGATCACGACGGTGCCGTCGAACTCCAGCTCGTTGAAGGCCTGGCGCATCGCCTCGACGGCGGCGGCGTCGGCCGCCTTCTCGTCGCCGCGCCCGACCAGATTCGCCGCCGCGATCGCCGCCGCCTCGGTGACGCGCACCATTTCGAGAACAAGAACGCGATCGAGAACATGACTTGCGGCGACGTGGTTGCTCGGCATGATGCCTCCTGCGGCCCTGAAAACTGGGTCGAGCGTTAGGGAAGGCGTGTTACGATGTCGAGCATGGCAGCGTTGGTACTTTTCGCTGCCGCAGCATCCCAGGCACCGCCTGCCGCAAGCCCGTCACCGGACCTGACCGCGGAACAGGCGATGGCCCGTTATCGGGCGATGATCCATGACGCCACCGCCGAGCCGCCGCCGGCGACGGCGTGCCCCGAGGGAAAGGCGGACCAGATCGTCGTGTGCGGCCGGCATCGCGGCCCGCCGCCGCGCCTGCCCTTCCCCGAGGCGCGGGCCGAGGATGGAGAGGTGGTCCGCCATCCCGGCGAGCCGCCGACGGGCGATCCGGGGCGCCCCACCGGCCCGCCCAGCAAGCAGATGCAGACGATCTCCAAAGGTTTTCGCCTTCTAAAGAGCATCTTCACCGGGGAAGACCCGATCGACTGACCCTCACACGTCGAGGATGTGCATCCACATCGGCTGACCGATCAGGCTCGGCGAGCCCTCCAGCCGGGCGAGCGCATCGGTGACGGCGCGCTCCGGCCCCTCATGCGTCACCATCGCGATCAGCACGCCGCCATCGGGCGTGGTACCGCGCTGGATCAGGCTCTCGATCGAGACGCCCGCGTCGCGCATCGCCGCCGCGATCTCGGCCAGCACGCCGGGGCGATCCTCCACCGAGAAGCGCAGATAGGCGCGGCCGCGGCGCTCGCCGGTCGGCGCAGGCGCCATCTCGGCGAGGCTGTCGACCGGCATGGCGAAGGCCGGGCCATATTCGCCGCGCGCGATGTCGATGAGGTCGGCGACCACGGCCGAGGCGGTCGGCCCCTCGCCCGCGCCGCGCCCCTCGAAGAACAGGCGGCCGACGAAATTCCCCTCCGCCACCACGGCGTTGAGCGAGCCCGCGACATGCGCCAGCGGATGCGAGGCGGGCACGAGGCAGGGATGGACGCGCTGGAACAGGCCGGCGATCGCGCTGCCCTCCGGCTGCGCCTCGGCCACGCCGACGAGGCGGACGCGATAGCCCAGCGCCTGCGCCTGCGCGATGTCGGCGGCGATGACGTGGCGGATGCCGGAGATGGCGGCCGAGCCGAAATCGATCCTGGTGCCGAAAGCAAGGCTGGCGAGGATCGAGAGCTTGTGCGCGGCATCGACGCCGTCGATGTCGAAGCTCGGATCGGCCTCGGCATAGCCCAGCCGCTGCGCCTCGGCGAGCACCTCGGCGAAATCGCGGCCCTCATCCTCCATGGTGGTGAGGATATAATTGCAGGTGCCGTTGAGGATGCCGTAGACGCGGCCGATCGCATTGGCCGCCGCGCCCTCGCGCAGCCCCTTGATGACCGGGATGCCGCCCGCCACCGCCGCCTCATATTTGAAGGCGACGCTCATCGCCTCGGCGTCTCCGGCGAGGCCGAGGCCATGATGCGCAATCATCGCCTTGTTGGCGGTGACGAAATGGCGGCCGGCGGCGATGGTGCGGCGCGCGAGCGTCAGCGCCGGGCCGTCCGCCCCGCCGATCAGCTCCACCACCACATCGACGTCATCCCGCTCGGCGAGGGCCGCGGAATCGTCCACCCAGGCGAAACGGCCGAGGTCCACGCCGCGGTCGCGGGTCCGGTCGCGGGCGGAAACTGCGGTGATCTCGATCGGCCGCCCGGCACGGCGCTCGATGATCTCGCGATTGGCATCGATCAGCTTGATGACGCCCGCACCCACGGTGCCAAGCCCAGCCAGAGCGACGCGCAATGCCTTCGACATTAAAAACCCTCCCGAGATACCGGCTTTTCCGCTGGCACGTCGGGAGGGTAAGGGCAAGCCGTCAGACGGCTCAGAAATCCTTTATATCAGCGGCAGCGCACCTTGCCGCGATCGATCGAGCGACCGAGCAGCGCGCCGCCACCCGCGCCCAGCAGCGTGCCGAGCGTGCCGCCGCCGACGACGTTACCGAGCACGCCGCCACCGATCGCGCCGATCACGAGGCCGGTCGTGCCGTCGTTGCGCTTGCAGTAATAGCGCCCGTCATGGCCGCGATAGACCTGGTCGTTCCGGCCCAGGCGGCGCTCCCTGTAGCGGCGGTCGTTATGATAGCTCCTCGAGGGATCCCAGTCGTGCCGGTCACCCTGCCAGTTGCGATCATTGTGCTGCCAGCCCTGCGCGAGCGCCGGCGCCGGCAGCGCCATCGGAGCCGCCATCAGGGTCGCCGCAACCGCACCGAAAATCAGCTTCTTCATCGCTCCACTCCTCACCTTGCTTGCCCCTCAACCGACTGCGCGACGAATGGTTGCGCAGCCGGTTCGATTTATGCGCCGCCCCGGATGGAGCGGCGCTGAACGGCTCCGTCAGGCGCCAGACAGGTTTCAGCCCGCCTTGCGCGTCGGTTCGGACGATCCCGGCGTGTTGATCCCCATCGACTGGAGATAGCGCTTGATGTTGCGCGCCGCCTGCCGGATGCGATGCTCGTTCTCGACGAGCGCGATGCGGACGAAGCCCTCGCCCTCCTCGCCGAAGCCGACGCCCGGCGCCACCGCGACCTGCGCGTGGGTCAGGAGCTGCTTGGAGAACTCCATCGCGCCGAGATGCTGGAGCGCGGGCGGGATCGGCGCCCAGGCGAACATCGAGGCTTCCGGCGGCGGAATCTCCCAGCCGGCGCGGCCGAAGCTCTCCACCAGCACGTCGCGCCGGCGCTTGTAGAGCTGGCGGTTCTGCTCGACGATGTCCTGCGGGCCGTTCAGGGCCGCCACCGCCGCCGCCTGGATCGGCGTGAAGGCGCCGTAATCCAGATAGGACTTCACGCGGGTGAGCGCGCCGATGAGCTGCCGGTTGCCGACCGCGAAGCCGATGCGCCAGCCCGCCATCGAATAGGTCTTGGACATCGAGGTGAACTCGATCGCCACGTCCTTCGCGCCCGGCACCTGGAGGATGGAGGGCGTCGGCGTGTCGCCGAAATAGATCTCGGCATAGGCCAGATCGGAGAGCACCCAGAGCCCATGCTCCTTCGCGAACTCCACCACCTTGGTGTAGAATTCGAGATCGGCGACATAGGCGGTCGGGTTGGACGGATAGCCGATCACCAGCACCTTGGGCTTGGGCACGGTATAGGCGACGGCGTGCTCCAGCCGGCGGAAGAAGTCCGGCCCCGGCGCCGCCGGGATCGAGCGGATCGCCGCGCCCGCGATGATGAAGCCGAAGGTGTGGATCGGATAGCTCGGGTTCGGCGCCAGCACCACGTCGCCGGGCGCGGTGATCGCCTGCGCGAGGTTGGCGAGGCCCTCCTTGGAGCCCAGCGTCACCACCACCTCATTCTCGGGATCGAGATCGACCCCGAAGCGGCGCTGATAATAGCCGGCCTGCGCCTTGCGCAGCCCCTTGATGCCCTTCGACGCCGAATAGCCATGCGCCGCCGGATCGCGGGCGACCTCGGCCAGCTTCTCGATCACATGCGGGGCCGGAGCGCCGTCGGGGTTGCCCATGCCGAGATCGATGATGTCCTCGCCTGCCGCGCGCGCCGCCGCCTTCATCGCGTTCACTTCGGCGAACACGTACGGGGGCAGACGACGGATACGGTAGAAATCTTCGGACATTCGTAGACCTTTCGAATGGGTCGCCATTGACGCGACCCGCGCGTTATAGCGTGAGAGGGCGCGCGGTCACAGGCGCGTTTCAACGGGAGATTCAGGTGGCGGGCAAGGACCATGCAACATCGGACACCCCAGGCGCGCCCGGCTTCGCGCCGACGCTCGACGAACTCCAGCACTGGACGGGCGTGATCGGCCGCGCGCAGCAGCTTTTGCTCGAATATGGCGCCCGCAAGGCGATCCAGCCCGCGATGCCGGCGATGCCCGATCTCTCCCGCCTGATGGCCGGCACCGGCCCGATGCATTTCGGCTTCGACACCGACGCGCTGATCGATGCGCAGGCCGATTTCTGGAAGGACAGCCTGTCGCTGTGGCAGCGATTCCTGAACCCGGCAACGCCCGCCCCCGCCGGCCATGACGAGGATCGCCGCTTCGCCGCCCCACAATGGCGCGACCACCCGCTGTTCGACCTGATTCGCCAGTCCTACCAGCTCGTCTCCGGCCATATGCTCCGTTCGGTCGAGGCGGTGGAGGGGCTCTCCGACAAGCAGCGCGAGCAGCTCCGCTTCGCCACCCGCGCCTTCACCGAGGCGCTTTCCCCCTCCAACTTCGCGCTGACCAACCCGCTGGCGCTGGAGAAGATCGCCGAGACCCGCGGCGAGAGCCTGCTCAAGGGGCTGGAGCATCTGCTCGCCGACATGGAGCGCGGGCAGCTCACCCATTCCAACCGCTCGGCCTTCCAGATCGGCAAGGACATCGCGGCCACGCCCGGCAAGGTGATCCACGAGACGCCGCTCTATCAGCTCATCCATTATGCGCCGACGACGCCGGACGTCGCGAAGATCCCGCTCATCATCTTCCCGCCGTGGATCAACCGCTTCTACATCCTCGATCTCAACCCGAAGAAGAGCTTCGTCCGCTGGGCGGTGGAGCAGGGGCTGAGCGTCTTCATGGTCTCGTGGAAGTCGGCGGACGAAAGCCTCGCGGGCGTGACGCTGGACGACTATGTCGCCGCCCAGATCGACGCGATCGACACGGTGCGCGCGCTGCTCGGCGTCGAGGCGGCGCATGTCGTCGGCTATTGCGTGGCGGGCACCACGCTCGCCGCCACGCTGGCGCTGCTCGAATCGCGCGGTGAAGCGACCAGGGTCGCCACCGCCACCTTCTTCACGGCGCAGGTGGATTTCAGCGCGGCGGGCGACCTGTCGCTGTTCGTCGACGACACCCAGCTCGACATGCTGGCCAACCTCTCGGCCGACAAGGGCTATCTGGACGGCCGCTACATGGCGGTCACCTTCAACCTGCTGCGCGGGCGGGATCTGATCTGGAACTATGTCGTCCAGAATTATCTGCTCGGCGAGGACTATCCGGCGTTCGACCTGCTCCACTGGAACGGCGACACCACCAACCTGCCCGCCGCCTGGCACCAGGCCTATCTGCGCGACTTCTATCGCGACAATCTGCTCGTCCGGCCGGGTGGCATCCGCGTGGCGGAGACGCCGATCGACATCGGCAAGGTCAAGACGCCCTCCTATGTGCAGGCCGGCCGCGAGGATCATATCGCGCCGCCCGAAAGCGTGTGGAAGATCACCGAGCATTTCGCCGGCGAGGTGAGGTTCGTGCTGGCGGGCTCGGGCCATATCGCAGGCGTGATCAATCCGCCGGCGGCCGGCAAATATCAGTATTGGACCAGCGACGAGGCCGCCGCGTCCCTCAGCGACTTCGCCCAGCAGGCGCGGGAGACCAAGGGGAGCTGGTGGCCGGACTGGCGCGGCTGGATTCTGGCGCATGACGGCGAAACCGTGCCCGCCAAAAGCGCCCGCATCCCCGGCAAGGGCAAGCGCAAGGCGATCGAGGACGCCCCCGGACGCTACGTCACGCAGCCCTAACCGTTCGTCGCGTTTCCCGGACCGTTCGACCAAAACCCCCATAACGGGGCCATGTTGCACTGCACAAAAACCTTGCGCAGCCGATGCGAATCGGATATTGTGCATCGCAACATAAGTGTAATGGATCAGCCTTGGAGCAGGGCATGGCCGAGAACACGAAGTCGACGACCGTGACATCGAAGAAGCAGGCCCCCGCGGCGAAGGCGACGGTGAAGACCGTGTCCGCAGCGACGCCCAAGCCTGCGCCCGCAGCCAAGCCGGCCGTCGCGAGCCCGGCTCCGAAGGCCGCTCCGGCGGTGGCCGCCAAGCCGACCCCGGCGCCCCGCCCCGCTCCCGTGAGCGCCAAGGCGGCTCCGGTCGAAACCAGATCCGCGCCGGCCCCGCAGCCGGTTGCGACCGTCAAGGAAACATCCGCCGTCGCGCCCGCCAAGGTCGCTCCGGTGGCTGTCAAGCCGGCGTCTGCGGCGCCCAACACCAAGTCGGCCCCCACGGCTCAGGCGCCCGCGCCGAAGCCGGCAGAAGTGGCCGCAACCAAGCAGGATACGCCGACGGTTCCGGCCCCCGTGGCCGCTCCCGTCGAAACTGGGGCGAAGAAGGCGGCGTCGATCACGACCGCTGCCATCACCGAGGGAAGCAAGACGATGAACGACACCGTTGCGAAGGCGCAGGAAACCGCCAAGAAGTTCACGGCCGATGCCAGCGAGCGCGTCCAGGCGCTGTTCGGCGAAGTCAGCGAGCGCGCCAAGGGCGCGTACGAGAAGAGCGTGAAGCTCGGCGAGGAACTCACCGAGTTCCAGAAGGGCAATGTCGAGGCGATCGTCGAATCGTCGAAGCTGGCCGCCAAGGCCGCCGAGTCGCTCGGCCAGGAAGCCGCCGACTATGCCCGCAAGTCGTTCGAGAGCAGCAGCACGGCCTTCAAGACCTTCGCGTCGGCCAAGTCGCCGACCGAGCTGTTCAAGCTCCAGAGCGACTATATGAAGTCGTCGTTCGACGCCGCCGTGGCGGAAAGCTCGAAGGTGACCGAGGCGTGGCTCAAGCTCGCCGGCGAGATCACCCAGCCGCTGTCGAACCGCTTCGCGGTCGCGGTGGAGAAGGCCAAGGCCAACGCCGCTTTCTGATCCGCTTCGGCGAGAGATGAAGGAGACGGCCGTCCCATCCGGGGCGGCCGTCTTGCGTTTGGGGTGTCCGCCTTTTGGCGGGCCTCGCCGCATTAACCGCGCCGGCCTCTTGCTCTGGTGCCGGCCGATACCATATCCTGCGCCCTAGCCATGCAGACCGATATCCACAGCATCGACAGCCGCACCATGCGCGCCATGGCCGCCGGCAAGGAAGGCGACGACGCCGGCACCGGCCTCGGCGTGGCCACCCGCACGCGCACCCGCACCAAGAAGCCGTCGCTCTACAAGGTGCTGATGCTCAACGACGACTACACGCCGATGGAGTTCGTCGTGCTGTGCCTCCAGCGCTTCTTCCGCATGAACATCGAGGATGCGACGCGGGTGATGCTGCACGTCCACCAGAAGGGCGTGGGCGTGTGCGGCGTGTTCAGCCACGAAGTGGCGGAGACCAAGGCGACGCAGGTGGTCGACTTCGCCCGCCAGCACCAGCATCCGCTCCAATGCACGATCGAGAAGGCCTGAGCCCTCTCCCCTTGCCCGTTCAGTAGCGCATCGCCGTTTCCACCGGCTCGCCCGTGATCGGGTAGCCGGCGTCGTCCGGGATGCGCAGCCAGTCGCCGTCGGGGCGATGCTCCACCCAAGGGGTGATGATCCGCTGGGGCAATCGCTCGGCCTCCGCGCGGGCGTCCGCGAAGCGGGTGAAGCGCGCCAGACGCTCCAGCAGGCGCCGGGTCGGGAAGATGGCTCGCCCGTCACCCCGCGCGCAGCGGGCGAGCAGGTCTTCGGCAGTCGCCCAGAAGGCGGTGGCCGTCTCCACGCCGTCCGCCACGGGGATCGCCTCGCCCTGCGCCTCCGCCAGATAGAAGCGCGTGTCGAAACGCCGCTTCACCTGCTCCCTGGGCAACCAGCGCGCGAAGGGCACCAGCGCCCCTGCCGCTGGGGTTATGATAGCCGTCTCCTCCAGCGTCTCGCGCACCGCCGCGATGCGGGCGGCGCCCTCCTCGGGCTCCAGCGCGGGGCAGAGCCGGCGCGCCGCCTCATAGTCGGCGGGGTCGACACGGCCACCCGGAAACACATAGGCGCCGGCCGCGAACACCAGGGAGGCGCTGCGCTGCACGATCAGCAATTCGGGCGGCCCGGCCCGGCGCTCGCGCATCAGGATCAGCGACGCGGCCGGAAAAGCGGGATCATCCTCGGTCATCGGCCATCCATGACGCCGATCGACCGCCACCCGCAAGAGGCGGCGAACAGCCTCACCGACCGCCGGAGCGATATCGTTTCAGCCAGTCGAAATGTGAGGAAAGACCCGGCGGGGCTGGTGGAGCTGAGGGGAATCGAACCCCTGACCTCTGCAGTGCGATTGCAGCGCTCTCCCATCTGAGCTACAGCCCCGCACCCGCCGGGGCCGTCCCTTTAGCCGCCCCTTTCGCGCGCTGCAACACGCAAAAATCAAAAAATCGGATTCGCCCCTTCACGGCCCGTCTCCGACCGGCCCCGGCCGACCGCGCGCGCCGCCCAACGCCGGCGTAACGATCGGAACATCAAGGATTTTCTTCCGTTCCCTGGTCGATCGTCCGGGCAACGCGCGAGCCGTCGACACCGGGCGGCATCCGTCTTCCAGGAGAAAGGATCAGCCATCATGGGCTATGAACGCACCGATCGCCGCTACCACACTGCCCGCGACTATGATCGCGACGCGGGCGATCGCTATCGCCGCTATGACGAGGATCGCGGCTTCTTCGATCGGGCCGGCGACGAGGTCCGCTCCTGGTTCGGCGACGAGGAGGCCGAACGCCGCCGCCGGCTCGATGAAATCTATGACGAGCGTTACAACCGCGACCGCTACGAGGGCGGGCGCTACGCCCGCTATCAGCCGGGCGGTTATTCGAGCCCGGACGGCTATCCGCGCTGGACGCGCAGCAACCAGTCCGGGGATGCACGCCGGCGCTATGCGTCAGGCTACAGCCCCTATTCCACTTATTATCCGGGGCCGGGCGAGGATCGTCAGTTCGGAACGGACTACGGCACCCATCGCACCTATGGCGATGCGGGCTATGATGACGACGATAGCTGGCGAACCGCCGAATATCGCGCGTTCTACGGCCGGCGCGGCCACCCCGAGGATCAGCACGGCTATCATAGCTGGCGCAGCCGCCAGCTCAGCGAGTTCGATCGCGACTATGACGAATATCGCCGCGAGAACCAGTCGCGCTTCGAGAGCGAATTCTCGGCCTGGCGCCAGAACCGGCAGACGCAGCGGGAAGCCCTGCGCAAGGCGAAGGAACATCAGGAGGTGGTCGGCTCCGACGGGGAGCATGTCGGCACGATCGATCATGTCCGGGGCGACCGCATCCTGCTGACCCGAACCGATCGCGACGCGGGCGGCCATCATCACTCGATCCCCTCGTCCTGGATCCAGATGGTCGACGACAAGGTCCACCTGTCCAGAACCGCCGAGCAGACCCAGCAGGCCTGGCGCGACGAGGAGGATCGGCGCGGCCTGTTCGGGCGCGACGATGATGGCGACGGCCGCAGCGGCGTCGATCTCAACCGGAGCTTCTCCGGCACCTATTGATCGGGCGGGCGGCTACGCCCCGCCCTCCCGACAAGGCGAAGGCCCGGCCGAGATGATCGGCCGGGCCTTCGTTATATCAGCCACGCTGTCGCGACAGCGGCTTACCAGTGGAACATCGTCCCGTCCTCGAGGCGGTTCACCGGCAGATAGGCGCGCTTATATTCATACTTCGCGGCCAGTTCCTCATCGAGGTCGACGCCGAGGCCGGGCTTGTCGCCGGGGTGCATCAGCCCATCCTCGAAGCTGTAGGCGTGCGGGAAGACGGCGTCCGTCTCCGGCGTGTGGCGCATATATTCCTGGATGCCGAAATTCGGCACCGACAGATCGAAATGCAGCGCCGCCGCCATGCAGACCGGCGAGAGATCGGTCGCGCCATGGCAGCCGGTGCGGACATTGTGCATGTCCGCGAAGCTCGCGATCCGGCGCAGATGGGTGATGCCCCCGGCATGGACGACGGTGGCGCGGATATAGTCGATGAGCTGCTCCTCGATGAGCTGCTTGGCATCCCAGATCGAGTTGAAGATCTCGCCCACCGCGAGCGGCGTGGTGGTGTGCTGGCGGACAAGGCGGAAGTTCGCCTGATTCTCGGCCGGCACCGCATCCTCCATCCAGAAGGGACGGAAGGGCTCCAGATCCTTGCCGAGGCGCCCGGCCTCGATGGGGGTCAGGCGGTGGTGGACATCGTGGAGCAGGTGGACGTCCCAGCCGAGCGCCTCGCGCGCCTTTTCGAACAGCGGCGGCACGGAGCGGAGATATTTCTCGGTGGACCAGAGATTCTCGGTCGGCAGGTCGGCGTCGGCGGGCTCGTAGAAATAACGGTCCTTGGAGACGCCATAAGTGGAATTGAGGCCCGGCACGCCCGACTGGAGCCGGATCGCCTTGTAACCCAGCGACTTGTAGTGGAGCGCGTTGTCGATCGTCTCCTCGATCGTCTTGCCGTTGGCATGGCCATAGACCATCACGCCCTCACGGCTGGCGCCGCCCAGGAGCTGATAGACCGGCAGGCCCGCGACCTTGCCCTTGATGTCCCAGAGCGCCGTGTCGACGGCGGCGATGGCCGACATCGTCACCGGGCCGCGACGCCAGTAGGCGCCCTTGTAGAGATACTGCCACACATCCTCGATGCGGTGCGCGTCGCGGCCGATCAGGCAGGGGATGACATGGTCGGTGAGATAGCTGGCGACCGCCAGCTCGCGGCCGTTGAGCGTGGCGTCGCCCAGCCCGTAGATGCCCTCGTCCGTCTCGATCTTGAGCGTGACGAAGTTGCGGCCGGGCGAGGTGACGATGACCTTGGCGCCGGTGATCTTGGGCATGGTACTGGGCTCCGCAATAACAGGGTTGGGAAGAAAGAGGCGGTGACGGTCAGGGTCCGCCGCCACCGCCAGGAGGGGTAAGCGATCAGAAGCTATAGGACGCCCTGACGCCCGCGTAACGACGGAAATCGCGCGGGAGATAGCTCTGGATCGCCAGAGCGTTCGCGTAATTGCCGGACGAGTTGGTCAGGTTGTCGTAATAATGCTTGTCGAACAGGTTGTTGACGAAGGCCATGACCTCATAATGCCGGTCAGGCTGGCGGATGCCGAAGGACAGGTTGGCGATGCCATAGCCCTTCTGGATCGTCTGCGGATCCTGATTGAGCGAGAAGTTGAACTTGCTCTGATAGGTATAGGCGCCCGTCACCACCGCCTGGAACGGCAGCGATCCCAGATCGTGGCTGTAATCGAAGCCGGCGGTGAGCTTCCACTTCGGCGCCTGCGGCGGGCGTGAGCCGGACAGATCCTGATGCGCCGGCACCGACGGCGCGCCCGGCGCCGCCACCGTCGCGGGGATGCAGCCCTGCGCCGCCGTCTGGCTGGTGTAGCACTGGGCAAAGGGGAAATCGGTGATCTTCGCGTCGAGATAGGTGGCCGAGACGTTCAGGTTGAGGTCCGGGGTCGCGCGGAAAGCGCTCTCCACCTCGATGCCGCGCGTGCGCAGCTTGCCGACATTGTCGAGACGGAAATTGGGCGTGCCGTCGATATATTCGACGCCCTGCGCCTGGAAATTCTTGTAGCGCGTGTTGAAGGCGGTGACGTTCAGCGTCACGCGCTTGTCGAAGAACTGGGTGCGGGCGCCGATTTCCCAATCCTTGGACGTCTCGGGCCGCACCGGATTTTCACGCGTGGCGTTGAAGCCGGTGGAGAGATCGTAGGTCTCGCCCTTGTGACCGGTCGCATAGGTCGCGAACAGCATCACATTGTTGCCGACATGCTGCTGGACGCTCAGCTTGTAGGTGCCGAAGCTGTCGCCGTCGCTGCCATGGTAGAAGGTGTTGTTGGCGAGGATGTCGAGGAAGGTGTTGCGCACCTTCTCATGGCTGTAGCGGCCGCCCGCGATGAGGGTGGTGTGCGACAGGATGTCATATTCGAGCTGGCCGAAGCCCGCTTCCTGGATCGAGCCGGCGGTGGCGTGCCAACGCGCCTGCGAATAGACCGGCCCGCGCGTGAAATCGCGGCTGTAATCCACGTCGGCGTAGAACAGGCCGAGCGTGTAGCGGAAGCGATCATGCCCCGGCGAGACGAGGCGCAGTTCCTGCGTCCACTGGCGCGAGCTGAAATTGCCGAACTGGCGGTTGTCGATGCTCGGCTGCGCGGTCTCGTCCTGATCGAGCTGGTCGTGCATCAGGAACTTGTCGTGGCTGGTGATCGACATCAGCGTCGGCCCGCCCATGTCCCACGAGACGCGGAGCGATTCCGCGAGATCGTGATACTGGGTGCCGGTGGTGAAGTTGTTGACCACGTCGCGGTTGTTCGGGCCGACCGTCACGCCCGGCGAGATCACCGACTGCGGATAGGCCGGATTGCCGCGCAGCAGCGCGCCGTCCGCGATGTCGATGAAGGGGCGGCCGGTGGTGGTGCGGCCATTGATGTAATCGAGGCCCGCATCGACCGTGACGTTGGGCGCCGGCTCCCAGCGCAGCTTGTTGCGCGTGGAGAGGATGCGGCGGCCGTTGATCTTGTCGCCGTCGGCGAGGTTGTGGATGTTGCCGTCGAACTTGTCGTAGTTGAATGTCGTGCGGAAGCCGAGATTCGGCGTGATCGGGCCGGACAGCATCGCCTGGCCCTGCCACTCGTCGTCGGTGGTGGCGAGGCCGGTCACCTTGCCGGTCAGATGGTCGCTGGGCGCCGGCGTCACGATGTTGATGAGGCCCGCCGAGGCGGACTTGCCGTAGAGCGTGCTCTGCGGCCCGCGCAGCACCTCGATCCGCTCGACGTCGGAGAGGTCGGCGAAGGCGCGCGCCTGGAAGGAGATCGGCACGTCGTCGACGACGACGGCGACGCTCGGCTCCACGCCGATCGAGAAGGCGAAGGTGCCGACGCCGCGGATCGAGACCGAGGCGTTCACCGGATTCTCCGCCGGGCGCACGACCAGCGACGGCGCCACGCGGTTGAGATCGGTGAAGGCGCGCACGCCGTTCGACTGGAGCTGCTGCGCGCCGACCACCTGCACGGCGAGCGGCACGTTCTGGAGATTCTGCGCGCGCTTCTGCGCGGTGACGATGATCTCGCCGCCGCCCGGCGCGGACGCATCCGCCGTCTGCACGGCCGCGGCCGGCTCCGATGCCGTCTGGGCCTGTGCGCCCGACGCGATCAGCAGCGCCAGTGCGGCGCCGGCCGTTGATCGCGACAAGATGGTGGCATCGAGCAGGTTTCGCATGGTTGTTCCTCTCCGGGATTTTTGTTTCTGCGGCACAGGGCGCGCCGCTCCCCGCTCTCGGCGATACATCAGTGGTCAGGCCTTTTGCAACATTGGTAATGCACAACATCTCCATCGGCCTGACAGGGCCTCCGCAAGCGTGGCAAATCCGCCACGGAGATGATGCGCGACGATCGGCGGGTTTCTCTTCTCGGTGCTTGCCGCATGTGGCCTGACCAGCTAATCCGATGTGCATCGGCCGAGCCACAGGCGTGGAACAACGTCGCGGTGTCGCCCGTCACAGGATCAGGAGAGGACTGACATGACCGACACCCCGCCCCGCCCCGCGACGGAGATCACCCGCCGGCAGGCGTTCGGGGCAGTCGGCGCGGCCGTGGCGGTCGCCGGCCTCGCGGATGCCGCCACGGCGGCGGACGGCCCGATCCGGGCGCCCCTCCCCGCCCCCGAAGGTCCGACGCGCCTCTATCCGCACGCCAGCGCCACCCGCGCGACGCGCGACCTGTCCGGCCTGTGGCGTTTCAAGCTCGACCCGAAGGACGAGGGCGAGGCGCAGCGCTGGCATGAGGGGCTCACCGGCACGCGCGCCATCCCGGTGCCGTGTAGCTGGAACGACCTGTTCGACGATGCCCGCAATTATTTCGGCGCGGCGTGGTACGAGACGGAGTTCCACCTCGATCCCGCCTGGAAGGGCGAGCGCGTCCATCTGCGCTTCGGCTCGGCGGTATATCGCGCGAAGGTGTGGGTGAACGGCCAGCTTCTCGGCGAGCATCTCGGCGGCCACCTGCCCTTCGCCTTCGACATCGGCGAGGCCGCCCGCTTCGACCAGCCCAACCGCCTCGTCGTGATGGTGGAGAACAAGCTGGAGCTGGCCCGCGTCCCCGCGATCCCCGACCCCGCCACCTCGCGCTTCTATCTCGAGGATTTCCCGCAGACCTCCTACGATTTCTTCCCCTATTCGGGCCTGCACCGCCCCGTCTGGCTGTTCACCACGCCGGCCGCTCACGTCCATGATGTGAGCGTCGTCACCACGCGTTCCGGGGCGACCGGCGTGGCCGAGGTGTCCTTCACCGTCGCGGGCGGTTGGTCGGGTGCTGCGACGCTCACCGTCTCGGGCGGCCCCTCGCCGATCCGCGTTCCGGTGCAGGTGTCGGGCGGGCGTGGTGCCGGGACGGTCCGTATCCCGTCAGCGAAGCTCTGGGGGCCGAACCATCCCTTCCTCTACACGCTGACGGTGACGCTGGGCGACGGGCTCGACGAATACAGCTTCAGGATCGGCATCCGCACGATCGAGGTGAACGGCGACCGGCTGCTGCTCAACGGCGAGCCCGTCCACCTGACCGGCTTCGGCAAGCATGAGGATTTCATCCTCCACGGCCGCGGGCTCGATCTGCCGGTGCTGGTGCGCGATTTCGAGCTGCTCAAGTGGATCGGCGCCAACAGCTTCCGCACCTCGCATTATCCCTATTCGGAGGAGGCGATGATGCTGGCCGACGAATATGGCTTCCTCGTCATCGGCGAGACGCCGGGGGTGAGCCTCACCTTCTCGGACCGGGCGGACATCATCGCCGCGCGCCACAAGCAGCTCACCGCCGATCTCACCGACCTGATCGACCGCGACAAGAACCACCCCTGCGTCATCCTCTGGTCGATCGCCAACGAGTCGCTCACCAAGCCCTTCCACACGCTCGACGAGGCGCCGGCGGACGCGGTCGGCAAGGGCACCGCCTTCTTCAGGGACATGTTCGCCCATGTCCGCGCGCTCGATCGCACCCGCCCGGTGGCGATGGTGAGCGTGCAGGGCGGCCCGGCCGAATGGGTCGGCCAGGGCGACGTGATCTGCCAGAACAGCTATGATGGCTGGTACGCCGTCTCCGGCCGGATCGACGATGCGGCGGTCGTGCTGGAGAAGGAGGTGCAGGCGCTGCGCCAGGCGCATCCGGGCAAGCCGATCATCTTCACCGAGTTCGGCGCCGACGCCATCGCCGGCAGCCACGCCCACCCCGCCGAGATGTGGACCGAGGAATATCAGGCGGATCTGATCGCCATGTATCTGCGCGTGCTCGGCCGCTTTCCCTTCGTGGTCGGCACGCATCCCTGGGCCTTCGCCGATTTCCGCACGGCGCAGAGCATCATGCGGATCAGCGCGCTCAACCAGAAGGGCGTGTTCACGCGCGATCGCCGGCCCAAGCTCGCGGCGCACCGCCTGCGCAAGCTCTGGGCCGGCAAAGAGCCCGAAGAGGCCTGATCGCTCAGGGCCGGCCCAAAGCGTGGCGGAGGCGCAGGAAGCGCCCCGCCCAGCGCCGCCGCACCGGCTCGGGCAGGAAGGCGCAGGCGACCGCCGCCGCCACCAGCCCGAGCAGCCCCAGCACGCCGAACAGCATCGCGCTGTCTGCGCCGATCGCCATCAGCCCGGCTACACCCGCCGAAACGAGCACCATGCCGGCCGCGTTGACGATGTTGTTGGCGGCCACGTCGCGCGAGCGGCTGGCCGGATCGCCCAGCGTCTGGAGCAGCGCGTAGAGCGGCACGATGAACACGCCGCCGGCCATCGCGATCACGCCGAGGTCGGCCACCAGCCGCCAGCTCGACGGCCGGGCGAGGAAGTCCGCGACACCGACGGTCGTCTCCGCCGGATGCAGGCCATGGACGGTGAAGCCGAGGTCCATCACCGCCAGCGCCAGCACCAGCGCGGAGGCCGGCACATAGCGCGCCGAGATCTCGCCGCCCAGCAGCCGGCTCACCAGCAGCGATCCGATCGCCACCCCCACCGAGAAGAGGCCGAGGAAGAAGGCCCCCACCTCCGGCGCGGCATTGAGATGGCCGACCAGCGGCACGAACTGCTGGGTCAGCACCGCGCCCAGCGCGAAGAACCAACTGATGCCGAGGATGGCGAGGAAGAGCGGCCGGTTGCGGCGCGCATGGCGCACGATCTCGGCGGTCGAGCGGACGAGGTTCAGCTCCACCGCCGGGCGATCCGCGGCGGGTGGCGCGGGTGGGATGAACAGGCTGGCAGCCAGCCCCAGCGCCGCGACGCCGAGGAGCAGCACCGATGCCGTATCCGCCGACATCAGCCCGCCGGTGATCTGGCCGAGCAGGATGGCGAGGAACGTCCCCGCCTCGACGAGGCCGGTGCCGCCCATCAGCTCGGTCTCGGAAAGATGCTGGGGCAGCATCGAATATTTGACCGGCCCGAACAGCGTCGAATGCGTGCCCATCGCGAACAATACGGTCATCAGCAGCGGCATCGAACCGCTGTGCAAGCCCCAACAGCCGATCCCCATGATCCCGATCTCGGCGATCTTCACCGCGCGGGCGATGCGCGCCTTGTCGATCCGGTCGGCAAGCTGCCCCGATACCGAGGAGAAGAGGAAATAGGGCAGGATGAACACGCCGCCGGCGATCACCGCCACCATCGCCGCCCGATCCGCCTCGCCCCGGTAGAGCGTGAAGGACACCAGGAACAGCATCGCCGACCGATAGAGATTGTCGTTGAACGCACCGAGGAACTGGGTCGCGAACAGAGGCAGGAAACGGCGCTTGGCGAGCAGGCTCAGCTCAGGTGCGGACATGGACGATCCCCTTGGCAGCGCGATTCGCCCTGCGACACCGCCCTTGATGCCAAAGAAAGGAACATTGCGCGCGTCAAGCACGTCCGTTCCGACCGGCCGTTCTCACCCTCGTGCGGGTGAGGAAGAGGCCGGCAGACTAGCCTGCCTCAGTTGCCGCAGGCCGGGACATAATGGTTGAGCGACGGATCCCAGACCGGTTGGCACGCATAGCCATCGCCATAAGCGCCATAACCGGCGTCGGGATAGCCATAGCCATAACCGTCATCATAGGCCCCCGCCCCGAGCGCATAGCCCAGCGCCACCCCGCTCCCGCCCCAGAACCATGGGTCGTACCAGCCATAATCATAGCCCGGATACCAGCCGCCCCAGCCCCCGCGATAACCGCCGCGCCAGCCGCCGCCGCGATAGCCGCCATGCCAGCCGCCACCGCCGCGCCAGTTTCCGCCGCCGCCATGCCAGCCGCCGCCTCCGTGGGAACCTCCGCCGCCGTGGAAAACGCCGCCACCGCCATGGAAACCACCGCCGCCGTGCGAGCCGCCGCCGCGCTGGGCCAGCGCCGGCGAGGCTGCGAGAAGCGCCAATCCGCCCACCGCCGCGACCAGGAAGTTCCGCTTCTTCACATCAAGCTCCTATGGCCGGAGAAGACCCCGCACGCGACGAGCACCGAGCCTATATGGGAAGCGGTCGATGGCATTTACAGAGGGGCGGCCGCTTTCACTCGACGAGTTCGAAGCTGCCCTCCAGCCCGTCCGCGGCCGAAGGCGCCACCCAGACATCGAACCAGCCCGGTTCGACGGTGGGCTTGAGGTCCGGCCCGACGAACAGCAGATCCTCGCGCCGGATGGTGAAGCGCACCTCCTCGCTCTCCCCCACCCCGACGGCGACACGCTGGAAGTCGATCAGGCGGCGCACCGGCTGGGTGATGCTGGCCGCCCGGTCGCGGATATAGAGCTGCACCACCTCGTCCGCCGGCCATGTGCCGCGATTGGCGATGCGGGCCGTGACGGTGAGCGGCGTGTCGGCCGACAGCCGGCTCTTCCCCATGTCGAGCCCGCTATAGACGATCCGCCCGTAAGTGAGGCCATGCCCGAAGGGGAAACGCGCCTCGTTGGGCGAGGTGCGGTACTGCGCCTTATAGGGCTGCCGGGGGCCGGCCGGCGCGGGGCGGCCGGTGGGCTTGTGGTCGTAATGATAAGGCTCCTGCCCGGATTCGCGCGGGAAGCTGACCGGCAGACGCCCCGACGGCGCGACCCTGCCGAACAGCACGTCGGCCAGCGCATTGCCCGTCTCGCTGCCGAGGAACCAGGTGACGAGGATCGCCTCTGCCGCCAGCACCGAGCCTTCCAGCGCCAGCGCGCGACCATTCTTGAGGATGACGACCACCGGCTTGCCGGTGGCCGCCACGGCGTCCGCCAGCGCCTGTTGCGGCGCGGGCAGCACCACCTCGGTGCGCGACTGCGCCTCGCCGGACATTTCCTCGCTCTCGCCCAGCGCGAGCAGCACGATGTCCGCCATCCGCGCCACCGCCACCGCCTCGGCGATGCCGCCGGGGATGGCCGTCTCGACGTCCGAGCCGCGCGCCACCTTGAGCAGCGTCGGATCGCGCATCGCGGCGCCCAGCCCGGTGGCGAGATCGACCGCCTGCGCGTCGTCGCCATAGACGTTCCACGGGCCGATCAGGTCATGCGGCCCCTGCGCGAACGGCCCGATCAGCGCGATCTTCTGCCCGCCGTCCGAACGCAGCGGCAGCAGATCGTCCTCGTTGCGCAGCAGCACGACCGAGCGCGCACCCGCCTCGCGCGACAGCTTCCGCGCCTCGGGGGTCAGCACGCGCGCCCGCTCGCGTCCGGGGACGAGGCGGCGGAAGGGATCGTCGAACAGCCCCAGCGCGGCCTTGAGCGTCAGCACGCGCCGCACCGCCTCGTCGAGCCGCTCCATCGGCACGTCACCGGACGCGACCAGCGCCGGCAGATGCTGGAGATAGAGCCCGCTCTCCATGCTCATGTCGACGCCGGCGAGGAAGGCCAGCCGCGCCGCCTCGCGCCCGTTCCGGGCATAGCCGGCGGCGATCAGCTCCTCGTCGGCGGTGTAGTCGGAAACGACGAGGCCGCGGAAATTCCATTCGCCGCGCAGCACGTCGCTGAGCAGCCAGTGATTGGCCGTGGCGGGAACGCCCGAAATCTCGTTGAACGCCGCCATGGTGACCGCCGCGCCCGCCGCGAAGGCGGCCTGGAAGGGCGGGAAATAGACCTGCCTGAGCGTCCGCTCCGAAACGTCGACGCTGTTATAGTCGAGCCCCGCCTCGCCCGCGCCATAGGCCGCGAAATGCTTGGCGCAGGCGGCGACCGCATCGTCCGCCGCGATCGATCGGCCCTGGAATCCCGCCACCCGCGCCGCGGCGAAGCGGCAACCGACCAGCACGTCCTCCCCGCTCGCCTCGACGCCGCGGCCCCAGCGGGCATCGCGCGCGATGTCGACCATCGGCGCGAAGGTGAGGTCGATGCCCGCCGCCGAGGCCTCGACGGCGGCGGCGCGCGCGGTGCGGCGGGCGAGTTCGGGATCGAAGCTCGCCGCCTCGCCCAGCGGCACCGGGAAGACGGTGCGGAAGCCGTGGATCACGTCGGCCGCGAACAGCATCGGGATGCGCAGTCGGCTCCTCATCGCGGCCTGCTGGAGACGGCGATGCCAGTCCGATCCCGCGCCGTTGAAGATGCCGGTCAGCCGTCCCGCCCTCGCATCGGCGAGTTGCTGGGAGACATTGGCCCGGCTGCTCGGCGGGTTGAGCCGGGTGGCCGCCCCGCCGCCGATCGCCGAAGCCATGATGGTGAGCTGGCCCGCCTTCTCCTTCACCGTCATGCGCTTGATGAGCGCCTCGATGAACGCCGGTGTCGCCTTGCCCGTCGGGCCGAGCGCGAAGCCGAAGGCCGGCCGCGCCGCCATCGCCAGCGTGCCCGCGCCCGCCAGCACGGCGCGCCGCCCGATGCCGCCCCGCCCGCTCATGCCGCCGACAGCCAGCCGCCGGTGAACCCGGCCTTGGTGAGGCCCGCGCGGATATATGGATTGCGCCGCATGATGCTCCAGATCAGACCTGTTCGGTAATTCTCGATCATCGCCAATATTGGCCCCTGATCTATGCCCAACCAATCGGTGTCGAACCAGCCCTGACCGGGGATGACCCGGCCGTTCTGGGCCTTGCCGACCGCCTGGAACGTCGGATTGAAGGCATCGTAGAAACCATAGGTTCCGTAAAGATGATCGCCGTAGCGATCGCGCATCGCCATCAGCGCGGGGATGCAGATTTCCGGCGCGAAGGGGATGGAGCCTCCCGGCGCGGTCGGCGCCAGCGTGCCGTCGTCCACCGCCCCCACGCCCCGCGCCAGATAGGAATGGAAGGTCCGCTGCTCGCCATTGATGTCGATGGTGACGTCGCCCGGCCCGTCGCAGGCGGTCAGCCCCCAGAGGTTGGCATCATAGCCCCGCCAGCCGAGCGGATTGGCGAGCGCATAATTGCGCTGGGCGATGGTGGCGCGGCGGCTGTTCTCGAAATAATCGCTGCCCTTGCTCCGCATGAAATCGTCCTGGATCTTGCGGAAGTCGATCCAGACATGGCTGTACTGATGGCCGAACAGCGGCGGGAAGCGCAGCATCGAGAGGCTGCCCGAATCCGTCCAGAAGGTGGCAAGGCGGACGCTCCAGGCATCCCAGCTCTCGCGCGGCAGGCCGTAGATCGGCGCGCCCAGCGCCAGCACATAGACCAGCATCGCCTCGTTATAGGCCACCCAGTCATAGGGGATGAAGCCACGCTCGGGCGTCCAGCCCAGCGCCACGACCGGCGCGCGCGTCATCGCCCAGCGCCAGTCGACCTGGCTGTAGAGCTTGTCAGCCAGCGTGCGAATCTCGGCCTCCTCGGGCCGGTCGTAATAGGTCTGGGCCAGCAGCACGCCCGCCATCAGCAGCGCGGTGTCGACGGTGGAAAGCTCGGTCTGCTGGAAACGCGTGCCGGTCTTGAGGCTCAGGAAGTGATAGAAGAAACCTTGATAGCCGATCATATCCTTGGGCTTGGCGCCCTGCTCGGTCGCGGCGAGGAAGCGCAGCATGGCGAGCGTGCGCGTCGCCGCCTGCTGACGGGGGACATAGCCGCGCTCCACCCCGATCACGAAGGCGGTGAGCGCAAAGCCCATCGCCGCGATGCTGGCGAAGTTGAGCGTCGGGAAGCGATCGGGGGCGAGGCCGCGCCTGGGCTCGGTGGTCCACCAGAAATAGGCGAAGGTGCGCAACTGCACATCGTCGAGGAAGGCCTCGATCTCCGGCGTGTTGGCGAGCGGCGGCATCCCCGAGGAGGCCGAGGTCTCCACGATCGGCGAGCGCAGGCTGATCGGCGAGCGGAGCTTCACCGACGAGCAGCCGGCCGCGAGACCGGCCAGTCCGCCGATCAGGGCCCGCCGCCCTATCCGTCCGGTCCCGTTGCTCATCCGCGCGGGGACGATCTGCCGGAATGTACCGGATACGGATCGCTCGCCCGCATCAATGCCTCCGTGAACACAAACCCCTCCTACGACGCGCGCGCCAGTGCCGCGAGGGAAGATCGGACGTGAAACAAATTGGTTCCACCGTCGAGCCATTCGGCGCATAGGACCGCCGCGCTTTTCCGCCCGCCGGCCGGGGGACGGGCTCACAAGGGAATAGCTTTGATGATCCGACAGGCCCTTCTGCTCTCGGCCCTGCTCGCCTCCCCCGCCTTGTCGGCGGTGCGGCCGACGAACCTCCAGAGTTCGGTTCTGCCTATCCGGTCCCGCGTGGTGATGCGGCCGGACGGGATGGACGTGTGGTCCGGCCGGCGGCTGACGCGGGTGACGGCGCTGGCGGTGGGCGCGATCCGCGTCCGCATCGGGCTGGAGGGCCAGCTTGGCGAGGACGCCTCCTGGGCGGTGCTGCCCGAGGCGCGGCAGGCGACCGCGCCGGTGACGCCGCTGACCTGGGGCTTTGCCGGCGCCGGTCTGGTCGTCACGGTCGATCCCGCGACGGGCGGGCTGACGGTGGCGGACACCGCCGGCCATGTGCTGCTGAAGGATATCGACGCGCCGGCCAGGCGCACCGCGACGGGCGGCGGCGCGGGCTTCCAGCTCGCCAAGGCGATGCCGGCCAACTGGCGCTATTTCGGGCTGGGCGACAAGACCGGGCCGCTCGATCGCCGGGGCGGCAGCTTCGTCACCTGGAACAGCGACTCCCCGTTCCAGGAGACGACCGATCCGCTCTACAAATCGATCCCCTTCGTCATCCCGGTAGGCCCGGACGGCACCGCCGCCGGCCTGTTCCTCGACAATAGCTGGCGCGGCTTCTTCGATTTCGGGAAGGGGCAGAGCGACACGCTCCGCTTCGGCGCCGACGGCGGGCCGATCGACTATTATGTTCTGGCCGGACCGACGGTGAAGGACGTGGTGCAGCGCTATGCCAGGCTCACCGGCCCCTCGCCGCTGCCGCCGCTCTGGGCGCTGGGCTTCCAGCAGTCGCGCTGGAGCTACATGTCGGCGGACGAGGTGCGCGGCATCGCCCAGCATTACCGGCAGGATCATATCCCGCTCGACGCGCTCTGGCTCGACATCGACTATCAGGATCGCAACCGCCCCTTCACGGTCAACACCAAGACCTTCCCCGACATGGCCGGGCTGGTCTCCGATTTGAAGCAGCAGGGCATCCGCACCGTCGCCATCACGGATCTCCACATCGCCTTCGCCCCGAACCAGGGCTACGCCCCTTACGACACAGGCTTCGTCGGCGATCATTTCGTCAAGAAGGCCGATGGCGTCCTCTATGTCGGCCCGGTCTGGCCCGGCCCGGCGGTGTTCCCGGACTTCACCCGCGCCAGCACGCGCGACTGGTGGGGCGGGCTCTACAAGGATTTCGTGGCGGACGGCATCGCTGGCTTCTGGAACGACATGAACGAGCCCGCGGTCTTCAACACCCCGTCCAAGACCATGCCGCTCAGCAATCTCCACCGGATCGAGGAGCCCGGCTTCGCGACGCGCACCGCCACCCACGCCGAAATCCATAACATCTTCGGCATGGAGAACAGCCGCGCCACCCATGACGGCCTGCTCAAGCTCCGCCCCGACGAGCGGCCCTTCGTCCTCACCCGTGCCAGCTTCGCGGGCGGGCAGCGCTATGCCGCGACCTGGACGGGCGACAACAGCTCGACCTGGAACCAGTTGCGCATGACGGTGCCGATGCTGCTCAACCTCGGGATGAGCGGCTTCGCCTGGTCGGGCGCCGACGTCGGCGGCTTCCTCGGCACGCCGTCGGCCGATCTGCTCACCCGCTGGATCGAGATCGGGGCCTTCCAGCCGATCTTCCGCGATCACAGCGCCAAGGACACGGCCTATCAGGAGCCCTGGGTCCACGGCCCCGTCCACGAGGCGATCCGCCGCCGCTTCATCGAGGAGCGCTACCGGCTGATGCCCTATTTCTACGCCGTGGCGGACGAGACGGCCCGCACCGGCCTGCCGATGATGCGGCCCGTGTTCATGGACTATCCCGACGCGCTCGACACCGATTGCCCCAGCGACATGGTCTTCACCGTCGGCGGCAAGCTGCTGGTGGCACCGCCGCCACAGCCGGAATCGCCCGGCTGGTACGACGTCTGCCTGCCCAAGGGCGGCTGGTTCGACTATTGGACGGGCAAGCCCGCCACGCCCCGGATGCGCGGCACGCGGCAGGTGGTGCAGGAGAAGCCCGCGCTCGACCAGTTGCCCGTCTATGTCCGCGCCGGCACGATCCTGCCGCGCCAGCCGCTGGTCCAGTCGACGATGGAGACGCCGATCGGCGCGCTCGAGCTGGCCGTCTATCCCGGCGACGGCTGTGCAGGCACGCTCTATGCCGACGACGGGCACAGCCTCGGCTATCAGCGCGGCGCGTATCTCCGCCAGACGGTCCGCTGCTCGGTCACGCCCACCGGCCTAGAACTCCGCTTCGACAAGCGCGACGGCAGCTATAAGCCGTGGTGGCACGACATCGACGTGGTGATCCACGGCTGGAACGGCCCCGCCCCCACCGCGACGCTCGACGACAAGCCCGTCCCGGCCACCGCCGACGCCACCGCCGCGACGCTGACCGTGCGGATACCGGATCGGCGGGATATCTCCCTCCTCCGGCTCGTCCGCACGGCATCGGATCATTAACGCCGAAGGGGCCGCCGACCGCCCGGAAACGCCGGTTTCAGGGCGTTTACGATTTGGAAACTTAAGTCTTTGGTAAGAGACCGGCGGCCATAGAAACGGCATGCAGCCGGAACTTGGTCAGCCCTTCGAACCCAGCGAGTCGGTCCGCTCCGTCTATAGCCTGCCCCTGGGGGACGACGGGGTCTGCCTGTTCGACGTGTCGCCGGCGCTGGCCCGCTGCATCGGCCTCTATGCCCGCATCCCCGAATTCGCGCGCGACGGCCATCTGCTCCAGGTGTCCCGCCTGGTCGGCGGGCAGACGGATTAGGCGCCGCCGTGCTCCTCAATGTCTTCAAGGTCCGCCCCAAGGACAAGGAGCTGAATCATGCGGTGCGAGTCGCGCTGATCGAGGCGCTCTACGCCTCCCGCGCCTCGCTTGCCATCGGCGCCCTGCTCGGCGGCGCGGTGGCGGCCGTCACCTCTTATTATTGCCGCACCACGCTCATCGAGGTGACCGGCCTTCTGCTGACGCTGTGCGGCGCGCTGCGCGTGGCGAGCTTCGGCTTCTTCCGCCCCGGCAATCTCAGCGCCGGCGCGAAGAAGTGGGAGATTCTGTACGATATCGGCGCGGTCAGCTATGCCGCGCTGCTCGGCCTGCTGACGCTCGAGATCCTGCTCGTCAGCACCGACCTCAGGCTCCACGCGCTGATGGCGACGCTGGCGACCGGCTATGCGGCGGGCGCCGCCGGCCGCAACACCGGCCGGCCCTTCATCGCCATCGGCCAGCTCCTGTCGAGCGCACTGCCGATCAGCATCGGCCTGCTCCTCACCGATCGCGGCCCGGCGGGGATGCTGCTGGCGGTCGCCAATCTGCTCTTCATCATCGTCGTGACCGACATCACGCTCCTCACCTACAAGACGGTGCTGGAGGCGTTCATCGACCGGCAGGAGAAGCTCCAGCTCGCGACCGTCTACGAGAAGCTCTCCAAGACCGATCCGCTGACCGGCATCGACAATCGCGGCACGCTGCGCCTGACGCTCGAGCGGCTGCTCCACGGCCATGAGCAGGCGATCGCGGTGCTGTGGCTGGATCTCGATCGCTTCAAGCAGATCAACGACACGATGGGCCATGCCGCGGGCGACGACCTGCTCCACCATGTCGCCTCGCGCCTCTCCAAATTCGCGACCCCGATGGCCAGCGTCGCCCGCTTCGGCGGTGACGAGTTCATCGTCGTCGTGCCGGTCGAGAATGTCGAGCACGCGATGAAGCTCGCCGAGATGGTGCGCGAGGTGATCGCCAAGCCGGTCGGCTCCGGTCAGGGGATGATGGACCTGACCGTCTCGGTCGGCATCGCCATCTCCTCGCCGGGCATCTCGTCCGACGATCTGCTGCGCCATGCCGACGTCGCGCTCTACGAGGCCAAGGCCAAGGGCCGCAACCGCGTCATCCTGTTCGACCCCGAGATGGAGCGCCGCCTCGTCGATCGGCAGCATCTCGAGCATGATCTCAAGCGCGCCATCGCGCAGGAGGAGCTGGACCTCCATTTCCAGCCGATCGTCAATCTCTCGACCAAGCGGGTCGAGAGCTTCGAGGCGCTGCTGCGCTGGCACCACCCGATCCACGGCAACATCCCGCCGAGCACCTTCGTGCCGATCGCCGAGAGCATCGGCATCATCGATTCGCTCACCGCCTGGGTGTTGCGCGTCGCCTGCGCCGAGGCACAGCGCTGGCCGGACAGCATCTCGGTGGCGGTGAACATCTCGGCCGGCCTGCTCAAGGGCCGCGACCTGCCGACCATGGTGGTGGAGGCGCTGATGGCCTCCGGCCTCTCGCCGCGCCGGCTGGAGCTGGAGATCACCGAATCCGCGATCGTCGAGGACAATCCCAACGCCGCCGGCCTGCTCGACGGCTTCCAGAAGCTCGGCATCCGGGTGTCGCTCGACGATTTCGGCACGGGCTATTCGTCGCTGAGCTATCTGTGCCGCTACAAGTTCGATCGCATCAAGATCGACCGCTCCTTCATCAGCAGCCCCGACCGCCAGAGCGAGACGCGCGCCGTCGTGCAGGCGATCTCCAGCCTCGCCAAGTCGCTCGACCTCTCGGTGATCGCCGAGGGGATCGAGACGACCGAGCAGGAGGATTATGTCGCCGGGCTCGGCTGCGCGGCAGGGCAAGGCTATCTCTTCGCCCGTCCCATGCCGCGCGAGCACATCGCGGGCTACCTCGCCGGCACGCCCAACGGCGCCGACGCGGTATCGCCCCGGATCACGCCCCTGCGGGTAGTTCGGTCGAACGCCTAGCCTGAATGCCGGCCAGCCGGCGCATCACCTTCACATGCTGCCCGCCGATGCCGAGCGCCGTCTCCGCCCAGATCCGGGCGACGCGCTGAAGCTCTTCCATCGTGATCGGGTTCACCTCGCGGCTGGCGCGGTAGATGCCGAGATGGCCACCCTGCCGCTTGCCGTTGCGGGCGATATAATCCTGCACCGCGGCCTCGCCCTCGCCCGGCTCGGCGAGCACATGGACCAGGCCCATGTCGTATAGCTCCTCCGCCGTGAAGGTCTTGCCGCTGAGCATGATCTGCTCGGCCTTGGCGGCGCCGAGGCGGCGCGTCAGGATCGAGTGCGCGCCCACGCCCGGAAACAGGCCGAAGGCATTTTCCGGCAGCGAGAAGCGCGCCTGACGCTCCGCCACCAGCACGTCGAAGGACAGCGCCGTCTCGAAGCCGCCGCCCACCGTCTCGCCCTGGATGAGCGCGATGGTGACGACCGGCAGCCCTTGCGCCGTCATGTTGCGATAGAGGATCTCGACGCACAGATAGGCATAGCGGACGAGGCCATCGAGATCGCCCGCCTCGATCATGTCGGCGACAACCGCAAGGTCGCCGCCGAGGTTGAACACTCCAGGCACCCGCGAGCCCAGAATAACATATTTGAGCTGCGGATCACCCGAAGCAAAGCTCCGCCCGATTTCGTTCTGCCAGGCCTGAAGATCGCGCAACAACAGCGGATTGAAGGCGGGCCGAAGAGTCGGCGTCATGAAACTCCACAACGCCTGCGTCGAGGGATCCCAACGGACCTCGATCTCGGAAAGATCGAAGCGATATCTTGGGCGGGGCCGGTCAACATCGCTCGAATGAGAGAGGTCGACGGCATCAAGCAAATGCTTGTCTTCGCCCAAGAGCTGACTGTGCTGGTTTTCCATATCGAGCCCCACAAACGCCAACAACATATTAACTATAGCAAAATGTTTAGTCGCGCCATCGATGTTCGCCGACAAGGCGGTTTGTTGCGCCGCCGTATCAGTCTGAGACGCCCGGAGCCGGCCCGGCATTTTTTGCCGCCTGCGACCCGCCCCTCTCCCTGTTGCCTCGATATTATGTCGAACCCGCGGCGCTGTCCGCGCCGAAATCGGACAAGGTGCCCCAGATCGGAGCGATTCTCCTCCGATCGCCATCCGCCAAGATTTATCGTTTTGTGCGTCGCAACACGCGCCCTTCGCCGAAATAGGGCCGCCTGCCGCAAATAATCAGCCATAGATATCGCCGAATCCGCGCCGACGACGGCGCGCCAAATCTCGCCCCATCCCGGCCGACCGGCGGGAATCTGGACTCGAAACTCCCAGCCCGAATAATAAACCGGCGGAAATCCTGATCGAAATTTCCGTGGTGTCTATTGCACCAATCGCCAGATCATCACGCATCCGACTTCGCCGTGACTGGCGCCAACGGCACCCCCATCATCGAAGGTGCCCCACTCCCCGACCTCGCCCTTCTGGATCGGACAACACCCAAACCCTGCCGGGCCTCGACGCAGCACCATATTCAGCGTCGAGGCGAGTGATCCGCACCATGTGCCGAGTGCGCCCAACTTCCCGGCCACCGATTTCATGGTAGCCTGAGCGCATCTGCGGGCAGCCCTCGTCCAGGAACGCAGGGGCACCCGATTGCGACCAAGGGGACAGGCGGAGTGGTGGCGACGAAGCGCATCTATGGCCTGGATGTCGCCCGATCCTGGGCGATGCTGCTCGCCCTGACGGCCCATGCGATGGTTCAGGTGGGCACGCCCATGCCTTCGCCGCTGATCGGCATCGTGATCCGCACCTCGACGCCGATCTTCATCCTGCTCTTCGGCGCGATGATCGCGCTGGTCCATCTGCCCCGCGCGGAGCGTGACGGCCTGAAGGCGCTGACCCGGCGGAGCTGGGCGCGGGGCATCCAGTGCTATCTGCTGTTTCTCGCCAACGTGATCGCGCTGTGGATCGCCGTGCCCTACAGCGCGCGATACGCCTTCCTCTGCGCGCTGATGCTCGGCAGCACGCCTTATGCCGGCATCCTGCAATATTATACGATCATGTTCATGGCGATGCCGCTGGCCATCCTGCTGCTGCGGCGGGTGCCGGCGCCGCTGTGCCTCGCCGCCGCCGTCTGCGTGCATCTGGCCTTCCCGCAGCTCAAGAGCCTGCCGACGCCGCCGCCGGTGATGGGCCAGCCGATCCTCGCCCGGATCGTCGATCTGACGATCGGCACGGGCAGCGTCCCCCAGATCGCGGGGCCGTCCATCCTCCATAGCCTGGTGCTGGTCTTCGCGGGCTTCCTGCTGGGGCGCTGGCTGACGGGCGCCTCCCCGCGCGGAAGGCTGTGGCCGCTGCTGCTGCTCTTCGCGGCGGCGGGCCTCTGGTCGCTGACCCAGACGCGCTACGGGCCGATCGACCTGACCAGCCTCTCCTCGATGCGCCTGCGCAACCTCAATCACCCGGCCTACACCTTCATCATGGGCGGGTTCGCGCTGGTGCTGATCCTCGCCGCCGTCGCGGCGACCCGAGGGCGGCGGGTGCCTGATGCCCTGCTCGTGCTTGGCCGGCGCTCGCTGTTCGGCTTCGGCTTCGGCAATGTCATCATCACCTTCTGGCCCCGGACGATCGCGACGCAGCTCGGCGCCGCGCCATCCGCATTGCTGCTGCTCATGGTCGTGATCGCGGTGATCTTCGCCTATGATCGCGCGCTGGCGCGGGGGAAGCCGGGCGAGACGGGCCGCTTCTCCTTCCCCGGCCTGATCCATGCAACGGCCACCGCCGCCGACCGCCTCACCACGCGCGCGGCCAACGCCCTCATTCGGCCCGCCAGGCACATCCGGCGTTCCTGCACCCGCATCGCGGCCCCGGAACTCAGCGATAGTTGAAGCTGATGCTGATCCGTTCGGACTTCGCGTGCCCGGCCGGCACCTCGTGCCGCAACCAGCTCTCCCACAGGAAGATGCTGCCTTCTAAGGGCGTCGCATAGACGAAGGTCTGCGCCTCCTCCGGCGCGTCCCGGCGGCGGAGCGGCGCCGCCATCATCATCGGCAAGCGCGGGTCTTCCAGCTTCAGCCCCTGCGCCCCCTCCGGCACGCGGACATAGATGGTGCCCGATACGATGCTGTGCGGATGGATATGGCCGGAATGACCACCCGATCCCTTGAGGACGTTGACCCACAGGCTGTCCAGCTTCGGCCGGCGCCCGCCCAGATCGAGATAGGCCTCGTCGACGAAGCGACGGACATGCTTGTCGAGCGCGCGGCGCAGATCGTCGAACACCGGATTGCGGACGGGCAGATCGTTCAGCGACGCATAGGAGGTGTAGCCGGGATAGCCCTGCTGCCTGCTCCAGGCGCGCCCCGCGCGATCCTCGCGGGCGAGCGACAGCGCGGCCTCCTCCAGCTCGGCGAGCAGACCGGCATCGTCCAGTTCGCCCTGATAGAAACATGTCGCGAAAAGTGTCCGGGTCGTCATCCGCCGCCAAGCCCCGATATTCGGATCGTCCCTGCCGGGATGGACGCGCGACCTACAGGACTCGCGGAGTCGCCGCAACATGATGGCCCCCGCGCCGGAAACGCCCCGCAAAATGGCCCATCGACATTTAACTTTGGTCGAACCCTAAACTCTCGGGGCCGCCAGCCGTTATCAAGAGGGCTAACGGGAGTTTAACCTTGAGCCAGCCGCTGCCGACACGAAAAGCCCCGCTCGGGCCGAAGGTGACCCAGCCTGCCGGTCAAGCCTTGCCTGTGGACATCCTGGCGGCGCTGGTCCGCCTCGATCGCCTGCACCGCACCGCGCCGACCGCACGATAGGCGGAAGCCTCTTCAGAAAGGCGAATGGAGCCTGCACGGGATGCAGGCCCGTGGTCATCGCGAATCTGGAAGGATCATCAAGATGGCGGAGACGGAGGGATTCGAACCCTCGATACGGTTTCCCGTATGACGCTTTAGCAAAGCGTTGGTTTCAGCCACTCACCCACGTCTCCGGGCCGGCTTCGGGGGGCTATAGCGACGGTTTTCGGACTGCACAACTGCCTCTGCGCGGTGAAATGTGCTGCCATTGAGTCGTGCCGCATCCATCCCCCTTGCCATTCATTGCGTGCTAAGGCGCTTCGCGGTTAACCAGAGCCTTGAGAAGTTGGGGAGCACAGGTTTCATGACGATCATCGCCCGTCGGCTCGGGGCCGCCGCCGGCATCGCGGCTCTCGGCGGATTGCTGGCTCAGCCGGCCGCAGCGCAGATCCGCACGGTCGACCCGTCTTCCGCCCAGGCCCATGCCGACGCGCTCGGCAACGGCCAGCCCGAAACCAGCGGCCCGGCCTATACCCCGCCGCCCGCCGAGGATCGCGGCGCCCCGCCGCCGGCATCCGCCCCCGAAGAGAGCGAGGAGCGCGCCGCGCCGCCGTCCACCAACGCCTCGCGAGCCTCGGATTCGCAGACCTATCAGGAAAGCGACGTGCTCGACGCCGCCGAGGGCGTGTTCGGCCGCGGCACCGAGGGTCTCGCCAAGATCATCGAGAAGATCCTCAAGGATCAGGGCCGCCCCACCGCCTATATCTCCGGCCGCGAGGCGAGCGGCGCCTTCGCCATCGGCCTGCGCTACGGCTCGGGCGTGCTGCACCACAAGGTGGAGGGCGACCGCCCGATCTACTGGACCGGCCCGTCGCTGGGCTTCGACATCGGCGGCAACGCGTCGAAGGAATTCATCCTCGTCTACAATCTCTACGACAGCCAGGATGCCTATCATCGTTTCCCGGCGGCGGAGGGCACCGCTTATTTCATCGGCGGCTTCACCGCGAGCTATCTGCGCCGTGGCGACATCGTGCTGATCCCGATCCGGCTGGGCGTCGGCTGGCGGTTGGGCGCCAATGTCGGCTATATGAAGTTCACGCCGCAATCGAAGCTGCTGCCCTTCTGACCGCGCGCTTGTCCATCGTCGGCCGGGCGGGTTCAGCGCCGGTTCAAGCCCATGAGATACAATGGTTTCTCCAGGCAACCCCTCCGCGATGGAGAGAGAGATGGCACGCGACAGCATGAGCCGGGGGCGGCTTCGCAGGGCGCTTCCGCTGCTGGCGCTGGCTGGCGCGGCGCTGGCGCTCGGCGGATGTGTCGACGACGGCTATGACGGCTACGGAGTCTATGGCGGCGGCGGCTTTTACGGCGACGTCTATGGCGATGGCTATGGCGGCTATGATGGCTGGCCGGGCTATGGCTGGTATGACGGCTTCTATTATCCGGGCACCGGCTTCTATGTTTACGACCGTGGCGGCCATCGCCACCACTGGAACGGCCCCGGCCATGGATGGAACGGCGGACACGGCTGGGCCGGCGGGCATGGCAACCCCGGATGGAAGGGGCATGGCTCACACGGCTGGAACGGGCGCCCCGGCGGCGGCTGGCATGGTGGAAACGGAGGCCGAGGCCCCGGCGGCCATGGCTGGCACGGCCCGTCCGGCGGCCCTGCGCATAGGGCGGCTCCTGCTCCGCCCCCCTCGCGCAACGAGCGACCGCGCTAGACCCTAATGCCGAGGCCGGACAGGCACCGGCGCGTTGCAGAGATCGACCCCGCCCGCCGGGCGCACGAAGAAGGCGTCGCGCCGATTGGCGCGCGCATCGAGATAGGCGGCGAAGGCCGGCGAGTCCCCGCGCATCACCTCGAAGCGCGGCCGCTCGGCGGCGGGCATGTCGGCCGCGATCCGCACCCGGCGAATCGCGAGCCTCTGTCGCGCATCGGTATAGAAACCCAGATCGCCCGTTCCGCGCGGAAGCGCCGCCAATAGCTCGATCCCCTCCACGATCCGGCCAACCAGCGCGATGTTGCGATCGAGATGGCGCGGCGCCTGCCCGATCACCGTATAGAGTTCGGCGCCGGTCCCAGTGTCGGGCGGCATGTCGCGGCCCACGCCGACCATCCCGTAGCAATGGGTCAGCCACGCCGTCCGGCCGTCGCTCGCGACCGGCCAGCCATCCGCATGGCCGACACGCGGCGCATAGGCATCGGGCGAGCCCAGCGGCCGCACCGTCAGCCCGGCCAGCGGCCGCTCATATTCCGCCGGCGGATGCGCGATCACACCGGCCGGAAGCGGCTTCTTCCCGTCGGCACCGCCCCATTGGACGACATAATTATCCTGCACGCGCACCACCGCGCTGCCATCGAACCATCCCGCGCGGGCGAGCGCCCGGATGTTGGCGACGTGGACAGGCGCGAAGTCGGGCGCCAGTTCGATCACGACGCGCGCGCCATTGGCGAGATCCATCACCAGCAGATCGTCGGGCGCAACCGCCCGCCACGCGCCGGGAGGCGCCGCAGCGACGATCTCGCCCGGTGACAGGGCGGCAGGAGGCGGCGACGCCGCCGTCAGCAGAAGGGCGAGAAAGGCGGGCGACAGGACGGATCGACGCATTCCGGCAGCCTGCCATAGCGCGAGAGCTTGCGGAAGCGCTCCGATGTCGCTAGCAGCCCCCGGCACGGAGCGGTGGCCGAGTGGTCGAAGGCGCACGCCTGGAAAGTGTGTAGGGGTCCAAAGCTCCTCGAGGGTTCGAATCCCTCCCGCTCCGCCAACGACCCATCCAGACAAATCCAGAGACGTCCGGACAGCCATTTTTTGGCTGAAATCCGCCGTTTTCGAATCCACCCTCTTCCCTTGACGTTCGCGTAAATCCGTGACTCAATGTGGGAGAAAATGAGGGAGCGGATTCGGAGCAGTCCCAATGGGCAAGCTTTCTGCGCTGAAAGTTCGATATCTCGACAAGCCCGGTCGCTACAGCGACGGCGACGGTTTGTACCTCCTGGTCGGCCCGAACGGCTCGAAAAGCTGGGTGCTTCGCGTCCAGGTCGAGGGCAAGCGGCGCGATATCGGCCTCGGCAGCGTCAAGCTGCGTTCCCTCCTCGAAGCGCGGGAAGCCAGTATCGACATGCGCCGCCAGTTGCGCGGTATAGCGACCGAACCTCGCCAACGACCCATCAAGGCCAGGCGCAAGGAAGTGGCCACCGTCCTGACCTTCAGGCAGGCGGCTATCCAGGCTCATGCCGAGCGCATGCGCGGCTGGAAGAACGGCAAGCACCAGACCCAGTGGCTTTCCTCGCTGGAGGCTTATGCGTTTCCGACCCTCGGGGCGCTTCCGGTCGATTCGGTCGAGGCTGGCCAGATCCACGATGTGCTGGCCGAGATTTGGCTGTCCAAGCCGGAGACTGCCCGCCGGGTATCGCAGCGAATCGGGATCGTTCTTGATTGGGCATATGCGAAGGGGTTCCGACAGGCAGAGGCGCCGATGAAGTCGGTGTCCAAAGGGCTGCCCCGCCAGCCCAAACGCTCTGGCCATATGCTGGCGATGGGACATGCCGATGTTCCTGGTTTCCTCAAGGCGCTGGGTGAGGGACGACAGAGTACCGGCAGGCTCGCCCTGGAGGCCCTCATTCTGACCGCTGCGCGATCGGGCGAGATCCGAGGCGCACGCTGGGATGAAGTCGACCTTGAGCAGAGGGAGTGGGTGATCCCGGCCGAGCGCATGAAGGCAGGTGTTACCCATATCGTGCCGTTGTCCGATCAGGCGGTCGAGGTTTTCCAGCGGGCACTGAAAATCCGGGTGCCCGCATCCGATCTCGTCTTCCCCGGGCAACGGCCAAAACAGCCTTTGTCGGATATGACGCTGCTCAAAGTGCTTCGCGACATGAATGTCGCAGCGACCGTTCACGGGTTTCGGTCCAGCTTCCGCGATTGGGCGGCGGAGGAAACGGCTTACCCCGGTGAGGTCGCCGAGGCTGCACTTGCCCACACGGTCTCAAATAAGGTTGAGGCTGCCTATCGCCGGACGGACTTCCTAGCCAAGCGCAAGGCCATGATGCGCGATTGGGGAGATTACTGCACTGGCCGGAAGGGGCAGGGCTCCCCACCGGGCTTATTGGCCGCGACCTGACGTGGGAGTGGACACTGCCTCTCTCTGCTTTCCGACTGCGGGTTTGGACCAAAGGTAGGCCATGCCCTTTTGAGTCTGAATGCGTCGATGCGGCGGATGATGAGCGGAATCCCGTACGTCTGCGTATTATGAGCGGAATTCCGCTTGATAAATTTTCAATCACATAGTAGCGGAATTCCGCATTAATGCTCTTTATCAAGCGGAATAGCGCATGTCCGAAAGCATCTTTGCCATTTTGGGCGGTCAGTTGCGAACCTGGCGCTCGAAAAAAGGGCTGAGCCAGCCGGCACTGGCACAGCGACTGGGACGCAATCGCGCTCGGATCTCGGAACTGGAACGCGATCTGGCCAATGAGCGCTGGGGACGCGATCGTCTGACCCTGTTTGCCGAGACGTGCGATGCCCTCGATCTCGTCCCAGTACTCGTCCCGCGTGGGCGCGCCGCTGAGATCTTGCGACTGGTCGAAGGCGCAGAGGGAAAAACGGATTTCCAGCGCCCCGTACGATCGGCTTTCGACGAGCTCTTCGTCGATCTCGGCGACGAGGATGAAGGGGAGCAATAATGGCGAAGACCCCAACGATCCTCGGTGTCCATCTTCTGGACGCGGCACGAGGGGCGGTCCGCATCGGCACGCTCACGCGTGATGCTGATGGCGCGATCGCCTTTACGATCGCGGAATCCTATCTGCGCGAGGCTGACCGACCGATCTTCAGCCTCTCCTGGTACGATCCGACGTCCGAGGAAGCGACCCGCGCTCGTTTAGCGAGCCGGGGCGATAAGATCGGCCTGCATGGATCGTTGCCGCCTTGGTTTGCCGGGCTGTTGCCAGAGGGCGCCCTTCGCGAACTCGTGCTGACGGAGATGGGCCCGGGCGACCACGACCAGTTCGATGTTTTGACCAGGCTTGGTGGAGATTTGCCGGGCGCGGTACTCGTCACGCCGGAAACCGGGGCGCCAGCATCCGCGGGCCCGCTCGACCTTGTGTCTGTGCAGGGATTTCGCGCGGCCGACCCACAAGGTGTCGTGAAGTTTTCGCTTGCGGGCGTGCAGCTCAAATTCACCGCCAATGCAGATGGCGATCGGCTGACCGTCCCGGGGCGCGGCGAAAGCGGCCATTGCATCATCAAGGTCGCGAGCGATCGCTACGCCCGATTACCGGAGGCCGAATATGCCGGGATGGAACTTGCCCGGCTGGTGGGTGTCGAGACAGCCCCATGCAGGCTGGTGCCGCGTGAAGCGGTGATCGGAATCCCTGCAGAAATGCTGGCTCATGGCTCGCAGGTGCTGGTCATCGACCGGTTCGATCGCGGCCCCGACGGTGCCCGCATCCATATCGAGGATGCGGGCCAGATCATCGGTGCGGTCGGCGACCGCAAATATACGATGGCCACGACCGAGACGATCATCAACATGGTCAGCCGTTTCAGCACGGACCGTCGCGCCGATATCCTCGAGGCGATCCGCCGGATCGTCGCCGACATATTGATCGGCAATGGCGACAATCATCTCAAGAATTGGTCATTTCGCTTCCCCGCTCCCGGCCAGGTACGACTGTCCCCCGCCTACGATATCGTGCCGACCGTCCTCTTCATGCCGGCCGATACGCTGGCCCTTCGTTTCGTGCGGACCCACCATTTCGAAACGGTCGATTCGCATCGTTTTGAGCGTGTCGCGAGCTTCCTTCGCGTCGACCCGAAGTGGCTTCTTCGGGAAGTGCGGACCACCGTTGAGCGCGCGCTCAACCTGTGGCCCGAAGCGATGCCCGAACTCCTCGGTGAGAAATGGGCCGCCTCGTTGATGGCGAGACTGGAGACCCTGAAGCTCGTGCAGGAGGTGCGGGGCTGAGACCGACGCGATGCTCGCGATGAAACTTTGCTTTGGCCGCGAGTAGAGTGCGTCGATGGACGTCAGTCCGTGGTGCAGGGTGCCATGTGCCGGCTGATATGGTTGGTGGACCTGAATATCACGCCGAGACGATCTGAGGACTGATTGTCGAACGACTGAACGTCGTCCGCTTATTTTCCTTTTCGACCGAATAGAGGCGGTCCCGGCGGGGTGGGGTCACGCTTCGAGCGCGGTTTTGGCCGCCGCTGTGCGCCGGCATGCGGCCATCGCGCGGGGCTCCCGCGCGATGAGTCTGTGATCCGGCCGCGGGGAGAGGCCGGGGTGGGCGTCGCTGCCCTTTAGTCCCGCCGCGGCGGGCCGCAACCCGCTCCGCTTTGCTCCGGGGTTCTCCATTTCATTGCGCCCCTTCGGGTGCTGCCCGCCTCATGTCGGCGGGACTGCCGGTCCGCTCCTGCCGCCCAC